>Ga0157365_10000128_pt1 | contig 34886 bp, 33 predicted proteins | sample AttsexASBM3_FD_111478 | JGI IMG/M metagenome (GOLD analysis project Ga0157365, IMG submission 111478) | Fungus gardens microbial communities from leaf cutter ant in Ribeirão Preto, State of São Paulo, Brazil - Atta sexdens ASBM3 | ecosystem: Host-associated > Fungi > Mycelium > Unclassified ...
AATCATGGCAACTGTTTCCATGCGCGACATGCTCAAGGCTGGTGTTCACTTCGGTCACCAGACCCGTTACTGGAACCCGAAAATGAAGCCGTTCATCTTCGGTGCGCGTAACAAAGTTCACATCATCAACCTTGAGAAAACCGTACCGATGTTCAACGAAGCCCTGGCTGAGCTGAGCAAAATTTCTTCCCGTAAAGGTAAGATTCTGTTCGTCGGTACCAAACGCGCTGCAAGCGAAGCGGTGAAAGAAGCTGCTAACAGCTGCGACCAGTTCTTCGTGAACCATCGCTGGCTGGGCGGTATGCTGACTAACTGGAAAACCGTTCGTCAGTCCATCAAGCGCCTGAAAGATCTGGAAACTCAGTCTCAGGACGGCACCTTCGATAAGCTGACCAAAAAAGAAGCGCTGATGCGCACTCGTGAGCTGGACAAGCTGGAAAACAGCCTCGGCGGTATCAAAGACATGGGCGGCCTGCCGGACGCACTGTTCGTTATCGACGCTGACCACGAGCACATCGCTATCAAAGAAGCAAACAACCTGGGTATCCCGGTATTTGCCATCGTTGATACCAACTCCGATCCGGACGGTGTTGACTTCGTTATTCCGGGTAACGATGACGCCATCCGTGCTGTCAGCCTGTACCTGAATGCTGTTGCTGCAACCGTTCGTGAAGGCCGTTCTCAGGATCTGGCTGCTCAGGCGGAAGAAAGCTTCGTAGAAGCTGAATAATAAGGCATGCTCTTTTAGAGCCCTTATTAACCAGGTAGTAACAAGTTTGGTTAGGGGGCCTGTCTCAGGCTCCCTTTTTTGTTTGAGTCGGACGTGCCGGAGCCTTCCGGCAGGTCTGGACTTATCTCCCCGCACGAGATAACCGAGGATTATAGAATGGCTGAAATTACCGCTTCCCTGGTAAAAGAGCTGCGCGAACGTACTGGCGCAGGCATGATGGAATGTAAAAAAGCTCTGGTTGAAGCTAATGGCGACATCGAGCTGGCTATCGAAAACATGCGTAAATCTGGCGCGATCAAAGCGGCGAAAAAAGCAGGCAACGTTGCTGCTGACGGCGTGATCAAAACCAAGATCGAAGGCAACTACGGTGTTATCCTGGAAGTTAACTGCCAGACCGACTTCGTTGCTAAAGATGGCGGTTTCCAGGCCTTCGCTGACAAAGTACTGGACGCGGCTTTTGCGGGCAAAATCACCGACGTTGAAGTTCTGAAAGCGCAGTTCGAAGAAGAGCGCGTTGCACTGGTTGCTAAAATCGGTGAAAACATCAACATCCGTCGCGTTGCATCCCTGGAAGGCGACGTTCTGGCAAGCTACCTGCACGGCGCGCGTATCGGCGTTCTGGTTGCAGCGAAAAATGCTGACGAAGAGCTGGTTAAACAGCTGGCGATGCACGTTGCTGCGAGCAAGCCGGAATTCGTTAAGCCGGAAGACGTGTCTGCTGACGTGGTAGAAAAAGAGTACCAGGTTCAGCTGGACATCGCCATGCAGTCTGGCAAGCCGAAAGAAATCGCAGAGAAAATGGTTGAAGGCCGCATGAAGAAATTCACCGGCGAAGTTTCTCTGACCGGTCAGCCTTTCGTTATGGATCCGAGCAAAACCGTTGCTCAGCTGCTCAAAGAGCACAACGCTGACGTAACCAACTTCATCCGCTTCGAAGTGGGCGAAGGCATCCAGAAAGTTGAGACTGACTTCGCAGCCGAAGTTGCTGCCATGTCCCGCCAGTCTTAATGGCGTAAAAGAGCCGCCTGAGGGCGGCTCCTTTTTATCCGTCATTCATAAATTTCGGCCTGCTCTTATATAGCCAGAGCCGGAATGCGACGCATCATGTCGCCTGAATTAACCATCCCATTCGTTGACAGTTCCAGGAAAGAAACATGGCTACCAATGCAAAACCCGTTTATAAACGCATTCTGCTCAAGCTGAGTGGCGAAGCGCTGCAAGGAGCAGAGGGCTTCGGTATTGATGCGAGCATACTGGATCGCATGGCTCAGGAAATTAAAGAGCTGGTGGAGCTGGGCATCCAGGTCGGGGTGGTAATCGGCGGCGGCAACTTATTCCGCGGCGCGGGCCTGGCGAAAGCCGGTATGAACCGTGTCGTGGGCGACCACATGGGCATGCTGGCGACCGTCATGAACGGCCTTGCCATGCGCGACGCGCTGCACCGCGCCTATGTTAACGCTCGCCTGATGTCCGCCTTCCCGTTAAACGGCGTGTGCGACAATTACAGCTGGGCTGAGGCTATCAGCCTGCTGCGCAACAACCGCGTGGTCATTCTGTCTGCCGGCACCGGCAACCCGTTCTTCACCACCGATTCCGCCGCCTGCCTGCGCGGTATCGAAATCGAAGCTGACGTGGTGCTGAAAGCCACCAAAGTTGACGGCGTTTACTCCGCTGACCCGATGAAAGATCCGACCGCGACGCTTTACGATCAGCTTTCCTACCAGGAAGTGCTGGAAAAAGAGCTGAAAGTTATGGATCTGGCGGCCTTTACGCTTGCCCGCGACCACAAACTGCCGATTCGCGTATTTAACATGAATAAGCCTGGTGCGCTGCGCCGCGTTGTTATGGGCGAAAAAGAAGGCACTCTGATTACAGAATAATTTTCGTTTTCAGGGAATCAGGGTAAGATTCCGCTTTAAAATCGGTTTCCGTGACCAGGCGACCCGTCGGGTGGCGCAAGATAAAGAAGGCTATACTTAGCACGCAGCCGCAAGGCATCGTGGCGCGGGTGTGGTCTGCCTGATAACCAGTTTTCAAGGATTCGTAACGTGATTAGCGATATCAGAAAAGATGCTGAAGTACGCATGGACAAATGCGTTGAAGCGTTTAAAACCCAAATCAGCAAAGTGCGCACCGGCCGCGCTTCCCCGAGCCTGCTGGACGGGATCGTGGTGGAATACTACGGCACGCCGACGCCGCTGCGTCAGCTGGCTAACGTTACCGTCGAAGATTCCCGTACGCTGAAAATCAACGTATTCGACCGCTCGATGAGCCCGGCCGTTGAGAAAGCGATTATGGCATCTGACCTCGGCCTGAACCCGAGCTCCGCAGGCAGCGATATCCGCGTTCCGCTGCCGCCGCTGACCGAAGAGCGTCGTAAAGACCTCATCAAAGTGGTTCGTGGCGAAGCCGAGCAGGCGCGCGTCGCTATCCGTAACGTCCGTCGCGACGCGAACGATAAAGTGAAAGCGCTGCTGAAAGACAAAGAGATTGGCGAAGATGAAGATCGCCGTTCTCAGGACGACGTTCAGAAAATGACTGACGCCGCCATCAAGAAAGTGGACGCGGCGCTGGCTGATAAAGAAGCTGAGCTGATGCAGTTCTGATCCCTTTCTGATGATACTGTAAACGCCGTACAGGAGAGCCGCATCGCGGTTTTCGCTGGCGGCGTTTTGCATTGGATCGCGCGCCTGCGCGATGCGTTTATTCTTATTTCACGTTGAGCGCCTCATGAAGCATTTAACCATTCTCGGCTCTACCGGCTCTATCGGTTGCAGCACCCTTGATGTAATCCGCCATAACCCCGATGAATTTTCGGTTACCGCGCTGGTGGCGGGCAAGAATGTCGCCCGAATGGTTGAGCAATGCCTGGAGTTCCGTCCTCGTTTCGCGGTGATGGATGATGAGGCGAGCGCGGCTGCACTGCGCGCGGCGCTGCGTGAGCAGGGCAGTCAGACTGAGGTGCTGGCCGGGCGTGACGCGGCCTGCGAGATGGCAGCGCTTGATGAGGTCACACAGGTCATGGCGGCGATCGTCGGCGCCGCCGGGCTTCTGCCGACGCTTGCGGCCATCGCCGCAGGTAAGCAAGTGTTACTGGCGAATAAAGAGTCGCTGGTCACCTGCGGGCGGCTGTTTATGGACGCCGTGGCCCGCAGCGGCGCGCAGTTGCTGCCGGTAGACAGCGAGCACAACGCGATTTTTCAGAGTTTACCGGCAACAATTCAACACAACCTGGGGTACGCTAAACTTGAGGAAAGCGGAGTTTCTTCGATTATCCTCACCGGATCTGGTGGACCGTTTCGACAAACGCCGTTGTCTGAACTGGCGGCAATGACGCCGGACCAGGCGTGTCGTCATCCTAACTGGTCGATGGGGCGTAAAATATCCGTCGATTCGGCTACCATGATGAATAAAGGTCTCGAATACATTGAAGCTCGCTGGCTGTTTAACGCCCGGGCAGACCAGATGGAAGTGCTGATTCATCCACAGTCGGTGATTCATTCTATGGTGCGTTATGCTGACGGCAGCGTGCTGGCTCAACTGGGCGAACCCGATATGCGCACCCCCATCGCGCATACGATGGCCTGGCCGGCGCGTGTCCCTTCCGGCGTATCGCCTCTGGATTTTTGCAAGATAGCGACGCTGAGCTTCTGCGAGCCAGATTATCAGCGCTATCCGTGTCTGAAGCTTGCCATGGATGCCTTTGAGCACGGGCAGGCGGCGACGACGGCGCTTAACGCGGCGAATGAAATTACGGTCGCCGCTTTCCTTGCCGGAGAGATTCGTTTTACGGATATCGCAGCGCTGAATCAGGCGGTGCTGGACGACATGGATCTTCGCGAACCGCAAAGTGTGGATGAAGTACTCACTGTTGATGCCGAAGCACGCAAGGTAGCGCACAAGCGGGTGACCGCTCTCGCAAGCTGATGATTAATCACGCGGCGAAGGCGACGTTATTTGTGAGCGCTCTGCTTCGGTGATATAGTCTGCGCCACCTGAATACGGGTGGGTGAGCCTGACCGGTCGGGCGAGCCGTGGTTGTCACGGCTTTTTTATGCAAAGGCTTCAGTATTCCTGAGTACCGCTTAATCCTTATCAGGGAATAAATACGCGTTATGTTGTCTGTAAACCTTCCATTAAGCGAAAACTTGCCCGCACATGGCGCGCGCCATGTTGCCATTATTATGGATGGCAATGGTCGCTGGGCGAAAAGACAAGGGAAAATCCGAGCCTTTGGCCATAAAGCAGGGGCGAAGTCAGTTCGCCGCGCGGTCTCTTTCGCTGCAAACAATGGTATTGAGGCACTGACGCTTTACGCATTCAGCAGCGAGAACTGGAACCGTCCCGCTCAGGAAGTCAGCGCGCTGATGGAGTTATTCGTCTGGGCGCTCGACAGCGAAGTCAAAAGCCTGCATCGCCATAACGTGCGTTTGCGGGTCATCGGCGATATCAGCCGTTTCAACACCCGTTTACAGGACCGCATCCACAAAGCTGAGGCGTTAACCAGCCAGAATAGCGGGCTGACGTTAAATATCGCCGCGAATTATGGCGGACGTTGGGATATTATTCAGGGAGTGCAGCATTTAGCAGCACAGGTTCAGGAAGGGGTTTTACGTCCTGACCAGATTGATGAAGAGATGCTCAGTAAGCAGATCTGCATGAATGAGTTGGCTCCCGTAGATTTAGTGATTAGGACAGGGGGAGAGCATCGCATCAGTAATTTCCTGCTGTGGCAAATCGCCTATGCAGAACTCTATTTTACCGATGTTCTCTGGCCTGATTTTGATGAACAAGACTTTGAAGGTGCGCTAAATGCCTTTGCCAACCGGGAACGCCGGTTCGGCGGCACGGCACCTGGCGGCATCGATGCCTGATGGGGGTAGCTTTTGCTGAAGTATCGCCTGATTTCTGCGTTTGTTTTAATACCGGTTGTTATCGCCGCGCTGTTTCTGTTGCCGCCGATGGGTTTCGCTATCGCGACGCTGGTCGTCTGCGTGCTGGCCGCCTGGGAATGGGGGCAACTGAGCGGTTTTGTTTCCCGATCTCAACGGGTGTGGCTGGCGCTGCTTTGCGGGCTGCTTCTGGCGCTGATGCTGTTTTTTCTGCCCATTTATCAGGCGCCGGTTAACGTTCCTCTGGTAGAAGGCGCGCTCTGGGCGTCGCTGGGCTGGTGGGTGGTTGCTCTGTTGCTGGTGCTTTTTTATCCGAACTCCGCAACGTTCTGGCGTCATTCTAAAGCGCTGCGCCTGGTGTTCGGTCTGCTGACTATCGTGCCGTTTTTCTGGGGTATGGTGGCGCTGCGCGCCTGGCATTATGACGCTAACCACTACAGCGGCGCGCTCTGGCTGCTGTATGTCATGTTCCTGGTGTGGGGCGCGGATTCCGGCGCGTACATGTTCGGTAAGATGTTCGGCAAGCATAAGCTCGCGCCGAAAGTCTCTCCGGGGAAAACCTGGCAGGGTTTTATCGGCGGACTGTTTACCGCGGCCATCATCTCCTGGATTTATGGCGCGTGGGCGGATCTTAACGTCGCGCCTGTGACGCTTTTGACCTGTTCCATCGTCGCCGCGCTGGCCTCAGTGCTCGGCGATTTAACGGAAAGCATGTTCAAGCGCGAAGCGGGCATCAAAGACAGCGGACATCTTATCCCAGGCCACGGCGGCATTCTGGATCGCATCGACAGCCTGACGGCGGCGGTGCCGGTGTTCGCCTGCCTGCTGCTGCTGGTCTTCAGGACGATTTAACGGAATAAATTATGTTGAGCATACTCTGGAATCTGGCGGCGTTTATCATCGCACTGGGCGTTCTTATCACGGTGCATGAGTTCGGCCATTTCTGGGTTGCCCGCAAAGTGGGAGTGCGCGTGGAGCGCTTCTCCGTCGGCTTTGGTAAAGCGCTGTGGCGGCGCACCGACCGTCACGGCACCGAATATGTTATCGCCCTGATCCCGCTGGGCGGCTACGTCAAAATGCTCGACGAGCGCGTGGAGCCGGTTGCGCCGGAACTGCGCCATGCCGCGTTCAACAATAAAACCGTGGCGCAACGCGCCGCGATTATCGCCGCCGGCCCTGTCGCAAATTTCCTCTTCGCTATTTTCGCCTACTGGATCGTTTTCATGATGGGCGTTCCGGGCGTGAAGCCTGTGATTGGTGAAATAACGCCCAATTCCATCGCCGCGCAGGCACAAATCGCACCAGGCACGGAACTAAAAGCCGTTGATGGCATCGAAACGCCAGACTGGGATGCTGTGCGTCTCGCGCTGGTCGGCCGTATCGGCGAAGAGAACGTGACGCTAAGCGTCGCAACGCCTGGGGACAGCGCAGCCACGGATAAAGTGCTCGATTTACGTCAGTGGCAGTTTGAGCCTGATAAAGAAGATCCGGTGGCGTCGCTGGGTATTCGGCCGTTCGGGCCGAAGATTGAACCTGTGCTTGCGCAGGTTCAGCCAAAGTCGGCGGCCAGCAAAGCGGGTTTGCAAGCCGGAGACAGGATCGTTAAAGTCGATGGGCAGCCGCTCAGTGAGTGGTCGACCTTTGTGACGATGGTGCGGGATAATCCGGCGCGTCCGCTCGCAATCGACGTAGAAAGGCAGGGGAGCCCCTTGTCTTTGACGCTGATACCGGATACAAAACCCGGTAACGAAAAGGCGGAAGGGTTTGCAGGCGTGGTGCCGAAAATCGCGCCGCTGCCCGATGAGTATAAAACTGTGCGCCAGTATGGGCCGTTCAACGCTGTCACAGAAGCTACGGTGAAAACGTGGCAACTGATGAAGCTGACGGTCAACATGCTGGGAAAATTACTGACCGGCGACGTTAAGCTGAACAACCTCAGTGGGCCAATCTCGATTGCCCAGGGCGCAGGGATGTCAGCGGAGTTTGGGTTGATTTACTACCTGATGTTTCTGGCGCTGATCAGCGTGAACTTAGGGATTATCAATCTGTTCCCGCTACCCGTACTCGACGGGGGACATTTGCTGTTTCTGGCGATTGAGAAGCTTAAAGGCGGGCCGGTTTCCGAGCGAGTTCAAGACTTTAGTTATCGCATTGGCTCTATTTTGCTGGTGCTGTTAATGGGGCTTGCACTTTTCAATGATTTCTCTCGGCTATAGAGAGCAGGTTAGGAAGAACGCATAACAACGATGGCGATGAAAAAGTTGCTCATAGCGTCGCTGCTGTTTAGCAGCGCCACCGTATACGGTGCAGACGGGTTCGTAGTGAAGGACATTCATTTCGAAGGCCTGCAGCGAGTCGCCGTTGGTGCGGCCCTCCTCAGCATGCCGGTTCGCGTTGGCGATACGGTTAATGACGAGGATATCAGTAATACTATCCGCGCGCTGTTTGCCTCCGGCAACTTCGAGGATGTGCGGGTGCTGCGCGACGGCGATACGCTGCTCGTTCAGGTGAAAGAGCGCCCGACGATAGCCAGCATCACTTTCTCCGGCAACAAGTCGGTGAAAGACGACATGCTCAAGCAGAACCTTGAAGCCTCAGGCGTCCGCGTCGGCGAATCCCTTGACCGCACCACGCTTTCTGATATCGAAAAAGGTCTGGAAGACTTCTATTACAGCGTCGGTAAATACAGCGCCAGCGTAAAAGCGGTTGTGACGCCGCTGCCGCGTAACCGCGTTGACCTGAAGCTTGTCTTCCAGGAAGGCGTTTCGGCGAAGATCCAGCAGATCAACATCGTCGGCAACCGCGCTTTCAGCACCGAAGAACTGATTTCCAACTTCCAGCTGCGCGATGAAGTGCCGTGGTGGAACGTGGTCGGCGATCGTAAATACCAGAAGCAAAAGCTTCAGGGCGATCTCGAAACGCTGCGTAGCTACTACCTCGATCGCGGTTACGCGCGCTTTAATATCGACTCCACGCAGGTCAGCCTGACGCCGGATAAAAAAGGTATCTACGTCACCATCAACGTGACCGAAGGCGATCAGTATAAGATTGCGGGCGTTGAAGTGAGCGGCAACCTGGCCGGTCACTCCGCCGAAATCGAGTCGCTGACCAAAATGCAGCCGGGCGAGCTTTACAACGGCACGAAAGTGACCCGTATGGAAGACGACATTAAAAAGCTGCTTGGCCGTTACGGTTATGCCTATCCGCGCGTGCAGACGCAGCCGGAAATCAACGATGCCGATAAGACCGTTAAGCTGCATGTCAATGTCGATTCCGGCAACCGCTTCTATGTACGTAAAATTCGCTTTGAAGGTAACGATACCTCCAAAGATGCCGTGCTGCGTCGTGAAATGCGTCAGATGGAAGGCGCGTGGCTCGGCAGCAACCTGGTCGATCAGGGTAAAGAACGTCTGAACCGCCTCGGCTATTTCGAAACCGTGGATGTGGATACGCAGCGCGTCTCCGGCAGCCCGGATCAGGTTGATGTGGTGTACAAAGTTAAAGAGCGCAACACCGGCAGCTTTAACTTCGGTGTCGGTTATGGCACCGAAAGCGGCGTGAGCTTCCAGGTTGGCGTGCAGCAGGATAACTGGCTCGGTACGGGTTATTCCGTTGGCATCAACGGCACCAAAAACGACTACCAGACGTACTCCGAGTTCTCTGTCACCAACCCGTACTTTACGGTGGATGGTGTCAGCCTCGGCGGGCGCATCTTCTACAACGACTTTAAAGCAGACGATGCGGACCTCTCTTCCTATACCAACAAAAGCTATGGTGTGGATGGGACGCTGGGCTTCCCGGTTAACGAATACAACACGCTGCGCCTCGGCTTAGGTTACGTTCATAACGACCTGTCCAATATGGAACCGCAGGTGGCGATGTGGCGTTATCTGGACTCCCTGGGCCAGAGCGCGAAAACGACCTCCGATGACAACGGTTTCTCGGCGGACGACTTCACGCTGAACTACGGCTGGACCTACAACAACCTCGACCGCGGCTTCTTCCCGACCGCAGGTTCACGTGTGAACCTGAACGGTAAAGTGACGATTCCGGGCTCCGATAACGAGTTCTACAAAGTCACGCTCGATACGGCGACCTACATGCCTATCGATGAAGACCACAAATGGGTAGTGCTTGGTCGTACGCGCTGGGGTTACGGCGACGGTCTGAGCGGCAAAGAGATGCCGTTCTATGAAAACTTCTATGCGGGCGGTTCAAGCACTGTGCGCGGCTTCCAGTCCAACAACATCGGTCCTAAAGCCGTTTATTACAGCGGTCCGGGTCTGGATAACTGCGACAAAGCGGCAGGCGGCTACTGCTCGTCCGACGATGCGGTCGGCGGTAACGCCATGGGCGTAGCGAGCCTTGAGTTTATTACCCCGACGCCGTTCCTGAGCGAGAAATACGCGAACTCCGTTCGTACGTCGCTGTTTGTCGACGCGGGTACCGTCTGGGATACTAACTGGCAGAACACCGCTGCCATGCGTGCGGCGGGCGTGCCGGATTATAGCGATCCGAGCAACATCCGTATGTCTGCGGGTATCGCATTACAATGGATGTCTCCGCTGGGGCCGCTGGTGTTCTCGTACGCTCAGCCGTTCAAGAAATACGATGGAGACGAAGCGGAACAGTTCCAGTTCAATATTGGCAAGACCTGGTAATGTTCGTTACAAGGGAATGCGTTTAGCAGTCGCGATGACTTTCGGTGCGTGCGCCTAGCACGCATCCGGGCCACGCAAAGAAGCGTGCCTTCGGGCACACATGGGATGGTAAGGAGTTTATTGTGAAAAAGTGGTTATTCGCTGCAGGTCTTGGCCTGGCAATGGCAGCATCAGCTCAGGCTGCTGACAAGATCGCTGTAGTTAACATGGGTAATCTGTTCCAGCAGGTTGCACAGAGCACGGGCGTATCCAAAACGCTGGAAAACGAGTTCAAAGGCCGCGCCGGCGAACTGCAGCGTATGGAAAGCGACCTGCAGTCCAAAATGCAGCGTCTGCAGCGTGACGGCTCTACCATGAAGGCGAGCGAGCGCAGCAAACTGGAGAAAGACGTCATGGCTGGTCGCCAGGAGTTCTCCGGTAAAGCGCAGCAGTTCGAGCAGGATCGCGCGCGTCGCTCTAACGAAGAGCGCGGCAAGCTGGTTACCCGTATTCAGGCTGCCGTCAAAAAAGTGGCTGCTGACCAGGATATCGATCTGGTGATAGATGCCAACACTGTGGCTTATACCAGCAACGATGTGAAAGACATCACTGCCGATGTGCTGAAACAGGTTAAATAAGTAATGCCTTCAATTCGACTGGCTGATTTAGCTCAACAGTTGGATGCGGAGTTACACGGTGATGGCGATATCGTCATCACCGGCGTCGCTTCCATGCAATCTGCACAATCTGGGCAAATCACGTTCATGGTAAACCCGCGTTACCGTGAACAACTGGCGCACTGCCAGGCCTCTGCGGTCGTGATGACCGAGGCCGATCTTCCTTTTGCCAACAGCGCCGCGCTGGTAGTGAAGAATCCCTACCTGACTTACGCGCGCATGGCTCAGATTCTCGACACCACGCCGCAGCCGGCGGCCAGCATCGCGCCCAGCGCGGTGATTGACCCTTCCGCGCGGCTTGGCAATAACGTGGCCGTCGGCGCTAACGCTGTGATTGAATCCGGCGTGGTGCTTGGCGACAACGTCGTTATCGGCCCTGGCTGTTTTGTCGGTAAAAACAGTACGCTCGGCGCCGGTACTCGCCTGTGGGCGAACGTCAGCATTTATCATGATATTCAAATTGGCGAACACTGCCTGATCCAGTCCAGCACCGTTATCGGCGCGGACGGCTTCGGCTACGCCAACGATCGTGGCAATTGGGTTAAAATTCCGCAGCTTGGCCGCGTGATTATCGGCGATCGCGTCGAGATCGGCGCCTGTACGACGATTGACCGTGGCGCGCTGGATGACACGATTATCGGCAATGGCGTGATCATTGATAATCAGTGCCAGATTGCACATAACGTCGTGATTGGCGACAATACGGCGGTCGCAGGCGGCGTTATCATGGCTGGCAGCCTTAAAATCGGGCGCTACTGCATGATTGGCGGTGCCAGCGTGATTAACGGCCATATGGAAATCTGCGACAAAGTAACGGTAACAGGGATGGGGATGGTGATGCGTCCTATTACTGAACCTGGGGTCTACTCTTCAGGCATACCGCTGCAACCGAACAAAGTGTGGCGCAAAACGGCGGCGCTGGTGATGAATATTGATGAAATGAACAAACGCTTAAAAGCAGTTGAGCGTAAAGTCACTCAGCAAGACTGACTCGCCGGTAAATAAAGCCTGCCCGCCAACAGAACCGCGGCCTGCAAGCGATCCAGAATCGCCGCAGGCCGTGTTATTATTGCCCATTCAGTATATTTTTAGACAGGAAGAGTATTTTGACTACTGAAACTCATACTCTGCACATTGAAGAGATTTTAGAGCTTCTTCCGCACCGTTATCCATTCTTGCTGGTGGATCGCGTGCTGGATTTTGAAGAAGGTCGTTTTCTACGCGCAGTAAAAAATGTCTCTGTTAACGAGCCTTTTTTCCAGGGTCACTTTCCGGGTAAACCCATTTTTCCGGGTGTGTTGATTTTAGAAGCCATGGCGCAAGCGACCGGTATTCTGGCTTTCAAAAGCGTTGGCAAACTGGAGCCGGGTGAACTTTACTATTTTGCAGGCATCGACGAAGCGCGCTTTAAGCGTCCTGTCGTGCCAGGCGACCAGATGGTGATGGAAGTTACCTTTGAAAAAACGCGCCGTGGAGTGACTCGCTTCAAAGGCGTCGCGCTGGTTGACGGTAAAGTGGTTTGTGAAGCCACCATGATGTGTGCACGGAGCCGGGAGGCCTGATACGTGATTGATAAGACCGCCTTTATTCATCCTACCGCCATTGTGGAAGAGGGCGCCGTTATCGGTGCCAACGCCCACATTGGTCCGTTTTGTATTGTCGGCCCTGATGTAAAAATCGGTGAAGGTACCGTACTGAAGTCTCATGTTGTCGTGAATGGTCATACTACGATCGGCCGCGATAACGAGATTTACCAGTTCGCCTCCATCGGCGAGGTTAACCAGGATCTGAAATATGCTGGCGAACCGACCCGCGTCGAGATTGGCGATCGCAACCGCATTCGCGAGAGCGTCACCATTCATCGCGGCACGGAACAGGGAGGTGGTCTGACGAAGGTGGGCAGCGACAACCTGCTGATGATCAACGCGCATATCGCGCACGATTGCACTGTCGGCAGCCGCTGCATTCTTGCCAATAACGCCACGCTTGCCGGGCACGTCTCTGTCGATGATTTCGCTATCATCGGCGGTATGACGGCCGTGCATCAGTTCTGCATCATCGGGGCGCACGTCATGGTTGGCGGTTGCTCCGGCGTCGCGCAGGACGTGCCGCCTTACGTCATTGCGCAGGGCAACCACGCAACGCCGTTTGGCGTCAATATCGAAGGGCTCAAGCGTCGCGGCTTCAGCAAAGAAGCGCTGCACGCTATCCGTAACGCTTACAAGCTGCTTTACCGCAGCGGTAAGACGCTGGACGAGGTGAAGCCGGAAATCGCCGAGATTGCCGCAAAGCATCCTGAAGTGCAGCCATTCTACGATTTCTTCGCCCGCTCCACGCGTGGTCTGATTCGTTAATGACTCGTCGGCTGACGATTGCCCTGGTCGCCGGAGAAACCTCCGGCGATATTCTTGGTGCCGGTCTCATCCGGGCGCTCAAAGCGCGTGTGCCCAATGCGCGTTTTGTCGGCGTCGCCGGTCCGCGCATGCAGGCCGAAGGCTGCGAAGCCTGGTATGAGATGGAAGAGCTTGCGGTGATGGGCATCGTGGAAGTGCTGGGCCGCCTGCGCCGCCTGCTGCATATCCGCGCCGACCTCACGCAGCGCTTCGCTGCGCTGAAACCGGACGTGTTCGTTGGTATCGACGCGCCGGATTTCAACATCACGCTCGAAGGCAACCTGAAACAACAGGGCATTCGCACCATTCACTACGTCAGCCCTTCCGTCTGGGCCTGGCGCCAGAAACGCGTTTTCAAAATAGGCAGAGCCACCGACCTGGTGCTCGCGTTTCTGCCTTTCGAAAAAGCGTTTTATGACAAATTTAACGTTCCGTGTCGCTTTATCGGGCATACCATGGCCGACGCCATGCCGCTGGATCCGGACAAAAACGCGGCGCGCGACGTACTGGGCATCGCCCATGACGCCCGCTGTCTGGCGCTGTTGCCGGGCAGCCGCAACGCCGAAGTAGAGATGCTGAGCGCGGATTTCCTGAAAACCGCGCTGCGTTTGCGCGAACATTACCCGGATCTCGAAATCGTCGTGCCGCTGGTTAACGCGAAGCGGCGTGAACAGTTCGAGCGCATCAAAGCGGAAGTCGCGCCGGAGCTGACCGCGCATCTGCTTGACGGCCACGCGCGCGAGGCGATGATCGCAAGCGACGCGGCGCTGCTGGCTTCCGGCACCGCCGCGCTTGAATGTATGCTGGCCAAATGCCCGATGGTGGTCGGCTATCGCATGAAGCCGTTTACCTTCTGGCTTGCCAAACGGCTGGTCAAAACTGAATTTGTGTCGCTGCCAAACCTGCTTGCCGGGCGCGAGCTGGTTAAAGAGCTGCTGCAGGATGAGTGCGAGCCGCAAAAGCTCGCCGCCGCGCTGCTGCCGCTGCTGGCCGATGGCAAACAGAGCCATGAGATGCACGACACTTTCCGTAAACTGCATCAGCAGATCCGCTGCAATGCCGATGAACAGGCGGCGGACGCGGTGCTGGAACTGGCGCAATGATGGAATTTATCTATCCGCACACGCATCTGGTGGCGGGCGTTGATGAAGTGGGCCGCGGCCCGCTGGTCGGCGCTGTGGTCACCGCTGCGGTGATCCTCGATCCGCTAAAGCCCATCGTCGGGCTGGCGGATTCCAAAAAGCTGTCTGAAAAGCGTCGCCTTGCGCTCTTTGATGAAATCAAAGAGAAAGCGATCGCCTGGAGTCTCGGTCGCGCGGAGCCGCACGAAATCGACGAGCTGAATATCCTTCACGCCACGATGCTGGCGATGCAGCGCGCGGTCGCGAACCTCGCCGTGACGCCGGAGTATGTGCTGGTGGACGGCAACCGCTGTCCGGCGCTGCCGATGCCCAGCATGGCGGTCGTTAAAGGCGACAGCCGGGTAGCGGAAATCAGCGCCGCGTCGATACTGGCTAAAGTCACGCGCGACGCGGAAATGGCTGAACTGGACCTCACCTTTCCTCAGTATGGATTCGCTCAGCATAAGGGCTATCCTACCGCCTTTCATCTTGAGCGGCTGGCCGAGCACGGCGTGACGGCTCACCATCGGCGCAGCTTCGCGCCGGTCAAGCGCGCGCTGGGCCTCGCCTCTTAACCGACGAACAGAGTTAACTGGAAACAGAAATGGCTGAACCTCGTTTTGTGCACCTGAGGGTGCACAGTGACTATTCCATGATAGATGGACTGGCTAAAACGGGGCCGCTGGTAAAAAAGGCGGCCGCGCTTGGCATGCCTGCCTTTGCGATCACCGACTTCACCAACCTGTGCGGGCTGGTGAAATTTTATGGTGGCGCGCATGGCGTCGGCGTGAAGCCGATTATCGGCGCCGATTTCAATATGCAGTGCGAACTGCTGGGCGAAGATTTCTCGCATATCACGGTGCTGGCGGCGAATAACACCGGCTATCAGAACCTGACGCTGCTTATTTCGCGCGCCTACCAGCGCGGTTACGGCGCTTTGGGCCCGTGGATTGACCAGCAGTGGCTGGCCGAACTCGGCGAAGGGCTGATCCTGCTCTCCGGCGGGCGTCAGGGGGATGTTGGTAAGTGTTTACTTCGTGGCAACAACGTGATGGCCGAGCAGGCGCTGGCGTTTTACCAAGAACACTTCCCGGATCGCTACTATCTGGAGCTTGTCCGTACCGGTCGTCCTGATGAAGAGCGCTATCTCCATGCGGCGGTCGCGCTGGCGGAAGAAAAAGGCGTGCCGGTTGTCGCTACCAACGACGTGCGCTTTATCGAGCCCGGAGATTTCGACGCGCATGAAATTCGCGTCGCCATTCACGACGGCTTTACGCTCGACGACCCGAAAAGGCCGCGCCACTATTCGCCGCAGCAATATCTGCGTACCGAAGATGAGATGTGCGAGCTGTTCTCCGATATTCCGGAGGCGCTGGAAAACAGCGTCGAGATTGCCCGTCGCTGTAACGTGACGGTGCGTCTTGGCGAATACTTCCTGCCGAAATTCCCGACCGGCGACATGACCACGGAAGATTTTCTGGTCCTGAAATCCAAAGAGGGGCTGGAAGAGCGTCTGGAATTCCTGTTCCCGGACCCGGAAGTGCGCGCGCAGAAGCGCCCGGCCTATGATGAACGCCTGGATATTGAGCTTCAGGTTATCAACCAGATGGGTTTCCCGGGTTACTTCCTGATCGTGATGGAGTTTATCCAGTGGTCGAAGGATAACGGTATTCCGGTAGGGCCGGGCCGTGGTTCGGGCGCAGGGTCGCTGGTGGCATACGCGCTGAAAATCACCGACCTCGATCCGCTGGAGTTCGACCTCCTGTTCGAACGCTTCCTTAACCCGGAACGTGTCTCAATGCCCGACTTCGACGTCGACTTCTGCATGGAGAAACGCGACCAGGTCATCGAACACGTGGCGGACATGTACGGTCGCGAGGCGGTATCGCAGATTATCACCTTCGGTACGATGGCGGCGAAAGCGGTCATTCGTGACGTGGGCCGCGTACTGGGCCACCCTTACGGATTCGTCGATCGCATCTCGAAACTGGTGCCGCCGGATCCGGGCATGACGCTTGCCAAAGCGTTCGAAGTCGAGCCGCAGCTGCAGGAAATTTACGATGCCGATGAAGAGGTGAAAGCCCTCATCGACATGGCGCGCAAGCTTGAAGGCGTCACGCGTAACGCCGGTAAACACGCGGGCGGCGTGGTCATCGCGCCGACCCAGATTACCGATTTCGCCCCGCTCTATTGCGACGAAATGGGCCAGCATCCGGTCACCCAGTTCGATAAAAACGATGTTGAATACGCAGGGCTGGTGAAGTTCGACTTCCTGGGGCTGCGCACGCTTACCATCATCAACTGGGCGCTGGACATGATAAACGCCCGGCGCGCGAAGCAGGGGCTGGAGCCTATCGACATCGCGGCTATCCCGCTTGATGACAAGAAAAGCTTCGACATGCTGCAGCGCTCGGAAACCACCGCGGTTTTCCAGCTTGAATCGCGCGGCATGAAAGATCTCATCAAGCGCCTTCAGCCTGACTGCTTCGAAGATATGATAGCCCTGGTGGCCCTGTTCCGTCCGGGGCCGCTGCAATCGGGCATGGTGGATAACTTTATCGACCGTAAGCACGGGCGCGAGGCGATTTCCTACCCGGATATTCAGTGGCAGCATGAAAGCCTCAAGCCGGTGCTGGAGCCGACCTACGGCATTATTCTGTATCAGGAACAGGTAATGCAGATAGCCCAGGTGCTCTCGGGTTATACCCTCGGCGGCGCGGATATGCTGCGTCGCGCCATGGGTAAAAAGAAACCCGAGGAGATGGCCAAGCAGCGCTCTATCTTTGAAGATGGCGCGAAAAACAACGGCGTCGACGGTGAGCTGGCGATGAAAATCTTTGACCTGGTGGAGAAATTCGCCGGGTACGGATTTAACAAATCGCACTCCGCCGCCTATGCTTTGGTGTCATACCAGACGCTGTGGCTTAAAGCCCATTATCCGGCGGAGTTCATGGCGGCGGTGATGACGGCCGATATGGACAACACCGATAAAGTGGTTGGGCTGGTGGATGAATGCTGGCGCATGGGGCTTAAGATCCTGCCGCCAGACATAAACTCCGGGCTGTACCATTTCCACGTCAACGACGACGGAGAGATTGTCTACGGTATCGGCGCGATTAAAGGCGTTGGTGAAGGGCCCATCGAGGCTATCATCGAGGCGCGTAACAAAGACGGCTACTTCCGCGAGCTGTTTGACCTCTGCGCGCGGACCGATACCAAAAAGCTCAACCGCCGGGTGCTGGAAAAACTGATCATGTCCGGGGCGTTTGACCGTCTCGGCCCGCATCGCGCCGCGCTGATGAATTCGCTCGGCGACGCGCTGAAAGCGGCGGATCAACACGCGAAAGCCGAGGCGATTGGCCAGGCGGACATGTTCGGCGTGCTGGCGGAAGAGCCGGAGCAGGTCGAGCAGTCCTACGCCAACTGTCAGCCATGGCCGGAGCAGGTGGTGCTGGAGGGCGAGCGCGAAACGCTGGGGCTGTACCTCACCGGTCACCCGATTAACCAGTACCTTAAAGAGATCGATCGCTATGTCGGCGGTATGCGTCTCAAAGATATGCACCCGACCGAACGTGGCAAACTGACCACGGCGGCGGGTCTGATAATTTCCGCGCGGGTAATGGTCACCAAGCGCGGCAATCGTATCGGCATCTGTACGCTGGATGACCGTTCCGGGCGTCTTGAAGTGATGTTGTTCACTGACGCGCTGGAAAAATACCAGCATCTGCTGGAAAAAGACCGAATCCTTATCGTCAGCGGACAGGTCAGCTTTGATGACTTCAGCGGGGGTCTTAAAATGACCGCCCGCGAAGTCATGGACATTGACGAAGCCCGCGAAAAGTATGCGCGCGGGCTTGCTATCTCGCTGACGGACAGGCAAATTGATGACCAGCTTTTAAACCGACTCCGTCAGTCTCTGGAACCCCACCGTTCGGGAACCATTCCAGTACATCTCTACTATCAGAGGGCGGATGCACGCGCCCGGCTGCGCTTTGGCGCGACGTGGCGTGTCTCTCCGAACGATCGTTTACTCAACGATCTGCGCGGCCTGATTGGTTCGGAACAGGTGGAACTGGAGTTTGACTGATGCCCTGCATCAGGTTCCGGGAGCCTGAATCGCTGGACGCAATCCGCGTGGCCTGCCAGGTTCGGAGCAGGTGGAACTGGAGTTTGACTAATACAGGAATACTATGAGTCTGAATTTCCTTGATTTTGAACAGCCGATTGCAGAGCTGGAAGCGAAAATCGATTCCCTGACTGCGGTTAGCCGTCAGGATGAGAAACTGGATATTAACATCGACGAAGAGGTGCACCGCCTGCGCGAAAAGAGCGTAGAGCTGACCCGTAAAATCTTCGCCGATCTGGGAGCCTGGCAAATTGCCCAGCTGGCGCGTCATCCGCAGCGTCCTTATACCCTGGATTATGTCCGCCTGGCCTTTGAGGAGTTTGACGAGCTGGCAGGCGATCGCGCCTATGCTGACGACAAAGCGATCGTTGGCGGGATTGCGCGTCTGGACGGGCGTCCGGTGATGATCATCGGCCACCAGAAAGGGCGCGAAACCAAAGAGAAGATCCGCCGCAACTTCGGGATGCCGGCGCCGGAAGGTTACCGTAAGGCGCTGCGCCTGATGGAAATGGCCGAGCGCTTTAAGATGCCGATCGTCACCTTTATCGACACCCCCGGCGCGTATCCGGGCGTGGGCGCGGAGGAGCGTGGTCAATCTGAGGCGATCGCCCGTAACCTGCGTGAAATGTCTCGCCTGAAAGTGCCGGTCATCTGCACCGTGATTGGCGAAGGCGGCTCCGGCGGCGCGCTGGCTATCGGCGTGGGTGACAAAGTCAACATGCTGCAATACAGCACTTATTCCGTTATCTCTCCTGAAGGCTGTGCGTCGATTCTGTGGAAAAGCGCCGACAAAGCGCCGCTGGCCGCCGAAGCGATGGGCATCATCGCGCCGCGCCTGAAAGAGCTGAAGCTTATCGACAGCGTGATCCCGGAACCGCTGGGCGGCGCACACCGCAACCCGGAAGTGATGGCGCAGTCGCTGAAGGCGCAGCTGCTGGCGGATCTCGCCGATCTCGACGTGCTGAGCACCGAAGATCTGCTCAACCGCCGCTATCAGCGTCTGATGAGCTACGGTTACGCCTGATAAACGGCGAATAAAAATCTCACTGAGGGTCGCGCGAGCGGCCCTTTTTTATGGCTGCGCGCCGCTGATGAAATGTGATTTTTGCGATGAGTTAACGTGAGATGACGCCGCATTTTCCCTTCCTACACTCGCTGGTGAACCACAACCAAAGGGGACACCGGAATGGAAATAGTAAAAATGGCGGCGATAGGCGCCGCTGGGCTTCTTGCTGGCTCGCCGGCTTTTGCCGCGCCATTACTCAGCAGCACGACGCCATACACGCTTAACGCCAGCGACCTCACCAAAAAAGAGCATGAGCTGACGAACTTCCCACTGATGCAGTCGGTAAAAAGCGCTATTCTCACCCTGGATAACGCCCAGGTCGAACAGATAGCGCCAGGGCGCGCCGCCAACCCGGATAACGTTAAGCGGGTGGAGAAAATCCTGAGCGCCCAGGACTGGGAATATCTCTTTCCGCTGCGCGCGCCGGAATACACCTACAGCAATTTCCTCAAAGCGGTCGGCAAATTCCCGGCGGTGTGTGGCGCTTACAGCGACGGGCGCGACGCCGAGGCTATCTGCCGTAAATCGCTCGCCACCATGTTTGCGCATTTCGCCCAGGAAACCGGCGGCCACGAGAGCTGGCGCGAGCAGCCGGAGTGGCGTCAGGCGCTGGTCTATCTGCGCGAAATGGGCTGGAGCGAAGGGCAGAAGGGCGGTTATAACGGCGAGTGTAACCCCGACACCTGGCAGGGGCAGACCTGGCCCTGCGGCAAAGATAAAGACGGCGACTACATGAGTTATTTCGGTCGCGGCGCCAAACAGCTCTCGTATAACTACAACTACGGGCCATTCTCTGACGCGATGTACGGCGACGTTCGTCCGCTGCTCGATAAACCCGAGCTGGTGGCCGATTCCTGGCTGAACCTGGCCAGCGCGCTCTTTTTCTTTGTCTACCCGCAGCCGCCGAAGCCTGGCATGCTGCATGTCATCGACGGCACCTGGACGCCGAACGCGCACGATAAAGAGAGCGGACTGGTGCCTGGCTTTGGCGTCACCATTCAGATAATTAACGGCGGCGTGGAGTGTGGCGGCGAGGCGGAAAACGCGCAGTCGCTGAACCGTATCGCGTATTACAAAGAGTTCGCTAAATACCTGAAGGTGCCGGTCCCGGCGGATGAAGTGCTGGGCTGTAAGAAAATGAAGCAGTTTGACGCGGGCGGCGCCGGCGCGCTGCCGATTTACTGGGAAATGGACTGGAGCTGGAGCACCACCACGCCGGATGGTCAGGCTTACGCGTGCCAGCTGGTGGGCTACCAGACGCCGTTCAGCGCGTTTAAAGAAGGCGACTACGCGAAATGCGTACAAAACCACTTTAACGTGAAAATTGTCGATGACGCTTCCGGTGGCGCCACGCCGCAGCCGCAGCCGCAGCCGCAGCCGCAGCCGCAGCCGCAACCTGCGCCGACGCCTGAGCCTTCCGCCAGCAACGTCGCGCCGGTGGCCCGCATCAGCGGCCCGGTCGGCGCGGTGGATGTCGGCAGCAAAGTGTCGCTGAGCGCGGCGGGCTCTACCGATGCCAACGGCGATGTGCTGACTTACACCTGGATGGCGCAAACCGGGCAGACGCTGAGCGGCAAAGACAAGAGCGTCATCACGTTCAACGCGCCGGAAAGCGCCAGCGACGCGCAGTACACCATCAGCCTGAAAGTGGATGACGGCAAGCTGAGCGATACCGTGAGCTACGTGCTCAACGTGAAAGCGAAGGCCAAAACGCCGGATGCCGGACCGCTAAGCTATCCGTCCTGGTCGGCAACCCACAGCTGGAAGCCGGGCGATATCGTGCTCAACCACGGCGCGCTCTACCAGTGCAAGCCGTTCCCGGCGGGCGGCTGGTGCGGCGTGGCGCCCGCCTACTATGAGCCCGGCGCGGGCATCAGCTGGCAGGACGCCTGGGACGCGCTGTAACGCGCCGTTACGCAACACCCAACGCCAGCGAGACGCTGGCGTTGTTCCTTCAACTATGCTTACCAGACGGTTTTTTTTGCCAGGGGGTAAGCAGTGAATATCATCGCCATCATGGGGCCGCACGGCGTTTTCTATAAAGACGAGCCGATGAAGGAATTGCAGGCGGCGCTGCAGCAGCAGGGCTTTCAGCTGATTTGGCCGAAAAACAGCAACGATCTGCTGAAATTTATCGAGCATAATCCGCGCATCTGCGGCGTCATCTTTGACTGGGACGAGTACAGCCTCGATTTATGCTGTGAAATCAACCAGCTTAACGAATATCTGCCGCTGTATGCCTTTATCAATACCCACTCGACGCTGGACGTCAGCGCGAATGACATGCGTATGGCGCTCTGGTTTTTTGAGTATTCGCTTGGCATCGCCGACGATATCGCGACGCGCATTCGCCAGTACACGCAGGAGTATCTCGACAACATCACCCCGCCGTTTACCAAAGCGCTGTTTACCTATGTGAAAGAGGGTAAATACACCTTCTGTACGCCGGGCCACATGGCCGGGACGGCGTATCAGAAAAGCCCGGTCGGCTGCCTGTTTTACGATTTTTTCGGCGGCAACACGCTAAAAGCGGATGTCTCTATCTCCGTGACCGAGCTGGGCTCGCTGCTCGATCACACCGGGCCGCACCTGGAGGCGGAGGAGTATATCGCCCGCACGTTTGGCGCCGAGCAGAGCTATATGGTCACTAACGGCACGTCCACCTCCAACAAAATCATCGGGATGTACGCCGCCCATGCGGGCAGTACCGTGCTTATCGATCGCAACTGCCATAAGTCGCTTACGCACTTGCTCATGATGAGCGACATCGTGCCGCTGTGGCTTAAGCCGACGCGCAACGCGCTTGGCATTCTGGGCGGCATTCCGAAGCGCGAGTTTACCCGCGATGCGATAGCGCAAAAAGTGGCGCAGACGCCGGACGCCAGCTGGCCGGTGCACGCAGTTATTACTAACTCGACCTACGACGGGCTGCTGTATAACACCAACTGGATCAAACAGACGCTGGATGTGCCCTCGATCCATTTCGATTCCGCCTGGGTGCCCTACACCCATTTTCACCCGATCTACAAAGGCAAAAGCGGCATGAGCGGCGATCGCGTGCCGGGCAAAGTCTTTTTTGAAACCCAGTCGACTCACAAAATGCTGGCGGCGCTGTCGCAGGCGTCGCTGATTCATATTAAAGGCGAGTATGACGAAGAGACGTTTAACGAAGCCTACATGATGCACACCACGACCTCGCCGAGCTACCCGCTGGTGGCGTCGATTGAAACCGCGGCGGCGATGCTGCGCGGCAATCCAGGCCGACGGCTCATCAACCGCTCGGTGGAGCGCGCGCTGCATTTTCGCAAAGAGGTACAGCGCCTTCGCGAGGAGACCGACAGCTGGTTCTTCGACATCTGGCAGCCGGAGGAGATTGACGAGGCGGACTGCTGGCCAATCACGCCCGGCGACGACTGGCACGGGTTTACCCATGCCGATAGCGATCATATGTATCTCGATCCGGTGAAAGTCACCATTCTGACGCCGGGCATGGACGCGCAGGGCAACATGGAAAAAGAGGGGATCCCGGCGGCGCTGGTGGCGAAATTCCTCGACGAGCGCGGCGTGGTAGTGGAGAAAACCGGGCCTTACAATCTGCTGTTTCTGTTCAGTATCGGGATCGACAAAACCCGCGCGATGGGCCTGCTGCGCGGGCTGACGGAGTTTAAGCGCGCTTACGATCTCAACCTGCGGGTGAAAAACATGCTGCCCGATCTCTGGGCGGAGGATCCGGATTTCTACCGCAATATGCGCGTGCAGGAGCTGGCGCAGGGGATCCATAAGCTTATCCAGCAGCACGATCTCCCGGATCTGATGCTGCGCGCGTTCGATGTCTTGCCGGAAATGAAAATGACGCCGCACGAGATGTACCAGCAGCAGGTGAAGGGCAATGTCGAAACGGTGGAGATAGAAAAGCTGATCGGGCGCGTCTCGGCCAACATGATCCTGCCGTATCCGCCCGGTGTGCCGCTGGTGATGCCTGGCGAGATGATCACCGAGGCGTCGCGCGCGGTGCTCGATTTCCTGTTAATGCTCTGCTCGATTGGCCGGCACTATCCGGGCTTTGAAACCGACATTCACGGGGCGAAGTGCGGCGAAGACGGCGTCTATAGGGTACGTGTCCTAAAAAGCGAGTAAGCCCTTGTTTTGCCGCGCCAGGCTCAGTAACGTGCCAGACAATCATAAGGAGGGATTATGCTGGGTTTAAAACAGATTCACCATATCGCCATCATTGCGACGGATTATCACCGCAGCAAAGCGTTTTACTGCGACACGCTGGGGTTTACCCTGCTGTCGGAGGTCTATCGCGACGCGCGCGATTCCTGGAAGGGCGATCTGGCGCTCAACGGCCAGTATGTCATTGAGCTGTTCTCGTTTCCGTTCCCGCCGGCGCGGCCAAGCCATCCCGAAGCCTGCGGCCTGCGCCATCTCGCCTTCAGCGTCGAGGATGTGGACCAGGCGGCGGCGTTTCTGGAAAGCCGCGGCGTGACGTGCGAGCCGGTGCGCGTGGACCCGCTGACCGGCAAACGCTTTACCTTCTTCGCCGACCCGGACGGCCTGCCGCTGGAGCTCTACCAGCAGTAACGCTTGCTCCCGACGCCATTGCCCGGTAAGTTGCCCGGCAATGGCTTCTCTTTCTTTCGACGCAATGGATACTTCTCTGCTCTGTGCCCTGCGGGGGCGACGCCAGCTGCTGGTGGCCTACAGCGGCGGGCTTGATTCGACGGTGTTACTCCATCAGCTGGTGCGACTGCGCGAGGCTTGCCCTGCGCTGCGCCTGCGCGCCATTCACGTGCATCACGGCATCAGCCCGAACGCCGACCGCTGGGCGGCGCACTGTCAGGCAATGTGTCATCGCTGGCAGGTGCCGCTTGAGCTGGCGTATGTGGACCTGCGCGAGGAAGGGCTCGGCGTCGAGGCGCAGGCCCGCAAGGCGCGCTATCAGGCGTTTGAAGCCGCGCTTGCGTTCGGCGAGGCGCTGGTCACGGCGCAGCATCTGGACGATCAGTGCGAGACCCTGCTGCTGGCGCTTAAGCGCGGCAGCGGCCCGGCGGGGCTGGCGGCGATGCCCGCCGAGCTGCCATTTGCGGGCAGCGTCATTCTGCGACCGCTGCTGAACACACCGCGCGCGCAGCTCGAAGCCTGGGCCGATCGCCACAAGCTTCTGTGGATCGACGACGAAAGCAATCAGGACGATCGCTACGATCGTAACTTTTTACGCCTGCGTATTTTGCCCGCGCTGGAAGCACGCTGGCCGCATTTCACCCAGGCGGCGGCCCGCAGCGCGCAGCTGTGCGGCGAGCAGGAACAACTGCTGGATGAGCTGCTGGCGCCGGAACTGGCTGCGCTGATGGAAGGTAAAACGCTCGCTATCGCGCCGCTTGAAAGCATGAGCGAGCGCAAGCGCGCCGCGCTGCTGCGCCGCTGGCTGGCTGCGCTCAACGCGCCGATGCCGGCGCGCGCCACGCTGCAACGGATCTGGAACGAAGTGGCGCAAAGTCGTGAAGATGCAAGCCCACGCCTCAAAGTGGGCGACAATGAAGCGCGGCGCTATCAGGGGCGACTCTGGTGGATTAAAGCGCGCCGCGGACAGCGTCATACCATCATCCCCTGGCAGGACGCAAGCCGCCCGCTACTGCTGCCGCAGGCGCTCGGCGCGCTGGCCTTTGGTGGCGAGGGCGACGCCGTGCGCGCCCCGCGTGCGCAGGAAACCCTCTCGGTGCGCTTTAGCGCGCCGGGCACGCTTTATATTGTCGGGCGCGATCGCGGACGCCCGCTTAAAAAACTCTGGCAGGAACTCCAGGTGCCGCCCTGGCGGCGCGAGACCACGCCCATTCTGTTTTATGATGAGCAACCCATCTGCGCGCCCGGTTTGTTTGTCACCCGTGAAGGCCAGGCGCAGAACGAACCAGGCTTGCTGCTTGCCTGGCATAAGGAGCATGACGATGAGTAAGCAACTTTTTTGGCTGGCGTGCCTGCTGGGCCTTAGCCTGACGGCGCAGGCCAAAGGCGACCCGGCGGCGGGCGAAGAGAAAGCGGTGATGTGCGTCGCCTGTCACGGCGCGACGGGCAAAGCCAGCGCGCCGCTGTATCCTAATCTTGCAGGGCAGAACGAGGCGTATCTGGAGCACGCGTTGCAGGCCTATAAAAAAGGCGAGCGCAGCGGCGGTCAGGCGGAGATCATGAAGGCGTACGTCAGTGGTCTTTCGGATGAGGATATGGCGAATCTCGCGGCGTATTACGCCGGACAGAAACCATAAAAAAGGGCAGCCCCAGGGCTGCCCGTGCAGACGGAACGTGCGTCAGGATTCGCTGACGACGACCGTGCCGATTTGTGGATGGCTGAAGCTGGCGATTTTATCGAGACGCAATTCGCGTACGGCACCGGCTTCATCGGCAACTAAATATTCGACGTTTTTGCGCGAAACCAGATCCTGCGCTTTGGCCTTAATGACTTCGCCGCTTTTCAGTTCCAGCGTCAGTAACAGATGATGCTGGCAGGCGAGTTCGAGGTTGTCATAGTCATCGCAGTTGATGGGTTGATAGGCATCATTCATTGACATAATCGCTCACCAGTAAGTTCGCGGCAGCATACGCCGCCTGTTCCCTGATCGACTCTGAAAGGGCTTCGTCAGAGGCCACCTCATTCAGAACCCTTAATACGCAGCCCAGCGCGTCGGGGATGTACCCAAGGTCGCCGCTGGCTATCTGCGAATAGCGCTGTCGTATTAATTCACAATATTTATCCACATGCCCTCCTGTCAGAGCCTGACGACAGACTTCACCGCGGGATGCAAGTCTAAGCCTACGTAGTTAAACTCTGTTTAGCAAGGTGACTATACCATAGTCATCAGAGCCATAGCGCGGGTGCCCGCCCGCCTGCCGCGCTCCGCTTGAATCGGCAGCCAGCCGCCGCGGATTGGGCTACAATACCCCCCAACTTTTCAGGGGGCCCTATGGCGTTAAAAGCAACCATTTATAAAGCGGCGGTCAATGTGGCCGATCTCGACCGGCAGCAGTTTCTCGACATCAACCTGACGCTCGCGCGTCATCCTTCGGAAACGCAGGAGCGGATGATGCTGCGTCTGCTGGGCTGGATGATGTACGCCGACGAGCGGTTGCAGTTCACCCGCGGCCTGTGCGCCGACGACGAGCCGGAAATCTGGCTGCGCAACGATCATCTCGGTATCGATCTCTGGATTGAGTTGGGTCTGCCGGAAGAGCGACGCCTTAAGAAAGCGGTCAGCCAGTCGCAACAGGTGGCGCTGTTTACCTATAACGACCGCGCGGCCCAGGTATGGTGGCAGCAGAATCAGGATAAGCTTAAGCAGTACAAAAACCTGACCATCTGGTATATCAACGATGAGCAGCTCGCCCAGCTGAGCGCGCTGGCGGAGCGCACCATGACGCTGCAGGCCACGTTACAGGAAGGCGTTATCTGGCTGTCCGACGCGCAGCAGAATCTGGAGCTGCACCCGACCGTCTGGCAAGCCACGGCATGATTACGTTTTCACGAAACGTGGCGGTGCCCGACGACGAAGTGACCTTCAGCGCCATCCGGGCGCAGGGGGCGGGCGGCCAGCACGTGAATAAAAGCTCGACGGCGATTCATCTGCGGTTTGACATTAACGCCTCCAGCCTGCCGGAGGAGTGGAAAGCCCGCCTGCTCTCGGCGAGCCATCATCTCATCACGGCGGAAGGTGTTGTGGTTATCAAAGCGCAGGAGTATCGCAGCCAGGAGATGAACCGCGAGGCGGCGCTGGCGCGTCTGATAATGCTGGTCAGGGAACTTACCGCTACGCAAAAGCGTCGAAAGGAGACTCGTCCAACGCGCGCGTCAAAAGTGCGTCGCCTGGAGGCGAAAACCCATAAATCCGCCACCAAAGCCCTGCGAGGAAAAGTGCGCGGTATGCCGGATTAAAAGCACAACCGAACGATAAGGAAATACGGTGAAGAAAATTATTTTTTGCGCAGCGGCGGCCCTGAGCCTGTTTTCGCTGTTTGGCTGTCATAACCGGGCGGAAATGCAGACGCTGGTGCCCGCCAGCGCGGCGGAATTAAAACCGATGCAGCAGAGCTGGAAAGGCGTGCTGCCCTGTGCTGACTGCGAAGGCATTGAGACGGCGCTGTTTTTAGAAAAAGATGGCACCTGGGTGATGAACCAGCGCTATCAGGGCGCGAAAGGGCAGGCGGTGTTTGCCTCTTACGGCACCTGGGCGCGTACCGCGGATAAACTGGTGCTGACGGACAGCCAGGGCGATAAACACTACTTCCGCGCACGGGGCGAGGCGCTGGAGATGCTCGACACCGAAGGTCACGCTATCGAGTCGTCGCTTAATTATCGCCTGGAGCCTGCGAGCGAGCCGCTGCCGGTGACGCCGATGACCATGACCGGGATGTACCAGCAAAACGCGAATACCGCGACGTTTACCGACTGCGCGACCGGACGACAGTCCGGCGTGGCGAATCACGCCACACTCGCGCACGATGACCAGCTCGCGCGCGCCACCCGTGAGAAACCGGTGCTGCTGGTGGTGGAGGCGCACTTCAGCATGACCGTGGATCCAGCGAACGGTACGGTGCAAAAACGGCTGGTGGCTGACCGTAAAGTGGCGTTTAAGCCCGGCAAAGATTGCGATAATCCGTAACCAGGGCGGATAAGAAAAAGGCCCTCAATGGAGGGCCTTTTTTATGCGGAGTGCGAAGGCGCTTAGCGCTTCACGTTGGCGACCAGGTAATCCAGGATATCGCCGGTTTTGATCATCTTCTTCTCGCCGTCGCGACGGTATTTGTACTCAATCTCGTCGTTGTCGAGGTTGCGATCGCCGATAACAACCGTGTGCGGAATACCGATGAGTTCCATGTCGGCGAACATGACGCCCGGACGCTCTTTACGGTCATCCATCAGCACGTCGATGCCTTTGGCGCGAAGCTCAGCGTAGAGTTTCTCGGCAAGCTCCTGTACGCGGAAGGATTTGTGCATGTTCATCGGCAGAATCGCGACCTGGAACGGCGCGATAGCGTCCGGCCAGACGATGCCGCGATCGTCATGGTTCTGCTCGATAGCCGCAGCCACCACGCGCGTCACGCCGATGCCGTAGCAGCCCATGGTCAGGATCTGGTTGCGGCCATCTTCGCCCTGAACGGACGCTTTCAGCGCGTCGGAGTATTTGGTGCCCAGCTGGAAGATGTGGCCCACTTCGATGCCGCGCTTGATGAGCAGCGTACCCTGGCCGTCCGGGCTCGGATCGCCGGCCACGACGTTACGGATATCGGCCACTTCTGGCGTCGCGATATCACGATCCCAGTTGATGCCGAAATAGTGTTTGCCGTCGATGTTGGCGCCTGCGGCGAAATCGCTCATGGCGGCAACGCTGCGGTCGATAATCACCGGAACCGGCATGTTCACCGGGCCAAGAGAGCCAGGCCCCGCGTTGACTACCGCGCGGATTTCCGCTTCGGTCGCGAACGTCAGCGGGCTTGCCACCTGCGGCAGTTTCTCGGCTTTCACGTCGTTCAGCTCGTGATCGCCGCGCACCAGCAGGGCGACCAGCGGATATTCACTGCCTTCGGCGGCTTTAACCAGCAGCGTTTTCACGGTTTTCTCAACCGGCAGGTTGAATTGCTCGACCAGCTCGGCGATGGTTTTCGCGTTCGGCGTGTCAACCAGCGTCATCTCCTGGGTTGCGACGGCGCGCGGGGTTGCCGGCGCAACGGCTTCGGCAAATTCAATATTCGCGGCGTAGTCGGACGTGTCGGAGAAGACGATATCGTCTTCGCCGCTCTGCGCCAGCACCTGGAACTCATGAGACGCGCTGCCGCCAATCGAGCCGGTATCGGCCTGTACCGGACGGAAATCGAGACCCATACGGCTGAAGATTTTGCTGTAGGCCTCATACATTGCGTCGTACGTCTGCTGCAGCGATTCCTGGGAGGTATGGAAAGAGTAAGCGTCTTTCATCAGGAACTCGCGCGAGCGCATCACGCCGAAACGCGGGCGCACTTCGTCGCGGAATTTGGTCTGGATCTGGAAGAAGTTGAGCGGCAGTTGCTTATAAGAGCTCAGCTCGTTGCGGATCAGATCGGTGATAACTTCTTCATGCGTCGGGCCGAGAACGAACGCGCGATCGCCGCGATCGACAAAACGCAGCAGCTCCGGACCGTACTGCTCCCAGCGGCCGCTCTCCTGCCACAGCTCAGCTGGCTGAACCACTGGCATCGACACCTCGATAGCACCGGCGTTGTTCATCTCTTCACGCACGATGTTTTCGACTTTTTTCAGGACGCGCAGACCGGTCGGCAGCCAGGTGTATAACCCGGAGGCCAGTTTGCGGATCATCCCGGCGCGCAGCATCAGCTGGTGGCTGATAACCTCCGCGTCGGCAGGTGTCTCCTTCAGAGTGGAGAGCAGATATTGGCTAGTACGCATGTTGTTACGGTTCCGTTTGAACGTGTGAATTCAGGCATGCTAAAGCCTGACACAAAAAAGTGGTTTAGTGTACCAGTGAGAAAGGGCGGCCAAAAGAGAGGCTCAAGAAATTAACGCGGCTCCAGCGTGTAGACCTCAAAGCCCTGCGGCGTGACGCGCCAGCGGACGTTGAAATCGAGCAGCCAGACGGCGTAGCTTTTACCGGTTTCTTCTTCTTTACGGTAGGCCGGACGCGGGTCCTGAGACAATACCTCGACGATAAAGCGTTTCAGCATCGGATAGCGTTTCTCAAGGCCCGTTAACGCGTGCGTTATCTCATCGGTAAAGGTGACCGGAACGGCGGCGTCCGGCGCCTGCTGGGCATAGCCTGCACGCGCGTCGGGCAGCGCTTCGGCGAATGGCAGATAAGGCTTGATATCCACGACCGGCGTGCCGTCCACCAGATCCAGTCCGCCAAGCGTCAGGATGACATGCTCTTTCTCAGTGCGGATGCCCTGAAGCTCGACCAGCGACATGCCGATGGGATTGGGCCGGAAGGTAGAACGTGTCGCGAAAACGCCCATGCGGGCATTGCCGCCAAGGCGCGGGGGACGCACGGTAGGACGCCAGCCGCCTTCCATCGTCTGATGAAAGACAAACAGGATCCAGATATGGCTAAACCCTTCCAGCCCGCGCACCGCGTCGGGCTGATTATAGGGCGCTATCAGATGCAGCTCGCCGCGCGCGCTGTTGACAAGGCCAGGCTGGCGCGGCACGGCGAATTTTTCTTTGTAAGGCGAGCGAATGACGCCGATTTGCTCAAATGCAAATCCGGTCATTTGGTCGGAACGCTAAGGGCCGAGCCTACGCAGACGGCCTGGCGGTAGCAGCCCGGCATGCCGCTGGTGACTTCACAGCTATGCAGCAGAACGGCGTTCGCTTTCATTTTCGAGGCGTTGATTTGCAGGCGCTTGCGAGCCGTCGGGATGTTCGGCGGAGAGTCCTGGTTAGTGGCCTGGCAAGATTCGCCGCTCACTTCGCCTAAATCGCGGAAGGGTTTGCCCACCAGATCTTCTGCATTGGTATAGATTCTCACCGGAGCAGGGCGTACCGTTTTCGGGCGGACAGGCTCGGATTTTTGCGGCGACGCGGTGCTTTGAACAGGTTCTACAGGGGATCTGCTTAGCACGGAACAGCCGCTCAGGATGAATGCTAAAAGACAGATCGGTAAAGCACGCATAATAATTCCTCGTCGGTGATAAAAACGTGGCTTATTGAATCAGGAGCTTGCAGAAATAACAAGACGGGCTTAAGCCCGTCCTGACATTATTAGCGAAGATAACCAAACTGGCTTACCAGCCTTTAACGGCGCCACCGTTAAACACTTTGTTCGCGGCAGCGTTGACTTCATCAGACTGATAAGCCTGAACGAATTTCTTCACGTTTTCCGCGTCTTTGTTATCTTCGCGGGTCACGATCATGTTCACGTAAGGCGAGTCTTTGTCTTCTACGAAGATGCCGTCTTTAGCCGGCGTCAGGTTGATCTGGCTGGCGTAGGTGGTGTTGATAACCGCCAGCGCAATCTGGTCGTCATCCAGGGAGCGCGGCAGCTGCGGCGCTTCCAGCTCGACGATCTTCAGGTTTTTCGGGTTTTCGGTGATATCCAGCACGGTCGGCAGCAGGCCGATATCATCTTTAAGCTTGATCAGACCCACTTTCTGCAGCAGCAGCAGGGAACGGCCGAGGTTCGTCGGATCGTTCGGCACGGCAACCTGCGCGCCTGGCTGTAAATCTTCCAGTGATTTGATTTTGCGTGAGTAACCGGCGATCGGGTAAACGAAGGTGTTACCGACGGAAACCAGCTTATAGCCGCGGTCTTTGATTTGCTGATCCAGATACGGTTTGTGCTGGAAGGCGTTGGCGTCGATGTCACCTTTGCTCAGCGCTTCGTTCGGCAGTACGTAGTCGTTAAACGTGACCAGTTCGACGTCCAGACCATATTTCTCTTTCGCTACTTTCTTCGCGACTTCAGCGACCTGCTGTTCCGCACCCACAATCACGCCCACTTTAATATGGTTCGGATCTTTTTCTTCCTGACCGCAACCTGCCAGAGCCAGCGTGCCGAGCAGGGCGCCTACTGCCGCAAAGGTTTTAAACTTGAAAGACATAACCATTCCTTAACTGAAAAGTATTTGATGTTGTGTGTAACGTTACTTGTGAGTGACAGCCCGGACGATGCGATCGCCTGAGAATTGAATTAAATACACCAGTACTACCAGTAATACTAATACGGTGTTCATCACGGTTGCGTTATAACCGATGTAACCGTACTGATAGCCGATCTGCCCAAGACCGCCCGCACCGACCGCGCCGCCCATGGCGGAATAGCCCACCAGGGTGATCAGCGTAATAGTGGCGGCGTTAACAAGACCCGGCAGCGCTTCCGGCAGCAGTACCTTACGAACGATTTGCATCGGCGTGGCGCCCATGGCGCGCGAGGCTTCGATAAGACCTGACGGGATTTCCAGCAGGGCGTTTTCGACCATACGGGCGATAAACGGCGCGGCGCCGACTGTCAGCGGTACGATAGCGGCCTGCAGACCAATCGAGGTGCCGACAATGACGCGGGTGAACGGGATCATCCATACCAGTAAGATAATGAAAGGAATGGAGCGGAAGATATTCACCAGCGCGGAAAGGACGCGATAGAGCTTCGCGTTTTCGATAATCTGCCCCGGACGCGTGACATATAAAAGTACGCCGACCGGCAGACCAATGACGAAACCGAAAAAGCCGGAGACAAAGGTCATCGCGAGCGTCTCCCAGACGCCTCGCACCAGTAACCCCATCATTGCTTCAGACATAACCCAGAACCTCTACTTTTACATGATGTTGTTGCAGGTAAGCGATGGCCGCTTGCGTTTCTTCCTGTGTGCCGTGCATTTCCGTCAGCATGATGCCGAACTTGACGCCGCCGGCGTAATCCATCTGCGCGCTGATAATGTTGTTATTAACGTTATAGCGACGCGCCGTTTCTGAAAGGAGCGGAGCATCGACAGACTGACCAGTGAATTCAAGGCGCAGCAGCGGCACGCGGCCTTCGCTGGACTGCGAGTCAAGACGCTGGGCGTAATCTTCCGGAATATCAAGATGCAGCGTGGACTGAATAAACTGCTGAGCCAGCGGCGTCTTCGGATGGGAAAATACTTCGCTGACGCTGTCCTGCTCAATGAGCTCGCCATTGCTGATAACCGCGACGCAATCACAGATGCGCTTCACCACGTCCATTTCATGAGTGATGAGCAGAATCGTCAGGCCCAGACGACGGTTAATGTCTTTTAACAGTTCCAGTATGGAGCGGGTGGTGGCGGGGTCGAGCGCGCTGGTGGCTTCATCGCACAGCAGGACTTTCGGGTTGCTTGCCAGCGCGCGGGCGATCGCTACGCGCTGTTTCTGGCCGCCGGAGAGGTTTGCCGGGTACGCATCCTGCTTTTCGCTCAGGCCAACCAAATCCAGCAGCTCGGTGACGCGACGCTTAATTTCGTCGCGCGGCGTGTTGTCGAGCTCCAGCGGGAGCGCGATGTTGTCAAAAACAGTGCGCGACGCCAGCAGATTAAAATGCTGGAAAATCATGCCAATCTGGCGACGGGCTTTGGTGAGCTCAGATTCGGAAAGGGCGGTCAGCTCCTGGCCGCCGACCAGCACGCTGCCCTCGGTCGGGCGTTCAAGCAGATTGACGCAGCGAATAAGCGTGCTTTTACCGGCGCCGGAGGCACCAATCACGCCATAAATCTGCCCGGCCGGGACATGCAGGCTGACATTATTCAGTGCCTGAATGGTGCGATTTCCCTGCTGGAATACTTTGGTGATATTGGACAGTTTGATCATCTGGTTATTTATTATCTTATAGGAGTTAGCCGTGGCATTTTGTTCTGCCTGATACGGGTGGTGTCCGTAAACAGGATGGATGTTAAGGCATCCAGACGTCTAAATCAATCTGACTGCTGCAATGAGCGCTTTCTCCGCCCAGGAATCATGCGATACTAGGCGGCATTATTTTAGGCAGGAGTTTTTCAGGTGGCTAAATCTGTACCGGCAATTTTTCTCGACCGTGACGGCACGATTAATATCGATCACGGTTATGTGCACGAAATCGATCGGTTTGAATTCATTGATGGCGTTATCGAGGCGATGCGTGAGCTTAAAGCAATGGGCTTTGCGCTGGTGCTGGTGACGAATCAGTCTGGCATCGCGCGCGGGAAATTCACGGAAGCGCAGTTCGAACAGCTGACGGAGTGGATGGACTGGTCGCTGGCTGACCGCGGCGTCGATCTCGACGGCATCTATTATTGCCCGCATCACCCGGAAGGTGCGGTGGAAGAGTTCCGCCAGAACTGCGATTGCCGCAAGCCGCAGCCGGGCATGCTGATCTCCGCCCGCGATTTTCTGCACATTGATATGGCTGCTTCTTATATGGTGGGCGATAAATTAGAAGATATGCAGGCGGCAGCGGCGGCAGGCGTCGGGACAAAAGTTCTGGTGCGCACCGGCAAACCTGTGACGCCGGAGGCAGAAGCGGCAGCGGATTGGGTGTTAAATAGTCTGTCTGCACTGCCGGATGCCATCAAAAAGCGCTAAAAACGAGCGTAATGTTGAAAAGGTGAGCGGTTGTGATTTTTTTTAATTTTTCCGCTTGCCATTACGACGTGGCTCCCTATAATGCGCCTCCATCGACACGGCGCTGATGAGAAACATCACACAGCGACGGTGAGTCGGAAAGAGAAAAACCCTGAAATTAAGGGTTGACTCTGAAAGAGGAAAGCGTAATATACG
>Ga0157365_10000129_pt1 | contig 34867 bp, 50 predicted proteins | sample AttsexASBM3_FD_111478 | JGI IMG/M metagenome (GOLD analysis project Ga0157365, IMG submission 111478) | Fungus gardens microbial communities from leaf cutter ant in Ribeirão Preto, State of São Paulo, Brazil - Atta sexdens ASBM3 | ecosystem: Host-associated > Fungi > Mycelium > Unclassified ...
GATCGAGGGCATGGGGCGCGCCAGCACGCATGCGCAGATCTTCTCCCGCGTCGGCATGCGGAAAAACCGCGCCAAGCCGCAGGTGAACGATGTCATGCCGCTGCTCGACGCCTGGAACGTCACCGATACCAACCTACGAAAGCTCTGCCGCTACATCGCCATGCAGGCGGGTGGCTTGCGGTCGATGAACAAAACCATCCGTTTTGCCTACATGCTCGCCGGCGGCGACGATCGGGGCGTGATCTCCGAAAAGGATATCCAGACGGCCTGGTCACAGTTGACCAATGGCGAGCTTCCCTCCTTTTCGGGTCGGGAGTGATCGACATGGCTAAAAAGATCGAGAACGCCGATCTGGCGAAGACGCCGGAAGAAATCGCAGCCCATTACTTCGACCAGACGGACAAGCGGCAGGCGAAGGTCAATGTTGCGCCGGAAGCACGTGGGGTTTTGAAGGATTTTCTGACGGGTCTGGATGAAAACCTGACCGTCCGCGACGTGATCGCAGCGCTTGAGGAGCAGTGGTCATGAAGTGGCGGACGATCACCCCTGGACAGTCGGCCGTCCTGTGCCTCCTGCGCGAATACGGCCCGGCGACGTTCCAAGACGGCTTCCGTCGCCTCGCCTGGTGGCGGGACGATGGGGCACTGTTCCTTACCGGACCGTCCATCATTGGCGACGCCCTGGCGGCACGCGGACTTGCCGAAATTTCGGCAGACACGTGGCGGATTACGCCGGACGGCCGCAGCGCCGTGCAGAGCATACGTTCCATGCCGGCAGTCGCTCGACGGGCGGAGCGCATGTTGCAGCCGATGATGCTGACCGACGAGCAAATGGCGCGCGTCGCCGTCTGGTTTCCCCGCTCTCACGGTGTGCAGCGTCGTGACGATCGCGCAGTGCTGAGCGGGATTGTCGATGTCTTGCGACGCAACCTGCTTTGGGGGGAAGCCCATCCTGCCTATGGCGGCGAGATGGCGTTGCGGCGGCGCTTCAAAAATTGGGGTCAGTCCGGCGTCCTGGACAATGTGCTCGGCAATCTGTTCGAGACCGTCGAAGGAACAACGCGTCTGGTCGTGATTGGTGAGGATCTGGCGCGTCATGCCAGCGCCCGGTTCGGCGCGGCGCGAGGCTGGTTTCCGACCCTGCTCGATGCCGCGGAGTTGGGGGCATGAGCGCCGTGGTGGGCAAGCTGCGCGCCGTCGCACACGGAACGATCTGGGAGGATCGCGATCGCCTGGACGGGCTTGTGGTGGCGATCCGGAAATTCATTTTCGAGGACGCGCCGAATGCCACGGCGGCCGAATTGTCGGCGATCGTGCGGTCGTTTCCGGGTGCAATTTCGGGGACCGCAGCGCGTCGCGCGGTCGTCGCCGAATTTTTCGACTCTTTTTCCGATGGAACACCCGCCGCGACGATAGCGGCAGGACTGGAGATCGCACATGTCGGGCACTGACACACATGCGAAAATCATCGACAGGATCCGCAAATTGCTGCGGATGGGTGCCTCTCCGAATGCGCATGAAGCATCAGCGGCGATCGCAAAAGCCCAGGCCCTCATGCACGAGCATGGCATCGATCAGATAGCGCTTGATCTGGCGGCGTTCGGCGCGGCGCAATCGAATTTCTCCGCCTCGCATGCGGCGCGCCCCCCTCGCTGGGATACGTTGCTGCGAAGTGCCGTGTGCAATGCGTTCGGCGTCCGCTGCCTGCTGGACTGGCGGGGCGCACGGCGACTCGTGTCGTTTTATGGCGAGCGCACCCGTTCTGTTGTCGCTGCCTACGCCTATCAGGTGCTCGGTCGGCAGTGCGGCACGTCGCGAGCCAAGTATTTTGCCACGATGCGAAAATCGGTGAAGCGCACAACGCGGATCGCACGTGCGGATCATTTCGCGGAAGCATGGATATATGCCGCATCGCGCAATCTCGATCGTCTGCGGATCGACGCTCGCGAGGAGGCGCTGATCGAGCAGTTCGCCGATCGCGAATGGGGGCAGCTACAGGAAGTCAAATCGCGGGCCGCAAAGCGCGCGCATGGCGTCGATAATGCGGCTGTGCAGGGTTATGTCGCGGGGAGAAACGCGCGTCTCGATGTGCCGATCGCAGGCTCTTCTGCTCGGGTGGAGGCGATCGGACATGGCTGAGAAAATCGACTGGATCGGCCATTGGGGTCGGGCGTGCGCAGGCACGCAATATGCGCGGGATGCAGATCGCGATCTGGCGCGTGGCCAGTTGATGGCAGCGCTCGTGACGGTATCGCCCAGTCGCACCACGCAGGGCGCGGCCGACGAATTGCGACGCCTGATTGGCGGACGTGAAAGCACGTATCAGGTAGCGGCGATCGCCGTCCGTTTCCTGGCAGGTCTGCCGCCTGCAACGACTGTGCGGCAGGTCGTGGGAGGACTGTGGGTATGAGCAGGAAATTCACGCATCACGTCCATTTTGACGCATCGGGCCATCGGGCAAAGATCGAGCGGCAAGCGGCCGGACTGTTATCTACGGGGCCGTCGGCAAGGGACATCATTGATGGGCTGCTGATCAAGATCGAGCACGTCACGCGAGACGCCGACGGGAAAATTGCGCCCTGTGCAGACGATGCCGCTTCCGCGCTGGGAATTGCGGTCGACGCATTGGCCTTGTCGATCCTCATATCGGCCTTTGCACAAGCCGGTGAAGAAATGGCGGCGGTCAATGCTGCCGCAACGAAGCATTGATCAGGAAAGAAATAGCGATGAACGATATGACGCACGAAAGCGACAGCCTCGCCCGTCCGGACGGACGCCTTATCCCCAAGCGGGCAATTGGGGCACTGCGCGTTCTCGAACACGAGACAGCGGAAGAAATTGCCGCGATTTTTGCCGAGGTCCAGGAATTTAATCGGCGCAAAAAGGAAGATATTTTCGGCAAGCTGGAAGGATTCCGGAATCTGGTAGCGCAAGAATACGGCGCGCGCGTCGGCGGTGCGAGCGGCGGCACGACGCTACGCTCGTATGACGAACGGATCAGCGTGATCCTTGCGCAATATAGTTACCAGACGACGACGGCGGCGCTCCCGGCCGCGCAGGCTCTCGTGAATGAACTGCTGGACGATCTCGTGGCGGGTGCGAGCGAGGATCTGCGCGCGATCGTCAACGAGGCGTTTGCGCGGGATGAGACGACGGGCCGGGTGAATGTCCAGAAAATCATCAGTTTGTCGCGGCTCGATCTGGCGCATGAGCGCTGGCCCGAGGCGCAACGGGCACTGCGCGATGCCATCACGATATCCGGGCGCAAGATGGCGGTGCGCTGCACGGTGCGCGAGACGCCCCAGGACGATGCGCGCCAGCTCGTCGTCGATTTTTCGAAGCTCTGAAGAAGGAGACGGCGATGCTGGATGATTATCTGGCCGTGGCGCTGGGCGGGCTGACGGCGGGGGCTTTGGCCGTGGCGTGGATCTACATCGTGACGGTGTCGATCCAGTCTCTCGCCGCGCGGCTGGGCCGCAAGGCTCGTACGGGCGAAAGGGATGTGCGATGATCTCGCCTGATCTGGTGCTGGGAATTTTCGTGGGGCTCGCAACGGGTCTCCTGATGTGCGTGACGACCATGATCGTCACGCAGCATACGAGCGGAGGGGTGTGACATGGCGCTGATCGAGAGCGAAATCCGGCAGCCGCTCTACGCCAAGATACGCGTAGCGAAGGCGCAGCTGAGGCTCGATGAGGAGACCTATCGCGACAAGATCGAAGCGGTGACGGGGGAGCGCAGCCTGCGCGACTGCTCGATCCCGCAGATCGAGGCGGTGCTGAAGCAGATGCGCAAGGATGGATTTGTTCCGAAGAAGGGATCGAAACGTCCGCCGAGCGACAAGGCACAGGTGCGGATGATCATGGCGATCTGGGCCGATCTGGCACCGTATGTGCGGGCGCCTGACAAGGATGCGGCGTTGCGCACGTTTGTGTCGCGTCAAACAAAAACGGTTGCCAATCCGCAGGGTGTATCGGCCCCGGAATTTCTGGATGCGACGCAGGCGAACCGGGTGATCGAGGCACTCAAGGACTGGCGGCGTCGGGCCGAGGGGGATCGGGCGTGATAAAGCCAGAGCCCGTGGGAACCAGTTATCGCGAGATGGATGTAGGGCGGTATTTGTCCTTCGATCGTCCCGGAATTGCACTGATCGCTTCTGGCCATGCTTATCTGGTGATCTGGTCCGATAGGCATGACGAGTATGCGATTTTGGTTGATGGCATGGAGGTCGTGCTCGACCTGCACCGCTTTGTATTCTGGGGGGCACGATTTGTGACTGGAGCAACATCATGACCGACAGGAATCAGGAGCGTGGCCGATTGCATCGGGCAGAGGCGGAAGTCGTGCAGCTGCGCCAGATCATCGGGCGTGGGATCAGCGCGGGGATCGATGACGATATTCGCCGCAAACTGGAAATGGCGATTGCGGGCGTGCATGTTGCCATAACCGAGATGGCCGAGTCTGGCGATATCAGCCAGCACAACGTCCATCGGGATGCGCGTATGATCGCGGTTGCGCGTCGATCAGAAATGGTGCGCGCATGAATAGTCCAGGTTCGACCGACAGTCTTGAGGTGGAAAACATGACCAGTATTATTGCAGATGCTGAACGCACACTTGGGCGTGTATCCGATAGCGCGCGTAGCGTTGCCCAGCATGCTGACGTTCTTCTTGGATATAAGCTTCAGTCACAAATGACCAAGCAATACGATCGTGATCTATCCGCTCTTTCCGAAAAGATCGGAGAGTTGCAGGCAGCTTTTGATCGTCTTGTATCGTCAGCTGACATGGATATCGTCAGGATTGTTCAATCGCGTGCAAGAACGCCGATTAGAGGCACCGCCAACTCAGTGGAACTCATAAGAAACGAGTGTGATCGCATCTCCATTGATATTGATGGCTACCGGCCAATAGACAGGCTAGATACCCAACAGCAGATGGCGTTTATCAAACGTATGGAACCAGTGGTTGGGCATATCGCATGGCTGTGTGCACGATTTCTATCGGACTATCCGCATCTTGCGGCACACATACTGGATTGGCGTATCAGGGCGCGTATGGAATTGGGTCTGACTGCCGGTCCCCAGTCGTATAATATTTTCGGCTACGATCTCAACGGCCAGCCTATCCCATGACAGGTGGCCTGCCCGTGAGAATGACGTGGTCTATCGAGTAATGATCCTCGCTGTTCCGGAAAATATCCTGTTTTTAGCGCACGCCGTCGGCGAGGATGCGGCGCTGCAATTTGTTGAGCAGCTGGCGGGACAGAGCATCTGGGTGCCGCAGCGTCCGGACGGCAACCGCATCGAGCGCCTTTACGGCGATGGAATAGCCCGTGCCTTATGTGCGGCATATGGAGGCGAATATTGGTCCGTGCCCGTATGCCGCCATTGGCGTATCCATAAATATGCGGCTATGGGATTGACGATCAACGAGATCGTCTCGCGCAGCGGCGTTGCCAAACGCGCAGTATATGACTGGCTGGCAAAGCCGTATAACGGGCGGAGTGCAAGCCGCCCACGCCCGGTCGACGACAGGCAGGCGACGCTCTTCTAGCCATCACGGTGCAGCGTCACACCGTGATGGCTTTTACGCCCTCCCCCTAATTATGGGGCATGCAGCGCAACCTCGATAAATCAGCAGAATTTACGGCCGGCAGAGAAGGTCTTTACCAGAACCTGCACAGTGATCCGGGGAACTGGACGCGTGGAGAGGTCGGGATGGGCCGTCAGGTCGGCACGATGCGCGGCATCTCTGCCCCCGTCATGGTGCAGTGGTGTGGCAGCGCCGAACTGGTGACGGCTGCGGTGATGAAGTCGATTTCGCAGACGACGTTCGAGGCGATTTATGCGGCGCTGTATTGGCGTGCAATCGCAGGCGATAATCTGCCTGACGGCGTCGATCTGATGCTTGTCGATTTCGCGTTCAATTCCGGCGTGCAGCGCGCGGCCAAGCAGTTTCAGCAGATTGTCGGCGTCCTCGATTCCGAGATCGATGGAAATATTGGTCCGGAAACGCTGGCGATCATGGAGAACGTCCGGGGCGATCAGATCGCAAAATTCATCTCTAAAGATTATGCAGCGCGGCTCCAGACGGATCTGGCTGTTACGGCGGATGGTGCGATCGGCCCGGTGACATTGCGTGCAGCACAGGAGCAGGACGCCGGCACGCGTCTGCTGATCTACGCGCTCGCGAGCCGTCAGGCGCTTGCCTATCGCAGCTTCAGTAATTTCCGAAATTTCGGGTCCGGGTGGCTCGCGCGCCTCGAAGCGCGCCTCGTGCGGGCGCTTGCAATGCTGGAGGCGCGGCCGCTGCCCGCCATGGCGTGAGGGATACCCCGCCACGGACGCGCGGCCGGGGGTGACAGTGTGATTGCGGGCGCGGACGAAGCGCCGTCTGAAAAACCCGGAGAGACCAGTGAACTGGAAAACCATCCTTACGTCCGCCTCGGCGCTTCTGTCGCCGCTGGTGGGCACGCTTATTGCGGGTAAAGGCACTAAATATCAGTCGATTGCACAGGTGGCTGTCAAAAGTGCCGTTACGAAAATTGACGGCGGCATCGACAAGCTCGTGGAGAGTTACCAGAGCTTCCGCACCGACAACGAAATTGTCGCCGAGGCGCAGAACGAGTTTCTGCTGCTTGCGAAACAGGCGGGATTTGTCCTGCCGTCCGTTGCGGTAATCCAGACGCACGTCAAGGCGGCGATCTATGACCTGGCGACGGCCATTGTTCCTAATGCCGGGCTGACCGCTTCGGATACGATCGCCCCTTCTCAGGCGGCATCGTAATCGGATGCTCCCGCAAACGCCCGCCGGGACTGTCGTTCAGGCCGCTGCGGCGGGCGCTGCTGCGGGAGCAGCCAGCAGTCCAACTCTTGTGATGATCATCCTTGCGTTCGCGCTGGCGTCAATCGGGTCATCGATTGTTGCGGTGCTCATCGTGTTCGCGAACAGGCGACGCCTCGATAACCTCGAACAGCAGACACGTCGCCTGACCGAGGAGTTCGAAAAGAGAGACAGGTTATTTGAAGGCGAATTTGAGAAACGCCGCGTCTCGGAAGCCCGTCTTGAGCGTGCAATCGATGCTCTTGGTCAGATGCTTAAAAATAACACCGAACTGCTTCACGTCGTGGTTCGCGGACATATGAAGGACGCACAATGAATCCCGTCAGGCGCGAAATCGATGCCGATCGACGCTGGTTTATCCTGGATGCAATCGCCCAGATGGAAACGCGCTCGCTGAATGAGCAACTCGTTTTGCGTTCGATCCAGTCATGGGGACGACCGGCAAATGTCGAGGATATTCGCAACGATCTACTGCTTCTGGAGCGCGCCGAATGTCTGAAGCTGGAGAAGTTGCAAAGGTCTTTTGACGGGACGGAATTATGGGTTGCGACGCTGACGACGGCAGGTTTGCAGACGCGCGATTGCGTGCGCACCGTGCATGGCGTCGCCGCGCGTCGACCGCTCTGATCCGGACGGCAGATCGTGGCCGAGCGTCCATCATCCATCGATCGGCTTGAGCCGGAAATCCGCGACGAGATCGGCCGTCTGCGCGGCAACGGGCACACACTTGATGAGATCCTTGCGGCGCTTCGCGAACTGGACGTCACGACGATCAGTCGCTCGGCGCTAGGGCGTCATGTCAAATCCATGGAGCGGATCGGTGCCAGGCTGAGGCACTCCCGCAATATTGCCGAGGCGCTTGTGCGCCAGCTGGGCGACGCGCCGGCGTCGCGATCGGCGCAGCTCAACATAGAGCTGCTGCACACGGCGATCACCGATCTGTTCCTCGCTCAGGGTGATGGCGAGGGCGAAGGGCCGGATGAGGATGGTCTGGCCGCGCTCAAAGGCAATCCGGAAGGCGTCATGCTGCTCGCCAAGGCGGTCGACCACCTGACCAAGTCGAGCAAGGCGGATGCCGAATATGCAGCCAAGATCGAGGCAGCGACCGAAGCGCGGATCCGCAAGCAGGTCGAAAAGGGCCTGAACGCAGCAATGAAGAACAAGGGACTGACCGCCGAAACGGCGCAGGCCATCATGCAGGGGCTGATCAAGTCATGAGCGACGACAAGCAAATCGAAAGAGCAATCATCTCCCTTGGATTGACGGCTCCTCGTATCACGCCAGAGCATATTGATGGCGTGATCGCACTGGAGCACTACCACCGGGTTCCCGGCACGACGACCACGCTGTGCAGCCTCGTTCTAACGAATGGTTTTGTGGTGAACGGCGAAAGCGCGTGCGCATCAGTCGAGAATTTCGACGAAAAACTCGGGCGCATGATCGCGCGCAGAAACGCACGTGAAAAAATATGGGCGCTTGAAGGGTATCTCCTGCGCGATCACCTTTTCCATCAGAAGCATGCATCGTTATGAGCGCCGTTTTTCTGGCCTATCAGACGGCCTTCATGCAGGCCGTCCAGGAGAATTCCGTCACCGTCATCGAGAAGTCTCGACGCACGGGACTGTCCTGGACGGCGTCTTTCGTCGCGGACCTGAACGCTGCCATGTCCAGCGCCGCTGGCGGAATGGACGTGTTTTATATGGGCTACAATCTCGAGATGGCCCGCGAGTTCATCGACTACTGCGCCGAGCACGCGGGCGCGATGCAGGCAGCGGCGGCCGTGGTTCATGAGAGCTTCTGGCGCGATCCGGAGAACCCCGAAGCAGATACGAAAGTTTTCCGTATCGACTTTGCCTCGGGGCACAAGGTGCTGGCTCTCCCGAGCCGCGCCCGTGCCCTGCGCGGCATGCAGGGCCTGATCATTATCGACGAGGCTGCGTTCCATGATGATCTGGCCGAATTGATCAAGGCCGCGCTCGCGTTGCTGATGTGGGGCGGCAAGGTCGTAATCATCAGCACCCATAATGGCGACAGCAACCCTTTCGCCGAACTCGTCGAGCAGATCCGCGCTGGACGAAAGCCTTACGCCCTTCTCCGGACGACGCTCGACGACGCCCTGCATGACGGGCTCTTCCGGAAAATCTGCGAGCGAACAGGAGAGACATGGTCTCTGGCTGGCCAGGAGAAATGGCGAGCAAAACTGATTGCCGCTTATGACGAGACGGCAGCCCAGGAAGAGCTTTTCTGTGTTCCGTCCCCTTCAACCGGGGCCTATCTCCCGCTCGCGCTTCTGGAAGCACGCGCGGATCGCAGCGCATCGGTCGCACGCTGGGCGTGCGACGGCGGCTTCGCGCTCCAGATCGAGCATCTCCGCACCATGGAATGCGCCCGCTGGTGTGGCGAGACGCTCCTGCCGCTCCTGGACGCGCTCGATCCGAAGACGCCCCATGTCTTCGGTGAGGATTTTGGTCGCTCCGGCGATCTGACCGTGATCTGGGTGCTGGCGATCGGCAAGACACTGGAGCGCCGCACGCCCTTCACGATCGAGCTGCGCAATGTCCCGTTCGATCAGCAGCGGCAGATTCTGTTCTACGTGCTCGACCGTCTGCCGCGCTTCCGTGCCGGCAAGATGGATGCGCGTGGTAATGGCCAGTATCTCGCCGAGGTGACTGTCCAGCACTATGGCGCACGCGTCGAGGCTGTCATGCTTTCGGAGGGCTGGTATCGCGACAACATGCCGCCCCTCAAGGCGGCGTTCGAGGACGCGACGATCAGCATACCGGCCGATCGCGACACGGTGGACGATCTGCGCGCCATCCAGATCGTGCGCGGCGTCCCGCGTATCTCCGACAGCCGCACCAGCGACAAGACCGGCAAGCGCCATGGCGACGCGGCGGTGGCGGCATGCATGGCCTATGCCGCCAGCCGGGCGGAACCCGAGGAATATGGCTATCGACCGGCGGGTCGCTCTGGATCGGGGGAGACACGCGGCGTCGGGACGCAATGGGGTGTGCAACGCGAGATCGCCGAGGAGCGGTCGCGAGGAGATGGTCCCGACCTCTATGGTGTGCGCGGGAGATTGTGATGGGCGTCAATATCGCCGTGTATCTAGGACTTGTCGTGGTGCTGGCGCTGGTGGCGTTCGGTTTTCTGGTCGTTCATCTGGCGCGCCGGGCGCAAATGGCCCTCTCGGCCGAGCGGGACGCACGGGATACTGCAGATGCCCTTGCGCGCCAGACGCGCATGGATGCTGCCCAGATCACGACTGCACCCGACGATGCAGCCCTTGATTCCTCCCTCCACGACGGGACGTTCTGACGGATGCGCAGTCTCATCATGATCGCGCTGACCGTGTTGCTTTTGAGCGGTTGCGCGGCGTCCGATCCGATCCGCACATGCCCGCAGATCGTGGACTATAGTCGCGGCGACGATCGTGCCCTGCTGGCCGAACTTCAGGGCCGTGATGCACCCTTAACACGGCGTTATCTTCGCGATTATGCGCGGTTGAGGGCGGCCGATCGCGTCTGCCTGGGAGGGCACTGACATGCCGATCCTCGATCAATATGGTCGACCGTTCCCTGCTGAAGCGCTGGCGCGCCCAGTCGCGACACCGACCGTCATCGGCATGCGTCCGGCCGTCGTGCACACGCCGATCGTGGGACTCAATCCCGCAAGCCTGGGCGCGCTCATGGCAGCGGCAGACAGCGGCAACAGCCAGGCATGGCAAGAACTGGCCGCCGAGATCGAACGGCGCGACCTGCATTATCTCGGCGTGCTCGGCACGCGCAAACGGTCAGTGGCGCAGTTGCCGATGACCGTGTCGAACAAAGATGAAAGCAAGCGCGGCAACAAGATCGCCGACTGGGTGCGCGACTGGATCGATACGGATGTCCTGCGCGCGGCATTGTTCGACCTGCTCGACGGGATCGGAAAAGGCTGGTCGGTACTCGAGATCGAGTGGGCGATCGAACCGGGCAACAATCGGCCGCAGCGCCTGATCTATCGGCCCCAGCGGTGGTTCGAACCGGATTATCAGGACGGCGATCGCATTCTCATGCGCAGCGACTATGGCGCAGGAGAGACACCGGGCATTGATGGTGCGCCTGCATTGCCGGGGCTCGTCGAGATCCAGCCGGAGAAATTCGTCGTTCACCGGCATCCGTCCTGGTCGGGGCTGACGATCCAGTCCGGCCTGACGCGCGCGGTGGCATGGGCGGTCATGTTCAAGATGTTCACGCTCCGGGACTGGTCCGTATTCGTCCAGAACTATGGCTTGCCGATGCGTGTCGGCCGTTACGGTCCCGAGAGCAGCCCGGAGGATCGCGACGTGCTGTGGCAGGCCGTTACGGACATTGCCGGATCGTGCGCGGCCATCATGCCGAAGGGCATGGAAGTCGATTTTATCGAGCCGAAAAACGGTGCCGGCGCGAACGACCTGCATCAGCGGCGGGTGGACTGGCTCGATCAGCAGATCAGCAAGGCAGTTCTGGGACAGACGGGCACGGCCGACTCCCGCCAGGGTGCGCATGCCTCGGGTGCTATCCATCGGCTCGTCCAGGAGGATATCGAGCGCGCGGATGCGATGCTTCTGGCCGCGACGCTCAATGAGCAGGTCATTCGTCGCATGGTGGATTTTTCGTTCGGGCCGCAGAAAATCTATCCGCGCCTGTCGATCGGCCGGCCAGACGAACCGGATCTGGCGATCGTAATCGGTGCTGTGCAAAATCTGGGACCGCAGGGATTCAAGGTCCGTGCACAGGATCTGTATGACAAGCTATCGCTCAATCCTCCCGACGATGGCGATGAGATTGTCGGCATTATCGCCCAGGTGCAGCCCGTCACGTCCCCTGAAGACAAGGAAGCGCAGATTGATCCACCGGCCGATCACGCGGCCCGTGCGCCGGCTTCGACCGATCGCCAACCCGCAGCACGGGATCAACAGGCGCTGCATGAGCCGGGGGATGACGTGGCGATGCATGCCCGAATCGGGCGGTTGCTGCATCTGCATGTGCGTGAGGAAGGCCCCCATATTGTCGAACTGATGACGCGACGGCTGGCGCGCGACGCATCACGCGGTCTCGGCCGGATGACCGACGCGGTGCGCGCCGCCGTCGAGAGCGCGGACAGCATCGCGGATCTCGAGACACGCCTTAAGCGGCTTGATCTGCCGGGCGATGCGTTTGCCGACGCGATGGCGCAGGGGATCGCGATTGCGCAGATGGCGGGTCAGGCATCCGCCCTGGAGCAGCTCGGGCGCGGCGGCTGACCGGTGGCGAATGATGATCTTGCCGCGATTTTCGACGCGCAGGGCGTCTCTCCGTCGCAGGCGATCAAGTTCTTCAGGCAAAAGACCAACCTGACGTCGGAACGGTTCGGCGAGGTGATGGGCGAGGCGCACGCCCGCGCCTTCACGGTCGCGGGCGCGACATCCGAAGCGTTACTCAATGATATCCGCACGGCGGTCGGCAAGGCCCTGACCGAGGGCCGGACCCTCGAGCAGTTCCGCAGTGATTTCGACTTGATCGTCAAGCGACGGGGCTGGGAGCACACCGGGACACCCGGATGGCGCGCGCAGATCATTTATCAGACCAATCTTTCAACGGCCTATTCCGCCGGCGAATACGCGCAGATGACGACGCCCGAAGCGCTCGATATTCATCCTTACTGGCGCTACGTCCATCATGCATGCCCGCATCCTCGCGTCGAGCATATGGCCTGGGACGGACTGGTTCTGCCCGCAGACGATCCATGGTGGAGCACGCACTACCCTCCCAACGGCTGGCGTTGTCATTGCACCGTGGAGCCCGTGTCGCGCCGTCAGCTTGCACGCAACGGATGGGAAGTGGGCACGGCACCGCCGCTCGATGTGCGGCCGTGGCGCAATCCGGCAACCGGCAAGACGGAGATGGTGCCCAAGGGGATCGATCCCGGATTTGCGTACAACCCGGGGCAAGCCTGGGCGGAAGCCGAGCGCGCCCGTGCCGCAACGCGGCTGGAGCCGCGTGCGCACATTGACGGCGTGCATCCCGAACACGCGCCGCCCGAGCAGCGACGGGCGGTCCAACGCGAAGACGTGTCGCGCATCCTGGCACCCGGCGCGCATGGCGAGGTCGAGGCGGGAGCACTGCACACCGTGCCGCGCCAGGCGCTCGGCACGGATACGGACAGCGTGCGGCTGTCGTCAGATACGCTCGGCAAACAGCGCACGCATCACCCCGAGCTGACAGACGCCGAATACGCGGAGATTCCGCAGATGCTGGCGGATCCGCTGGCCTCCTATCACGCAAAACCCAATCACGTGGGGATTATCGGGCGTGCCGGCCGCAGGCTCTACAAGATCGTCGTCAAGCGTACGCGTGATCGCAAACGGCTCTATTTCCAGTCGATGCATTCGACATCCATGAAGAACGCGCGCTCGACGCTGCGCGGGGCCGAGGTCATACACAGCGACCTTCCGGACGAACTGACGCCCATGGACGATATGAAGGAGTGACGTCGACGCGTGGGTGGGGCCTCCCAGCGACCCCCACATCGCGCTCCCGCATAAGCGGTGCTACGGCAGGGAGATTCTCACCGTGTCACCACGCGCCGACGATCGAACGTTATCAGGGCCTCGGGGACGGAGACAAGAAAAATGCCGGGCATCATGATCAAGGGCGACATGGCAGCGCTGCGCGGCGCGCTCGGGCGGATCGCAGCGCTCGGGCGATCGCCCGGCCCGGTGCTCGAGGCGGCCGGAGCGCAGATCGTGCTCAATACACGTCGGCGCATCGAGCGCGGCGTCGATCCGCAGGGCAATCCCTGGAAGCCGCTCAATCCGCTCTATGCCATCGACAAGACCGGGCCAGGCATCCTGCGCGGGGCGGATTATTCGACCACCGGTCTCTGGCGGTCGATCACGCGACAGGTGCGTGGCAATACGCTCGTCTGGGGCAGCAACAAGATCTATGCGCGCATCCATCAGCTGGGTGGCGTGATCAGGCCTAAAAACGCCAGGGCGCTGTTTTTCCGCCTGGGCGAGAAGGAAGTGATGGTCGGATCGGTCACGATACCCGCGCGCCCCTATCTCGGCTTTACCGCTGAGGACCGCGAGGATCTCGTGGGAGAGCTCGATGACTATCTTCGGAGGGCATTGTCGGGCCGCTGATGGCGATGCGGCCTGACATCAGGGTTTTAAGACGCCGTTAAAACGATTTAAAACGGGCCTGTGCGGCGTGCGGGTGATGGGCAGCGCCATCCGGGGGTAGTAATCCCCCAAAAGCCTCCTGACGCGCCCTGTGATTGATTGCCTATGACCGGCACGGTGTGAAGACGCACCGTGATACGCGCCACGCGCACTCGCCATAACGGCGGGGCATGGACACGCTACACATCCACACCGCGCTACCCGACGATGGAGTGCCCGACTGGGTGCATCTCCTGCCGGCCGGGCGTTTTTCGGGCGACGATCGTCGGGGGCCTTATGAGGTCGCCGACCCCGACGCCCTGATCACGCACTCGATGCGCGTGGGCAAGCTGCCGATCGACGAAAATCACGCAACCGAAATCGCCGCCGCCAATGGCGGGGGTGCGCCTGCGCAGGGCTGGATCGTCGAGATGCAGTCGCGTGCCGACGGGATCTGGGGGCGTGTCGACTGGACACGCGCCGGGCGCGCGAAGCTCGCGGATCGCGCCTATCGCGGACTCAGTCCTGCCTTTCGTGCGCCGGACGGCCGGGTGACGGAGATCGTTCACGCCTCGCTGACCAACCGCCCAAACCTGACAAGTTTGACCCACCTCCATACCAGGGAGCCGAGGATGGACCTCGCTGATATCCGGCGGAGGCTCCGCCTCGCCGACACTGCCTCGCAGGCCGACGTCGAGGCCGCGCTGGATCGCGCGGGTGACGCGCTGACACTCCACACGCGGGCGGCCGAGATTGCCGGGATCGCCGGCACATCGAGCGCCGATGCGATCGTCACCGGCCTGCGCGCCAAAACCGAAGGGCTTGAGACACACGCCCAGTCACGGATCGCGACGCTTGAGGGCGAGATCAAGGCACTCAAGGGGGCCGGTGCCCGCGCAGCCGCCGAACAACGTCTGCGGGATGCCGCAGCCGAGGGGCATGTGATCAGCGACACGATGCGTGATCGTCTGATCCAGCTGCACGTGAGTGATCCCGATGCCGCCAACGACATCATCTCCGGGCTGCCGCGTCTTGCCCCGGGTGTTCAGCTGCATGTCCGCCGCGCGCCGGACGCCGCCATCGATCCGATGATCGAGGAGCAGGCACGGATCTGGGGGCAAGACCCCAAGGCGCTGCGGGCTGCAATGGGAGGTAACGTCTGATGGCGCTTGTCGCAGATCGGGCGCTCGATCGCCTCGCAACCCCGTCCCGTACGCCGGAGTTCGGCGGCACGGTCGCCAGTGGCTATACGCTGTATCGTGGCTCGATCGCTGTCGTCTGCGCGGACGGCACGCTCGTGCCGGCCGGATCGGCCAACACGCCGTCGGCAATGGTCGCGGTCTTGGGTATCGCCGAGCACCAGCAGATCAACACGGCCAATTTCCCAGGTATCGGCTCCTTCGTTGGTGGCGGCACGTCCGTCAAGTGCGAGCGGGGATCGTTCGCGCTTCCGTTCGACGCGGCCCCGACCTGGGCGAATTTCGGTGCGCCCGTCTACGCGGTCGATGACCAGACCGTATCCCTCACCCAGACACCCAGCGGCGGCAGCGCCCGGCTTCAGGTCGGCGTGCTGATCGGTTTCGTGGGCACTGTCCCCTATGTGGAGATTGGCTGATGCCTGCGATTTCCGGCCCGTATCTGCAAATCCTCGATGCGAATGTCCGCACGGATTACAACAGGTTTTTCGACACGGCTCCCTCGCTCTACAAGGAGTTTGCGACGGTCGTTCCGAGTTCGACGCGCGAGAATTTCTATCCGCGCCTCAACGAACTGCCAGGCATGCGTGAGTGGGTGGGCGATCGTGTCATCCACCAGCTGAGCCAGACGGGTTTCGTGATCCCGAACAAGACGTTCGAGAACACGGTTTCTATCAAGCGCGAGGATATCGAGGACGATCAGTTCGGGATCTTCCAGATCGCGACGCAGCAGCTCGGCAAATCAGCCGGCGAACTGCCTGACCTGCTGGTGTCCCGCCTGCTGGCTGCCGGCACCACGACGCAGTGCTACGACGGCCAGTATTTCTTCGACACCGACCATACGACTGCCGATCTCAATGGCGCATCGAAGTCCTACAGCAACACCGAAGGGCCGGCAGCAGGAGAGACGGCCGGACCCGCATGGTATGCCGTCGATACGACGCAGGTTCTGCGGCCGATCATCTTCCAGACACGGCGTCCGTTTGGGCTGACGTCCCTGACCAATCTGACCGACGAAAATGTCTTCAGGCGCAACGAATTTGTCTGGGGAGTGGACGGGCGCTGTGCGGTGGGCTTTGGCGTCTATCAGGTGGCCTATCGATCCACGCGGCCGCTGACGATCGCAAGCTGGGCCAGCGCCGTCGCGAACATGGGGTCGCAGCGCCGTCCGGATGGCGCGCCATATGCGATCAGCCCCAACAAGCTGATCGTGCCGTTGGCCCTGAAGTCCGATGCGCTGGCGCTGCAGAACAACGAGCTGATCTCGGTCCTGCAAAGCAATGGCACCTACGCCCTGCAGTCCAACCAGTGGCGCGGGACGATGCAGGCGATCGTCAATCCCTGGCTGTGAGGCAAACGATGAAGAAAAACCCAAATCCCGAAGCCAGCCGTCCGATCACTCCGCGTCCGGACGCGCCTCCTTCGGCTGTCGATATCGACGCCACGCCGATTATCGATACGACCGCGCAGGTGCCCGAAGCCTTGATCAATGGGGAGCCGGAACCCGCACACGAAGGCGCGGATGCGACGCCGCCCGTCCCGACGTCCGAAGCCGGGGCACCCGCTCCTGCTCTGGTGATGCTGCTGTCCAAACATCAGCACCGTCAGGTCGATCGTGGGCATCTGATCATCGTCTCGCGGCAGCCAAACATGCGCCGTGCGAACATGGTCCACCCAGGAATCGGCGTGTATGCGCGCGACTGGTTCTCCCCTGAGCAGATGACGCAACTGATCGCGGAGCCGCTTCTCGAAATCATCGAGATCACCTGATGCCCTATGCCGCGATCACCGATCTGATCAGTCGATATGGCGAGCGTGAGCTGATTGCCAACACGACACCTGCCGGGCAGGACCGCGACCGTATCGACGCGACCCGCGTCGCCCAGTCGTTGACCGATGCATCGGATCTGATCGACGGCTATCTCAATCGCCGTTATGCGGTCCCGCTGGCCGAACCCACGCCGAGCATCGTTGCGGCATGCTGCAAGATCGCGCGCTACGATCTCGCGCAAAACGGCGAGACGATCCCAACCGAACAGATGCGCGACGATCGGCGTGACACGTTGATGTGGCTGCGGGATATCGCCAGCGGAAAAGTGTCACTGGACGGTATCGTGCCGGCCAACGAGACGCAGACCTTCTTGCGGATCAGTACCCGGCGACCCGGGCAGCGATGCGGAGAACTGTGGTGAGCGACCCATGGGAAAAACTGTCGCCTCACCTGATCGCGGGAGCAGAGGGAGCGCGCGCTTTCCGGGCGATAGCCGATCGTCTGCATCAGGTGTTTCCGGAGACGCGGTTCAGCCATCAGGTGATCCCGCCGCGCGCGACCAAATCGCAGTGGGACAATCTCGTGCGCGCCACGCCTCTCGTGGCGCTGGCCTATGAATCATGGTCGCCTCAAACCAGCACCGGCGCGCAGTTTCGAGGAGATCTGACCTTCGCCCTGGTGCTGATCACCAAGCATGGCACAGCACGCGACCAGTATCTGGGTGACGGTGTAGTGCCAGGGATTATCGGCATGTCGGCTCTCGCCAGCTACGCGCTGCATGGGTGGACGATCGATGATGTCGGCACCTGCCAGATCGCGCACTCGGCCGCCGTTCAGGAGATGGACTGGCTGCGCGAGGATCTGGCAGCGGCTGGCCTCGTCGTCCGCATCCCCAATGTCGGGTTCGAAGACGCTGACCTGATTACCGAGCTGGATGATTTCTTGGCGCTCGAACGGACGATGATCGTCGATGGCGTGGCGCAAACACCAACTACACTTCAAGTGAGGGACCAATGAGCAAGCTGCTCGTCACCACGGCCGCAGGGCGCGTGGTCAAGGATCCGCGCGGCGGTGCCGTCCCCGACAAGTTTTGGGTCGAGACGGACGATCCCTTCTGGTCGAGGCTCGTCGCAGCTGGTGACGTGATCGAGACGACGGCCGACACCGGATCGGCCATGCCGGTCAGCGGTGCCGCCGTGGCGAGCGCGACCACGCCCAGCACGGCTGCATCGACCACCACCACCACGGCGTCGACCGCATCGACGAGCAGCAAGGGGACCGCATCGTGAGCCTCGCCTTCAGCCAGATCCCCGGCAGCTATAATGTCCCGGGCGCCTACACCGAAGTGCAGTTCGTGCCCCCGACCACGCTCTTCGCGATGCCGGTGCGGGTGCTGATCGTGGCGATCGGGCCTGCGAGTCTCTCGGCCGCGCAACTCTATCAGGACACATCGGCCGCCGCGATGCAGCGCCTCCTGGGCATCGGCTCATCGGCTGCGATCGCCCTCGCTGCGTTCGTCGCAGCCTGCCCGGGTGTCGCAATGGATGTGCTGGCGATCCCGCCGGGTGCCGGCGCGACGCAGGCGGCCGGATCGATCACCTTTCCGACGCAGGCGGCAACGGCATCCGGCACGCGGGCGATCTATGTGGGCGGCCAGCGCATCACATGGGGCGTGTCATCGGGTGACGCCAATTATACGCAGGCCGCTAACTTCGTGACCGCCTACAACGCGTCCCAGGCAATCGCCGCCAGTGGCATCGGCAACGCATCGCGCGGCGGCAGCAGCGGGAATGTCGTGACGCTGACGGCCGTCGAGGCCAGCCAGTACGGCAATGACATCGATCTGCGGGACTCTCCCTATGCCTCGGATTATGTCGCCGGATCGGATGTGACGATCGCAGCGCCTTCAGGCGGCGCGGGTGCGCCGTCGATCGCCAGCGCGCTCTCGCTGGTATCCTCGATCTGGTACACCGATATCGTCACGACACTCTACGATACGGCCAATCTCCAGACGCTGGCGGCAGAACTGTCCAGGCGCTACGGCGCGATGGTCAAAAAGAATGCGCGCGGTTACGCCGCCCTTCGCGGGAGCTACGGCTCTCTGCTGGCGGTCACCGCCCAGCTTAATTCGATGTTGCTCAACATCATCGGTGCGCAAAATCCAATGTGGCCACAGGCAGCGGCTGTCGGTGCCTTCGCGGGCGAGTGCTGCTTGAGCCTCAATAATGACCCGTCGCTACAGCTACGCGGTGTCGGCATGGACGCGCTCGTCGGCATGGCTCCGCAGGGTCTCGATGCCTTTGTCTCCGACCAGCGCAATGTCCTGCTTGGCTCGGGGATCAGCACCTTCCTGGTTGCGGCGGATGGTAGCGTCTCACTGGAGCGCGTGGTGACCACCTATCAGACGCTGCCTTCGGGCGTCGCCACCGGCATGCCGCAGGACATCATGATCCCGGCGATCGCCAGCCGCGTGCGATATGAGTGGGACACCTATGTCGAGGCGACCTACCCGCGCGCGAAGCTCGCGTCGGACAACTCGATCTCGGCATCCGTCCCGGGTGTCGTGACGCCATCCACGCTCACGGCGGCATGGTGCGGTCAGTGCAAACTTTACGAAGCGCAGGGCTGGATCGAGGACGCGGACACGCTCGCGCCCATGGCAAGCTTCAGCCGCAATGCGACCGATCGCAATCGGGTCGATGCCGTGCTGCCGATCAAGCCGATCGGCGCGCTGATCATCGACGCCAACATCCTTCAGGTTCAGGGGTAATCCGATATGGCGCAGGGCGTCGGTATTGTTCGTGTGTGGTGGCGGGGAACACAGTTTTCCGTGCTGAAGGGCTCATCGATCCGCTTGTCGGGCCTGCGCAACGTGGCTGTCGCGGCAGGGTATCAGCTGAACCGCAGCCAGGAGTTTCAAGGTGGCGAGGTGCGCGCGACCCTGATGATCCTCAAGGGGATGTCTCTTGCGTCTCTTACCCCGGGTGACGAAGGCGAACTGCAGGTGCAGGCCGATACCGGGCAGGTCTGGGTCTCGCCCGATGCCTTTATCCTGGACGCCCCCGTGCTGACCGACGATGGCGGCAAGGCACCCGTGGTGTTCAATTTCTCCAGCTATAGCGAACTGGTCCGTAACTGATGCCCGATTTCGATCCCACGCGCCCCTACGTCACTCATGATCGGCCCCACGTCACGCCGCACGTGCTCGATGCAACGGAGCAGGCTGACCGGCCCGTAAAAGCCGACATGCGCCCGAAATTGCCCGAGGGAGCGCGCTGGAATTCCGATGGGAGCGTGACGCTTCGCCTGGACGAATCCATCGCGGCGCGTCTGGATGGGCCGGACGGCGCGCGGCGCGAGGAAATGGCGGCGCTGACCTGCCGTCGTCTGTATGGCGGCGATATGATCGACGCTGCGGACGAGGTCGGCAATTCGGGGCGTCAGCTTTTCCTTCTGCAGCGCATGACGGGTCTCGCCGGGCCGGTCGGGGCCGAGATGATCCGTAGTCTCTCCCACCCAGATTTCATGGCGCTCGTCGAGGTGCTCGGCGTTTTTACGCAGCGTGGCCAGAGGACTGGCCGGTAATCCTGGCATCACTGGCACACACGCTGCATTTCGACGAGGGCAGTCTCTGCCGTATGAGCCCGCGCCGCGCGCAATTCTGGAGTGCGGCTGCCCGCGCGTTGGGTGATCGGATTCAAGAAGAGATAGAGAGGAATCGCTGATGTCGGGGTCGATGAGGGCGGAATTCCAGCTCGACCTCAAGGATGGTCTGTCCGGTCCCCTCGATAAAATCATCGGTATTTTCGACCGTATCGATGCCGCGCTCGGGCGCATTGGCGGCAACGATCCGTTCGATAAGTTATGGGAGCCCGTCGAGCGCGCCACACGCGCGACGGAAGGCCTGAACGAGACGCTCGAACGCACGGATGCGGCCATGGGTGAGGCGGCAGCGTCCACCACCACGCTCAACGAAACGCTTGGCCAGACGACGACGGAAGCGCGTGAGGCATCGGGCGCGCTTACGGGAATGGCGGAAAGCGCGGAAGCTGCCGCATCGCGCTCGATGGCCGCGATGCGTGCGATCCACGAACAACTTGATTCGGGCTATGGCGCAAGCGGCGGGGGTCGGTTCGTGCCTGGCGTCGGTGCCTATCTGGGCAACGTGCGTGGATCGGTCGGGCATTTCGGCGAGGCGGTCGAGAGTGGTGTCGGGCGGGCGTTCGGCGCGGCGGCAGCAGGCTTCGGACTGATCGAGCCCGTGCATGCGGCGGCCGAGTTCAACAATACGCTCACCCATATCGGCATCGGACTGGGCTACGATGGCGACGCGAACCGTCAGTTCGCATCAGATTATGGTGTCCGACTCGATCAGCTCGCGCGCCAGACATCGCAGCGTGGAGTCGATCTGGCTGACGCTGCGGGATTTTTCAGCCGCGAAGGCTATTCCGGTAGCAAGCTCGATGCGGTCCTGCCGACCGTTGCGCATATTTCCACCGCCTACAACGCCGCGCCCGAAGCCGTCGCGAAATCCACGTTTGCCCTTCAGGAAAACCTCGGGGTGGGCGACAGGGATCTGGGTGGTGCGCTTGCCGCGATCGCGCTGGCTGGCAAACAGGCTGACCTTCCTTTCGAGAAACTGGCTCCTTTGCTGCCGCAGGTCGCCGCACAGGCGGGAATGCTCGGCGTGACCGGACGATCTGGCGTCAACGATCTTGCTGCAGTGCTCGCGGTTGCCCGGAAGTCCACCGGAACTGAAGGTGAGGCTGTCACCAATACGCGTGCATTTCTGCAGGCCATCACCAGTCCCCATACTGCAAAAAGGTTCGCGGAGTTTGGCGTGGACCTGTTCGGGACCGAAGCAAACGCGCGCCGGGCAGGCCTCGATCCGATGATGGCGGTGCTCCAGCAGGTGAACCGGATCACGAATGGCGGCCGCGACGCCAGGACGCTGGGCACACTGTTCAATAATCAGGAAGATCGCGCCTTCGTCACCGCTGTTCTCCAGCATATGGATCAGTTCTTTTCGATCCGTGGCAAGGTCGCCGGCGCGGACCAGAGTGTGATCGATCGGGACTTCCGGACAGGACTCACCTCGACGACAGCAGAACTGGGCGCGTTCGAGGAATCACTGGCGCAGCTCGCGCGCCTGGTCGGTGACGGGTTTGTCCCGGTCCTGCATGTGATGACGATCGGGCTCCATCATGTGATCGACGGAATCGAGGCGCTCAACAAGGCCTCTCCCAAGGCTCTGCCGATATTGCTCGCGATTGTCGGCGGCGTGATCGCGTTTGCCGCGGTTATGGCGGCCCTGGGTGCAGTCCTGATACCTCTGCGCGCCGGGTTCGGGCTGATCGGCGCGATTATGGGACCGCTCTCGCGCGGTGCGGTCGTTCTGGCTGGCGCGATGGGGCTCCCGGGCATCGCGATCGCGGCACTTGCGGTCGGCCTCGGCGTTGCGGCGCTCGAGATCTACAAACACTGGGAATCGGTCAGGCACGGCTTCACGGCGTTCGGATCGTGGCTGGAGTCCTGGGCGGGCTGGCTGCTGCACCTCGGCCGGCACGGCGATACTGGTTCGACCGGGCGTCCTGTCGCGATGACGGGATCGGCAGGACTCATGCCGCCGATCCAGTTACACGTCACGACTGATCCAGGCGTGCGCGCGACCGTCCAGCCCAATCCCCGCCTGCAGGTGAAATCAGCGTCCGGCACCGGCCGCATGTTGTCCCGCCCATGAGCGGTTCGCTCTCGACGGCTGGGCTCGGCGCTGTCGGCGCGTCGACGCTTTCCGAGCTCGGCGGCATCGCCGGACTGGCGGGCTCGGCGCTCGGGCGTATCCTGACGACGGCATCCTTTCGCGGCGTGACCTTCTTCATGCCGGACGTGCGCGAGGCGTCCGGCCGACGCATCGTGCGCTGGCTGTTCCCCGGGCGTGATATCCAGCGCTTCCAGGACTTCGGGCGCATCGAAGGCGCGATCCAGGTCACGGGCCTGATCATCGGCGATGACTATGTCATCCGCGCGCAGCGCCTGCGCACCGCGTTTCTGGCGGCTGGCCCGGCGACGCTCGTGCACCCCTGGTATGGCCGCCTGCGCGTTCGCCTGGCCGAGCAGCCGCCCGAGATCAGTTTTTCGGATCGCGAGATCCGTGTCGCGCGCTTCACCGCCTCGTTCTATCGCGACCCGGATGATTCCCGGGCCACCGGTTTATTTTCGTCCATCGATGACACGCTCACGAACCTGCTGACGCAGGCGGATGCGATGGTCGATCAGGCGATCATCGCGACACAGGCGATCCTCTCGCCACTGGCGATACCGCTGGCGATGGCAGGTGACGTCAGTAGTCTTTTGAGTCAGGCGTCGGGCGTGTGGGACGGTCTCGTCGGCAATAGCGCTCAGCCAGTTCAGGACGCGTCATCATCTGCACAGATCACGCTGACGGGCGGCGTAAGCGCGCCCGCGAGCAATGGCGATACGACCTATGCCGATGCCGTCTCCTCGGCGCTCGGTGGCGTTCCGGCCGCGATCGCATCGAGCGCGATGCCGGTGGGCACGGCGGCGATCGCCCCCGCTGTGCAGGTGGCGGACGGAGTGACGCTCACGGCTGATCCGTCCGATGTCGTCACAATGCTGCTCTCCGGCGCGCTTCAGGTGGGCACGGCAGCGCTCTCGCTCTCGGACACCAGTCAGGTTCCCGCGACCGTGCTGGGCCTCGGTGTCGTCGCACGGATGATGACGGTCTCGCAGGCCGTGGCGGCGTCCACATCGGTGGCCTATGTCAGCCAGCCGGATGCGCTGGCGGCGCGCGATGTGCTGACGGACGCGCTCGATGCGCTCGCGACCGACATCGAAAATGCCGCCGCTGCCGGGGCGGCGCTGCAGATCACTGCCATCTGGAGCGCGTTGCGCGATCTTCGTCTGGCGGTGCTGGCCGATTACTCTTCGACCATTGGTAGGCTGCCGCCCGTGATCTCCGTGCCAGTCGCGCGTCCGATGAGTGCGTGGGCGATCGCCTATGCCGTTGCGGGAGACACGCCATCGAATGTGCAGACTGTCATGGATGACATGGTCGCACGCAACGACCTGATCCATCCCGGCGTGGCGGGGCCGGGCGCACTTCAGCTGTTGGATCTGACATGAGTGAGAGCGTGACATTTGCGCGCCGGCCGATGGTCGTGCGTGTCGCAGGCCGCGTGCTGACGACCTGGACGAGCTGCGAGGTGGGGCGCGATCTGGCGGATATCGCTGGTAGTTTTCGCATTCGTTACCTCGACGAAGTGCGCTCTGCTGCCCTCCTCGGCGATACGCCGCCTGATTACACGGCGATCCAGGACCGCGATCCGGTGGAGATTTCGATTAACGGACAGGTGGTGCTCAAGGGATGGGTGGACGACATCAATCTGACGGCCGACGAGCATACGGCCGAGGCGATCATCAGCGGGCGCGACGTGACCGGCGATCTCGTGGATTGCTCGGCCAACCCGACCGGGCCCGGGGAATATCGGCAGATCCGCCTGGAGAGCCTGGTCGGCCATCTGACGAACCCCTACCGGATCACGCTGGACCAGCAGGTGGAGACGGGCGCGCCGTTCACGCTGGTCGCGCTGGAACCGGGCGATACGGTGATGGATGCCATCGAGCATCACGCCCGCCAGCGCGGCGTGCTCGTCACGTCCGACGGCATCGGCGGTATCGTCCTGACACAGGCGGGCACGACACGGGCGAGTGACAGCCTGACCTTCCCGGGCAATGTGCGCGGCGTTGAGATCCGCAAATCGGCGCGCAACCGCCACTCCGACGTGTGGGTTAAGGGGCAGTTCAAGTCGCACTTACGGCCCGTTAAGGCAGCGCTCGATGCAACGGCCGATCCACTCTCGGCCGTGCCGCAGCAGCCGCCGGCCGCGCCGTCGCACCGCAAGGTCGAACTGTCGAGCACCACGCGCTATGGCCATTGGGTGGACCCGGAAGTGCGCCGCTATCGACCGCGCGTCTGGCTTGCCAAGACGCAGAGCGCCGCCTCGGTTGCAACCCAGCAGGCCCCGCTTCCCCCGCTCGACAGCACGGCGGAAGGGCTGTCCGCAGATGTGGGACCGCCTCTGGCGTTTCATGCGGGCACGCGCCGGAAAGCCCGCAAGGCCACGAAACCGCGCGCGGATGCGGACCCATGGTCGCTGCAGGATCAGGCGAGCTGGCGCGGCCGCACGACCCGTGCCGGTGCGACGGCGCATGTCTACATCGTGCCCGGGCTGCTCAATGCCAAAGGCGATCTCTGGCTCCCGAACCAGCTTGTTTCCGTAACCGATCTTTATGGGGGCCTTCAGCAGGACATGCTGATCGGGGCCGTGACATGGGTGGCATCCGACCAGGGGTATGAGACGCGGATATCGGTCGTGGCACCGGATGCCTACGACATGACGGGGGATGAGGATCATGCACGGGCTGGCGCACGCAAGGCATCTCACCTGACGGCGCGCTCTCTGGTGGGCCGCAGCTGATGCTCGATGCGCTTCACATGGCGATCCGGAGTCTGATCGGGCGCGGTGTCGTCTCCGGCATCGACGACACAGGCGGCGACCAGACGGTGGATATCGATACGCATTATGGCGTCTCGCGCTCCGGCGTGCCGGTACATCATCCGTTCGGACTGGCGGCGCACGCCCCGCATGACGGCGCGGTCACGCATGTCGTCACCAATGGGGGCGATCCGGCCGACCTTGTGGCGCTTCCGCCCGCCAATCCTTCTGTCGCGCGCATGGGCAATCTCGCCGAGGGCGAGGCGTGCCTCTACGATGCGCTCGGTCAGAAGGTCTATCTGAAGGACGGCAGGATCGTCCGCATCGATTGCGCGGCCGAGTTGCAGGTGGCGATTGCCGGGACTACGGTGCTCGATATCAACGCTGAGCGGATCTACACCCCGCTCAATATCCAGACCGATGGTGCGATCACCGCAAAGGGCGATGTAACCGCCGGCACCGTCAGCCTTCAGAAGCACGTTCACACCGACGTGCAGATCGGATCAGGAGAGAGTGGACCACCCCAGGCCTGACGACACGGTGTGATCTGACACCGTGATGCCTGCCCGGGTTTAGCTGCACGGTGGGGTCATGCCCGCCGCTTCCTTCGCCGCCATGAAATTGGGGATCAATCCCGGTCTGGGCGTGATCGATCTCGTGATCGATCCCGTGGCCAACGGGCGCGGGCGCATTGCGATCGATCGCACGCCGGCGACGCCGCTCCTGATTGCCCTGTGCACGGATCGCCGCGCCGATCCTAACGATGTCGTGCCCGATATGCTGACGGCTCCTGCCGGCACCGTTGCCCCTCTCTTCTCGAGGCGCGGCTGGGTGGGCGATATCCTTTTGGCAGCTGGCCAGCGTTATGGATCGCGTGCGTGGCTGCTCTCGCGGGCGCGTGCGTCGGATGCGACGCGTATCGCGGCCGAAGATTACGCGGCCGAGGCGGTCGCGCCGATCGCGGATTATCATGGGATCGACATCGACGTCGCCGCGTCCTGGTATGACAAGGCGCGTGGCATCCTTCTCGTCAGCGCCTCGACGCTCGGCCTTACGGTAAATGCGCCGGTGACCACGCTGTGACCCTGCCGATCCCGACACCCGCAGCGCTCGCGCAACGCTTCGCAGCCGGCCTATCGCAGCAGACGTTTGTAGCGTCGGATGGATCGAGCGTCACGCTCGATGCCACCGCTCCACAGACACTGGAGCAGGCACTGTCGGTCCTGTACGCTTTGGGTGACTACGAAGCATATCTTTATATGCGTGACATTGCGCGTGAACTGATGCCGACAACCGCTACGGATGTCGGCCTGCTGCCGGACCACGCAAGAGTGTGGGGCAAACCGCGCCTCTCGGCCACATCGGCAATCGGATATGTGGTCATCGCAGCATCGTCGTCTCTTACCATTCCGCAGGGTGCGCTGATAACGGTCGATGGGTCGGCGCAATGGTCAGTTGACGCCGCAATATCGATCTCCGCCGGATCTGCTGCATCCGTCAGCGTTACGGCAACGGCAGCAGGGATATCGGGCAATCTTGCAGCAAACAGTGCTGCCCAGATGGTGTCTCCGATTGCGGGCGTTACGTCCATTACGACTGATCAGGACGGATTAACTGGCGGGGGGCCGATCGAACCCGTTGAAAGCTGGCGGTCGCGTATTCTTTCCGCGATCCGCTCTCCTGTCGGAGGCGGCACGATCGCCGACTATCGCAGCTGGGCGATCAATGCAGGCGCGGCGTATGTCAATGTCGTGCGTGCCTATGGTGGAGCCGGCACTGCCGGGGTGATCGTCGCCATGTCCGGCCCGACTGCGCCAAGTGCCGCACAGGTGGCGGCAGTTCAGTTGGCGATCGACGGGCAGCGTCCAGTGCGCGGCAACGTTACCGTCTATGCAGCAAGCATCGTGCCGCAGGCGCTGACAATCGCCTTAAGCCCGGACACCGTATCGGCGCAAACGGCGGTTACGGCTGCTCTGGGGCCGGTCTTCGTGGCTGCGGGCATCGGGGGCAGCGCATCCGGCGGCAAGGTGACGATCGCCGCTATTGAAGCTGCGATCGCTGCTGTTGCGGGTACAGACAACGATCTTGTCTCACCGACGTCGGATATTGTTCTCGCCGCAGATCAGATGGCGACACTGGGCACAATCACGTGGCAAGCGAGAGGCTGATATGGCGCGGATCAACGGCTACGTGCAGGCATCGACACCCCTGTCAGGAGACGAGCAGCTTGTTATCGTCTCGCCCGACGGGACCAAAACGTTCACCGGTCGCACTGATGATATCGCAGCCCTGTCGGTCGAGACCGCTGCAAGCGGCCAATTTTATAGCGATAAAGGGGCCAAGGTCCGCCGCACTGGTGACAGGTTCTTCGTCGGCGCGGCGACCGATAATTTGGCTCAGCAAAACCGCACCGCCGGGACTAACGACTGGCTATCTCGCCTTATGTCGACGACATCGATCGGGGCGTGGCCGGTATGGGGAGCCCAGATGGCGGCGCTGACGCGCTTCGGATCGATCGGGCTTCTGGGCGCCTCGCATACCAATCCTGCCTCGGGCAACGAAGGCACCCTCGGATATGTACCAAGTTCGATCGGTGTCGCTGCGTGGGGCGTAGCTGACGATACGGCCAATCCTACCTCAGCCACGGCGTATGCCTTCTACGGTGAGGGCTGGCGCATGCCGGGCGTCAATTATCAGCCGACCTTTTGTATGGAGCTTGAGGCTGTCAATCTGGGCGGCGCGGCGTCGGGTCAGTCAACCCCATTCCATCCCAACGCAGGCGGCGGCACATACGGCATCCAGATTGGCGCAGGGGGCGGTCAGACGAGCGGCACTTCCGATGCGGAGGCCGGTATCGTCTTCGTCAACAATCCCAGTGCCTTCAAGACGGGGATTATCTTTTCGGCGACGGCCCTAACGGGCACCAACGGGAGCGACAGCGGTTTTGCCACGGCAGTCGCGATGAGCCGCAATCATGGGATAATCTGGTCGACGCCTGAAACTGTGGAAAATGTTCAAGGTGCCAATTCAGGGGCCATGATCTATTCCACGGTATCTACTGCGGCCCTAGGGGCACGTATTCAGTTTCTGGATTCCGTCGTCGCGTTCTCCAATGCTTCGGGTACACCCATATTTACTATCGGAACCAACCAAAATCCGAACAACACCCTGCAAGTCCAGGCAGGCAGCGGCCAGCAGGCAGCGGGAATCTATGTGCAGGAGGGGCCATCCGGCTCGCCCAATCTGGGACTGTATCCGGCCGATGGCGGTGAACTGCAGATTGCGTCGCCAACCGTTGCGGGCGGATCTTCGCTCACCAACAATCCTGTGCCTGACCAATGGATGCACATCAACGTAAACGGCCAGGATCTCCGAATCCCGCTCTTCACTCCTGCGCAGGCGGGGGGCTAGTCAGAGATGCCACTGCTTCAGGACTCGGCATTTGGCGTCATACTGGATGCCAGCGGCGCGCCAGTCTTCGACACAGGTCCGGACGGCAGCCGTACTGCGACCGATATTGCCAGGGAGTGGCTGACGCAGTTGCTGCCATCCGGCCAGGCATGGCCAACGGACGACAATTCAAATCTTGCCGCACTACTCTCCGCGCGCGCGATCTCTCGAGAGACGCTCGAGGCAGATATTTATGCCCTGACGCAAGAGATCTCACCGGGTACATCCGTACTGCTTCTTGATGACTATCAGACTGTCCTGGGCCCTGACCCCGCAGGTCGCGACACAGGCGATCTGACGATCACGCAGCGGCAAAATCTGTTGCAGCAGAGATGGGTATCGGCAGGTGGTCAGTCGATCGCTTTCTATGTCGCGATGGGCGAGCAATACGGCATCACTCTTACGATCGAGGAGCCGGATCCTCCAATCTGCGGAGTGGCACGCGCGGGTGCGTCGACATGCGGGCAAATAGCGCTGCGCTATCAATGGATATGTGACCTATCCGCCGACAATGCTGACTTACGGACGGCTATAATGCTCAATGCGCCAGCCGATACTATTGTTTACTTCAGGGTGGCAGGAGTTTGGATCTGATGGATCGCACTACTGCATCCGGATACGTCCTTAACGCCGACAATCGACGCGTATATGCGGATTATACGCCCGGTGAGACAGACGGGACCATCCTCGTCGCGGCCGATCGGACGGCAATTCAAGAGGAGATTGTTGGGTGCATCGAGGGAGCATCGCTCGAGCCGGATGCCAGCAATCTTGGCCAGCTCTGGGCAGCAATCAAGGCCGCAGCTGCGGCCGCCGCCAAGAGCGTGGCTCTTGCCTTCGTCCCGGTCGAGCAGGGAGGCGGACCCAATCAAGGATCGGCCAAGATCAACATCGGCATTGCCACCGATAACGCGCATCTACGCGCTGCATCGGGTGGGACCGATCTGGGCATGCTTGCGCTTACCACTGATGTGGCGGGTGAGACCGACCGCGCCTCAGCAAGCGAGGCGGCAATCAATCAGTCTCTTCAAAGCAGCTACACGACAATGGCTGCTGCGATGACCCCATACATGCGTACATCTGGTGGAACGCTGATCGCGCCTGATTGGGCGACACGTGTGATGCTCCGTCTGATCGGCCCGGGAGGGGCCGGGGCCACGGCAACTGATACCACTAGCGCAGGCAACTATTCCGGGGGAGGCGGCGGCGCCGGAGGCGAAGCTTGGGGTATTTACACGATCAGCGCAGGTGACAGCCTTGTGGTGGTCATAGGCAGCGGCGGCGTCCCAGGGACGCCGGGTACAGCATCAACGGTTACGCTCCAAGGGACTACGCTATGCACTGCCAATTCTGGAGGCAACGCATCGTTCCCGACAACGCAGGCCGCCCCAGGTGCGGCCGGGGGCACCGCAAGCGGTGGCACGCTTATCAACAACCAGGGCGGATCGGGGACAGATGGCCAGAACGGCACGAATGTCTTTGCCGGTAACGGTGCGGAATCACTGCTGGGAGGTGGTGCCGGTCGTGCCGGGGCTACGGCCGGCTTGCCAGCAAGCAAGCCGGGCGCAGGTGGTGGCGGCGGGTACGGTGCCAACAACGGCTCGACATCTCCGGGCGGCAATGGAGCGTCCGGAGCATTGATCTACCAGTGGCTGCCATGATCCCCATCGCGCTCAAGCAAGGCACGACGCTGGCGCTCTCTCTCGTCTTCAGGGACGCAGCGGGCGCGCTTGTTGCGCTTGATGGCTATGCGATCTCGGCCCAGCTGCGCGACGCGCAGGGCGTGCTTGTCGCGGATCTCGTCAAGGCACTTCCCGCCAACATGCCCGGCACACTCAACCTGACATCGAGCGGATCGACCGCAGCGTGGCCAACCGGCCGGCTGTTCGTGGACGTGGTTCTGTCTCGAGGCGGCGTGGTCTCGGCGACGCAGACTGTCGCCGTCCTGGTCAGCCCGGCCATCAGCATCCCCGGGAGCAGCTGATGAGCGCGAGCGTGACCAATGCCAATCCACCGATCTCCGTCGAGGTCTATCCGGGATCGACCCCGCCAGCGCCACCCGCGATCACTGGCTTTGCTTTCGATGCAGAGACCGGATCGCTTCAGGTGTCGTTTTCGGACGGATCTTCGTTGCCAATCCCCGGCCTGGCAGCGGCGATCGCCCAGTCTCTTGGTGGCGCACAATTGGCGATCGTCGATACCAACGGATCGCTGCTCCTCGGCGGCAAGCCGCGCTGGGGCGTATCGCCGGCCGGCAATCTCACAGCGCCGACGCCGCTTCCGGATACGACGGATGGCTACACGCCCGTCGCCGGCAGTGGCGAGGTCTACCTCGACGGATCAGGGCCGATGGAGATCGCATGATACGCAGCCTTGTTCTTCTGGCGCTACTGGCGCTTGCGATCGTCACGGCCGTCGAGGCGAGCGCGGCCGGACCGGTCAACACGGCGGGTGGCGGGATCGCCCAGGCGCGCGTCAATCCGGCGTGGCAGATCGGTCAGGATGGCACCGCGCATTTCGCGAATCTCGACCCGTCGTCCCTTGCAGCCGGGATGCGGCTCGATGCGCTGGTGGCCGCCGTCAACAATGCGATGCCCAGTGCGCGCTTCACGGACGGTAGCGGCAATTATATCGGCCCTATAGCGGGCAACATCTCCCGAGCGGTTGCGACCGCGACAGGCATGGGAACGGCTGCGACCGCCGCCGATCGCGCTAGTCGCCATCTGGATGTGCTGTCCGACATGGGTGCTGTGGCCGACAACGTTCACGACGATGCGGCCGCGATCAACGTCGCGACTGCGACGCTCGCAAACGGAGGTGATGTTTATGTGCCGCCGGGCACCTATCGCTTCGCTTCTACGCTTCTCATGCGCCCCAACCTTCGTCTGCACTTCGATTTCGGAGCTAAGGTGTATTGCGCGACAGCAGGAAGTCCCTGCATCGGGCAGGATGCGACAGTCGCTCTGATCGGGGCCGCAATCGATGGCGCGCATTTCTTTCCTGCATCTTCAGCAGAAGATGCAGATCCGGTGATTGTGCTGCCAGCAATCAGTCATTCGGAGATCGCCCATAACTTCTTTGACGGGTTCAACACGTCTCCGTCCCTGATCTCGCTCGGCGGAACGGCGTCGCCTGTCAGCAATATCCTGTGGCTCAATGTGCATGACAACACGGGGTATGGATGCTCCACCTGCATCCTGCTGCAGGGCGCGTTCGGCTCCAACGGACAGCCCAATCAGGTGCTGACGGCCAATAGCTTTGCCAACAACAATTTTTTGACCGTCACCGGGCGGTGCATCGACATCCGCAATTCGGCCGACACCAACGTGTTTTTCGGTGGCTTGTGCAATCTCGTCTCGGACGGGGCGATCGGCGTGGCGCAGGGTCTCGATCCCGCGCGGCCAGGGCAATACAATTACGTCAATTCCAACAAGTTCTGGGGGATCGCCTTCAGCCACACCAATGCATCGGCGTTCAGCTTCTTCAGCGCCGGGTATTTCGTCTATGCAACCGAGGCGGAGGGCGTGGAGACGGACGTGGATTCGGCCCAACACGGCACGGCCACGGCCAGCATTTCCGGGACCACACTCACCGTATCTTCCATGGTCGATGACGGGACGTTCGCAGTCGGTGACAGTGTCACGGGCACAGGCATTGCGGCCAACACTGTCATAACGGCGCTCGGATCGGGGACGGGCGGTGTCGGCACCTATCAGATCGTCCAGCTCCAGACAGTCGCATCCACGACTCTCTCCAGTGCCAACTGGCAGGCTACCGGCTCCATCGCGGGATCTGTGATGACGATCGCGGCAAAGCCCGCGCCTACCGGCAATATCGCCGTTGGGGATGCCGTGTCGGGCACGGAGGTTCTGAGCGGCACCGTAATCCAGGCCCTTGGATCCGGGACGGGCGGTGCCGGCACATATATCCTCGCCCAGCCACAGACTGTCGCCTCGACCACCGTCTATGCCCGCACGCGCATCATCCCGATCGATATGGGTCAGGCCAAGAGCTATCGCATCTGTGGCAAGCATCTGGACTGGTCCGACCAGACGGCGATCGGATGCCAGACCAAGGGCGAGGCATGGCATCAGATGATGGTTGCGCCTGCCGCAGCAGCTGGAGGCAGCTATACGATTCCCTTCGGGTTCGATTCGATCGTGTTCAGCGGTGCGGCCGACGCTGATGGGTTTTCGGTCGTTCTTCCGGTATCGCCGCCGGACGGCACCGTCATCCGGCTGACGACCACCGGCCAGACGATCACATCCGTCTCCTGGCCGACCGGCCCGAGTGGCCCATCTGCAACGACATATGGGGTTCCGACGACGATATCGGCCGCTGCGCCCGTCGCCTTGCAATATATCGCCAACTCCAACTCCTGGGTGCATGTGGCCGGATGATCAGCATCGCCGATCTCTGGGCCACATGGAGCGGGCCTGCCGGCGCAATCGTCGGTGGCGTGGCCGGATGGGCTGGCACAGTCCTGAAGGCGCGGATGCAGGCTCAGCGCAATCGGCTCGATGCCGGTCAGCAGGCGCTCCAGCTGGTCGACCAGAGCCACCGTCAGCAAGCCTATCTCGCCGCCGCCTATGAGCGCGCACTCGCCAACGAGATGTCAGCCCGTGCACGTGAGGTCATGACGGCCGACATGCTGCAGGACATGCACGTCGAGGCGATCGGCGCGCGGCTGCGATGTCATGATCTGGAGATGCGGTTCAGCCTGCCCCAGACACAATTCCCCCTCATGCCGGCGTTTCCGTGGCGCATGGTTCCGGAGAGCGCGCCCTCGGCAGCGCCTGACATGACGGGGGTTGAGGCTGCGTCAACAGCCCAACCGGGTGCGGAAACACCCACGGATCAAACCGCCCCGCCTACCGCTGCAGCGGCGGGGTCATGATGGACACACATTACATATGGAGTCGAATCTCCGGCCGATTACGGCTGTAAAACCCGTCGCCCCCTATCTGGGCGGCAAGCGCACACTTGCTCGACGCATCATCGAACGCATCTCCGCAATCCCGCACCGCGCCTATGTCGAGCCGATGGTCGGTATGGGTGGTGTCTTTCTCAGGAGGCCTTTCGAAGCGCCATGCGAGGTGATCAATGACCTTAACATGGATGTCGCCAATCTCTTCCGGGTGCTTCAGAGGCACTATGTGCCGCTGATGGACATGCTTCGCTGGCAGGTCACGAGCCGCAATGAGTTCGAGCGGTTGCGACTGGCCGAGCCTGCGAGCCTGACCGATCTGGAGCGCGCCGTGCGCTTTCTCTATCTCCAGCGCACTGCGTTCGGCGGCAAGGTTCAGGGACGGACATTCGGGGTCGCGTTGCGCGCGGCGCGTTTCGACGTGCAGGAATTGCGACCGATCCTGGAGGATGTGCACGGACGTCTGTCACGCGTGGTGATCGAGTGCCTGCCGTGGGAACGGCTGATCCCGCGTTATGATCGGCCAGACACGCTGTATTACCTCGACCCGCCCTATTGGGGCTGCGAGACCGACTATGGCGCGGCGTTCGATCGAGGGCAGTTCGAGGAACTTGCAGCCGCGCTGCGGAGGATCAAGGGGCGTTTCATACTCTCGCTGAACGATCGCCCGGAGGTGCGTGAGACGTTCAAGGGGTTCGACATCGAAGGCGTCGAGCTCGCCTATAGCATCTCAAAAGGGGGCTCCAAGGGGCGTTTTAAAGAGGTCTTAATCAGCAATTAGCCACTGCCTATGGATGCGCGCGGCAGGGTCCGCAGGGTTCCAACCACTCTGTCCCGCGCTTCCATTTTCGGTGTCGCGCTACAGGCAGTGATATTGCGTTCTGCAAGCGATAACCTGATCCCGTTGCTGTCATGGCCTCTGTCCCCGATGACTTCTTCTGTCTCGTCGGAGAGATCTGCCAGAAGCACGTCTGCGCCTTTGAAGTCACTGACCTGAC
>Ga0157365_10000130_pt1 | contig 34764 bp, 30 predicted proteins | sample AttsexASBM3_FD_111478 | JGI IMG/M metagenome (GOLD analysis project Ga0157365, IMG submission 111478) | Fungus gardens microbial communities from leaf cutter ant in Ribeirão Preto, State of São Paulo, Brazil - Atta sexdens ASBM3 | ecosystem: Host-associated > Fungi > Mycelium > Unclassified ...
AAAAACGTCTCAGGGCGCGAGTGCCGAAGTGGCGGCCTGCGAGATAAAGCAACTGGTCGCCAATCATGCCGCCGAGCGCCACTACCAGCACCACCAGCCCAAAATGCAGCAGCCCCTGATGGGCCGCCACGCCGCCCAGTAGCGTCACCGTTTCGCCCTCCGCCAGGCTGCCGAAAAAGAGTGTCAGATAACCGTACTGCTCAATCAGGTTATTGATATCCATGAATCTAAAATGCTCCCGTTGTCTTGCCTGCGTTCGCGCCGCGCGCGAAACCAAAAGTATAACGCGCTCGTCACGCCTTGCCCGGTGAACCCGCCGCGCGTTTTTGTGCTGTTTACTTTTTAATCTGTGGCGCTGAATTATACTTAAAGCACCCGTTCCGGGCGGTCTGTGTCAGGGGGCGTTATGAACCATGTCTGGGGGCTTCTTGCCCATCCCTTTCAGGAAATGCAGGTGATTCGCCGCGAAAACGAAACCGTGTCGCATCACTATACTCACCACGTGCTCATCATGGCGGCCATTCCCGTGCTGTGCGCGTTCATTGGCACCACCCAGATTGGCTGGGATTTCGGCGACGGTAATGTGGTCCGACTGTCGCTGTTTACCGGCTTTTATCTGGCGGTGCTGTTCTATGCGCTGATGCTGGCGGGCGTCGCCATTATGGGCCGCGTCATCTGGTGGATGGCGCGCGACTTCCCGCATCGCCCGTCGCTCGCGAGCTGTATGGTCTTTGCGGGCTATGTGGCGACGCCGCTCTTTTTAAGCGGTATCGTGGCGCTCTATCCGCTGGTGTGGCTCTGCGGGCTGGTGGGTACGCTGGCGCTGCTCTACACCGGGTATCTGCTCTATGTGGGCATTCCGGCGTTTCTCAGTATCGATCAGGAAGAGAGCCTGCGGTTCTCAGGCTCAACGCTCGCCATCGGCGTGCTGCTGCTGGAGGTGCTGCTGGCGCTGACCGTGCTGCTCTGGGGCTACGGCTATCGCCTGTTCTGACCGGCACCTTGCCGCCGGCGTAAAAACCGGCGGCGCTGCGGCGCGCGCTGAATCTTCTGTAGCGGGAAACGCGAAGGCCGGAGTATCATGCCCGCGCCAGCCATCAATAGCTTTTTTCGTTGGTGGCGGTGCGTTTGATTACGCGCGTGAATTATTTTCCGAACTTTCGCCATGTCGACAAAAATTCGTCTTTCCCTGTTAAGTCTTGCGCTGCTGCTGGCCGCGCCGCTTTCCACGCCCGCGCTCGCCGCCGCCAAAGCCGCCGCGCCGCTGGTCTCCGCCGCCGAGCCGCAAATCGCCTCGGGCAGCGCCATGATAGTCGATCTGCGTACCAATGAAGTGCTGTTCTCAAGCCACCCGGATCTGGTGCGCCCGATTGCGTCCATTACCAAAGTCATGACAGCGATGGTCGTGCTCGACGCCAGCCTGCCGCTTGATGAAGTGCTGACCGTGGATATCAGCCATACGCCGGAGATGAAAGGGATCTATTCGCGGGTGCGCTTAAACAGCCAGATCAGCCGTAAGAATATGCTGCTGCTGGCGCTGATGTCGTCGGAAAACCGCGCGGCGGCGAGCCTTGCGCATCATTATCCGGGCGGCTACGACGCGTTTATCCGCGCCATGAACGCCAAAGCTAAAGCGCTCGGCATGCGTAACACGCATTTTGTCGAGCCGACGGGGCTGTCCATCCAGAACGTCTCTACCGCGCGCGATCTCACCAAACTCTTGATTGCCACCAAACAGTATCCGCTGATTGGCCAGCTCAGCACCACGCGCGAGGAGATGGCGACATTCGCCAACCCGGCGTATACGCTGCCGTTTCGCAACACCAACCACCTGGTCTATCGCGACAACTGGAATATTCAGCTGACCAAAACCGGCTTTACCAACGCGGCGGGGCATTGCCTTGTAATGCGCACGCTCATTAATAACCGCCCGGTGTCGCTGGTGGTGATGGACGCTTTCGGCAAGTACACGCATTTTGCCGACGCCAGCCGTCTGCGTACCTGGCTTGAAACCGGCAAGGCGCAACCGGTGCCTGAAGCCGCGCTCAGCTATAAGCGTCAGAAAGCGGCGCAGATGGCGAACAACAGCGCCGAATAAGTTATTCCGGCAGCGTCCAGTCTCCCTGATTGAGCGGACGCTGCATAATCAGCGTGTCGCGCCAGCCGCCGAACTTAAACCCGACGCTGCGCAGATTCCCCACCACTTCAAACCCCAGCAGCCGGTGCAGCCGCGTCGAGCCGCGATTATTCTCGCCATCGCCTATCACCGCCATCATCTGCCGCCACGGGCCCTGCTCGCAGCGCTCGATCAGCGCCTGCAACAGACGGCTGCCGATGCCGCGACCGGTGACGCTGGCGTCGATGTAAATGGATTCTTCGAGGGTATAACGATACGCAGGGCGCGGACGCCAGGGCGAGGCGTAGCTGTAGCCAACCACGATGCCGTCGAGTTCCGCCACCAGCCAAGGCAGGCCCTGATCCGTCACTGCGGCGACGCGCGCGGTCATCTCCGCGAGGGTGGGGGGCGTTTCTTCAAATGAGGCGCGGCCGTGTTCGACGTGCCAGCCGTAAATCGCGCGGATAGCCTCGATATCCCCCGGCGTGACGTCCCGAATTGCGGCTTTCGACGCCGTGAGATGTTCCACAACAGCCATACCTGTATCCTCTGAAAGCACACCGCCGGAGGGCTCCGGCGGTGTGGCGGATATATTATGCCTGTGCTTAAAAAGAATACAGCCTGCCAGAATCAGCGGGAGGCGCTGTCCGTCGGCGTTTGTGCGATCCCGGCAGGCTCGCCCCAGTATTTCTGCTTCGGCGTTTTGCCGATGCCGGGGTTCATGCTGTTGGTCGGGTCGTTGGCCTTATAAAATTGTTTTAAGCTCTCTGACGCTTCATAGAGATGGCCGACGTTATGTTCCGCCGGGTATTGCGCGCCGCGCGCCCGCAGCAGCGCCAGCATCTCTTCTTTCAGCGCGTGGACATCCACCCCTTTCTTGACGATGTAATCCTGATGGAAAACGTGACAGAAGAAGTGGCCGTAATAGAGCTTATGCACCAGTTTGCTGTCGATTTCCGGCGGCAGATGCTCGAACCACTCGGTGTCGTTGCGCCGCAGGGCGATGTCGAGCGCCAGAATATCCTCGACCTCATCGGCATGCACCGCGTGGTAGCGCACCGCCGCGCCCGCCGCCGCAAAGCGATGCAGAAACGCTTTGCTGCCTTCTTCCGCCGTACAGGCGAAGAAATCCCCCTCGGCGTCTTTAAAGAACGCGGTCAGCCAGCTGCGCGCCTCTTCGATGCCGTCCCCCGCCATTTTCAGCAGCAGGTGATGCTCATATTTATCGCGCCAGCTTTTCATGCGCGGCGGCAGATGGCCGGGGAAGAGTCCGCCCAGTTTTTGCATCACGCGGTCGGTAAAGTGCGGTTTGATAAACGGCACTTTCTCAAGCCAGGCGTCGGTGCGGCCTTTGGTGGTGAAGAAGAACGGCATTTTGTCGGTGCCGAGCTTGTTGATCATCAGGAACGTGTCTTTCCCGTAGCGCTCGGCGATGTCGTAGATGTCGCGGTGCATATATTCGCCCGCGACCGGCAGACTCTGAAAGTTCGCGAGAATATGGCGGCGAATCCGGGTCAGCACGTCGGGCTGATTGGTGCCGATATAAAACACTTCCTGGCGCTTTTCCGCCTCGAAGGTATCAAGACGCACGGCGAACACGGCAAGCTTACCGGCGCAGCCGGAGGCCTCGAACAGCCGCTCCGGGTTGGCGTTGTAGCGCGCCGGGCTGTCAGCCTCGATATCGCGCACGCGCTCGATGTAGTGGCGGTCAGACGCCTGGCGCTCGTCGTGGCGCACCGCGGCGGGGTCGATACGGTCATCATCCAGGCGGCCCAGGATCTGCTCCGGCGTCTGGCCCAGATCGATGCCGAGATGGTTGACGAGACGCAGCCGTCCGGTTTCATCAATCTGCGCGAACAGCGCCATTTCGGTATAGGCGGGGCCGCGATGCACCAGCGCGCCGCCGGAGTTATTGCAGATGCCGCCCATCACCGACGCGCCGATGCACGAGGAGCCAATCACCGAGTGCGGCTCGCGCCCGAGCGGCTTTAACGCGCGCTCCAGCTGCCAGAGCGTGGTGCCGGGGTAAGCCAGGATCTGCTCGCCCTTATCCAGCAGATGCAGCTTATCGAGGCGCAGCGTGCTGATAATAATAATGTCGCGATCGTAGTCGTTGCCGTTCGGCGTCGAGCCTTCGGTCAGGCCGGTATTGGCCGCCTGCATCAGAATAATTTTGTCGGCGGCGACGCAAACTTCCAGAACGCGCCATAATTCCAGCAGCGTACCGGGAAAAACAACGGCCAGCGCCTCGCCCTGGCCTGAGCGAAAGCCTTTGCGGTAGCGGGCGGTTTTGGCCGGATCGGTGAGAAGATGGCTGGCGCCGGTAATGCGGGTCAGCTCCGCGATAACCTGCTGGTTATCGGAGGTTGGTGTCAGGATCATGTTCCACTCCTTGTGGCAGAGAAAACGCACGTCTCTAAGCATAGCCGCGAATTTCGCGACGAGTCCGAAAAGGTTGAAAAATCAGCGGATAAACTTGCGTTTGGCTTCTTCCCTGCTAAGGCTTATGGCACACTGCACACCTTATAGCTTTGTAGCGGCAACGTTGCGGCTGCGTCTGAAAGAGAGTTAATCCTATGAAATGGCTTTGTTCTGTGGGTATGGCCGTGAGCCTTGCGCTGCAACCGGCCCTGGCGTCTGAACAGTTCGGCGATCATCCGTTGACGCCCGAAGCGCGGGATGCGTTCGTCACCGATTTACTCAAAAAAATGACGGTCGATGAGAAAATCGGCCAGCTGCGCCTGATTAGCGTAGGGCCGGATAACCCGAAAGAAGCGATTCGGGACATGATCAAAGAAGGTCAGGTCGGCGCGATTTTCAACACCGTGACCCGCCCGGATATCCGCACGATGCAGGATCAGGTGATGCAGTTAAGCCGCCTGAAAATCCCGCTGTTCTTCGCCTACGACGTGCTGCACGGCCAGCGCACTATTTTCCCGAACAGCCTGGGGCTGGCGTCCTCCTTTAACCTCGACGCGGTGAAAACCGTGGGCCGCGTATCGGCCTATGAAGCCGCCGACGACGGTCTGAACATGACCTGGGCGCCGATGGTGGACGTGACGCGCGATCCGCGCTGGGGCCGCGGCTCTGAAGGGTTCGGCGAGGACACCTATCTCACCAGCATGATGGGCAAAACCATGGTGGAATCGATGCAGGGCAAGAGCCCGGCGGACCGCTATTCGGTGATGACCAGCGTGAAACACTTCGCCGCCTACGGCGCGGTGGAAGGCGGTAAAGAGTACAACACCGTCGATATGAGCTCCCAGCGCCTGTTCAACGACTACATGCCGCCGTACAAAGAGGCGCTCGACGCGGGCAGCGGCGGGGTGATGATTGCGCTCAATTCCCTGAACGGCACGCCAGCGGCATCCGATGGCTGGCTGCTTAAAGATCTGCTGCGCGACGACTGGGGCTTTAAAGGCATCACCATTTCCGACCACGGCGCGATCAAAGAGCTGATTAAACACGGCACGGCGTCCGGCCCGGAAGACGCGGTACGCGTGGCTATCAAATCCGGCGTCGATATGAGCATGGCGGACGAGTATTACAGCAAATACCTGCCGGATCTTATCAAGAGCGGCAAAGTGACGATGGCCGAGCTCGACGACGCCACCCGTCACGTGTTGAACGTTAAATACGACATGGGGCTGTTTAACGATCCCTACAGCCATCTGGGCCCGAAAGACTCTGACCCTAAAGATACCAACGCCGAAAGCCGCCTGCACCGCGACGACGCACGCCGCGTGGCGCGCGAAAGCCTGGTGCTGCTGAAAAACCGTCTGGAGACGCTGCCGCTGAAAAAATCCGGCACCATCGCGGTGGTCGGGCCGCTTGCTGACAGCAAGCGCGACATGATGGGCAGCTGGTCTGCCGCGGGCGTGGCCGATCAGGCCGTGACGCTGCTCCAGGGCATGAAAAACGTCGCGGGCGATAAGGCGAAAATTCTCTACGCCAAAGGCGCGAACGTCACCGATGACAAAGGCATTGTCGACTTCCTGAACCTCTATGAGCCTGCCGTCGTCGTGGATAAACGTACGCCGAAGGAAATGATCGACGAGGCAGTGAACGTCGCGAAGCAGTCAGACGTGGTCGTGGCAGTGGTCGGCGAAGCCCAGGGCATGGCGCATGAGGCGTCCAGCCGTACCGACCTGACTATTCCGCAGAGCCAGCGTGACCTGATTAGCGCGCTGAAAGCGACCGGCAAACCGCTGGTGCTGGTGCTGATGAACGGCCGTCCGCTGGCGCTGGTGAAAGAAGATCAGCAGGCGGACGCGATGCTGGAAACCTGGTTTGCCGGGACCGAGGGCGGTAACGCCATCGCCGACGTGCTGTTTGGCGACTACAACCCGTCGGGCAAACTGCCGATTTCCTTCCCGCGCTCGGTCGGTCAGATCCCGGTTTACTACAGCCATCTCAACACGGGCCGTCCGTACAACCCGGAAAAACCGAACAAATACACCTCGCGCTACTTCGACGAAGCCAACGGCCCGCTGTATCCGTTCGGCTATGGCCTGAGCTACACCACGTTCAGCGTTTCCGACGTGAAGCTCTCCGCGCCGACCCTGAAACGTGACGGCAAAGTGACCGCCAGCGTGACGGTGACCAACACCGGCAAACGCGAAGGCGCAACGGCGGTGCAGATGTATCTCCAGGACGTTACGGCGTCCATGAGCCGCCCGGTGAAACAGCTGCGCGGTTTTGAGAAAGTGACGCTCAAGCCTGGCGAAAGCCAGACCGTTAGCTTCCCGATCGACGTCGACGCGCTGAAATTCTGGAACCAGCGCATGAAATATGACGCCGAGCCCGGCAAGTTCAACGTCTTTATCGGGCTTGACTCGGTACGCGTGAAGCAGGGCGAATTCGAGCTGCTGTAAGCGGCAGTTCATCGTCTGAGGGCCGGGAAACCGGCCCTTTTTTTATGGCGTTTTACTTCCAAAAAATGCCATTTCCCGTCTTTTCCCTCCGCCCGTAACATTTATCAACTACGCTTTTCTCTTAAGCCCTTAGCGAAGCGGATAAAAGAGGAAAATCATGACGCTGAAACAGTGGAGCGCGGCAGGTCTGTTGCTGCTGGCAGCGGGCGCGCAGGCGGCCGAGCCGGTGAAGGTTGGCTCGAAAATCGATACCGAAGGCGCGCTGCTCGGCAACATCATTTTGCAGGTGCTGGAAAGCCACGGTGTGAAAACGGTCAATAAAGTACAGCTTGGCACCACGCCGGTGGTGCGCGGGGCCATTACCTCCGGCGAGCTGGATATCTACCCTGAATACACCGGCAACGGCGCGTTCTTCTTTAAACAGGAGAACGATCCGGCCTGGAAAAACGCGCAGCAGGGCTACGAGAAAGTGAAAAAGCTCGATGCCGAACAGAACAAGCTGGTCTGGCTGACGCCTGCGGCGGCGAACAACACCTGGACTATCGCGGTGCGTCAGGATCTGGCGCAGAAAAATAAGCTCACCTCGCTTGCCGATCTGAGCCGATTCCTGAAAGAAGGCGGCACGTTTAAGCTTGCGGCCTCGGCGGAGTTTATCGAGCGCGCCGACGCGCTGCCGGCGTTCGAAAAAGCCTACGACTTCAAACTCAACCAGAACCAGCTGCTGTCGCTGGCGGGCGGCGATACCGCCGTGACCATCAAAGCGGCGGCCCAGCAGACGTCGGGCGTTAACGCGGCAATGGCCTATGGCACCGACGGCCCGGTCGCGGCGCTCGGCCTGCAAACGCTCACCGACCCGAAAGGCGTTCAGCCGGTCTACGCGCCTGCGCCCGTGGTGCGTGAGGCGGTGCTGAAGGCGTACCCGGAGATGCCGCAGTGGTTTGAGCCGGTGTTTAAAGCGCTGGATGAGAAAACGCTGCAGACGCTGAACGGCCAGATTGCGGTCGAAGGGCTTGATGCCGGGAAAGTGGCGTCGCAGTGGCTGAAAGAAAAAGGACTGGTGAAATAGCGCTCCGGCGTTCGCCTGCAGGAACCGTTTTGTCGATAAGATGCCATAACCGGGTGCTGGTGCTGCTGGCGGCGCTGTTTGCCGCCGCCGCGCTGTTGCCCTTTTTAAATCACGCGCCGAACCGCCTGGTCTCCGGCGCGCCGCTCGGCCTTGCTGAACTCTTCCCCACCGTCGCGCCCGCGCTCCGGGCGCTGCCGCTGCTGCTTTGTCTGCTCGCCTTCGTCCCCGGAAAACCGGGGGCGTGGCTCGTGCTGCTTAGCGCGCAGGCGCTGTTTATCGCGCTGCTCTACACTACGGGCGCTGAGGCGGCGCAGCTGGCGCAGACGGGCAGCCGCCTTGCGCGCACTTCGCCCGGCAGCGGGTTGTGGCTGATGATGGCGGTCGCGCTCCTTGCGGCGAGCGACGCCATCGGCAGGCTGACGCGTAAGCCGCTCTGGCGCTGGCTGTTGCAGGCGCAAATCTGGATAGCGCCGCTGTGGCTGCTGATGAGCGGGCATTTCGACGCGCTGTCGCTGCTCAAAGAGTATGCCAACCGCCAGACGGTGTTTGATGACGCCGCCGCGCGCCATCTGATGCTGCTGTTCGGCACGCTGTCGGCGGCGCTCGCGATGGGTCTGCCGCTCGGGATCCTCTGCCATCGCCGTCCTCGCTGGCAGCCGGGCCTGTTCGCCGCGCTCAATATTATTCAGACGGTGCCGTCTGTGGCGCTGTTCGGCCTGCTGATGGCCCCGCTCGCCGGGCTGGCGCGGGAATTTCCGGCGCTTGGCGCGATGGGCGTTTCCGGCACGGGGGTGGCGCCCGCGCTGATTGCGCTTACGCTCTACGCGCTGCTGCCGCTCGTGCGCGGCGTGGTGGCCGGGCTCGGCGAGGTGCCCGCGCCGGTGCTGGAGAGCGCGAAAGGGATGGGCATGACCGCGGCCCAGCGCTTCTGGCACGTCGAGACGCCGCTCGCGATGCCGGTGTGGCTGAAGAGCCTGCGGGTGGTGGCGGTGCAGACGGTGGGCATGACGGTGGTCGCCGCGCTTATCGGCGCGGGCGGTTTTGGCGCGCTGGTGTTTCAGGGCCTGCTCAGCAGCGCGCTCGATCTGGTGCTGCTTGGCGTGATCCCCGTTGTGGCGCTGGCGGTGGTGCTGGACGCGCTGTTTACCTTAGTTATCGGGGCGCTGGAGGCGAAACGAGATGATTGAATTTCAGCAGGTCAGTAAATTTTATGAGGGCAACGCGGCGGTCAGGGATATCAGCCTGACGTTCGCGGAGGGCGCGTTTTCGGTGCTGATCGGCACCTCCGGCTCCGGTAAGTCCACCACGCTTAAAATGATTAACCGACTGGTGGAGCACGACGCCGGGGAAATTCGCTTCGCCGGCGAGGAGATCCGCCGCTTTTCGCCCGAGGCGCTGCGCAGGCGCATGGGCTATGCCATTCAGTCGGTCGGGCTGTTTCCACACTGGACGGTGGCGCAAAACATCGCCACCGTGCCGCAGCTGCTGAAGTGGCCGAAGGCGCGCATTCAGGCGCGGGTCGATGAGCTTTTAACGCTGCTGGGGCTCGCGCCAGAGGCGTTTCGCGACCGTTACCCGCACCAGCTTTCCGGCGGGCAGCAGCAGCGCGTCGGCGTGGCGCGGGCGCTGGCGGCCGACCCGGAAGTGCTGCTGATGGACGAGCCCTTCGGCGCGCTCGACCCGGTGACCCGTACCGCGCTGCAGCAGGAGATGCGCCGCATTCATCAGTTGCTCGGACGCACCATTGTGCTGGTGACGCACGACATCGACGAAGCGCTCGGCCTCGCGCAACATCTGGTGCTGATGGATAACGGCGAGGTCGTGCAGCAGGGCACGCCGCTCTCGCTCCTGACCGCGCCGCGCAACGATTTCGTGCGCGATTTCTTCGGGCGCAGCGAGCTTGGCGTGCGGCTGTTGTCGCTCAAACAGGTGGCGGATTTTATCGAGCCGGGCGCGGGGGAAGGCGAGCCGGTGGCGGAAACCTTAACGCTTCGCGAGGCGATGTCGCTGTTTGTCGAGCGCCAGTGCGAGGCGCTGTCGGTGGTGGACGCCAAGGGCGCGCACCGCGGCGTGCTGCGCTTTCGTCATCTGGTTAATCAGCGGGAGGCGCAGGGTGAGTAGACTGCGCGATCCGCTGCTGTGGCTGACGCTTGCGTTTATCGCGCTGCTGCTCGCGATGCCGCACAGCGAAGGGCTGTTCCACTGGCTGTTTCCGGGGCTGTCGCGCCCGGTGTATTTACAGGAGAGCTTTGTGGCGCTGGCGCTCTCGCATCTGGGGCTGGTGGCGGTCTCCGGCGCGGTATCGGTCGCCTGCGGCGTTGCGGTGGGGATCGCGGTGACGCGCCCGTGGGGACGCGAGTTTCGCGCGCTCGCGCAGACGCTCGCCGCCGCCGGACAGACCTTTCCGCCGGTCGCGGTGCTGGCGATTGCCGTGCCGGTGATGGGCTTCGGGCGCGAGCCCGCGATTGTCGCGCTGATCCTCTACGGCCTGCTGCCGGTGTTGCAGGGGACGCTCGCGGGGCTCAGCGCCGTGCCGGAGGATGTGAAAGCGGTGGCGCGCGGCGTCGGTATGAGCCGCGGGCAGATCTTACGCAAGGTGGAGCTGCCGCTGGCGTTCGGGGTGATGCTCGCCGGGATACGGACGTCGGTGATTATTAATATCGGCACCGCGACGATTGCCTCAACCGTCGGGGCAAGCACCCTCGGCACCCCGATTATCATTGGCCTGAGCGGCTTTAATACGGCCTATGTGATTCAGGGTGCGGTGCTGGTGGCGCTGGCGGCGATTCTGGTAGACAGACTCTTCGAGCGCCTGGCGCGGGTTATGAACCGGAATGCAGGATAACGGTGTAGCCTGCGAGCATTACGCCGCCGATGCCGCCGATGGCCATCAGGACCATGCCGGTAATGAGGCTGATTCGGACTAATTTCATGCTGTGCTCCTTATGTTAACCGCGTAATTATACGGTGAAGCATGGCGGTTAATGAACCTTTAAATCGTCTCGGTCTCGTGGAGCGAAAAAATCGCGTGGCCCTGCTGGTGCCAGGCGGCGATCTGCTCAAGCTGACGCGCCGCAGGCGGCTCGCCGCACCACACCAGCAGCGTTTTTCCGGGGAACAGCTCCGGGCGCAGCTGCGCCAGCGGCTGCGCCAGCACGTCGACCCGCCAGCCTTTCTGCACCGCTATCCAGGCTTCCAGCCACAGCGCCGTGGCGTCCTGATGCCCCCAGCCTACCACCAGCGCGTCGTTACCCGGCTTTTTCCACGCCGATTGCAGGCAAAACGCGACATAGTTGATAAGAATTCCGTCGAGCAGGCTTAACAGCGCATGCAGAGTGGCGTGCTGCAACTGCATCCGGCGGCGCAGCGGGGTATAGAGATGGCGCACCAGCATCGGGGCCGGGTAGTCGCGGCCGAGCTCGCTGACCCAGTGACGCACCTGGCCGACATTGCCGCTGCGCAGTTTCGTGAGCAGCAGCTCCTGGCGCTCGCGCCAGCCTTCCGGTTCATCCGCGCTGTCGCAGCTCAGCAGCGTTTTGACTTTACTGACCTGAACCCCTTGCTCAATCCAGTGTTTGATTTCACGGATGCGATCGATATCCGCATCGCTGAACAGGCGGTGACCGCCGTCGGTGCGCACGGGTTTAAGCAGCCCGTAACGCCGTTGCCAGGCGCGCAGCGTCACCGGGTTTACTTCACAAAGATCGGCGACTTCGCCAATCGTATATAGCGCCATACTGGTTCTCTTCTGGGATCGTACCCGTTAAATGTAGTAGGTGTTGCACGAACCGGGAAAAAGAGTTTAAGCCAGACCCGGCGAGGGTAAAAGCGGCAGTGAAACGATGAAGCACGGGGCATGAGACGAAAAAAGGGGAGATGTGCATCTCCCCCTTTATTGATGACGCGTGCGGCGCGTCGGCGCGGTGCGTTATTTCACCTGCTGGCCCGGTTTGGCGCCGCTGTCCGGGCTTAACAGGAAGATATCTTTCCCGCCAGGGCCTGCGGCCATCACCATCCCTTCCGAGATGCCAAAGCGCATTTTACGCGGCGCGAGGTTCGCCACCATCACGGTCAGGCGGCCAATCAGCGCCTGCGGATCCGGGTACGCGGAGCGGATGCCGGAGAAGACGTTGCGTTTTTCGCCGTCGAGATCCAGCGTCAGGCGCAGCAGCTTGTCGGAGCCCTCAACGAATTCCGCGTTCTCAATCAGCGCCACGCGCAGGTCGATTTTCGCGAAATCGTCAAAGGTGATGGTTTCCTGAATCGGGTTATCCGCCAGTTCACCGGTCGCCGGGGCGGCAGCGGCTTTCACTTCTTCTTTTGACGCTTCCACTAACGCTTCCACCTGTTTCATTTCGATGCGGTTATACAGCGCTTTGAAGCTGTTCACTTTATGGCCGAGCAGCGGGGTATTGACGCCATCCCAGGTCAGCTCGATGTTCAGGAACGCTTCGGCGCGCGCACACAGCTCCGGCAGCACCGGCTTCAGGTACGTCATCAGCACGCGGAACAGGTTGATGCCCATTGAGCAGATTGCCTGCAGGTCGGCGTCGCGGCCTTCCTGTTTGGCGACGACCCACGGGGCCTGCTCGTCGACATAGCGGTTAGCGAGATCGGCAAGCGCCATGATTTCACGCACCGCTTTACCGAATTCACGCGCTTCCCACGCCTCGCCAATCGTGGCGGCGGCGTCAGTAAAGCTTTTATACAGCGCCGGGTCGGCGAGTTCCGCCGCCAGTTCGCCGTCAAAGCGTTTGGCGATAAAGCCCGCGTTGCGCGAGGCCAGGTTCACCACTTTGTTGACGATGTCCGCGTTCACGCGCTGCACGAAATCTTCCAGATTCAGGTCGATGTCATCGATGCGCGAAGAAAGCTTGGCCGCATAGTAGTAGCGCAGGCTGTCGGCGTCGAAATGGTTCAGCCAGGTGCTGGCTTTAATAAAGGTGCCGCGCGATTTAGACATCTTCGCGCCGTTAACCGTCACGTAGCCGTGGACAAACAGGTTAGTCGGCTTGCGAAAACCGCTGCCTTCCAGCATCGCCGGCCAAAACAGGCTGTGGAAGTAGACGATATCTTTACCGATAAAGTGATACAGCTCGGCGTCGGAGTCTTTCTTCCAGTAAGCGTCGAAGCTCTCGGTGTCGCCGCGCTTGTCGCACAGGTTTTTGAACGACCCCATGTAGCCAATCGGCGCGTCCAGCCAGACGTAGAAATATTTGCCCGGCGCGTTCGGGATTTCAAAGCCGAAATAAGGCGCGTCGCGGGAGATGTCCCACTGCTGCAGGCCGGATTCAAACCACTCCTGCATTTTGTTCGCCACCTGCTCCTGGAGCGCGCCGGAGCGGGTCCACGCCTGCAGCATTTCGCTGAACGACGGCAGGTCGAAGAAGAAGTGTTCGGAATCACGCATCACCGGCGTCGCGCCGGACACCACGGATTTCGGCTCGATAAGCTCGGTCGGGCTGTAGGTCGCGCCGCAGACTTCGCAGTTATCGCCGTACTGATCCGGGGATTTACATTTCGGGCAGGTGCCTTTCACGAAACGGTCCGGCAGGAACATGCCTTTCTCAGGATCGTAGAGCTGCGAAATGGTGCGATTTTTAATAAAGCCGTTTTCTTTCAGGCGGGTATAAATCAGCTCCGACAGCACGCGGTTTTCGTCGCTGTGGGTGGAGTGATAGTTGTCGTAGCTGATGTTAAAGCCCGCGAAATCGGTCTGATGCTCTTTGCTCATCTCGGCAATCATCTGCTCCGGCGTGATGCCAAGCTGCTGGGCTTTGAGCATGATGGGCGTGCCGTGGGCATCGTCGGCGCAGATGAAGTTAACCTCGTGGCCGCGCATTCGCTGGTAACGGACCCAGACATCAGCCTGGATGTGCTCCAGCATATGGCCGAGGTGGATGGAGCCGTTGGCGTACGGCAGCGCGCACGTTACCAGAATTTTCTTCGCGACTTGAGTCATAGTGAGTATTACGTCTTCTGTGGCAAATGGGGCAGTCATAGTAACCGAATCAACCCGCGTTGAGTACCGCGCGGCGGCGAAAGCGCGCAAAAAAGCAGAGAAAAGAGCAGCCTGGGGCAACGTCGCGCGCGGCTGGCCTCGTGCTCCGGCAGAGGGCTTCAGAAACGGCGAAAGATGTTTTTCATCCTCTCTTTTTTACTGCTGGTGGTACGAACAGTTCGTGATACCCGCCAGCCTGGCTTTCCAGGACTCGCTGAGCCGTAAAAAGTGCAGCAAGCTGCGTGGCATCTTCAATACGATAGCCCTGAAGAATTCTTGCTGTAAGTTCTGCCGAGAACAGATCCCCGGTACCTTTCGGTGCCCCCTTGTAAAAGCAGTGTTCCGTGACGGTAACGCTGTCAGGTGTGACACAGAACACTTCCATTGTTTTCTGGGTTATCACTGTTGCCGCACTGGTGACCACGACCCATCGGGTGTTTTTACTTAGCAGAGCGCGGGCTCCCTGTACAATATCTTCCCTGCGTTGCAACGGACATCCACAGAGCTGAGACAGCTCAAAAAGATTGGGTGTTAATCCTGTAGCCAGAGGAACAAGATGTTCCCGGTAAAAAGTCGCAAGCTCAGGATCGACATAAAAGCCCGTATCCTCATCACCCATCACAGGGTCGATGATAACCCGTATGGAAGGGTTGATTTCACGAAGGCGGATGAGCCACCTGTGGAGGACTCTTGCTTTAGCCACGCTGCCAAGATAACCCGTCAACACAGCCTGCAAACTGCCGGCCTGACCCCGCTCTTCGATGGCACGCAGATAACCGTGAAACCACGCATCCGGAATTTCTCCGCCATAGCTGGCAGGAAAGTGTGGGGTATTACTTAACAGAAATGTAGGGACAGCAAGTGCATGAAGGCCATGTTGCGTTAGGGCCGGCAGGGCAATGCTGTTGCCCACACTCCCGTAGGTCACCTGAGACTGGACGGAGATAACATCTGGCTTGTCCACGAAAAGCGGCACTTTCGTTGTACTGCTCACCTGTTATCACCCTTAATACCCGGCCAGAAGTATTCGTCAGGCAGGCTGCGCGCCCCAAAAATAGCCTGACCGACGCGCACTACGGTCGCGCCTTCTTCAATGGCCACCTCGAAATCTCCGGACATACCCATTGATAATTCCTGTGGGGAATAGCCCCCGGGTTCCAGGTCAAGGATGCGGTCTCTCAGTTCACGCAGCCGCACAAAACAAGCCCTGATACGAGCCTCATCACGTGTGAATTCCGCAAGCGTCATCAGCCCTTTCACATTCAGGGCATCACATCCGCGCAGCTGCGCTAAAAAAGGGATGACGTCCGGCAGAGCCAGGCCATATTTGCTCTCTTCCTCTGACGTATTCACCTGCACATAAACATCCAGGCTTCTTCCTTCAGCCTGAAGTCTTTTATCCAGTTCCACCGCGAGGCGCATACTGTCCAGCGCCTGAAATTCGCTGGCAAAGCGGGCTACAACGCGGGCCTTGTTGCGCTGCAGGTGGCCAATGACTGACCAGTTAAGATTTGTAAGATCGTTCATCGCCTGTGCTTTTTGCCAGGCTTCCTGCACTTTATTTTCGCCCAGTAAGGTACATCCGGCCTGATAGGCCAGCCGGATATGCTGCTCATCCATGGTTTTACTGACTGGCAGGAGCCTGACGCCTGTCGGATCTCTGCCCGAACGTTCGCAGGCTTCCCCGATGCGTTTTCGCACGGCGAGCAGGTTATCCCTGAAATCCTGGACGCTTTCTGCGCGTGGCCACTGGCCATGCATGTCATGACGGGTTCGGGCCTGTTTTTCAGCCTCAACAGCCACCGCTTCGGAAGAGAGAATGCGGCCAGAACAGCTATTTTCTGGGTCGTGTACTGTCATAAATGGACTTCTCTGTTGCGCTACCTTATTATTGGCATAGGCTATAACTACATTTGTCATAGGTCAATAATGATTGTCGGGAAAACGGCGAGCGATATCTTTGAACAGATACGCTTGCGTGTGCAGTCAGGTGAGCTCTGTCCGGGAGACACGCTCCCCTCCGTGCGCGATCTTGCGCTTGCGCTTGATGTGAATCGCAATACGGTCGCCTCCGCGTATAAACGCTTAACGGATGCCGGTATTGCTGAATCCCGGGGAAGAAATGGGACGGTCATCCGGGATAATGCTGCGCCTGCGCAACAGGAGGGAACCCCGCCGGGGCTCGCGTTGATCGATCTCGCGGGTGGTAACCCCTCGCCGGTTTTACTCCCGGATATGTCCATCGCGCTGAGCCGTATTCAGCTCAAACCCCGCCTGTATGGTGAGCCGCCGGTAGGTGACGAGATAGGCCGCTATGGTCGCGCCTGGTTTGCAGAAGATATCGATGTGCCTTTTGAACTGACGCTAAGCAGCGGCGCGGTCGACGCCGTCGAACGCATTTTGTGTAGTTACCTGATTGGCGGCGATCGCGTTGCCGTTGAAGACCCCTGTTTTTTAAGCAGCATCAGTACCATCAGAAACAACCGTTTTTTACCCGTGGGCGTTGGCATGGATGAGGAAGGGCCGGATACGGGCCTTCTTGCTGAACAGCTGGCGTCAGGCGCTCAGGCTGTCATTATCACGCCCAGAGCCCATAACCCGACGGGCTGGGGGCTTAGCGAACAGCGGGCAGGGGAGATCCGCGAACTGCTTATTCAGTATCCGCAGGTGCTGGTCATTGTGGACGATCATTTTTCGTTGTTATCCACCTGCCGCTATCACCATGTCATTCCCCCGACCACCCGCCACTGGGCGCTGGTGCGTTCGACCTCTAAATTCCTTGGACCCGACCTGCGCCTGGCCTTTGTCGCCAGCGACAGCGAAACCGCAATGCGCCTGCAGCAGCGTCTGAACGCCGGGACTAACTGGGTCAGCCATATCCTGCAGGATATGGTGCTGGCCACCCTGCAGTCGGCTGAGCTTTCAGCGTCAATACAGCAGGCCAAAGAAATCTATCATTCCCGCCGCAAAGTCCTCCTCAGCGCGCTGGCAGATTGCGGAATCGAAATATCCTCGCGTCATGACGGACTGAACCTATGGGTACCACTGCGGGGACAAAGTGCCCCGGTTGTCATGCAGATGGCGCAGCGTGGCTGGCTGGTTCGCGGAGGGGAAGCCTTCGGGCTCAGTGGCGACTGCAACGGACTGCGTATTACCGTCTCGGATCTGAAAGAAGAGTCAGCCGGGATATTTGCTGAAACTCTGGCGGCGCTGCTGAAGCATTAAATCCCTTCAGCCCGTTATGCCGGATGATGATTAACAGACTTTACGGAGCTCAGTTGAATGCGCGTACATTTTATTGTTCATGAAAGTTTTGAAGCCCCTGGCGCCTATGAAACGTGGGCCAGAAAAAAGGGGTATGAAGTGACCTTTTCCCGCGTCTATACGGGGGAAAAACTGCCGTCTTCGGTGGAGGGGATTGATTTCCTTATCGTTATGGGCGGGCCACAGGATCCGACGACGAGTATCGAGACATGTCCGCATTTTGATTCGAAAGCCGAGCAGGCCGTTATTTTGCAGGCGGTGAAAGCAGGCAAGGCGGTCATTGGTATCTGCCTGGGTTCGCAGCTGATCGGCGAAGCCCTCGGTGCGACGTTTGACCACAGTCCGGAGAAAGAGATTGGCAAGTTCCCGATCACACTAACGGATGAAGGCCTTACTCATCCGCTGTTCTCACATTTCGGCCCGTCGCTTGACGTGGGACACTGGCACAATGACATGCCCGGCCTGACCCCGGATGCAAAAGTTATTGCCACGAGTGAAGGCTGCCCGCGCCAGATTGTCGCCTATAGCGAGCTGGTTTATGGCTTTCAGTGCCACATGGAGCTGACGCGAGAAGTAGTTGAGTTACTGATTGAGAACTCGCAAAACGACTTAAGCCGTGCCGCAGAGTTCCGTTTTGTCGAGACGCCTGACGTTCTGCGCGCGCATGATTATGACGGGATGAATCAGAAGCTGTATGCGTTTCTGGATAAGCTGAGCGAGACTTATCGGAGCCGGAACAATGCCTGAGTGCGGATAATTACACCGAAGCCCGGTGCAGTGACCTGCACCGGCTGGCCCGCTGAGAACAACATGATTTTTTAGCAAGACGCACAGCAGGCCAACCCCCTGGCGCCGTTTAATATCGTCTTACTCCCCGCGACTCTGTTATGATTCTATGACTGCAATTTTTTAACATCAGAACAACAAAGGAGTCGGGATGAATTCGCAATCCCAGGCCAAATCCCCCGAGGCGCTGCGCGCGCTGGTCGCCGGGACGTTAGCCAATTTCCAGCACCCCACCCTGAAGCACAATCTGACGGCGCTGAAAGCGCTGCATCACGTCGCCTGGCTTGATGACACGATTCATGTTGAGCTGCTGATGCCGTTTGCCTGGCGCAGCGGTTTCGAGGAGCTGAAAGAGCAGGTGAGCGCCGAGCTGCTGCGTCTTACCAGCGCCAGCGCCATCGACTGGAAACTGTCGCACAGCATCGCCACCTTAAAGCGCGTGAAAAATCAGCCGGGCGTCAACGGCGTGAAAAACATTATCGCAATAAGCTCCGGCAAGGGCGGGGTAGGGAAATCCTCTACTGCCGTGAACCTGGCGCTGGCGCTGGCGGCCGAAGGGGCCAAAGTGGGCATTCTCGACGCCGATATCTACGGCCCGTCGGTGCCGACGATGCTCGGTGCGGAAGGCGAGCGTCCGACCTCGCCGGACGGCACGCATATGGCCCCGATTATGTCGCACGGCCTTGCCACCAACTCCATCGGCTATCTGGTGACGGACGATAACGCGATGGTGTGGCGCGGCCCGATGGCGAGCAAAGCGCTGTTGCAGCTGCTGCAGGAAACGATGTGGCCGGATCTCGATTATCTGGTGCTGGATATGCCGCCGGGCACCGGCGACATTCAGCTGACGCTCGCGCAGAACATTCCGGTAACGGGCGCCGTGGTGGTGACCACGCCGCAGGACATTGCGCTTCTCGACGCCAAAAAAGGCATCGTGATGTTTGAGAAAGTGGAAGTGCCGGTGCTCGGCATCGTCGAGAACATGAGCATGCATATTTGCAGTAATTGCGGCCACCACGAGCCGATTTTCGGCACCGGCGGCGCGCAGAAACTGGCAGAAACCTACCGCACCCAGCTGCTGGGCCAGATGCCGCTGCATATCTCCCTGCGCGAAGATCTCGACCGCGGCCAGCCGACGGTCATCTCCCGCCCGGAGAGCGAATTCACCACCCTTTACCGCCAGCTGGCGGGCCGTGTGGCGGCGCAGCTCTACTGGCAGGGCGAAGTGATCCCTGGCGACATCGCCTTCCGCGCGGTGTAAGGGCGCAACGCGCTGATGAACGCCTCCTCCGGGAGGCGTTTTTTTATGGATCAGGACTGGCGAAAATGCAGCAGATCGTAAGTGCCCTCCGGCGCTTCTCCGCTCGCCTCCCGCACCCAGCCGTGATGTGCATAAAAACGCAGCGCGCGCGTGTTTTTCACCAGGCATTTGAGTGCGCCGGTGCTGGTAAAGCGCGCCTGCACCGCCTTCAGCAGCGCCGCGCCGACACCTTTCCCCTGCGCCTTGGGCGCCACAAAGAGGTGATGCAGGAAGTTGTCATCCTCCGCGAGCGACGCGAACCCGAGCCGGTGGCCGTCCTCTTCCGCCACCAGAATGGTTTCGCCGAGCGTGTCGGCGTCGAAATCCTCCAGCCGCCATTCGCTGCCGTCGAGCCACGGCCAGCCCTCGCGCCGGGCGTGTAAATAAATCGTGCGCAGGAACGGGCGGTCGCTTTCCTGCCAGGGTCTGATGTTCACGTACTGTCTCCTTAATAAACGACGCTCACTGCCGGTTTTTTGGTTTTCTTCATAGAAAGTTATGGCACAGCAGCGTATTTTACGCGCTCTTAATCGTAAGACCGGAGCGTGGGCGTGTACGAATTTAATCTGGTGTTATTGCTGCTCCAGCAGATGTGCGTGTTCCTCGTTATCGCCTGGCTGATGAGCAAAACGCGGCTGTTTATCCCGCTGATGCAGGTGACGGTTCGTCTGCCGCATAAGTTTCTGTGCTACGTGGTCTTTTCCATTTTCTGCATTATGGGCACCTGGTTTGGGCTGCACATCCAGGATTCCATCGCCAATACCCGCGCTATCGGCGCCGTGATGGGCGGGTTGCTTGGCGGCCCGCTGGTGGGCGGGCTCGTGGGGCTGACCGGCGGGCTGCACCGTTATTCGCTCGGCGGGATGACCGCCTTAAGCTGCATGGTGTCGACGATTGTCGAAGGGCTGCTCGGCGGCATCGTTCATAGCTGGCTGATTCGCCGCGGGCGCACCGATAAAATCTTTAACCCATTTACCGCAGGGGCTATCACGCTGGTGGCGGAGATTGTCCAGATGGGCATCATTTTGCTTATCGCGCGCCCGTTCAGCGACGCGCTGCATCTGGTGCAAAACATCGCCGCGCCGATGGTGGTCACGAATACCGTCGGGGCCGCGATGTTTATGCGTATTCTGCTCGATAAACGCGCCATGTTTGAGAAATACACCACCGCGTTTTCCGCCAGAGCGCTGAAGGTCGCCTCCGCGACGGAAGGGATTTTGCGCCAGGGTTTTAACGTTGAGAACAGCATGAAGGTGGCGCAGGTGATCCGCCAGGAGCTGGAGATAGGCGCGGTCGCCATTACCGACCGCGAGCAACTGCTGGCGTTTACCGGCATCGGTATGGATCACCATCTGCCGGGCAGCCCAATCTCATCGTCCTGGACGCTGCGGGCGATTGCGTCCGGCGAAGTGGTCTACGCCGACGGCAACGAGGTGCCGTACCGCTGCACGCTCCACCCGAACTGCAAACTCGGCTCGACGCTGGTGATCCCGCTGCGCGGCGAAAACCGCGAAGTGGTCGGCACCATCAAACTCTATGAGCCGAAAAACCGGCTGTTCAGCTCCATTAACCGCACGCTGGGGGAGGGGATCGCGCAGCTGCTGTCGGCGCAGATCCTGGCGGGCCAGTATGAACGCCAGAAACAGCTGCTCACCCAGTCGGAAATCAAGCTGCTGCATGCCCAGGTCAATCCGCATTTTCTGTTTAACGCCCTGAACACGCTGATGGCGGTGATCCGCCGCGACAGCGATCAGGCGTGTCAGCTGGTGCAGTATCTCTCGACATTCTTTCGCAAAAACCTCAAGCGCCCGACGGACGTGGTGTCGCTGGCCGATGAAATCGACCACGTTAACGCGTACCTGAAAATCGAGCAGGCGCGGTTCCAGTCGCATTTGCGGGTCAGCCTCAGCCTGCCTGACGAACTGCGACACATCCGGCTGCCCGCCTTCACGTTGCAGCCGATTGTGGAAAACGCCATCAAACATGGCACATCGCAGCTGCTCGGCACCGGCGAAATCGCCCTGCGCGCGAGCCGCGACGAGCAGCATCTGGTGCTGGAAATTGAAGACAACGCCGGGCTCTATCAGCCCAACGCCGACAGCAATGGCCTGGGCATGAGTCTGGTGGATAAACGACTGCGCGCGCGCTTTGGCGACGGGTGCGGCATTTCGGTCGCCTGTGAACAGGACCGCTTTACCCGAATTACCTTACGTTTACCGCTGGAGGGAACGACATGATTAGCGTGCTGATTGTCGATGATGAGCCGCTGGCGCGGGAGAACCTGCGTCTGCTGCTGAAAGAGGAGACGGATATTGAGGTGGTGGGCGAGTGCGCCAACGCCGTCGAGGCCATCGGCGCGGTGCATCGTCTGCGCCCCGACGTGGTGTTTCTCGATATCCAGATGCCGCGCATCTCCGGCCTTGAGATGGTCGGCATGCTCGACCCCGACAGCCGCCCGTGGATTGTTTTTCTCACCGCGTTTGACGAATACGCCGTCCAGGCGTTTGAAGAGCACGCCTTTGATTATCTGCTCAAGCCCATCGAGACCGCGCGCCTGCAAAAGACGCTGGCGCGGATGCGCAACGAGCGGCGCGAGCAGGATATGTCGCCGCTGACCGCCCGTCAGGAGCCGCTGAAGTTTATTCCCTGCACCGGCCACAGCCGCATTTATCTGCTGCAAATGGACGACGTGGCGTTTGTCGCGAGCCGCATGAGCGGCGTGTATGTCACCAGCGGTCAGGGGCAGGAAGGGTTTACCGAGCTGACGCTGCGCACGCTGGAGAGCCGAACGCCGCTCATGCGCTGCCATCGGCAATATCTGGTCAACATGGCGCATCTCAAAGAGATCCGGCTTGAAGAGAATGGCCAGGCGGAGCTGCTGCTGCGCCACGGGCAGACGGTGCCGGTCAGCCGTCGTTACCTTAAAACGCTTAAAGAAGCGCTCGGACTGCGCGGATAATCGCCGGATTGTAGCGGTGGTAAAATAAATATCGCCGCTCTGTACATCTTTTTCCTCCTTTGCCGATAACGGGAAGATATATCCGTATCAGGCAAAAATGAGGACTTCTTGATGGGCCTGCTTAAAGATTTTTCCATCCGCGCAGTTATGCTGACGGTGCTCGGCGTACTCTGTGTGTTATGGGCGGCCGTGGGCGTCTACAGCGTCTATTCGCTGTCGGCGATGTCCGACGGCAACCGCGTGGATCGCCAGCTGGTGTCGCAAATGACCGTGCTCAGCAAAGGCAACGATCAATATTTCCGCTTCGTCACCCGCCTGACCCGCGCGATGGAGAACGGCGCGCCGGACGCCAAATCGCTCGAATCCGTCCAGCAGGCGCTCGACAGCATGTCGCGCCAGCTCGATCAGTTTAAAAAACTCTCGCCGGGCCCGCTCGACCCGGCCGTTTCGCAAAAAGTCATCGCCGACTGGCAAAAATTGCTGGATGAAGGCGTGATCCCACAGCTGAAACTGGCGCGCGAAGGCACGCCGGAGGCGTACCGCGCCCATGCGGGTAAAGTGACGCCGGTCTTCAGCCGCGCGTTTGGCGCAAGCGCTGAGAAATTCAACGTCGCCGCGGGCAGCAAGCTCGACGCCACGCGTGAGCGCGTCGACAGCATGACCGCCACCACCAAAACGGTGATCATCATCGCAGTTATCATCGGGCTGCTGCTTCTGCTGCTGACCGACCGCTATCTGGTGGCGATGCTGGTGAAACCGCTTGAGAAAATCCGTAACCACTTCACCCTGATTGCCGGTGGCGATCTCAGCCAGCCGGTGGAGCCGTTTGGCCGCAACTGCGTCGGGAAACTGGTGCCGCTGCTGACCGCGATGCAGGATCAGCTGCGCGAAGCGGTAAGCGCTATCCGCCACGGCAGCGAGAATATCTGGCGCGGCGCGTCGGAAATCTCGGCGGGCAATAACGATCTCTCCTCGCGCACCGAAGAACAGGCCGCCGCGCTGGAACAGACTGCCGCCAGCATGGAGGAGCTGACCTCTACCGTGCGTCTGAACGCGGAAAACGCCCGTCAGGCGAGCGAACTCGCGCATGCCGCCTCGGAAAACGCCGGCAAAGGCGGTCAGCTGGCGCAGGACGTTATCCAGACGATGCAGGGCATCTCCGGCAGTTCGAAGAAAATCGCTGATATTACCAGCGTGATTAACAGCATTGCGTTCCAGACCAACATCCTGGCGCTCAATGCCGCCGTTGAAGCGGCGCGCGCCGGTGAACAGGGGCGTGGTTTCGCGGTCGTGGCGGGTGAAGTGCGTAACCTCGCCAGCCGCAGCGCCGAAGCGGCCCGCGAAATCGAAACGCTGATTACCGAATCCGTCGAGCGTATCGACAAAGGCTCGGAGCTGGTCAACGCGGCGGGCGATTCCATGGCGGAAATCTACCGCGGCGTCTCGAACGTCAGCACGATCATCAAGCAGATTGCCTCGGCCTCGGAAGAGCAGAGCAAGGGGATCTCGCAGGTGGGGCTTGCCATCACGCAGATGGACACCGTCACCCAGCAGAACGCCTCGCTGGTGGAGCAGGTCTCCGCCGCCGCCGCCGCGCTGGAGCGTCAGACCGAAGAGCTGCAAAGCACCGTGCAGAAGTTCCGCCTCTCGGCCTGATCGTCTGCGTGTACGCTATAAAAAAGCCGCCTGTCAGGGCGGCTTTTTGGTTTTATAAATTTATAGTCCTGCTGTATCTTGAACAGGTTCAGAAGGAAATGACATGGCAGACTATTTACCAGGGATGAACACGCCTGATAATTATACGTAACAGAAATCCAGTCATCTCTAATGACGGGATAAAAGCTCTCATTAAAGCTGGCGCTTATCCAGTCGTTTTCACTGGCAGGGAGTCGTTGGAGCAGGGATGTTTAATTATTTAAAAAGAAGTCTTGAACTGGCTCGCTTTGTCGAGAATGGGATTAGAACCACAGGATCAGACGCACCTGAGTTGCTCAAAAAGCAGCTTAAAGAAAAAGTCAGTTTGCCAGTCGGTTGGCGCAGTTTTGGTTTGCCGTTAATTTTCAGTATGGTGCTGTCAGTGATTAGTTTTGCCATTCCACAAGTTAATCTTTGGGTGGCCGTTTCTGATAGCCTGGCGTTGCCGGAGCCCGCATTTATTATTGGTGTCCTGATAACCAATCTTCTTTTTTGCCTGCTTATCATTCCGGCTATGATGTGGGTCGCAAGGGGATATTTACGTGCATTGCAGCTTTATCTGGGACTCATTTCGCTTGCTGTGCTGGTTAACCTGATTTTCTTTATTCGCGTTATGCTGACCCTTTATAGCTCAGGCAGTGACGGGAACTGGAATGTTTTTGGGGCACTGTTGGGAATCATATTAATGGTATTTGGCGTGCGTTGTGTTAATAGCGAATCCTTCGTTAAAACCATTGCGCTTGGTCTGCATAATCGCATCGTGCGTGAGCAGGCCTTTTCGCGAACACATCGGTTCAACAAAATAAAGTCATAGAGGCTGTAGCTCCCTGAATATTTCAGGGCACTATTGCGTTACGTAAAAAAGCCGCCTGTCAGGGCGGCTTTTTGGTTTATTCCAGCCCCAGCGCGGCGCTGAGGTGCGCTATCTCCTCACGCCACTGCGCCTGTAAGGCGGGTTTCTGATGGCGCGGCTTGCGTTCGAGATCGGCGTTAAGCCGGGTCTCAAGCGCCACCAGCCGTTCCAGCAGATGGGTTTCATGCTCAGGCGCGGTCGCTTGTGGGGCCTGGCTCTTACTGGCAGAGGCCGCTGATGTGGCCGCCGCAGGCGCTTCGCGCAGTCGCGCCAGCAGCGCTTCCAGGTTATGCCATTCGCTGAGAACGCCATCCTCCACGAGCCAGAAGCGGTTGCAGCTCGCCTCCAGCAGCGTTCTGTCGTGCGTCACCAGCAACAGCCCGCCCCCGAACGTTTGCAGCGTCTTCGCCAGCGCCTCTTTGCCTTCCATATCCAGATGGTTGGTCGGCTCGTCGAGCATCAGCAGAGAATAGCGCGCGAGCGACAGACCGACAAACAGCAGGCGCGAACGCTCGCCGCCGCTGAGCGTATCGACCCGCTGCCCGTGCCGCGCCCACGGAAAACCTGCGCTGATAAGCGCCAGCTTGCGCGTTTGTAGTTCAGGGGCGAACGGCTCCAGCGCCTCCAGCAGCGTGGCGTCGTCAGGCAGCTGATGCAGCGACTGGTCGTAATACCCGAGCGACACGCGCGGATGAAACGTGACGCCGGGCGTGGCCGCCTGCGCCTCCCACTGCCGCCACAGCAGGCGCAGCAGCGACGATTTACCGCAGCCGTTATGACCGAGCAGCGCCACGCGATCGCCGCTTTTAAGCCGCGACAGCGGCAGGGTGAAGAGCGTCGGTGCGCCAGGCGCGGCGCTGACCGCCAGGTTTTCCATCTCCAGCAGACGGTCCGCCGCCAGCGCGTCGCCAGCAAGCGTCAGCTGCCAGCGGCTGCCCTGCGCCAGTTCGGTCTGTTCCTCTTTAAGGCGAGCGACCTGTTTTTCCATCTGTTTGGCCTTGCGGGCCAGATCTTCGTTGTCGTACACCTGGCCCCAGGTGGCGAGCCGCTTCGCGCTTGCCGTGACGCGATCTATCTCTTTTTGCTCGGCCTTACGGCGCAGCGCGTCGCTGTCGTCACGCGCCGAGAGCGCCGCCCGTGCGGCCGTGCAGGGCAGATCGAACGCCTGCAATTTGCCGTCGCGCAACACCCAGGTGCGGTTGGTGACGCTGTCCAGCAGCGCGCTGTCGTGGGAGACCAGAATAAAGCTGCCGTTCCAGCGCGCCAGAAAATTCTCCAGCCACAGCAGGGTAGGCAGATCGAGATGGTTACCTGGCTCGTCGAGCAACAGCAGATCGGGCGAGACAATCAGTGCGCGCGCCAGCAGCAGCCGGGTATGCTGGCCGCCGCTCAGCGACCCGGCGGTCAGCGTCCAGGCCGATTCGGCAAAGCCCATACTTGCCAGCAGCGCCTGCGCCCGCCAGGCGTGACTTTCCCGCTCGGCTTCAGGCAGCCGCGCCAGCAGCGCCTCCAGCAGGGTCTGATGATGCAGCGCGTCGGGCAGGTGCTGCTCCACCCGCGCCAGCAGGCAGCGCGCCGCGCGCGTCACCACGCCCTCAGCCGGCGAAATCGTGCCATCAAGCGCTTTCAGCAGCGTGCTTTTTCCGCAGCCGTTATGGCCGATAAGCCCGACGCGGTCGCCTTTTTTCAGGGTGAAAGAGAGTGTGTCCAGCACCGGGCCGAACGGAGAATCAATACGCAAAGATTGCGCAGTCAGTAATGTGCTCATCGCTTACTCAGAATTTTCAGGCGCACAAACGCCTCGTCAAACATCGCTGACGATAATCTGGTAAGCCCTGGGAAGGGATTAGATGATGGGATCTTCGCTCAGGGTCCAGTTATCGCAGCACGATACCGGTAATGCCTGAGCTCTGGCGATCGCCAAAATGATGTGAATAGTCAAACAATTCACAGCACAGCATAAGAGTCCTCCTTTTATATTCATCGGGTTAATGGATGAAGCGAGTGTAGCGAGCGGCGTGCTTTTTCGCCACTCCCAGCATTCAGGGGTGTGCGGTGCGTCGGCGTTCGTGAGAAGAGGGAAGCGCCTGAAACCCAGGAAAGGAAGCGTTTCAGGCGCGGATATTAGCGGTGATAGAAGATGTCGCCGTTCATGGCGCGCACGACTTTGCCTTCGGCGTCGGTGATAAGCACGTAGTAGCCGCCCATGTAGGTCCAGTGGGTGCCCGCTTCCGGGGCAGGCAGATTACGGATTTGCCACTGTTTGATGTTGTACTCTTCGGTCCGGTAGAGGTCCGGCACGACATCGCCAACGGTAAATTTGCGCGAGTCGGAGATAAACTCTTTTACCTCATAGCCGTCGATGGTTTTGGGTTTTACACCGTCTGCGGCGAATGCAGAGGCCACCGACATCAACAGCACTCCCGCTACGATCATTCTGGTTTTCAACATACCTTCTCCACATGTCAGGGCGCTGCGCCCCATTGATTTCCGTTACCGTCAGGCCGCTATCTTCCAGCGCCATCGCCAGTCGGGCAAGGCTAATTATGTATAAAAAAATGAAGCGGATAGCAATCGGCGCAGGGCGGAAGTGCAAATGGATTTACTTTACATCGTTAATGCCAGCAGGGTAAAATTCAAACAAAGGTGATTTTACAGACTGAAAAGTAAGCCATCACTGCAAGCGAGTGGTCATTATTCGGGAGGTAACATGAAAATGTGGTTTGATGAATTTGATGGTTTTTAAATCAAGTTAACCTCTGTAAGGCGGGTATCCCGCCTTTTTTTATGGAACAACGCTATGACAATGGATGCTGTCACGCTTCAAATAATCAGTAATATTCTGGTTTTTATCGGTGTAGTGGTGGCCATCATCACGATTATCTATAACGTTAAAACTGCCAAAAAAACGCAAACTGCTATTTTCCTTTTTGAAAGCCGCAAGGACAGGGATTATATTGATTCGCTCCATATGCTTAAAAGGGTTCATCAGTCAGGTAAATCATTCCGCTCCTATGTGTTTCCAGGCCCAGGTGCCAGTATTACTGAAGATGAAATGGAAGAGCGCCGGAAGTTTCAATATATTTTGAATTTCTATGAGCGAGTGGCGGTAGGTATCAGGCAGGGTATCTATAACGAGGAGATGATCAAGAGAACCTCTTATACAACGGTTATCGAAACGTGGGATATTGCTGAGCCGCTGATACGGGCTATCCGGGAACATATCCATTCTGAAACCACCTACCAGGAATTTGAATGGTTGGTCGTGAGATGGAAAAAGAAGAAGCTTAAGAAAATCTGAGCGTGTGCGCGCTGCATAACAGGTTAACGGGAGGGCGACATGGCAGTTTCCAATGTTCAAAACTCCCTGGCAAACGTTAAATATCCGTTAAACCTGACAGAACACTAATCATGATTTATCAGACCAGAGGCGATAAACAGGTTTCTCTATGACTTCGTTGATACAAATGTATTTTGCTGTAATGGTTTGCGTATGACCATTATTATTGAACGAAAAATAATCTCATGGAAAGTTCAGGCTTGCTGGTGTCTCGAATAAACGCACGGCTGGATGTATATCGATGTATAAATTCTTTTGTGGTGCTACAGATAATGCGTTGTCCAGCGTTACGCAGATATTATGCTAAAAATGATCAATGTTATAATAGCGAATGCGCGACGTAACCATTTTATCCAGTCAAACTCCTGCGATAGTAGTTATAAAATTTAAATGTAATTAACCAGATGAATGATGTTATTAATTTCACTTGTTGAGTGGCCAATTATTGAGTGTTAATTTCATTTATTATTTAACACGCAGAAAGAACGACGGCCTCACCCCCCTTGCCTCCCTCATCCGTTTGTCCTACTCTGGCAGCGGTAAATGTATTTACTGATGACTCGGGGTGCCCTTCTTTGTGAAGGCTGAGAAATACCCGTATTACCTGATCTGGATAATGCCAGCGTAGGGAAGTCAGATGCCTGTCCGGTATCCCGTCTTCGCGCCTGGCAGGAGAGAACCATGTCTTCTGACCTGCTTTGCGGCACCCATGCCGCGCCTGTTGTCACTCAACTTCGTCGTCACGCCCCGCTGGTGCACTGCATCACCAACGATGTGGTGCAAAATTTCACGGCCAATGTGCTGCTCGCGCTGGGCGCTTCGCCCGCGATGGTGGTCGATGCCGACGAAGCCGCGCAGTTCGCGACCATTGCCGATGCCCTGTTGATTAATTTAGGCACGCTCACGCGCCCGCAGCAGCAGGCGATGCGCGCGGCTATCGACAGCGCCCGTGCGGCGGGCAAGCCCTGGACGCTCGACCCGGTGGCGGTCGGCGCGCTGACGCTGCGCACCGGCTTTGCCCATGAGATTCTGGCGCACCGGCCTGCGGCTATCCGCGCCAATGCATCGGAAATCCTCGCGCTGGCAGGCGGGAGCGGCGGCGGACGCGGCGTTGACGCCACCGCGAGCGCGCATCAGGCCTGCGAGGCCGCGGCTTTGCTGGCGCGTCGCAGCGGCGCCGTCGTCGCGGTAACCGGCGAGGTCGATTACATCACCGATGGCGAGCGCACGCTGGCGGTCGAAGGCGGGACCGCAATGCTTACGCGCGTGGTCGGCACCGGGTGCGCGCTCTCGGCGGTGGTGGCCGCCTGCTGCGCGCTGCCAGGCGATCGTCTGGAGAATGTCGCGACGGCCTGCTGGCTGATGAAGCGCGCGGGCGAACAGGCGCTCGCCGTCTCGTCGGGGCCGGGCAGTTTCGCCCCTGCGTTACTCGACTGCCTGCATGCGCAGGCGTTCGGAGGCCAACATGCAGCGCATTAACGCCCTCACCATCGCCGGCACCGACCCGAGCGGCGGCGCGGGTATCCAGGCGGATCTGAAAACCTTTTCGGCGCTTGGCGCTTATGGCACGTCAGTTGTCACTGCGCTGGTGGCGCAGAACACGCGCGGCGTTCAGTCGGTGTATCGCGTCGAGCCGTCGTTTATCGCCGCCCAGCTCGATTCGGTGTTAAGCGACGTGCGCATCGACGCCACTAAAATCGGCATGCTGGCCGAAACCGATGTGGTCGAGGCGGTAGCGGAGCGGCTCTCGCGCTACCGGGTACGCAATATCGTGCTGGATACCGTGATGCTCGCGAAAAGCGGCGATCCGTTACTGAGCCCGTCGGCGGTGCGCACGCTGCGCGAGCGGTTGCTGCCGCAGGTGGCGATTATCACGCCGAACCTCCCCGAGGCGGCGGCGCTGCTGGAAACGTCTCACGCCCGCAGCGAGGCGGAGATGCGCCAGCAGGGCGAGGCGTTGCTGGCGCTCGGCTGCGGCGCGGTGCTGATGAAGGGCGGCCATCTCATCGATGACGAAAGCCCGGACTGGCTCTTTACCCGCGACGGCGCCACGCGTTTTACCGCGCCGCGCGTGATAACGAAAAACACACACGGCACCGGCTGCACGCTCTCCAGCGCGCTGGCCGCGCTCTGGCCGCGCCACGGTGACTGGGTGCAAACCGTGACGGCGGCGAAGGCGTGGCTGACAAAAGCGCTGCAACAGGCGGATAGTCTGGAGGTGGGGGAGGGGATCGGGCCCGTCCATCATTTTCATGCATGGTGGTGAACCGTGCCAGCAGAATAAACTGAAAATGCGCTCAGGTCTGGCAATCTGTGCTATTTGGTACCAGGATTAGACAGCCCGTTCAGCGGGTAGGTAAGGATCTTTTCGTCCGGCGGGCGTCGTCCGCCGACAATGATGGGAGCGTATGATGACTGATATTGCGCAGTTGCTCGGCAACGATGCCGATAGCCTGTTACAGCACCGCTGTACGACCATTTCCTCCGACCAGCTTTATCTGCCAGGGCCGGATTATGTCGATCGCGTGATGATTGATAACAACCGTCCGCCCGCAGTGCTGCGAAATATGCAGACCCTTTATAATACCGGACGCCTGGCGGGCACCGGATATCTCTCCATTCTGCCGGTGGACCAGGGCGTCGAGCATTCGGCGGGCGCGTCGTTTGCCGCGAACCCTATGTATTTCGACCCGAAAAACATTGTCGAGCTGGCGATTGAAGCCGGCTGCAACTGCGTGGCCTCCACCTACGGCGTGCTGGCGTCGGTGTCGCGCCGCTACGCGCACCGCATTCCTTTCCTGGTGAAGATTAACCATAACGAAACCCTGAGCTACCCGACGCAATACGACCAGACGCTGTATGCGAGCGTCGAGCAGGCGTTCAATATGGGCGCGGTGGCGGTCGGGGCGACGATTTATTTCGGATCCGAAGAGTCGCGCCGCCAGATTGAAGAAATTTCTGCCGCATTTGAGCGCGCGCATGAGCTTGGCATGGTGACGGTGCTGTGGGCGTATCTGCGTAACAGCGGCTTTAAGAAAGATGGCGTCGATTACCACGCGAGCGCCGACCTGACCGGGCAGGCCAACCATCTCGCGGCGACCATCGGCGCGGATATCGTGAAGCAGAAGATGGCGGAGAATAACGGCGGTTACAGCGCGCTGAAATTCGGCTATACCGACGACCGTGTCTACAGCAAGCTGACCACCGATAACCCTATCGATCTGGTACGCTACCAGCTGGCGAACTGCTATATGGGCCGCGCGGGGCTTATTAACTCCGGCGGCGCGTCCGGCGGCGAGGCGGATCTCACCGACGCGGTACGTACGGCGGTTATCAACAAACGCGCGGGCGGCATGGGGCTTATCCTGGGCCGTAAGGCGTTTAAGAAAACGATGGCCGACGGTGTGAAGCTGATTAACGCGGTGCAGGACGTCTATCTGGATAAGAGTGTAACCATCGCCTGACGGCGGTGACGTTATGCGAAAACGCGCCTGCGGGCGCGTTTTTTGTTGGCGCAAAGGAGGGCAGGGCCGGAAATGGTGGGTGCGCGTTGCTTACCACCCTGGAACATGAAATATTTCTGTAGGGCGGGTAAGCGAAGCGCACCCGCCATCTAAAGTGACCCGCCATCAAAAACCACCCGCCATCCAAAATCACCGGGCACTCGCCGCATCGGCTTATTTCAACAGCGGACAATCCGGCGGCAGGCGGCAATGTAGCGCGCCGGGTTTGATAACAATCCGGAACTGCTGGCCGCTCAGCGGCTCGCCGTCGAGGTTAAACGTGATGTCGTGCGGCGCCGTTATCTCAAACCAGGCCGACGCGCCGTCGATAATATTCGGGCTCTCTTCCGGCTGCGTCAACGTGGTAAAGAGCGCCGGCAGCAGCTCTTCGCCGGTGAAAATACGCAGTTGCAGCAGGCCATCGTTAATCAGCGCCCCAGGGCACAGCTCCTGCCCACCGCCCGCCTGACGCCCGTTACCGATGCCGATAACCAGTGCGTCGCCCTGCCAGTGAAAATTCTCGCCGCGAATTTCGCAGCGGTCCGCTTTCAGGGCGTCCATACGCATCAGGCCGTGGATCAGATACGACACGCCGCCAAGCGCCGCCTTCAGCCGCTCCGGCGTTTCGGTGGTGATACGGGTGCCAAACCCGCCCGTCGCCATGTTGATAAACCAGGCTTTATCATTCACCTGTGCAATATCAACAGGCACCGCGCGGCCCTCGACCGCAAGCTTCAGCGCCAGTTCGATATCGTCCGGCACGCCGACACTTGTCGCAAAATCATTGGCGGTGCCGAGCGGCACCAGGCCGAGCGCCGGACGTTTTTCTTCGGCGACCGCCGCCAGCGCCGCCGCCACTTCGTTAATCGTGCCGTCGCCGCCTGCGGCGATCACCGTCTCTGCTCCCCGTTCCGCCGCCTCATTGACATAGCGCGCCGCGTCGCCCTTTTCCCAGGTCACGCGCACATCCAGCGGGTGGCCCTGCTCGCGCAGCAGTTTTACGCTGCCGCGCAACACGTCATTGTCAGCGCTTTTACCATTTAAAATCAGAAACGAACCGGGGGAACGGGACATGAATGCACTCCTGTGAATACGTATTCACAGAGTTTATCGCAGAGTCTGGCGAGTCGCTTAAGAACTGGCTGAAAGGACAAAAAAATAAGCCTGCGTAAGGGAGATTACGCAGGCTGAAGGAGGTGGTTCCTGGTACAACTGGCATTTATGGATTATGTTTTTCAGCGCCAGGAATATTAACCGCTTTAAACATGACGGTGTGTGATCCCCTCCGAAGAAACATTCGCGCGATAAAAATAACCCCTATAAATTATTTGCTGTGTGGATTTCTGGTGGTCTGGCCAGAGAAATTACGCATCAACAGCGCATATTCCAGTTTTAAATCCTCAGGAACAGGCATCCAGATGGTATATCCGTCGCCCGGCGCGACCTCCATCTTTTCCCCTTTGGCGTTTTCCATATGCTCCAGCGTAAAGCTGATATTGCCCTGCGGCGTCATCAGCTCCAGGCTGTCGCCAAGCGAGAATTTGTTTTTCACCGCCACCGCCGCCAGCGCGCCGTTGCGCTCGCCGGTGAATTCGCCGACAAACTGCTGGCGGTCCGACACCGAATAGCCATATTCATAGTTCTGATAGTCATCATGGGTGTGACGACGCAGGAAGCCTTCGGTATAGCCGCGGTGCGCGAGACCTTCCAGCGTCTCCAGCAGGCTCGGGTCGAACGGTTTGCCGGCGGCGGCGTCGTCAATCGCCCGGCGATAAACCTGAGCTGTGCGCGCGCAGTAGTAAAACGACTTGGTGCGGCCTTCGATTTTCAGCGAGTGAACGCCCATTTTCGTCAGCCGCTCGACGTGCTGAATGGCGCGCAGATCTTTGGAGTTCATGATGTAGGTGCCGTGCTCGTCTTCGAACGCGGTCATGTACTCGCCAGGGCGCTGCGCCTCTTCAATCATAAAAACTTTGTCGGTGGGCGCGCCGATGCCGAGCGTCGGCTCGACGTTCTGCACCGGGATGGGCTCATGAATGTGAACGATATTGCCGACGCTGTCTTCTTTGCCTTCCTGCACGTTATATTCCCAGCGGCAGGCGTTGGTGCAGGTGCCCTGGTTCGGGTCGCGTTTGTTGATATAGCCGGAAAGCAGGCAGCGGCCGGAGTAAGCCATGCAGAGCGCGCCGTGAACGAAAATCTCCAGCTCCATTTCCGGCACCTGTTCGCGGATTTCGGCGATCTCTTCCAGCGATAACTCGCGGGAGAGAATGACGCGCGTCAGCCCCATCTGCTGCCAGAATTTCACCGTCGCCCAGTTCACCGCGTTGGCCTGCACCGAGAGGTGAATATCCATCTGCGGGAAGTGCTCGCGCACCAGCATAATCAGGCCAGGGTCGGACATAATAAGCGCATCCGGCCCCATCTCGACTACCGGCTTGAGGTCGCGGATAAAGGTTTTCAGCTTGGCGTTATGCGGCGCGATGTTCACCACGACGTAGAATTTTTTGCCGAGCGCGTGGGCTTCGTTGATGCCGAGCTGCAAATTCTCGTGGTTGAATTCGTTATTGCGCACGCGCAGCGAATAGCGCGGTTGCCCGGCATAGACCGCGTCGGCGCCATAGGCGAAGGCGTAACGCATATTTTTCAGCGTTCCCGCCGGCGAAAGAAGTTCGGGTTTAAACATGATGGACTCGTTCTGATCTCAGGTCAGCGCCGCTTCAACAGTGAAGCGGTGGGGGGCGCGTTTACCCCCACGTTAAGGGCGGGAATTGTAGCGCCAGCGGCGCAGGGGTGCAAACCGTTACGGGGCTCAGGGGCGTGAGGTGGGTGCGCTGCGCTTACCCACCCTACGAAACTGGAGTAAGCGGAAATATGCGGGTACGGTGACATCGTTCCGTTCGCTATCACGCCGCGTTTATATATGCGTCTTCCTCACGCGAACGTGCAAAGGGGGCTCGCCGCCGCCCCCTTTGCAATCCCGGCTCCCGGCAGAAAATCGCCCCTG
>Ga0157365_10000131_pt1 | contig 34546 bp, 50 predicted proteins | sample AttsexASBM3_FD_111478 | JGI IMG/M metagenome (GOLD analysis project Ga0157365, IMG submission 111478) | Fungus gardens microbial communities from leaf cutter ant in Ribeirão Preto, State of São Paulo, Brazil - Atta sexdens ASBM3 | ecosystem: Host-associated > Fungi > Mycelium > Unclassified ...
ACGATCATCAGATCACAGACGCCAGTCAGCGCATTGATCCCAATCTGCATTGTGCAAAACGTCGTCGTCGGCATAGGCGCGACTATTCGCCAGAGCCGGGAACGCGATAACGGTCCGGGAACGTACCCCCGGATTTACTGCGCTTCAGAAACTGTAAAACAGACGTGTCCATGCGGGGCATCGTGCCCGCAGGATCTGTCGCCGTTCACGGGCGCGATTGCACCCCGTTACTCAGGCGCGCCCGTTTCGTCCGAGCCAGCCTTAACCCCGCCATGCTTATGTTCGGACAGGGAAATCCCCGCGCCAGTCACGTCGCCTACGGCTTCAATCGTCTCCGTGACCGTCAGCTTTCCGGTGATCGCAACACCGTCTTTGGTTACGTCCAGAACCGGCTGCCCTCCGATTGAAACCAGCAGTTCCTGATGCGCGTCAACCCGGACGATCTTGCCGTCCTGAAGATAAATCTTTTGACCAGCGGAATCATACTGACAGCTTTCCCCTGCATTGAGGCCGCCCATCCGGGCCGCAGCCGGATTGGCAGGTGGCAGCGCAATCACGTCAGACGGATCGGACCCCACCTGGACCAGATGCGTGATCGCCCCGTCCAACGGAACAGACGACGAGAACCCGAACGGATGCCAGACCGGAACCCGACTACGTACCTGCCCATAATGCGCCTGCAACGTCAGCAGCTGCTCCGGCCCGGTATCGTCCAGATCCTCGACAACGGCCCGAACGTGCTGTCCTCGCATCGCGTGGTGCAGCTCTGTCAGCGGATCACTCACGATTTCCCCCAGCTCGTTCCGGTGGTTGTTTTCCGACGTCCGGACGTCGGTGGCGTATCCGCCTCTCCACTCAGATCGTAGGCGTCAGGCGGTACAACGGAAATGCGCGTTTCCTCGCCGTGTCCCGTGTTTACCCACGTGACAGCCCCGATCAGCATGTCTCCGTTCAGGCCGTTATACCAATCCTGAACCGGGATGAGAGCGTTCGGTCGCCACAGCGCCCCCGACGCATCGAGCACGCCTGGCACCGTGTAAACAAACGCCTCCGAATGCGCCCGCGCCGTGCGATACCGCCAATCGGCCTGATCCTGCAGCGACCAAGGATCAGCCGCCTGCCGCACCCGCGTGCGCTTGCGTTTGGGTGCCCGCGTGCCGGTCTGATACGCCGCATTCCCGGCCGGGGCCGCCGTTCCTTGTCCCTGCGCCACGCTGTCCAGCGTCGGATTGGCACTGTTCTGTGTCTCAGCAGACGCGCCACTCTGGGTTTTCGCCAGATGCACAATCGGCCGATAGCGCCCCACACCTGGATCGACGCAATGGCCAATTCGGCAGGATGCGGCCAGTTCTTTCGCGCGGTGCCCGGTGGTCAGCGTCGTCTGCCCAGGAACTGAACCCACGTTCAAAGCCGATTTAGAGCCCCTTAAAACGCTGTTAAACTGCCCCTTAACATACACGTCCGAATGCCGTTGAGTGATCTGGGCTTCCATCCCCATGACATTCCCGCCCGGATAGACCAGCTTGTCCTGCACCCGTGTCGTTCCGGCCCGCGTCAACAACAGCTTGCCCAGACCATCAGACGTCACCAGCACGCCACGCTGTCGCGACAGGCGCTCCACAGCCCCCAGAACCGTATCCGTCTGTTCCAGAGCCACCAGTGTAAACGGCGCGCCGGTTTCAACCTGCCGTGACACCGTCACCCCGTACGGATTGGCCAGATGACCAATCACGGTTTCCAACGAAATTTTCCGGTACTCGGCCGGTCCAACAGGATTGGCTGTGCAATCCACCAGATCCCCGGTTTTGTCCCGGCCGGACACCACAACAGACAACGCCCGATCAGATCCCGAAGGGTTCAGTCCCTCGACAAATCCCTTCAACACGACAACGCTGTGGATCTCGATTTCCACCGCATCGTGCATTTTGACTGTCGGCTTATAGCTGCTGTCCTCCGGCACTTTCTCAGCCAGGGTGAACCGGAACACACCAGCCAAATCCGCCAGATCAATGCCCGCTTCGCAGGTTGTCCAGTTATGAATGGCCTTGCCATTCACCCGCACAATCCAGTTCCTGGCGTGGGCTGTTACGACGTCGCTCACTGCTCCAGAACCTCCACCGTGCCTGGACCAACCGCCCCCGGATGCGAGATCCCGTTCCGCGTCACCAGATCGTCCAGAACCGGCTGCACCTGGGAAACGTCGTCACCGGCAACCGCGTAGGCCAGCGTCCAGCCGGACAGCTGCGTCGGAACAGAGACAGACACCACACGCGGCAACCGCCCCACCTGCGCCGAACAGTCAGCAATCAGCGCAATCCGGGCCGCCCGCGCCGCAGACCACAAACCACTCAGCGACACACCACAGCCAGCAGACGCAGCACTCTCCAGATCCGAGATCAACCCGTCCAGACCTGCCAGATAAACGTCGCGAGCGGCCAGCGCGTCCGCGCCACTCACGAACTCCAGACCGCCCCAACACGCCAAAATCTGCGACGTGGTGATGGCTCTCACGGCTACGGCCACCCCCAGAACCTGTCCTGGCACGCCTGACACAGCAGCCAGCGTCGTGGCGGACGTCGCCAGCTGCTCCGCTCCGGACAGCAACAGCGCCCCGATTGTCGTCGCAGCCACCGTGTCAGCCTCATCCCCGACGACCGCCTGGGCCGGTGCAACAACACTCTGATCCGGATCTGTCACCGCGTTGGCCAACGCCACCGGGACACCCGCGAACGCACCAACGACCGCGTTGGCGTAATCGGTCGAGCTGTTATCCGCAGGAACCGAAACACCCGCAGACAGTGTGGCAAGAGACGTTGTCACCGCTGCCTGGATCGGTTGCGGTGCGCTGGCCGTCAGCCCGTCCCAGATCCCACTGGCCTGCGAGACCAGGGAATTGACGCCACCGGCCAGCGCGAGAGGAATTGCCAACGGCGCCAGAACGCCCTGAACTGCGAGCGTGGCCTCATCCACCAGATCGTCCGCCGTTTCCAGCAGACTGTTCAGCGTGTTCGTAATCCGCGACAGCAATCCACCGGCAGCGGATTTAGCCGGCTCACGGATCACCGAGACCGAAAACCGCGCCAGCCGGATCTGGCTGGACGAAAACGAGATCTCGCCCGGCTCCACAATCCGGACCCGCAGACGCCCCCACCACGGGTGAACCAGCGTTTGCGGACCTTTCTTCAGAAGAACCTTCCGCATCCGCGTCGCCCGGATGACGTAATCGTCCCCGGACAGAAATCCGGTCAGGTGCAGCGGCGCATCAAGCGTTCCGAAGTCCTGGAACAACTGATCCTCAACCGGCCGCTCCGGAAACAGGAACCGCTGCACCCGCCGTCCAGTCGCCTCCCGGCTGTCCAGGCAGTCAAAGATAACGCCCCCCAGTGCTGCCGTTCCCAACAGGCTAGACAGGGCATTTCCAACCAGCGAACCCACACCAGGGATCTGCGACAGCAGGGACGCAGAAGACCCCAGACCAAATGTCGAAAGAGATCCGCTCATGTCACGGCCTGTTCATCATGCGACCACCCGAAGGCAGCACTGTTGTTTGTACGCTCGGATGCGGCGCGGCATGGACAGCCAGCCCAGGTGCATGCGTCACATGCAACTGCATCGGCTGCTGTGACGGCAAACCATGCCATCCTGGCCCGGAGGTGGGCACGAGCAACGGCCCCCGTATCGTCGGAGAGGCTGGGAGTTTCGGGTCAATATGCGTGAAGGCGCCGGAAATAACCCCGCTCACCCGGTCTCCCCAGCCCGAAACCCAGTGCTCGAACGAGACAAACGTCTCCTTGATATGATCCCAATTGCGATAGATGCCGTAGGCCACTACGCCGAGGGCCACAACTGCGATCCCAACGCTCGCCGCAGCGGCCACACTGCCTGCCGTCACAATACCGAGCGTTGCCCCCACCAGACCAAACCCAGCGACAAGCGGACCGCTCACAGCGCCGAGCGCAGCGATTCCACCCGTCAAAACCAGAGCACCGGCGGCTACTGTCAGAAGCGCGGTATCCACTCCAGGCGCGGCTTTATCCAGCTTATCCCAAACGTCCAAAACACCATGCAGGCCCTCTGTTAAAACATTCAAGGTCGGCACGAACCCTGTACCGATATGACGGCCAGTCTGGGTCAGGCTGTCCTCAAACGTGTTGAGCTGTGTGAGCTGGGAATTAGATCGTGCGGTGGTGTAATCCGCATTGATCATTGCTGGATCAGTGCCGCGAATTTCGTCCCGGTACTTGTGATAGTCGAGAATATTGGTCGAGAGGGATCGTGCGAAATTCTGATCCTGTTGATTGGCAAACAACCCGGTTACGACACGCAGACGTTTTTCAGGGTCTTTAATTGCCGCAATTTCGTCGATGAAATGCTCAAGCGGATCACGCCCCTTAGCGACATCAGTAACGATCTGATGCACGGAGTCGACATTCAGAATTTTCCCGATGCGCTGGATACCGTGCGTCGAGGTTAGGGTCTGCATAAAGTTCGTCATGTCGGCCGTCGCCGATCCGGCCTGGCCCACGGATTTGCGTGCTATGGCTAGCATTGCACCAATATCGGCTACATCTCGCAGCCCATGCATTCCCAGACCACCGGCATGAGCCGCAACCTCTGGAAACAGAGGAGCCAGTTCTTTCATGTCGAGTGCTGAAATCTTGCCCACCTGCGCCAGATCCGCCAACCCGCGCGTCAGTTCTCCGTCCGTCAGACCCAGATTGTGCTGCAGCGCAAATCCCGTTCGACCGACAGAGTCCGGATCGGCATTATAAGCCGTGGAAATCTTGGCAATCGTTGGCACGACAGCGCGCATTTTCCGTTCGTCATAGTTCTCCATGCTCAAAAACGAGCTGGATTCCATGAGGTCTTCAGACTTCTGGCCATAAAGACGGGCCTGCTCGTCGATATATCGCTGCCACGTTCGGGCGAACGCGTAATCCTCCGCCCCCTCCTTCTTCAGCGTAATCCCAATATGCGTGGCCGCGTTCTGGTAATCCGCTGACATATGGATCGGCTCGATGAGACCGAACCCCATTGCCGCAGCCCCGAATGCCTGCCCGACACCGCGCTCCACAGATTCATGAAAATGCCCGGCAGCATCCACGACACGACGCCCATAGCGGGGTCGGCTGCCCGATTCTTCCTCGTCTTCAGAAGCGCGCCGTCTGCCGCCACCAATCTGCGGAACCTGCTCAACAGCCCGCGTCGTGCGTTCGGCCGCAGCCGTAACTGCCTCCAGTCCTGTGACGGCCTCGGATGTCCCAATGCGGGTCCGAGCCAGGCTCTCCTCCAGAACGGTTGCACCCACGGCCGTCCGTTCCAGCGCTGATCCCGCCTCAGTCGCGGCGGTGGCCGTAACGCCCAGACCTTCGCCCAGAATATCAGCAGAACCCGTCGCCCGGTTCAGCGCCTCAGACAGAACGTCCGTCTGCTCAACACAACGCGGAACGGGCTCCCAAACGCTGTCAAACGCGGCGTTCTGCCCCAGTCGATCCAGACTGGACGTCAAACGCCCAACCAACTGCTCGATGCGCTCGATTGGTCCTGACAGCTGGTCGAGCAATGTCAGTTCGAACTGTGCTGTCAAAGTGCCGGACACTATTCCCCGCTCGTCTCTCTGCGGACCTGATCCGCATATTCAGAACAGGACCCGGCCCAGAACCGCAGCTCTCCAGGCGTCAGCGCCCGAAGATCCTGCCGTCCAAAATTCAGGTTATGCGCAACCGCCGCTAGAAGGACGTTCCAGCCCTCGGGCCATCGTCCGTAAAAACGTTGATCACGCTCGTGGCACGGATGTAGTCGCGGGCAGACAATTTGCGCAGCACCTTCTCACCGGCCGGTCCTGAATGTCCCGTGGATGCCCCCAGAAGAAACAGCGTGCGGCCGCCTGCCTTTGGCAGATTGGAACTGTCGATAATGTCTCCGGCATCCAGATCACGGAAAACAAGCTCGGACACCGTTACCGTGTTTTCGCCCTGGGCATTTGAACCAGCCAAATTGACCACACGCGACAGCACCATCAGAACAGTGCCGTCAGCCTGCCAGGAACAACCATTCGGCAGTTGCGGCAGAACAGGTTCCGCGGCCACGGAAGGACCAGTTTTAACAGCAAGCTTGCTCATGTGAGTTCCTGATAGGTGTTGAAGGTCCAGTTGATCTGAGCCTGTCCGTTGTCCTGCGCATCCGGCAGCGTCTTCACGTACGCATCCGAGATCGTCCAGGTCTGGCCAGTGTCCGCCTGAAGCTGAAGTTCTCCCTCACCAAGAGAAGGGTCGAACTCCGTTAGAGACACGTCTGGCGTGATCAGAACCGTCGCCTGAACCATGCCTGGATTGTACTGCTGGCTCCGCAGCGTCCGACGTCCTGCATTCACGTCGTTGTTTTGCTGGCCCGACAGCCGAAAACGAACCCCTTTCTGGGTGTCGTACTGCTTGCCACGCCACCACAGCGCGATAACGCCAATTGTCTGTGACATTGATTACACCTGCATCTGGAGAAGGTTCGCGAGAACGATCAGGCTGCCCATTGGCTTGATCGGCAGCGTCGAATTGACCCGGTTCCGGTCAGTTGCATCCCGCGTGAAAACCGCTTTCGGCCCGAGTGTCGCCACATCGTCGACCCAGCCCTGCAACTCCCACAATTTGCACTGTGCCACCCAGGACGCTTTCAACGTGCGGCACGTCACAACCCCCGGACTGTTTGCAAGAGGCGAACCGTCATCAGCCAGCTTCGCATTGTAATAGTTGGCCGTGACGTAACTGTTCCACTCGTACCGGACACGCGCGCCAATCGCAGGGAGCATGACGTCCCAGACACCCGAGGCCACGCCAGTCGTCGGATCAGTTTGCCGGGCCGTCACAACGCGTTCAAACGTGACCGTTCCATCGCGAGCGATGGAAAGGGTCGTACACCCGGCTCCCAACAGAACATTGCGTTGTGTCGGGCTGAACTGGTTTCCAGCTGATGGCCCAAGCCCCGACAGCCCGTTCAGAGCAATACCCCGCAACTGCCGGGACGGATCACTGTTCAGCGATTGCGCACCCTGAGCCGCACACACCGCCGCCAGAACCCACGGCGACCAGTAGGGTGCTGTCGCGCCGATCAGAACCAGTTCTTCAGCTGTGGAGAACTGAGCCGCCAGCGCAGCAATCTGCCCCTGGGACCCCGTGTAACCAACCCACACCCGCGCGTCTTTCGCAACCATCGCATTGTTGCGACGGCGCGCCTCCAGAACGGCCGCAGAGACGTTCGCCTGGTCGTGACCCGCCAGGACGATATCCGTGTACCAGGTCTCTCCCAGAGCCTGGAGCGCTGGCGTGATATCCGGCAACCCCGCGCCACCGCTCATTGCCGCCGTTGCAACCGTCAGCCCAGGCACCTGATCGGCAGACCGCGTCGTCTGGCGAATTTCCAGAGATCCGCCAGAAGCGTCCCCGGTCTCTCCAGCCGTCAGCGTGACCACACCAGCACTGGCCGTCGCTGTCAGCCCAGTGGCTGTTTTCAGAACAGTCCCGGCCGAACCCGCTGCCTGCGCATTCAGGGAGGCCAACAGTGCCGCCGCTGCATCCGAGGCAGACGCTCCGGAGGCCACAGCAAACGTGAACCGCTCCCCGCCAATCATGAGAGCGCCAGTTCCGGCAGACGTCGCCGTCCCGGTGAACGTGATGGTGCCTTTCGCAGCAACACCGCCAACAGCCGGTGCCACCCCCACAACGTCGAGCGCCACGTCCGGACGTTCGTTGCTGAAGGCGGTGGCCGCCTGCGTCAGGATCGTGCCAACACCAAACAGGCCCGGAGCCGTCGCAGCCGTGACGTTCCGGTAAACGGTATTCACCGCTGCCGCGCCCCCACTGACCTGTCCCACCAGAACCGCCCGCAAAGGCATCCCGGTCAGTGCGTTCGGATCGGGCACATCCCGGATCTCGGTGTAGGAACCGGGAACAGCCCAATCCCCAGGGATCTGCTGAAAATCAACCATTGCTTTTCGCGCTCCCTTCTGGGGCCACCACACTGACAGGCTTGTCGCTCTGGTCAGCCACTTCCACGTCGCCGTCTCGCAGCGCACGCGCCCAGTACGGATCAGACGGATTGATCAGGAATTTCTCAGGAACCGCCTGTCCGGCCGGAGACAGCACAAGCCGCCCCGCCGCAGGACGAACCAGAACTGTCGTCACGGTGTTTCTCCCGCACTGGCCACATACTCCTGAGCCAGCGTTTTGAGTGTATCGAGCTGCGGCGTAATCCGCCCCATATCAAGCGCTACGTTGTCGAACTGAACCGTCAGCAGCACACTGGACTGCCCATCAGACAGAAACTGCGCCAGTTCGGCACTGGAGGCGTTGTGGACAAACGCTGTCCCGACACCCGGAACCGTCAGACCGTTCAGAACCCCAATCGCCGCAGCGGTCACGCCAAACGCACCTGCTGTGGTGCCATCACCCAGATACAGATGCTCCGGCAGACGGTGTTCCGTCAGAATGGCAACTGAAAATGTAAGCGGCCCGCGAAACGTCGATCCGCCCGCCTTGGCGGACTGCCACCCCTGCCAGCCGATCCCCACGACCGGAAACTTGCCAGTAAATGCGCGCCACTGCGTATCGCTTGGCCGTGGCGTCAGCGGCACATACCGATATTTTCCGTTGGCAGGCATCACCGTCTGCAATGCAGCGGAAATCGCCTTGTAACAGGTCGCCAGAACATCGCCGTCGATCAGGGTTTCGGGATACTGGTTGTCACTCAGCATCAGCCGAACCTCCCTTGATAGGCGATTGGTCGCCCCTGATATTCCGCCCAGGTCTCGCTCGTGTTGGCCTGCAACTCACCTTCCAGGACAATCGATCCCGCACTGACCCCGCGTAGCCACGCAAGCGCAGCTTTATGAGCCTCCGTGACTTTCTCCCCCGCGATCACATATCCGCTCTCGCACAGGTTGAAGCGGGCCAGCGCACAGCAAACGGACACCATCTTGGCAGGGACCACCGGCACAGGCGTCTGATAACGCCTGCGCAGATAGCCATCCATTTCATCGGTGGCATCATTCAGTGCCGCCTGAACCTTCGTCTGGTCGATCTGCCCGTATTCCTGTCCAGGAGGTGTCGTCACCTCAAGGATCTCCTGTTCGGAATACCGCAGCATCATGTCCTGGACGGTGGCGTAAGCCATGTCAGTCGCCGATCTCGATCACGGAGATCTTCGGCTCAGCCCGCAACAGCTTCAGCTGCGCTTCCGTCAGACTGCCTTCAGGGTGCACCTTCATATGAGGGTGCTGCATCCCGGCTCGCATGAAACCCGGTTCAGAGCAGGTGATAACGATGTCACCTGCATGGAGCTTGATGGAATGCCCCTTCGTCAGGACATGCCCAAGCACCTTCGGCGGAGCCTTCCCCTTTGCAGGCGCTCCGGCCTTTGCGTCTTCTGGCTGTTCTTTTTCCATGATCTTTTTCCCTTCACGCGTGTCCATGACTTAGCCTCCCGCCGTCTGCGACAGACGCGGTGCCACCATCAGGTCGGCAGAACCAACCCACGGGTTCGCAGCCGTTCCGGAAGCACCATTGACGACCGTCGGCGCGTATTCGCTCTTCAGGAGATAGCGACCGGCCTTTTCGAGATTGCTCGGTACGACCATCAGATCAGGCACAATCCCGTAAGGCGTCCCATCAGCACGGCAGAGCTGGGACATGGCCGAACGGGCGGCTTCGTAAGTTTCTTCGTTCAGCGGGCGCGTGCTCTTGTAAGCCAGCTGCCACATGCCGACACCGGCAGCACAGCGACCGTCCGTTCCCCACAGAAATTCCTTGTCGTGGAAAACATTGTCATCCGTCAGACGCGTCTTGGCAGTGATCTCGAAGGCACGGCGCGGCTGATAGATGATCGGCTTGATGACACGCGTGGTGCACAGCAGATACCAGGCCGGACCTGCCGTTTCACCGGATGCCGGACCAGCAAGGTTTGCGTACGTGAACTGCTTGCGATCCGCACCGACAGCGATGTGGTCCGTATCGAAGAAGTACTGGCGGTCGATACCCTGGATCGCGTGACCATTCTGGAGCACGTCAAAGCAGAGGCGATCCGGCATTTCTGCCGCATCCTGCCCAAGCTGGGCTACGAACGAAGACAGAAATCCGTATTTGTCGTCTTCGAGATCCTCACGCTTGACGGAAATCGTCTCTTCGTAAGTCTCGTTCCGGATAACGTAGCTACCAGCTTCGAGCTGGTGGATTTCGCGTGGTCCGACCCACTTCCGGATACCCGGCAGTTCCGCCAGACGCGGATAGAAGTTCTCGCCAGCGTCGGACGGAACTGTCATGGAAAAACGCTGGTACTGGCTTGGGCCGGTCCCCAGCTGCTTGTTGAACGCCAGATTGAGCGTCGCCGTCAGGGCGTTGATGTTACCCGCATTAATATCCACGGATCAGTTCCTCAGAGTGTCACGAAGGGCGTGCCGGTCTCGTCCAGCCCGGCAAATGTGCCGACCAGGGTCCGGGCGCTGCCGCCGCTTGGGGTTTCGGTGAGGGAGACGGTCTCGTCATCCACGGCATAAACCGGAGAACCGAGCTTGTCCCAGGTCGGAGCCGTATCGAACGGCAGCGCGTATGTGCCGCGATCCAGTTCAACCGGTGCAGGCCCATACTGGCCACTCATGACCTGCGAGTTGGCCACATTGCTCTGGAAATGCGTGGCGATGCCCGCAGCCTGGGGAGCAACCGTCAGACCTGAGGGGGTCGCCGTTCCAGCCGGTGCGATTGTGCCGTCTGAAAAGACAATGGCAATCGAACCCCGGAACACGGTTTGACCGGAAGCAACGGAATGGCCGAACGGGCGAAGACGTGGGCCGTCAGCGCGGACCAGGATACGATCGGAATTAAGCGCCACGACCGGTCTCCTTCTTGATGTCTGCGAGAGTGACGCCAAAAGCGGCTGCCATCGGGGCCAGCGCAGCGTCAGACGGGCCGGTCTGCGTTTCGGAACCGGCACCTGCGGCAGAGTGACGCGTGATCTTCGTACCGTTCAGGTTCGTGCGCGGCAGATCCTTGATCAGGTCCACGGCAAGATCAGCGTTCGTCGAATGCAGGGTGATCAGATTGTCACGCTGCTTGTCGGTAATGACCGCGCCTTCAGAGGCAGCCTGCGTCATGAGCGCCAAGACCTTGTCGCGGGACGCCTGTTCCTTGATCGTCTTGATCTGACCTTCCAGCTCCGCAACACGGTCGTCAGACGTGCTGTTGTCCTTCAGGCGGGTCTGAAGTGCTGCCAAGACGGCGGCATTGTCAGCACTGGCATCCACGCCAAGCACGGTCGCCACGCTGCTGTGCAGCGTCACAGAGGTGCGTCCCGCCGTCATGGCGGCCAGCGCGTCTTCTTCCGTCGCGGTGTCGGGCAATCCCAACGCCTTACGGACTTTTGCGATATCCATCGTCTTCTCCGGAGTATTTTGGGAGTGCAGCGTCACCAGCGTCAGATCCGGCGCATTTGTGAGGGCAGCACGCAGTATTCGTGTGACAACACCGTCACGGCTCTCGATCACCGGGGAAATCGCCCGGTATTCCTTCGCCGTCATCAGCTCACGCCCTGTCGGCGTCCAGTCAGCAAACCCCCACAGACCATCCGCACGGCTTTCCATGCGCGTGATCCATGCGCGTGCCGGAGCGGGCTTGCCCTTCGGGGCTGCCAGATCCGTCGAATGGTTTTCGTCGAGAACGATCTTCCCGCCTGCCATGGAGGCGCGAATAACCGCGTCAGGATCAGCCAGCGTCAGGCGATCACCCTTGATGCCTTTGAATGTCCCTGCCGGACAGAGATGCACCCACTCCGGAACCTCATTGGCTCCGTTGGTAGGCTGTGCCAGATCAAGAAGGGTGACAGCGGTGTTCATTACCGCCACTATCGGGCGGAAAGAGATCTCTCTTCAGGGGCGCAAGTGCACCCCGGAAATTTACCGCTGTGTGCCGTCAGAGCCAGTCTGGGACGCCCAATCCCCCCGGAGACGTCTGAAACGCGCTCCAGACCCGTCTTAAACTGTTTTAAACGCGTTCAAAAACACGATAACCACCCTACGGATGCTTATCGTGCCCGCATCGCCAGTTCCAGGGCAAGATGCAGCTGCTCCACGACAGCCTCGCGGTCCTCAGCGCCAAAGCCGAGGAAAGGCCGGGCTGGAATGACCACTTTTCTGGCATGCACCATTTTTCCGCCCATGCTGAAGGCAAGGCTCTTTTTTGTCCTGGGAATGATAGTCGCGCCGAACTGATGCACGCCGCCATAGGGCATGGCGCTGCCAACAATGATCGTATGACCTCGAACTTCAGTGGAGAGCTGCTGGCGAAGCTGCCCGCTCTGCACAAGGATCGGGAGAGGCTTGCGATCTGCTGCATACACTGGATTAAGAGGCGCCCACGGGCTCCCGTCAGGGGCAATATTCGTCGTAAACCGATGCCGCGTATTGTCCTCTAATTCCAAAGCAATCGCTTCGAGCGTCGCCTGCGGTGACCGACCAATCGCTGCGATCTTTTCCAGCGCGCCCCGCATCGGTGCCCAGTCGCCACGAACCTGCATCAACGCCATTGTGGAAATCCTTTTCTGAACGCGCTAGACTGCGCCCGGTGACGTGCTGTGACACGGTGTAATTCTCACAGCCGTAACACCCTCGGTTTCGAGGGGAGTGCTATGCCGGGTTACTGTGAGGCCCGGCCGGTGCGTCACCATCCTCTTCCAGATCTGCCAGTGTTCCTTTGACCACCTCGCGCCCCTTCATGGCGCGACGTGCCTCTGTCACGGTCGTGATGTGGAAGGACTGCACATAGATATGCTGTCCGTCCTGCGTCACCTTAACGACTGCGCGATAGAGTTTCCCCAGGCGACGGAACAGCAGCAGATGCAAGGCCCGTGAATGTGCAATGACGGCAGGGTCAGACAGGATTTCCGGCAGCAGTCTGTAATCATCATCTGTCAGGTCTGCATGATTCTTCAGTTGCTTTCGCGCCGTCACAGTCGAGAACAGGGCACGATCAGATTTCGCCCCCAGTGCCGTGCGGACGTCAGACGGCACAGTTCCCACAGGCAGCTCCCGCGTGCCGTCCGGTGAATGCAGGATATCCAGCATTCCCTTGATGTCGGTATGACGCTGTTCCGGCTCGGACAAAGGCCGGTGCTGTGCAGGTTCCGGAACATGGACATGCGGCGCTGTCTCTGGAAGCGCGGCCGGGTGGGGGCCCGTTGTCTGCGGCGCAATCGGCTGCCGGTTCGGTACGTGCCTTGGCCCGGCATCTTCCGCCACGAAGCGGCTTTGCGGCCGCCCGGAACGGATATCCTCATTCGTCTTCCAGGCCCGTCCCGGATTATACGCAAAACCCGGATCGATCCCGACCGGAACCTGATGCACCGTCCCGTTGCGCGGATTGATCCACGGCCGCGTCTCGATCGGCGGTGCTTCAGAGACCTCCCAGCCCATCCGCTTGAGTTTGGCTCGCGACACAACCTCAACCGTACAATGGCAACGCCAGCCATTCGGTGGAAAATGCGTCTGCCACCACGGATCATCTGCCGGAAGGATCAGCCCATCCCAGGCAACATGCTGCGGCCGGGGATGCAGGCAGGCGTGGTGCGTGTATCGCCAGAAGGGATACAGCTCCAGAGCCTCCGGCGTGACCATCCGCCGATAACGCCCCGCAGACAGCGCCGTGGTCATGTTCGTGTCGTAAATGATATCCGCGCGCCAGCCCGGAGATCCGTTGTACTGCCAACCGTAGCGATCCGCGATCTGCGGAAATTCCTTGCGCCACTCCTGCATGGTCATGCCCTCGGACATGGCCTTTTCAACGCCGTTGCGCAGATCCTTCAGCAGGTCTCTTGCAGACGCCCCGGCAACGGAAAAGCCCTTCGCATGACCTTCCTGCCAGACATCCGTCCAGTGATCTGTCGAGACGTTTTCCTTCTGCCGGAAATAGGCCAGCGCGTCTTTCGGCGGCAGCCTGACAGCCTGAAGGATGCTCTCAGCCATCAGTGCGCATCTGATCAAGGATCATGGCTTCACCAGCCATCTCCGCCACCATTATCGCATTGGCCATCGCATCGGCCAGTTGTTCAGGCGGCAGCTTCATGGCCTCAAGCCGGGCGCGGAAATCCTCAAGGGACGTCGCCTGTTCATAGGCGTCCTGTGCAGGACGGCACATTGCCGCAAACCCCTCTGCACACTCCCGTGCCGCACTGGCGGATAGCGCAGACACCAGCCCCGGCCCATTGTCCCGCGTATGCCGGATCAGAACCTGCCCAAGCTGGGAATGCAGCGTCTGCTTGGTCCCGGCTTCAGCCTCATCCTGTGGGGTCGGAGCACTGGCCTGCGGCGGCTCTTCCTTGGCGGGTCGAACCTCAGCGGGGAGTGTGTGCGCTGGCGTAACTGGCGGTGTCGGAGCCCGACCACCAACAACGTCCTCACCATCCTCTGGCTCGGAGAACCCAAGGCGCTGCCGCACCTCGGTTGCTGGAACAGTCAGTCCCTGTGGCCCAAGCCACTGAAGCGCATTCGTCACATCCGCAATTGTTGGTTCATCCGGACGACCAATGGAGATTTTTGGATACATGCCCATCGGCTGTGCACCAAAGGTCATGTCGATCATCGGCATAACCATCTGCTTGTTCACAGTCACCGAAACCAAACGTGCATCCGCTCGCTCAATATCCTCCTGCACGAGCCTATGGATCGCACCCGAAGCATGCGCACCCTGCTTGCTGTCCGTGGTGCCGGTCTGCCCAAGAACGACCTTGCTGATCTGCGCATCAATCCAGTCACATCGGCGCTGATGAATGTCATTCGACCCAGCCCCATGCTTGGGCTCGATCAACTCCAGCTGCATGGAGTCCGGAATGATGGCCCCAGCCGCACCCATGAGATCAAACACAGCACGGCGCAGCACACGCTTCTGTTCTTCAGACGCGCCTGGGCCAAATTTGCCGATCCGTAACGGCAGCCCGTAACTCTGAACAAACAGGCCCCAGTCCCGTGTCGTGAAATGCTTGAACATCACCAAAAACGCGACCGTTCGTGTCAGACCCGATCGCAGCGTCAGGCCAGACCAGGACTTGTGGCGATGCACCACGAATTTATGTGCTGGCATCGCCCTGAAACCAGCCTGAACAGGCGCACCCGCCACGCTGGCCGGAGCCGGTTCGGCATTCAGATCCCGGATGAGAATGGTTTCACCGTCCTGATAACTCGGCTCAAACCAGCGCTGCGGCCGCCACTCCATCTCCGCAATCCGGTTGCAACCGGGCTGGAGATCCCAGGTCAATTCGTGAACTGACCAGCCCTTTCCAATGGCATCCAGAATGTCTTGAAGGGAGTTTTCCAGAAGCCCCAGACGCAGCCAGTCCTGAATGAATTCCGCGTGTTTCTTGTGCTGCGGATCATCACTTGCCGGATCAACGGTGATCGGCAACTGCGCCACAGACCGTTTCCGCGTCCCCAGAACGCCCTGGTAATGAGCATCCTTTTCTTCAATGATTTCCGCAATCGTCTGCCATGCCAGACTGTCACCCGCATCCGCCGCCCGTAGAGCATCGCCCAGGATCTCCGGGTTCAACCCAATCGGAGGATTGGTCAGAATGGCCGGACGCTGCCCAACGTAGTCCGGCCCGGCAATCTCCTGCGTCAGAACCTTCGTTTCAATGGGATTGCCGTACTGGTCAATCAGCTTCCCGGCCATGTCAGTGCGCTCCCTGGCAGCCACGTGCCCAGGCGCGATATCCCGCGTCTTCCTGAACAGCCCGATGAATAAGAGGGTCTTTATCCGCGTCTAAAGCGCGTTTCAGCGCCTTCTGATCGTCAGCCGACCACGGCACGACCAACGGACAGACACGCTGTGGAGCAGCCACACAACCCGATAAAACCACAGCAACCAGCAGCCAGACAGAAATACGCATCAGAATTTTGCCTGGTTCAGGATCTGCCCCAGCGCATCATCCGTCGGTGCGGTGGACACCTGCACCTGGGACAGAGCGAGTTGGGATTTCTGCGCCTCAAGCGCTTCCACCTGACGCTTCTGCGCATCGCGTTCCGCCCGCGCTTCAGAGGCCAGATGCGCCACCCAGATCAGAATGGCGCACAACACCAGAATGACGACACAAGCCAGATCCAGAAGAACGCTGTTCGTCACAGCACCATCCCCCGAAAGCCCATATTCCCGTCACTACGGCCCAGCTGCTCACGCGCAATTTCCTGCTCAATGGAAGAACGGCCATCCGGGCGTATGTTATCGGCGATCTGCTGAACGGACTTTATGAGTTCAAAGTCATATTCTTCCGGATCGGAACGACTGGCCGCATAAGCCATGGCAAGCGCAATCGCAGCATCGCCGTGCCTCTTGCCGGTGCCACCCTCGCTCCGCTGATCCGGCACACGCGCAATACCTCGCACCAGCTTCAGGGCGCGAATATCGTCATGGATTTCCCGGTCCGCCGGAAGCGTCAGAGTTGCATCTTCAAACGCGGCCTTCATGGGCGGCATCTCTTCGCGATACCAGCCCTCAGACAGCATGACGGCCTCAACGCGGGAACCGTACCGCTGCACCGTGACCTCAGCGAGATACTGGCCGTTGCCACGCCCATCCATCTTCCCCGCCCGAAAGCGTGGCAGCCGGTCCAGAACATAATGCAGGATCTGCTTCTGCTGCTCGAAAGGCGTGTTGCGCAACTCAACGACCAGGACTGTAGCCCGATCGGTATTGGGTCGGATCTGGAGAACCCAGATCACGGTCAGGTCCCCAGACCGGCCAAAATCTTCACCAAAAACATGCGAGGCTTTCGGGTCGAGCGCGTCCAGAACAGGCGCAAGCTCGCTCTCGCAGAAGGCCCGCGCGTCCATTTCACGAAGTCGATCTGCCATCAACGTAAATGCGGCGTCACAGGCCCACCGTTTAACAGGCACATCCTTTTCACTGCGGGCATCAATCAACGCCAGAGGGATATAAGCGCCCGTGGACGGGTTCGGGATACAGAACAGCTCTTCGTCCGCTGCCGCGCCGTAAAATGCAATCAGGTCGTCGCGCCATTTTTGCTGCGCTTCTGCGGACCACTCTTCGCCCTTACGGATGCACATCTTCTTGTAAAGGCCGTGGTCGAGCGCATCATCAAGCGTCGTGCGCAGGAGCTTATAAGGCTTTTTCCCCGACAGGATTGCCTGGACGAGGACGTTGAACGGATTGGTGTCGCCATCATGCGTGCTGATGATCACGACTCGGCCGCCCCACATCAGCAGCGCGATCGCAGCCTTCAGCAGTTCTTCCAAGTCATCATGGAACGCGGCCTCGTCGATAATGACCAGTCCCTGCATGCCTCGCAGCGCTCTCGGGCGGGACGGTAGAGCAAGGATCTTGAACCCGGATGCAAAATCGATCCGGAAAACCTTGGTGTCTTTCTCCGGGTTTTCTGGATCGTGCCAGAAGCTTTCATGAACTTCCGACGCGGCCGCTTCCATGACAGCCGCATGCTCCGCGCAGTAGTCGATGAATTCGCGCGCCATTTCGAGATTGTACCCGAGATAGAAGACGTCCATGCCCCCGGCATTCTTGGCTTTGGCGGCCGTAAGATCAGCCCCAAATGACGCAGTCCAGGAGAATCCCGTCCGTCGGGATTTCTCTTCGACCGTGACCGGCTCGGTCATCATGCATTGCAGGAACTCCGCCTGGCACTTCAGAAAGATACCGCTCATGTCGTGATCAGTCCTTCCATGATGGCCTTGGCCGTCTCTGCGGAGAGGCCCTGGCTGGCCGCGACCCTGCCGATGTTTTCCTTGGCCTCGGCCGCCAGCTTTTCACGAACCTGCTTTTCCACTTCAGCCCGATATTCGGCATCGGTCTTGCTGGCCTTTGCAAGATGCTCCAGAGCCTTTGCTACAAGCTGGATGCCCATAGGGTCACGTTTGGCAAAAGCCTGGCCGCCCTTGGAAAGCTCGGCTTCCTCTCCGGCCTGCGCTTTCATGAACAGGTCGAGAATGACCGTGTGCATCAGTTCGATATTGAGCTGCGCGTTCCTTCCGACCTCTGCCGTCCCCAGCTTGCCAACCAGAGCGGTTGCCACGTCCCGGGAGCGGCGCATCTGCACGCCCAGCTTGTCGAGCCCCTGAATATGTCGGCCAAGGGCAGAGCGGCTGATCTCTACACCTTCCAGTTCAGCCAGGGCGGACAGGATTTCGTCGATCGTGAACCCTGCGTCACGCAACTGCCCGATGCGCTCGCGTATCTGATCCGGCAGACGGTCAACCGAGGACGGCCGCGCCATGATTTACAACGGCCTCCGGGAGGCGACGCCTGGAACGGCGCGCTCGTTATCACGGGTCTGCAAGCCCTCAACAGTCAGAGTGGCAACCCAGAGCGGCCGACCGGGCGCCAGAGGATAGCGTTCCAAGGTGACGCAACCTTCGCGTTCCAGATGCTCAAGATCGTCCTGAATGTCCTGCGCCTGGGCAGGTCGCCCCATAGCCCGGATACATTTCAACACGATATCTGCATTCAGACGTCGGTCCGCCATCTGCGCAATCGCATCAAGTACATACCAGCGACGGTCCTCAACCAAGACCTGACGAACAGCGTTCACAGCCGCTCTCCCCGAGAAAGATGGGTGGATGGAGGGCACACAGTATCAGCCGTGATCCCGAGAAACGCGCCTGCAACAAACCCAAGCGCAATGAGTAAAACCTCAAATAAAGCGCGTCTCATGGCTTTCTCAGATGCCCTTCAACAATGACGTGCAGAAGCCGGTTCGACTGCTCCTGATCGTTGGAAATTTTCTGGAGCATCTGCGACATATGCCGGTCGCGCTCTTCATTCGCAGCGTGACTCTGCTCCAGGCTGGCGATGCGCCGCTCAAACGTCGGATGCCGCAGCAGCGCAACCACCGCCCAGACGGTGACGACCAACCCAAATATCAGGGCAACGATCATCACCGGCCAAGGCAACACCACGCTCGCGGCCACATGGGCCGCGTCGACCATCAGCTGGCAGCAGACGGTGCGGTCGTGGTCGCCGTCAGCTGATCAGCGGGCACAAGGGCGGTCGCCAGATCATAAATGGCGCTCTTGATATGGCTCTGAACCGCATCAATCGTCGGCACATTAAAGCCAGCCGCCTTAGCAAGCGTTGTAAACTCGGTGACGGCGGTCTGAACCAGCGGGTTTTCTTCCTCGAACTTCGTGAACGAAGACACCAGCTTATCCACGCCGTTGTCCGATGCTGTCACAGCGGAACGTACAGCCTGATTGGCAATCTTCTGATAGGCCGCGCCCTTATTGGCCACCAGACCTGTGACGTAGGGAGTGGCAAGCGCTAGAACAGACGTCAGCGTGCTTGCATTGAACTTGAATGCCATATCGGCCTCCATGAGTGCGCCGCGTGCTCGCGCAGGTACGTTAACCGGCCGGTGCGCGCCCGCAGCACGGCCAAAACCGTCACGTCAGCGCGGGCACAGATGTTAGAAGCAACACCGCAGCCTCAACACGCTGATCCAGTCGCCCGAGCCAACCTCGGCCAAACTGCGTAAATCCTTTAAATGAGCGGTAAGCCGCTTCCTGCTGGCTGGCACAGGCGTAAATCAGAGCCCGCAGGCGAGCATCCTGAGCCTTGATCGCCTTCAACGTGCCAGGACCAACAATCCCGTCAGACGTCACGCCCAGATCATCTTGAAGCCGACGAACGTACGTATCAGAAACGGCCAGGAGAATATCCGAAACTGGTGCATGCAGAACCGCCTCAAGCGTGTCCTCGCCAATGTCACCGTCGATCTGCTCCAGGCGTAGAATACGCTGCAACTGTTTGGCTGCCCGCGCCACACCACTATTGAAAGCGAAATCAAACAGCAGCAGATCCAGACCGGCCGGAAGCTGGTCTCCGTTAATCGCGCGCCAAAAGAGAGCACGGGAGATAGCCTTGAACGTATCGTCGCCAATCGACTTCATGACAGAGCTTGTGACCATGGCCGGATTGCCCAGCCATTGGACCATGACAGGGGCACTGATGCCGCGCATGGTTCCCACCAGATTACCTTGACCAATCTGGCCAAGCGTCCAGTTTCCGGCATCAGTCCGAATGCACTGATATCGTCCCTCGCGTGAGGAGGTGAACTGAGCGGCAATGTCGAAGTTCGTCTGCATACCCGGCAGAATACGGGGAGGATGTTTCCTCTATCACGGGTGCAGCTGCACCCCGTAAGTCAGCCGAACAATGCGAACTGACGGATATCCTGCTGGGACTGCTCCCGTTTGGCAACAATCTTCCGCGTTCTGCCACCAAGAATGCGGATGACGGCAGAGCGCGAACACCCAACCCGAAACGCAATATCGCTCAACGGAATGCCCTGGCAATACAGCATCATCGCACGCCACTCCCGGCAAAGCGGAACGTCATAGTGCTCACCGCCATATTGCGCGCTCATCACGGCAGCAATTTCTTCTCCGTGGTACTCTGCAAAATTGGAGCCAATCCACTTGCGCGGAACCCACACACGCCGTCCCCCCATGCTCTCCACAAACGCCAGAGCAACCTCTTCGCCAACAGCGTTCACAAGCCATTTAATGGTGGAAGGTGGTTCCACACTCATTGTCCGAATTTCCCTGATTTCCGCGCTCCGCAAGTGGAAGTGTACCACGTCGGAAATAATCATGCAGACAAAAAAAGAGCCCCAATGAAGGGGCTCTTTTCCTAATAAATTTCCACGTTCAAAGCTCAGACCATTCCTTCCACATTTGCTGATAGTCTTCGATTTTCTCTTTTGATAAATCTCCTGCGTTTTCCATAACCCCCACGCGATGCAGCACATGACCAAGCCGGTGCTGTACAAGATGTAGGTTTGTATCGTCTTGCAAACCACCATTAACGATGGCTTTCGCGACTTTTGAATGCAGTTCAATCAGTGACCTTTCAAGGTCAATCAGCCGCTCGATCTCTTCTCTTGTAACGTCTGTCATTTCGCCTTTGCTCCATTTTTCAGACGCTCGCACCCACCGACTTCAATGAGCCGATCCACACACCCGTCAATCCGGAACTGGAAGCTACCAAGCAGCATATAAACCTTTGCTCTGTTTTGTTGCCCCCATTGCTTGGCCGCCTCCAAAAGCATCTCGTCAATCAAGTCCTGAAGCTTCTTCTTGCCTTGCTTCTCTGTGCGAAAATCAAACGTCCCCATTTTTTCCAGACGGTTGCGAAAATTCTGTGCCGTGCGCCTCCTGAACTCGGAAGTCGTGCAGTCCAGGAGTTCATCAGCTTCCGTGATCATATGCTCATCCATGAACCCGCTTCCCCCAGTCCTTCAGCGCCTCGATCACAACACCAGCCTGCGCACCTGACAGGAAATTAGGATCGTCCACACCAACCATGCGCTTCACAAAAGCCCGCAGACTCTCCCGAGAGCCACCGGATCGCAGGGAAGGAGCTAACTTCTTCCACAGCGCAAACACTTTCCGAACCTCCGGCCGGGCAGATCCGGGCTTGCCACCCCTGGGAGGCGCGGAACGAAATCCGTCCCGCTTGAACCCCGCCAGAACCTGCTCCATTTCCGAAATGGTCATGTCCTTCGCAGACCGCTTTCCCGTCTCCCGTTCCAGCCGGTCCCGATACGCGTCCTCATCTAAGCCCAGTTGCTTCTGTGCAATGCGCAGCTTTGCATAAAGCCCCTTGCGATTATCGGCCATTAGTCTTCGCTCCTGACACAGTAGGCAGGCCTCTCAGCAGGCGATATGCGCGACGAATATAAAAGAGAAATCGGCTTATGCGTTCGGCAATTCGGTAAACCTCTCCTCCCTCACAGATGTCGGTGCAAAGCTCCACGCATTCGTTGCAGATGAAGACTTTTGGACCTGCGACAAGTGTCGCAACTTCAAATTGCGATTTACCGCAAAACGAGCAGTAAAGAGGTGCCTTATTGTCCGCCATTATTGTGCTTCTCCCTCGCGTGTGAGGGCAGCGCTCAACACAGCACGAACACTTTCCAGCCGTTCCGTAATCGTCAGGCTATCTTTGCGAGAGGCATATTCAGCTTTTTTTAGCACTGCTCGAAGAGTGTCGTTCTCTTCCCGAAGCTGTGCCGCCAAAGTTTTTTGGCTCCGAAGATACGCCTGCGCATCCGCTTTTCCGAGCCTTACCGTGATCTTCTTCAGCACGCGCCCGCTCACGACACCACCTCATCAACCGTCGTCTCAGTGATCGTCGCCTCGGAAACGAACGCCCCAATCGGTCCATAACCCTCAATGAACTGCTTGCCCCCCGTATGACGCGTGACCTCATCCATCACACCGCGCCCAACCAACTGCGCAATATGTTCGGCATGCTCCACCAACTCGAAAAACGGAGAAAAACTGGCCCGGTACTCTCCCATAAACTGTTCCGTAAATGCCTCCGTCCGGAGCTTCACGGACACAATCTGCGCCACCTCAATCTTAAAACTCCGATCAGCCATGATCAGCCTCCGTGCTGCCCAAACCAGCGGCGCACACATACCCCCAGATCAGGGCCACAAATGGACTGGCGACCAACCAGCCAATCCCGACAATAGCGAGAATGTTCACCGCGTTATCCCTCACGGCTTGTCTTCAGGCTGGCAGAGCACGCGCACGCCGCCCGAAGTTTTAAGTTCGTTATCGGCAAATGCCTGGCACGCCTGCTGGCTCTCAAACGACAGCCGACCACCCGACAAAAGAACCTGCGTCACAGGCCGGAATTGAGGGTGAAGCGCGACAAGGTTTTGTCCGACCGGAGCAGGCAAGAACGTGCTTCCCTGAACCATCCGAGGAATCGGAAGCATCTGCGGGCCAGCAAGAACGGCAATAAGAAAATAATGGATCATGATTTCGGCTCTTTCACAGCGAAGAGAAATTAAGGTCGATGTTTTTCCAGCCTTCTTTGCTGGTCTCGCGCATGTAAAACCGCAAGTAAGTCCGGCTCCCGATCACCTCCACCGCGTCGGACAGGGCCTTGCGGGCGTCCGGCCACAACGGGTGATCAAAGTCCTGCCGCTTCAGCGCCAGAATGCGTTCGGTCGAGATCCGGCCACTGCTCGGATGGCGTGAGAAAGCGCTGTTGACCATTTTCCGCACATCCGCCGATACGGTCCCCATCATGTCGTCCAGGATCTGGTTGAGCAGCGCCTGGGCAGCCACGATCGCCTGATTGACCGACTTCTGATCGGCAACCGTGATCGTCACCTTCCGCGTGTGGTCGTGGTTCTCAAACGTGTTGCCTCCGCGCGAACCACCAAGCCGCAGCCCATAATCCTGAAGGATCAGATCCAGCAGTGCATCAATGTCGGCATAACGCTGTTCTTTCCACGCTCGGATGCGCTCCTGTTCGGCAACCGCAAGCGCAATCATTTCCTCTGCGAGATCACTGGCCAGTAGCTCCCGAGGCTTCAAACGATCCGCCCGACGCTCGGCCCCACACCAGGAGCGAAGAATACGGCCTTCAGCCAAAGACAGTTCTTTGTTGATCATGCCACCCTCAATTCACGTCTGATTTTGAAATGCCGATCCCGTGGACGGCTTGCCCGATCATCACGGCAACAACCGCGGACAGGGCCAATCCCCACATCCGGGTTTCGTTCTCGGGAGACAGCACGCCATCACCCCGATGGGAGACCCGCTTCAGCATCTCGCGACACAGTTGGACTTCCCCGGAGATCGACACCGGACCAGCTTTCGCCAGATGGGTTTCCAAGTCCGCTCTCAGGGCACGCACAGTGCTGTCGATAAGCAAAGGCGTGAGCATTACCGTGGTACTCATGCCCGCGCTCCTTTCCCGAAAACGGCCGTGGCGTCGAAATCCGCACACCTGGCAAAATCCATTCCGACCACAACAGCCGCAGGCTCCGGATTCACCATCATCCGGACCTGTGCCTCCAGCGCTGCGCACCGCTGTTCCAGGCGAAGCGCCTGGAGCGCGCTTTCCTCCAGATCACGGGCAAAGTCCTCACCCTGCGTCCGGGTGATCGCAACAAAGCCCAAGCCCCGCATGGCCTCGGCTTCGCGCCGCAGTTTCGTCGAAAGAGGGTCATAAATCCGTGCAGCTTCCGTGACAGCCGCACCGTCCAGGTCCTGTGCAAGCTCGTCGTAAACCTCACGCACCAGACGGTCATGCGGCATGCGCGCCAGAAACCGCAGCGCAATGCGGCACATCACCGCATCCATAACTGCGTCCGGACCCACCCGGCTCATGCCGTCCAGACACTGCTCAACCGTCAGCCCATCCGCACAACGGGTGAAGAGATTGACCAGGGCAGACTGAACCAGCGGCAGCCGGTTCATATCGAAATTCATCGTCTGGGAAGCCGCTTCCCGAAGCAGGACAACAGCGTTCATGACACGTCCTTCAGGGCAAGCACGTCGCCCACAGTCAGATTTTCAGGGTAGTAGGCGACAGCATCCACAATGATGCTCTGCCCCTTCGACGGGTTTTTAATCGGGTTCAGCGCACGAACTCGCTTGCACCACCCCAAGGTCCTCAGTTCACTCAGTCCCCGGAAATAGATCGCGATAACCCGCTGCGCGTACTCAGCAGTTGTCCCGTGCCGCACGGCCAGCTCCACCCCAAGCTGGCGGAGGGATTTCACGCCGCACATGGCATGTCCTCCTCAACCGGAACCATGATCGGAAACAGTCCACGCGATGCCAGAAGCGCACCAGTCGGGTGAGACAGGATCTGCCGTTCACTCAGAACCAACCGCAGGATGCCGTCGCGGCGTTCCATCAGCTGCGCCAGAACCTGATCCATCACCCCAAGGTGTGCCCAATGGATCAATCGGTTCCGCAGTCGGCGGTAAGGAACACCATACTCTGCCGGGACATCGCTCCAGCGCAGTCTATGCAGCAGCACATGCACAATCGCACTCAGCACGGCCCGATCATCCAGACGCGGCTTGCCGTGCGACAGAGGAAAGCACGGAGCAACGCGTTCCATCTGCTCATCCGTCAGCCACGTCACCTGGTCCGGCATCCGACCAGACGTCACAATCCCCGGCTCAATGCGATACCCGGCACAAATTGTCCGTCCAGCCTGCGTCAGTGTCGCAAAGCCATCCGCATCAACCACGGTGGCACCACAGGACAGCAGGAATTCCCACGGCCCCGGTTCCGGCATGACGGTCACAACACCGTCCACCATGCGCCACCGGAATTCCCGTGACCCACGCTCATGCCTTACACGCCCATGTTCCCGGAGAAGCCAGAGAATAGCCTTCTGGCTCGGTGTCTTCCCCGCGCGCTCCAGGCGCGGGGCTACTGTCACCACATTCACGAGAAAGCCTCCTCAAGAGCGGACAGCACTTCAAACACCCGCAAATTCCCATCCACGGACCGCAGAAAATCGCGAATGACATGACGGCTTTCCGGCGCGATGCTGGCCGTTACGTTCCGCTTGTCGGTGATCTGAAGAAACGCCTCGTGAATGTCCTCATCTGTCTTCGCCTTGACGGCCTCATCCTGGGACACGTTGTTCGGTTTGCGTGCCATGACGCTCACTCCCTCCCTGCGTAGGAGGGGAGTTCACCGTTCGTCAGTTGTCCCCAAGCGGTCTGAATGTCGCGCTCGGTAATCTGTGTCCGCTCATCCGTCGCAGCCAGCATAGTGGCGTAACGCAAAGTCTTATTCATGGACCGCAGCCCACCCGGCTGCCCGGCAATCCACCGGCACAGATCAAACAGCTTGGAATCCGCAATGCCCCAGGCATCGAAAATGGCCCGTGTGTCCTTCACCTGAGGCTGTTTTCGGTTCTTGCGCATACCGATACGGGAAAAGATCTGTGCATGAGACGTGTCGCGGCTCATGCCCTCAATTCGCCCCTTCAGAGGCTCATTTCCCATGAACACCAGACCAATTCTTGCCCGGTCATTGATCGTCCGCAGAAGGTCGATTGCTTCCGTCTGGAGATGCTGGGCTTCATCAACGATGATCAGCCCATGCGTGCCCTGAACCCTACGGATCAACGCTGCCATCATGCGAGGACCACGCTTCTCCGCAGCATCCACCAGCTCTGTCAGCTCACGCAGAACAGCCGTGGGGCTACGCATGGAGCTGTCGGCCGTCATCAGCCAGACATTAGGCGTGTCCTTCCGGTAGGCTTCGGCAGACATCGTCTTGCCGACACCGGCATTCCCCGTGATCAGGCCAATGTCTGGCCCCGTCTGCGCATACTCGAACACCATGCGAAACGTCAGAGCACTTGGCGTCTCAATAAAGGCCGGATCTCGTGGCATGAGGTTGCGAACCTGTGTCCGCGTCCGCAGGCTCTCCAGATACTTTTCTGCTTTTTCATCCTGGAGATCATTGCGGCCCGGATACTTACCGTGCAGCCAGAGCCCCAGCGTGCCCTTCGGAATACCACTGACCTGCGCCGCCTGGTTCAGTGTCAGTCCTTCCGCATCCATATGCGCCTTGAAGCGAACAGCCACCTCCGAAGGGATAAAGCTCTCCTGTTCGCCGCCCACCGGGGCGTCGTTAATAACCGTCTCAGTCATGATTTATTGACCTCTAAGTCGTGTTTTACTTGTTCAACCGGATCTCAACTTCCGGCCTGATCTATCCGCGAATAAAACTCAAAATCTTCGCAGCCTCGATCGCGTCCTGGTCTTCATCGTCGTCTTCAAAGCGCATCGGCTCCGGTGCCAGGGCAGCATTCCCATGAAAGCGCGGCGATGGCTGGAATGGTGTGACGATCTTCGCGTCCAGTGGCTCCGGATCGTCTTCCAGCATCGGTGCAGAAAGAGCAGCCAGCTCCTTGAGAGACAGCGTCTTCGTAGCCTCAAGCTGTTCCTTCGTAGCCTTGACGAATTTACGCCGCGCACGGCCATGATCCTGCGCCGCCGTCTTGTCCGAGAAGCCCACCGCCGCGATGCAAGGCGCGGACACAACAAACGTCCCATCGGCCCGATACACATGCAGCGGTTCCTGCAACGCCTGCGGATCAAACCGCACCACGCAGGGCTGTCCACGCAACGCCATCAGTTCCTCTGCCCAGAAGCGATTGCCTTCCAACGTGATTTCACCCGTGGTGCGGTTAGGCTTGATGCTCTCCGCCGCCATCAGCCACAGACGGCGCTGTTCCGCTGTCGCCTTAACGATCGGGCTGGCTTCATAAGACGCCTTGAACGCCTCCATGAAAGACAGCTTCCCCCCACACACCGCAGACCGGCGACCCGTGCGGGCATTATGCTCCCGGATCTCCGCCGCGATGGTCTCCACAAACACCTCAATCGGCACAGCCTTGGAGGCATAGTTCTCCGGTTTGGCCATCGGGTTATTACCCGTCCACGCACCGGCAAACTTCGGATGTTTGGCCGCACCCTGCGCCAGATCGCGCCAGGCGCGCTCGATCGGTTTGGACTGGCCGGAGTAAGGCGTGGTCCAATGCACCTCGACGCCAAGCTGCGTCATGATGCCCACCGGCTCGTCTTCCTTCACCTTGAAGCGGAACCGGTTCGGAATACCGCCCGTCATCCACTTGGACGCAAAGTTCCGGCCGTTATCCAGGTAACACATCTTCGGAATGCCATACGTCTCGACCATGTCGCCAAACGCCAGACGCACCGTCTCGGCGTTCTCCGACTTGTCGATCCGCCAGGACAAAATCATGCCCGAAAACAGATCCTGAAAACCAACCATCACCGGACGTCCGATCGTGCCATCTTCCCACTTCACGAACACGTCCCACCGATGACCGTCCGCATTCACCGCCTGAAGGGCATGGAACACATCCCGACGACGCTGTTGCGCCGGATAGAGCCGCTTCAGCGCGTCCACGCCTTCGCGCGCCAGCACCACCAGTTCGGGCGGGAAGGCCTGTAACCGGCGCAGCAACGTCTTGGCAGACGGGACCTTCCAGCCATGCTCCGCCGCAGCAGCCTGCACGCGACGATAACAGTCCGTAAAATTTGGCTGTTCCACCCGAAGCCAGTCAGATTTCAGCATCTCCCAAGCTTCCGGCGTGCATTCCGCCGCATTGCCACCGCCACCCCAATGCGGAGCCAGCGCTGGAAGCCAATCACACCGGTTCAGCCCCCGAAGGTCACGATACCAGTTGTTGATCGTGGTTTTCCCAACGCCCGTCTCATGCGCCACCATCATCACGGCATGGGTTTTGCGTGTGCCACTGGCCACCAGCGTCTCAACAGCGTTAATCACCTCAAGCGCCTTCTGCGCCTTGCGCCGCAGCGCTTCCGGCATGCCTTCATAGCGCCGCCAAAGATCCTCGCGTTCACGCTTCTGCACGAACGTCTCAGCCTGCGCTGGTGCGCTCGCCACAGCGAGTTTGACGCGGGCGGAAAGGGGCAAGGCATACGGCGTAAACTCAAAGCCTCCACCGCGCCCCTGACGCCGACGCCACGTTTGCCCCTCAAGCTCCGGAGCCAGCCAGTTCTCGCTCTCCGCCCGGATCTGCACACCCCGTGCCGTTCCAGGCATTCCAGGCAGTGCCATCGCTGCAAGCTGGGAGGCGGAATACCAAGTGTGAGAAACACTCATGCGTGCCTCCCGAAAGCTGTCGCTGGGGCGAGCCCTTGCCAGACTCGCCCCAGCGTCCCTCCATTGGATCTTGCACACACACCCAAGGAGGAAACTGAATGTCGATAATTGAAGAAATTCATAAACGAGAAAAACTCGTCGAAATCCTCACGGCCGTCGCCGAGTGGGAAGGCCGCCCGGAAATGCTCACCAGTCCACGCGATGGCGGTATTTACGATATCGAGGAACCTTATTTTTTGGATCGGGTGGCCTATCTGCGCGACCACGGTCTGTGCACCGTAAACTGTTTGCGTCGCCAGAATGGGGGAAGCGGGTGGATATTCGGAGCTCCTATTCTCATCACAACCGCTGGCATCGACTGGCTGTCGAAGGACGGCGGCCTGACAGCGGAAAAGCGCATTATCACGATCAAACTTGCAGAAGATGAACTTCGCGCCCTGCTGATGCGAAAAGTGAACGAGAGTGATGCCCCCGAGGATAAAAAGCGAGATCTTGTCCATAAACTCAGCACCCTTTCTCAAAAAGGGATCGGCCTTGCTGCACAAGAAGTGGTAAAACAGGCAGTCGATCATGCGCAGGGTGCATTCCCGTGGATCGAAACAGCACTTCGTCATCTAATGTAACGATTTTCTCGAAGTCCGCTTCGATACCGTGCACTTCATCAAGACACACTCGAAGCGGACCAACCGGGCACGGTTTCGGAACAGCAAGAAACATCCGAAGACAATCTGCTTCATCAAAATCGGTCCATACCCTGGTCGCGAATATCACTTGCTTAGTGGCCATTACCAACGCCCCCCTCGAACAGCACCGCGAATAGCCCTTTCTTTCTTGGCCAGATCGCGCCTATGTTCTTGAACCGCCGCCAATTCGATCATCGGCAGGTAACGGCGGTCGATGACACTCCAACCGTGATCGGCTGCCACAAATTCCACCAGCCTCCGATCCCCCGTCGCTGTCACCAGCGCGTTAAACCGCGACACCGAAATCTCATGCGTGTCCCGAGCAACAGACGCGTACGCATTCAGAATATTCAGGCTGATCCGCCGCTCCATATGATGCGACATGCGCTCGGCAATCTCCGCCCGCGAATACCCGCAGCTATCCAAAGAAACCGAAATCGCCCGAGACAACCGGCTGGAATACGAATTCCCCCGGATCAACTGCGGATCGAAAGACAGAACCGTTTCAGGCGGTGCCCACGCCAGCAGATCAAGCTGCTCACCAGACCGGATCATGCCGCAGTCCTCCGCAGATCTGCGTCCTGACGAAAAATCGCCACACAGGCCGATTCCGGAAGATCCAGCGCATACAGAATGTCCAGCAGCTTCGGATATGTGACGACAGCTTCCCCGCGCTCAACACGCCCGAGAGATTCCGTTGTCATCTCGGCCTCATGCGCCAACTTTTCCTGAGACCAATGAAGCAGATGACGTTCCCGACGGATCGTCTCGCCCATGATCTGCGCCAGCTTGAGATGCCTCTCAGTCTTATCCAGACGTTTAGATCCCGACATCACGCAGCCTCCTTCTCAGAAAACCCCGGAAGACGAGGCGCAAAGTCCTCCACAATCGTCCGCTTCTCAAACTCGGAAGCCTTCAACCAGGCCGCATTGCACGCCACAGACGGCATCTGCCCGGAAGCATATTCAACGATCTGCTGACGCTCTTCCGGATCGCACTTGCGCCAGAAGGACAAAAACTTTTCCAGCTTCTCCGGTGCAGGTGGCTTCGGGCGGTTCTCAAGCTGACGAACAATCTCAGCGACATTGCGAACCGAAGACCACTGCACCATGTAATCAGCAATTTTGCGCTGCATGTCCGGTGTCTGCTTGGCCAGCGTATCGAGTTGCGATCCGCTATCCGCAATCCAGAGCGTGGAAATCTTCTGCCGTACATCAGGTGCAATTGCCCTGAACACGTGCACCGCACGCCGCACGGTTCGTTCAGATAAGCCTAGCTTCTCGGCCGTGACTTCTGAGAACGACGCGATCAAATGGCCAAGCTTGTCCACTTGATCTGATTTACGATCGCCGCCGTGCTTCGCCTCCGGGTGCAGTTCCTCGTAAACCTCTTTGCGCTTGGCAAGGAACGTGGCGCGATCCAGCGGTGACAACTCACGACGAAACAGGTTTTCGTCAATTTCCAGCAACCGCGCTTCAAGTTCGGTTGCTTTGAGAACGACACCAGGAATGGTGTCCCATTCCAGAGCCGTCACAGCGGCCAGACGATGCCCGCCAGCAATCAAGTGGTACTTGCGACCAACCTTCCGAACTTCGATCGGCTGCCGCAGGCCATGGTCAGCTATGGAAAGACGGATAAATTCCACATAGTCTGGATCAAGCTCACGCAGACGATCCGATGCCTCAATATCTGAGACCTTGATCTGTTCGACGTTCATGCCGCCACTCCGTTTCTACGAAGATCAGCCACAGAATCCTCGATAGAAATTCGAGTGGCACGAACGGAGACGGGCGTGCCGTCGTACAGAAACCATTCGGGCCAGACGTCATGCGGCAACATGTTCAGATCTTTCGCAACTTCCCGCTGGATCGGCAGAGAGTATCCCTGCTGGCGGATTGCGTTCGAAACAGCATGAACGGTCTTCCCGATTTTCTTTGCGTAGGCACTGAGGCTGCCGTACTTCATACGGAAATGCGCCACGATCTCCTCGGGGTGCATTCCTTTTGGCTTTCGTGCCATGATAACTCTCCTCGACCGGGGCGGTGCCAGCCGCCCCTTTTCTTGACCCCCATCCACGGGAACTTTCGCGGTCCCGTTTGCTCGATAGGATTGACGGTGAGAATAGTCTTTTTCGGATTTGCAGCAACCGGAAAAAACGATTTCGCAGATCATAAAATCGTCTTTTCTGTTGATAAGTCGGATTTAGATAGGCTTTTCAATGACTTCATCTAACCAGAAAATCGAAAAAGACGATTTCGCAGATGGAGAAAAAAACTCCGAAGAGTCTTTTCGCTTTCGGCGATTGAAAAGCTGCGTAGAGGCGGCCGGTGGAAACGCTCATGTCGCAGCGTTATCGGGGATCGCCGCGTCCACTCTTAGTGCCTACATGAATGGAGGAGAGTGGAAGGTTGGCGTTGCGCTGAAAATAGCTGATGCGTGCGAGACTTCTCTCAGATGGCTACTATTTGGCGATGATAACGCGGTCATAAGTCAAAAAACGAAGTTGCCTGTGGCATCGAATACAGATGAAGATCGTATTTCAGTACGTCTTGTGAACGTAGAAGCTTCTGCTGGCCATGGAATGACGCCATCTAATATTGAAGAATATGCGTCCATAGACCTAATCCGCAGCGCGCTGCCACCACATGTATTATCCCGGCTCAACCATTTAGTAGGTGTAACCGTTCGTGGCGACAGTATGCAGCCAACACTCTACGATAACGACATCATCTTCGTTGATACCCAGGACACGGACGTCATCCCTGGCTGTGTGTATGTCTTACGTCGCGACCATGACTTCATGGTCAAACGTCTGACCTGGTCAATCATGGGAGACTTGATAGTCAGCAGCGACAACCCCCGTTATCCCTCAGAAACCATAGACGCAAACCGCGCCAGAGCTCTCTTCGAAGCAGGTGGCTCCCCAGTGCAGGTCATGGGCCGCGTCCTATGGAAAACTGGCACGATAGGATCACTTTAAGTGAGAAGAGCTTTTTTAGCCGTTCTCCTCGGCACAGTGGGAGCGTTTGCACTAATATTCGTTGTCGGAGCCGTCCTTTCTCCTGATCAAACTGCGCCTAAGACTGAACAAGCGCTTCAACGGTCACAAGCAAATGACGGAGCAGCAACGCCGCCCGAGGTAACACTTCCGCCCGCTTGGCATACTCCGGTCAAAAATCACTTCCCAGTAATCCCGCCGGGTCCTAACAAAAAATTTATGGAAGAGGCGCAAGAATATCTGACAGCCTGCCTGACATCAGGAGACGAACTTCAAGATTGCTATGATGATCAAGCCCGATTTGAACAGGAATACGTCAACGCTTACGCTGGGGACTTCTTAGCTCAATCCAATATAGCTACCGATATGAGCCAGCATATAAGTGATGGAATCCGTCAGAATTTCATTCAGGCTTGCGCTTGGCGTCTAGTGATTATGGCATCTGGATCAGAATATTTAAGAGATACTGATGCAAATACTACTATTATGATTTGTCGAGAGACAGGAAAAGTAAGTGACGCTGGCATTATCGCCCGTGCTCACGCGATAAAAAAAACGATCGCCTCACACCATGCGAAACTCGTCCCCGTTCCTGAGATAGATTTTGATCCCAGGCGCGATAAAGACGAAGAGAATGCTGGCGGCGACTAAGAAGTGGCCTTTTTGAACACCGTTTAAGAGGGATTAAAACGGTGTTCACCCATAGCCATTAAATTTTACGCTTGGTTCCATATTCTTTGTCTCCGTCACCTAAAGGGTGGTTGCCAGAGACAAGCCTACCTCAAGAACCTTAGAAGCGGTCGGACAGCTCGCGAAGCGGAAGAAACTCCCGTTTTATATCCCGTCAGATCCCGCAACGTCCCGGGACATCCCACTTCCTAGTTCTCCCATACCGTCTGTCCCCCTTCACTGAACAACAAACTGACCATCGACGCAGGCTTCAAATACGCCATCGTCCTGCGAAGCGGCACGAACATGCTGCCAGACACATCTACTGGACGTAACACGAGCAAAACTTACCAAGAGCCGCTTCCAACTGTTGCGATCCGTTATCAGATCAATCCGGAAAACCAGATCTTTGTCTCCGGTGCGACCAACTTCCGTATGCCGACAAACTACTCGCTGTACGATGCTGGCGCGTATTACAAAGGTTCTGGCTATGCAACACATGCAAACCTGAACCAGAATCCGGAAATTTCGATTTCTGAAGAAGTGGGCTACCGTTACACCGGCAAGACGATCATGGGATCGATCACCTACTTCCATTACGACTTTACAAACCGCCTGATGTCTTCCAGCCAGTGCATGGACGACGCCTGCACCAATTACTTCTCCACCAACATCAATGCAGGCGGTCAAACGACAAACGGTGTAGATGCTGAAATCGGTACCCGTCCGATTTTCCGCTACTTCCGTCCGTATGTATCCTTCGAGTATGTTGATGCTCGCCTTGGCAGTAACCTTCAGGCTGGCAGCGGCTCCGGCATTGACTATCTGCGCACCAAGGGCAAGTTCGCACCGGAAACGCCAAAGTTCCAGGTCGGCTTCAACCTTGACTACGACGACGGTCATCTCTTCGGCGGCTACAACCTGAAGTATGTATCCCGCCAGTACTCCACGTTCATGAACGACCAGTCCATTCCGGGCTATGTTCTGATGAACGCAAACATTGGCTACCGCTTCGGTAATCTTGGCTTCCTTCAGGCGCCTAACGTCCGCATCAACTTCTCTAACCTGACGGATAAAGCTTATCTGGGCTTCGTGAAGGGTATCCAGACTAACGCAACACAGCAGACCGGTATCTTCGGCAAGACGGTCAGTGGCTCAACACCAACCTATGCCATCGCGGCTCCATTCGCAGCGATTGCAAGCGTCAGCGCTGGCTTCTGATCTTTCAGAAAGCAGCGAATTCCAATCCCCATGTCAGTTCTCTGGCATGGGGATTTTTTTATGGGCAACAAACAACCTCTTGCCCGCCGTTGACAGACCCCTTGTCCTGCACAGATATAGGACAAAACCCCGTCGTCACGACGTTAGAGGACTCTCATGGCCAGCAAAACTAAGTCCGCAGAAAAATCCGTAGTGGATATTTATCTGGAGCGGCTGCAGGATCACCTGTCCATTGAAACCAAAACAATTGAAACTGTTCTTTCCGAACTCCCTGGTTGCGCGCGTTATGAAACCCTATGCAACCAGATGCGGCAGGATCTCAGCATGCGACGTGCACATGCTGAAGACATTAGAATGCTATTGGGCCGACATGGGCACCCTGCCCCGGCAGCTCATGAAACGGTCTCTTCAATCCTGAACACGGTCTCCAGCCTTTTCCATGGCGGAGAAGATAACGACCTTCTCAAGAGCATCCTCACGGATATCAGC
>Ga0157365_10000132_pt1 | contig 34472 bp, 33 predicted proteins | sample AttsexASBM3_FD_111478 | JGI IMG/M metagenome (GOLD analysis project Ga0157365, IMG submission 111478) | Fungus gardens microbial communities from leaf cutter ant in Ribeirão Preto, State of São Paulo, Brazil - Atta sexdens ASBM3 | ecosystem: Host-associated > Fungi > Mycelium > Unclassified ...
AAACGCGGTCAGTAACAGACCGCAGGTCATCCAGCCATAGACTTGCGCCATAAACGTTTGCAGCCCGGCGCGCGGCTGCACAATGCTTTGACTTGAGCGTGGGAATCGATCCATGACGCTGCCTCACTTATACGGTTAGTTTCGGTTAAACAGTGTAGAGACGCACGGCTCGCGCGTCTCCCCTTCATTAAGCCTGGAACAAATCTCCGGCGATGTCATTACCAGCGCTGCGCCGCCTGCTGATCGCTGTCGCGCGCCTCGACCCAACGGTCGCCGTCCGGCGTGGCTTCACGCTTCCAGAACGGCGCGCGCGTTTTCAGATAATCCATAATAAACTGCGCCGCCTCGAAGGCCTGGCTGCGGTGCGCGCCGGTCACGCCGACAAACACGATTTCATCGCCCGGCCACAGCTCGCCGACGCGGTGAATCACCGACACGCGCTGCAACGGCCAGCGCGCCCGCGCCTCTTCGACTATCTCCGCCAGCGCTTTCTCGGTCATCCCCGGATAGTGCTCCAGCGTCAGCGCACGCACGCTGTCGCCAAGATTATGGTTGCGCACTTTGCCGGTAAACGTCACGACCGCGCCATCTTCATCGCACTGCGCGAGCCACTCATACTCGTCACCGACGCTGAAATTGTCATGGCCGACGCGGATGCGGGTATCGCTCATCTTAACCTCCGGTCACCGGCGGGAAAAACGCCACCTCGTCGCCGTCGGCGAGCGGGTGATCAAACGGCACCAGCGTCTGGTTGACCGCCGCCAGCAGCTTGCCGGACTCCAGCGCCAGCGCAAAGCGTCCGCCGCGCGCCGCGAGATGCTCGCGCAGCGCCTCGACGGTGGCGAATTCCGCCGCCACCTGCTCGGCGTCCACGCCGGTCAGCTCGCGCACCTGCGCGAAAAAGAGCACGTTAATCATGGGCATCCACCTGAAAATCGCCCGACTTGCCGCCGCTTTTTGCCAGCAGCCGCACGGGGCCAATCACCATATCTTTCTGCACCGCTTTACACATGTCATAGATGGTCAGCGCCGCCACCGAGGCCGCCGTCAGCGCCTCCATTTCAACGCCGGTTTTGCCGGTAAGACGACACAGCGACTCAATGCGCACGCGGCTGCGCGCTTCGTCCGCGAACAGCTGCACTTCGACTTTGCTCAGCAGCAGCGGATGGCAGAGCGGGATCAGCTCCCAGGTGCGTTTCGCAGCCTGGATACCCGCGATGCGCGCGGTGGCGAACACGTCGCCTTTGTGATGGCTGCCGTTGACGATCATGGCCAGCGTCTCCGGGCGCATATCGACAAACGCTTCGGCGCGCGCTTCGCGCACCGTTTCCGCCTTACCGGAGACGTCAACCATATGGGCTTCACCAGCGGCGTTGATGTGGGTCAGTTGCGACATAACTTACTTCTTCAGATGAGGGTGAAAATTACACGGGCGCGTGCGGGCGTCGAGCTGCGGCGCGATGATATTTTCCCATGCCGTGCGGCAGGCGCGCGTCGAGCCCGGCATCGCGAAAATCAGGGTGTCGTTGGCGATGCCCGCCACCGCGCGTGACTGCATCATGGCGGTGCCTATCTCTTCAAACGAGAGCATACGGAACATTTCGCCGAAGCCTGCAATCTCCCGGTCAAACAGCGGCTGTAGCGCCTCCGGCACCTGATCGCCTGCGGTGAAGCCCGTACCGCCGTTAATCAACACGACCTGTACGTCGTCGCTGGCTATCCAGCGCGACACCTCGGCGCGAATGGCGTAGCGGTTCTCTTTGACGATGGCTTTATCGACCACCTGATGCCCGGCCTCAATCGCCGCGTCACGTAAAAAATGTCCGGAGGTGTCGTCTTCTTCGCCACGCCGGCTGGAAACGGTAAGGATGGCGACGCGCGCCGGCAGAAACTCTGCGCTGACCTGACTCATAGTGACTCCTTGTACGCGGCGTCAGCCGCCGATGTAGGACAGATTCTGGGTGATGCCGGTATTGCCCTGATGCAGGAAATGGGTTTGCTTTTTACCGCGCAGCGCCTCTTCGATACGCGCCATCAGCGCCGCCTGCTGCCCTTCTTCGGCCAGCAGATCGCGCAGATCCACGCCGCCGTCGCCGAACAGGCACAGATGCAGTTTACCGACCGACGAGACGCGCAGGCGGTTGCAGCTGGCGCAGAAATCTTTCTCATAGGGCATAATAAGCCCGATTTCGCCGTCGTAATCCGGGTGGCAGAAGACCTGCGCCGGGCCGTCGGCGCGGCTGCGCAGCTGGTGGATCCACCCGCGTTTCAGCAGTTCCTCGCGAAGAGTCGCGCCCGAGATATGGTGCTTGCGAAAGAGCTCGCTGCCCTCGCCCGTTTCCATCAGCTCAATAAAGCGTAGCTGGATGGGGCGGCTTTTGATCCAGTTGAGGAAGGTGTCGAGCTGGTGATGGTTCACATCGCGCATCAGCACGGTGTTGACTTTCACCTTCGCAAAGCCTGCGTCAAACGCGGCGTCGATGCCCGCCATCACCTGGCGGAATTTGTCCTGGCCGGTAATCGCGTGAAACTGGCGGGCGTCGAGGCTGTCGACGCTGACGTTAACCGCCGTGAGCCCGGCCTCGCGCCACTGCGCGACGTCGCGCGCGAGCCGGTAGCCGTTGGTCGTCACGGCAATCTGACGAACAGAGGGGTTTTCACGCACGGCGGCGATGATGTCGCAAAAATCGCGGCGCAGCGACGGCTCGCCGCCGGTGAGACGCACTTTTTCCGTGCCGAGCGCCGCGAACGCGCGGGTCACGCGACGGATTTCGTCAAGCGAGAGAAAACCTTTGTTGGTGACGCCAGCGGGCCTGTAACCCTCCGGCAGACAGTAGGTGCAACGAAAGTTGCAGACGTCAGTCACTGACAGGCGCAAGTAATAGAACTTACGCGCAAACGCATCGGTAAGTTGAGAAGCCATGTACACCTTTCCAAATCGGGAGATGCAGTCATTTCTTCCTGCACCCTGGTGGCGTTTCGCCACGGCCAGAGCGCCATATTTTATTGAAAACGTAGGCGCAAAGGCTTGAGTGTCATATTCAGGTTATTAAACCTGCCAGCCGCGATAGTAGCGCGTTACGGCCTGTTTCGCCACGCGCGATTTCGCTATATAAATTGATATATAACGGCGTTATTTCCGTTACGCGCACCAGAATACGTAAAAACCCCGCTTTCACTTTGATGTGTGTCATTTTCAGCGCCAGCAGATCGTTTTTCTGGCGTTTTTCAGCTACCGTAGGCGGATTGATATAATAAGGATTAGGTATGCGCAATCGCACGTTTGCGGATCTCGACCGGGTGGTAGCGCTCGGCGGCGGTCACGGTTTAGGACGCGTTATGTCCTCGCTCTCTTCTCTGGGTTCACGCCTCACGGGCATTGTCACCACGACCGATAACGGCGGCTCGACGGGCCGTATCCGACGCTCGGAAGGCGGCATCGCCTGGGGCGATATGCGCAACTGTCTGAATCAGTTAATTACCGAACCGAGCGTCGCGTCGGCGATGTTTGAGTACCGTTTTGGAGGTAACGGAGAACTTTCGGGGCATAACCTCGGAAATCTCATGTTAAAGGCGCTCGATCACCTGAGCGTGCGGCCGCTTGAGGCGATCAATCTCATCCGTAACCTGCTTAAAGTGGACGCGTTCTTAATTCCGATGTCTGAGCAGCCGGTGGATCTGATGGCCATCGATAGCGATGACAACGAAGTGTATGGCGAGGTGAATATCGATTTGCTGAGCCACCCGCCAAAAGAGCTGATGCTCTACCCGAAGGTGCAGGCGACGCGCGAGGCGGTCGAGGCGATCGCCGAGGCTGATTTAATCATCATTGGCCCCGGCAGTTTTTACACCAGTCTGATGCCGCTGCTGTTGCTGGATGACCTCGCGCAGGCGCTGCGCCGCACCCCCGCGCCGATGGTGTATATCGGCAATCTGGGCCGCGAACTGAGCCCGGCCGCCGCCGCGCTGCGTCTCGAAGAAAAGCTGGCGCTGATGGAAGCGTATGTCGGTAAACGCGTGGTGGACGCCGTAGTCGTTGGCCCGAAGGTGGATGTCAGCGGCGCGCAGGCGCGAATTATTATCCAGGAGCCGCTCGAAGCGAGCGATATCCCCTACCGCCACGACCGCCATTTGTTGCGCGTCGCGCTCGAAAAAGCGATCCAGGCGTTGGGGTAATACGTTGAGGTGTCGTGACGACGGGTTTGTGGCGATGGCGGAGCAGTGGTGATGGCGGGTTTGTGGTGATGGCGGGTGCGCTTCGCTTACCCGCCCTACAGCGGTTATCTCACCATTCAACACGGGTTGGCTTTGCCCTACCACGGCGGGTGCGCTTCGCTTACCCGCCCTACAAAAAATAACGTGGCTCACGTAGGGCGGGTAAGCGTTAGCGCACCCGCCGCGCACATCACATCACATCACATCACACCAAAACATTACGACGCGGCGATAAACAGCTCGCGCAGCTGATGGAGCTTGTCGCGCAGCTGCGCGGCCTCCTCGAACTCCAGGTTCTGGGCGTGCTGCACCATCTGCGCTTCGAGCTGATGAATCTTCTGCTGCAACGCTTTCGGCGTGAGCGCCAGTTCAGCGGCTTCGACATCGGCTACGCTGCGGCCTTTGCCGCGGCCTTTCGGCTTGGTTTTGGCGATATTCTCGCCAAGCGCCAGAATATCCACCACCTTCTTGTTGAGCCCCTGCGGCACGATGCCGTGCTCTTCGTTATAACGCTGCTGCTTCTCGCGGCGGCGCTCGGTTTCGCCGATGGCTCTCGCCATCGATGGCGTGATTTTGTCGCCGTAGAGAATCGCTTTACCGTTAACGTTACGCGCCGCGCGGCCGATGGTCTGGATAAGCGAGCGCTCGGAACGCAGGAAGCCCTCTTTATCGGCGTCAAGGATCGCCACCAGCGAAACCTCAGGCATATCCAGCCCCTCACGCAGCAGGTTGATACCCACCAGCACGTCGAACTCGCCAAGACGCAGATCGCGAATAATTTCCATACGCTCGACCGTGTCGATATCCGAGTGCAGATAGCGCACTTTCTCGCCGTGCTCTTCCAGATATTCGGTTAAATCTTCGGCCATGCGCTTGGTGAGCGTCGTGACCAGCACGCGCTCGTTGATAGCCACGCGCTTGCGGATCTCCGACAGCAGATCGTCCACCTGCGTCGCCACCGGGCGCACTTCGATAATCGGGTCGAGCAGCCCGGTCGGGCGCACCACCTGGTCGATAATTTCGCTGCCCGACTTTTCGAGCTCATAGTTGCCCGGCGTCGCCGAGACGTAAACCGTCTGCGGCGCCAGCGCTTCGAACTCTTCAAATTTCAGCGGACGGTTATCCAGCGCCGACGGCAGGCGGAAGCCATACTCCACCAGCGTCTCTTTGCGCGCCCGGTCGCCGCGGAACATCCCGCCGATTTGCGGAATGGTGACGTGCGATTCGTCGATAACCAGCAGCCCGTCCGCCGGCAGGTAGTCAAACAGCGTCGGCGGCGCCTCGCCCGGCCCACGGCCTGAGAGATAGCGCGAGTAGTTCTCGATGCCCGAGCAATAGCCGAGCTCGTTCATCATTTCGAGGTCAAACTGGGTGCGCTGGGTCAGACGCTGCTCTTCCAGCAGTTTATTGTTCTCAAGCAGCACCTTGCGACGCTCCGCCAGCTCCACTTTGATCTCTTCCATCGCCTGCACGATGCGCTCGCGCGGGGTGACGTAGTGTGTTTTCGGGTAGACGGTGAAACGCTGGATGATGGAATCCACGGTGCCGGTCAGCGGGTCGAACAGCGACAGCCGCTCCACCTCTTCGTCAAACAGCTCGACGCGCAGCGCGAGATCGTCCGATTCCGCCGGGAAGATATCAATCACCTCGCCGCGCACGCGGAAGGTGCCGCGCTGAAACGCCTGGTCGTTGCGGGTATATTGCAGCTCCGCGAGACGGCGCAGGATAGCGCGCTGGTCGATAATCATCCCTTTAGTGAGATGCAGCATCATTTTCAGATAGAGATCCGGGTCGCCCAGACCGTAGATAGCCGACACCGACGCCACCACCACGACATCGCGGCGCTCAAGCAGCGCTTTGGTCGCCGACAGACGCATCTGCTCAATATGCTCGTTCACCGACGCGTCCTTTTCGATAAAGGTGTCGGAGCTCGGCACATAGGCTTCCGGCTGGTAGTAGTCGTAGTAGGAGACGAAATACTCGACGGCGTTCTCCGGGAAAAACTCTTTCATCTCGCCGTAGAGCTGCGCGGCCAGCGTTTTGTTGGGCGCCAGCACCATCGTCGGGCGCTGCAAATCGGCTATCACGTTCGCCATGGTGAAGGTCTTACCCGAGCCCGTCACCCCCAGCAGCGTCTGGTGCGCCAGTCCGTCCTCCAGCCCTTCCTTGATGCGGCGGATAGCCTCTGGCTGGTCGCCGGAAGGTTTGAAAGCGGAGTTGAGTTTGAACGGTTTGCTCATGAAGAAACACCTGATGAAGATTTGCGCGGGACAGAGCGTTAATTGTACTCACCGCAGCGATTTTTGCCAGCGTTAAATACTGGATATAAAATCAGTAGCCGCGGCGCGGATAGTGTCTCTGCCGCCTTTTTTCCGGTCGGAACGAAGAAAATTTCGCGGGCTGCCAGATAAAACACTGGCGGGCGGCGGTTATCCCCAGAACTTTTTGTTCTTTAACATTTGTCAAGTGAAGCTGTGATACTTTTGTTGCAGCAGATGACACTTTTCCTTCATGGCTTGCTTTTAATTAACCTGCTAATTTTAAATGACTTTTCATAAAAGACGGCTTTCGCGCCAGATCGGGTGGAACCCGCATCCGCTCTCGCTTACGGCGCGTTTTCTAACTCTAATGCACAAGGTTATCCACAGGAATAGTGGATAACTGCCTCCAGCCCTGAAAGCGCGCCGCGTGGGCGAATCGCGCCGGGCCTCGGTTTTGGACGCAGAAAAAAATTTTCCCGCCTGGTTTTCGCGGTGTCCGCGCCCCCGATCGGCGCGTCTGGCGCAGGCCTTTTCCCCATTTTCGCGTTGCCTGCGCCCGCGCTGCACCAAAACCACGCCTGTTGCGGCACTCAAAAAGTGCACGCCGGGCGGCTTTCGCCAGAATAACGCACTGGCTCGCCGCCGTTCCTTTAGGTTTAGTCTCAATTCCCAGGACAATCAAAGGCGTTTTCACTGGCTGGCAAGGGAATTGCAATGGCCCTGTTACCGGAACTACACCCGCTCTTCGTCCTTGCCGGGGAGCGAAGCAGGATGCGTGGGCAGGCCGGGGAAGTCACAGCGCAGCCGGGCTTATGCGCGGCGCGCTAACGTTGTTTTCCGATACCCTGTCTCAAGGAGAAGCGCCATGTTAAGTCTGCACGCGGTTAACCACTTTTACGGCACACAGCACAGCTTGTGGGATGTCAGCCTCGATTTACTGCCGGGAGAGTGCACCTGCGTCATTGGCGCGCCGGGCATGGGGAAAACCACGCTGCTGAACTGCGTGGCCGGGTATCTGCCCGTGAAAAGCGGCAGTATTCTCTGGCGCGAGGCCGGACGCGCGCCGCAGGAGCTCATGCGCGTCGGGGCGCAGGCGCGCGCGGCGCTCGGCATCAGCTATGTGCCGCAGGAGCGACGCTATTTTTCGCAGCTCACCGTCGAAGAAAATCTGCATATCGCCCTGCTCGCCCAACCTCAGGCCGCCGCCGCGCTGCCAGAGCCGGTATTCGACCTCTTCCCGGCGCTGTATGACGAGCGCCACGCGCAGGCCTCGCGCCTGACGCCGGAGGTCGCGCATCAGCTGACGCTGGCCCAGGCGCTGGTCACGCGCCCGCGCCTGCTGATCCTCGATGAACCGACGCGCGGGCTCGCGCAGGCGTTTATCCCGCGTCTGGGAGATATTCTGGTGCGGCTTAACCGCGAGTGGGGCATGAGTCTGCTGCTGGTGGAGCGCCATCTGGCGTTTATCCGCCGGGTGGCGGATCGCTTCTGTCTGCTGCATCGCGGGCGCGCCGTGGCCCGCGGCAGCGTGGCGCAGTTAACCGATGCGCGCATGACGCACTGGATAACGCCTTAGCGCGCCAGTTTACTGAGATCGAGCCACTGCGCGGCAGGCGTCACATTGGGCTCGCCGCAAAGCCACGGGATCTCGCCGAGCATCGGCGCGGGCAGCAGGCGTTGCAGCGTGGCGAGATATGCCTCATGACGGCGGCCCGGCGGCTGCACATCGTTCGCCACCCAGCCCGCGAGACGCAGCCCGGCGGCCTGTACCGCCTGCGCGGTCAGCAGCGCGTGGTTGATGCAGCCAAGCTTCACGCCGACCACCAGAATCACCGGCAGGCGCTCCTGCTGTACCCAGTCGGCAAAGGTGGCATCGTCGGCAAGCGGCGTAAACCAGCCGCCCGCGCCTTCTACCAGCACCCAGTCGGCCTGCGACTCCAGCGCGCGCAGGCCCGCTGAGAGCACCGCGAAATCAATCGCTCGCCCTTCTTCCTGGCTTGCGATATGCGGCGAGGTGGGTTCTTCGAACGTCAGCGGATTTACCTGCTCATAGCTCAGCGCCACGCTGCTGTGGCGCTGGAGCGCGAGCGCGTCGCTGTTGCGCAGCCCTTCCGGGGTCATTTCGCTGCCGGAAGCGACCGGCTTGTAGCCAACCGCGCGATGCCCTGCGGCCTTTGCCGCTTCGAGCAGCGCGCAGCTGGCGATAGTTTTGCCTACTTCCGTATCGGTTCCGGTAATAAACCAGCGTTCAGTCACGTTCAATCACTCCAGAAATCAAATGGTAAGTCAGCGGGAAACCGCCTTCTTTTTGCGGCCAGGCCGCTTCCAGCGCGCGCAGCTGGCGACGCGTGAGCGTGCGGCTCTCGCGTCCGGCGTGCAGATGGGTCGCACCGATGCCCTTCAGCGAATGCATCGCGCCGAGGGCGTCGCCAAACAGCAGCGTCACCGGGTGCTGGCGCAGCGTCATACGGGCCGCCGGCGCGGCGGCGTGTATCGATTCGGGGCTCGCGAAAGTGTTGGCGTGGGGGCGGTCATCCACCGCCGCCCATGCCTGATGGAGCTCGCCAAGCGAGCCGTGCGCCAGCGTGCTGAACGCCACCCGCCCGCCAGGCCGCGCGACGCGCAGCATCTGCGCCAGCGCCACGGCAAGGCTCTGGCACCACTGCACCGCCAGGTTGCTCCAGACGAGATCAAAGCTTGCGTCAGCAAACGGCAGCGCCTCGATATCGCCCTGGATGAAGCGGTGCGCGGCGCGGCGTTCGCGCGCCTGGACCAGCATGCCGGGGCTTAAATCGAACGCCGTTACGTCGCAGCCGCGCGCGCGCCAGTCGAGGCTGCCCGCGCCGGTGCCGCAGCCCGCGTCCAGCACCGTTGCGATGCCCTGCGCGCCGCAGTGTTCCGCCAGCAACCGCGCGCTCTGGCGCTGAAGGGCCGCGAAATCGTCATAGCTGTGCGCCGCGCGGCCAAACGCGGCGGCCACGGCGCGTTTATCAACGGCAAGCGTCATATAGCGCCTCCAGCAGCGCGTCGATGTCGCTATCCTGATGCGCGGCGCTAAGCGTCAGGCGCAGGCGCGCGGTGCCGGGCGGCACGGTCGGCGGGCGAATGGCCGTCACCCAGCAGCCGCGCGCCCGCAGTTTCGCGGCAAGCGCCAGCGCGGCGCCGTTTTCACCGACGATGAGCGGCTGAATGGCGGTGTGCGACCCGGCAAGCGTCAGCGGCAATTGCGCCGCCCCCGCGCGAAACCGGGCGATATTACGCGTAAGACGCGCGCGCAGCTCGTCGCCCTCGCGGATGACCGTGAGCGCCGCGCGCAGCGCCTGCGCCTGGGCGCCCGGCATCGCGGTGCTGTAGATAAGATGTCGCGCGGTCTGGAGCAGATAATCGGCCATCGGCTCGCTACACAGCAGCGCCGCGCCGCTCAGGCCGAACGCCTTCCCGAACGTCACCAAAAGCAAGTCAGGCCTGACGCCTGCGACCTCACAGCTGCCCCGCCCTTCGCGGCCCAGCACGCCGATACCGTGGGCGTCATCCACCATCAGCAGCGTCTGCTCGCCCTGCGTCAGCGCAGCAAGTTCAGCGAGCGGCGCGAGATCGCCATCCATGCTGAACACCCCTTCGGTAAACGCGAGCGTCAGCCCGTCGACGGGTTTGTCGAGCAGCGCGGCGAGCGCCTGCGGCGAGTTATGCGCAAAGCGGCGCAGCGTCGCCGGGCTGTGGCTTGCGGCCTCCAGCAGCGAGGCGTGGCTTAACCGGTCGGCGAGAAGGCGATCCTGCGGCTGCATCAGCGCGGCCACCACCGCCTGGTTGGCGGCGAAACCGGAGATAAACAGCAGCGCGCGGTCATAGCCGAGCCACTGCGCCAGCGCGTTTTCGAGCGCCTGATGCGCGCCGCTGTAGCCGCTGACGTGACCGGAAGCGCCGCTGCCGACGCCATAGTGTTCAGCGCCCTGCTGCCACGCCGCGATAAGCGCCGGGTGCTGGCTTAGCCCCAGGTAGTCGTTACCGGAAAAGTTCCGGTAGCGCACGCCCTGATGCACCAGCGCGCCTTCTGGCGCCGGGTCGCAGACGACGCGACGGCGCAGGCTGTGGCTGGCCTCGCGCGCCGTTAGCGCCTCGTCGATTCTCGCCTGCCAGGTCATACCGCCGCCGCGTTGTAATACTGGGCGTTGTCGGCGTCGCGCAGCGCATGCTCCAGACGCTGCTGCTGTTCGTTATCGCCCGCCAGCACCGCGGTCTGCTGCGGGTTGATGCCGAGCTTGCGGAACAGCTGCAGATCTTTGTCCTCTTCCGGGTTCGGCGTGGTCAGCAGTTTGCAGCCGTAGAAAATGGAGTTGGCGCCTGCCATAAAGCACATCGCCTGGGTCTGCTCGCTCATCTGCTCGCGGCCCGCCGAGAGACGCACGTATGAGGTCGGCATCATGATGCGCGCCACCGCGATGGTGCGGATGAAATCGAACGCGTCGACGTCGTCGTTATCGGCAAGCGGCGTGCCCTTCACCTTCACCAGCATGTTGATCGGCACGCTTTCCGGCGGCGTCGGGAGGTTGGCGAGCTGCAGCAGAAGGCCCGCGCGGTCGGTGACGGTTTCGCCAAGCCCTACGATGCCGCCGGAGCAGACCTTAATGCCCGCGTCGCGCACCTTTTCAATCGTGTCGAGACGCTCCTGATAGGTGCGCGTGGTGATGATGTTGCCGTAAAACTCCGGCGAGGTGTCGAGGTTATGGTTGTAGTAATCCAGGCCCGCCTCGCCGAGGCGCTGCGCCTGGGCGTCGCTCAGCGTGCCGAGCGTCATGCAGGTCTCAAGGCCCATCGCTTTCACGCCCTGCACCATCTGCTCCAGGTAAGGCATATCGCGATCGTTGGGGTTTTTCCAGGCCGCGCCCATGCAGAAACGCGTGGAGCCCGCCGCTTTGGCTTTACGCGCGGAATCGAGCACCTGCTCCACTTCCATCAGGCGCTCTGACTCAAGGCCGGTTTTGTAGCGCGCGCTCTGCGGGCAGTATTTGCAGTCTTCCGGGCAGGCGCCGGTTTTGATCGACAGCAGCGTGCTGACCTGCACCTGGCGCGGGTCGAAATGCTGGCGATGGACCTGCTGGGCTTCGAACAGCAGATCCAGCAGCGGTTTTTCAAAAAGTTCAGTGACTTGCGACAAAGTCCAGCGTGAAAGGTGAGCCATCGGGCGTCTCCAAAGGGTTTTATTTATCTGGGTTATGGATATACTCGTAAACCTAAATCTTTTTAATTTGGTTTACAAGTCATGATAACACCCGACGATCTCGCCTTCGATCGCGACCACATCTGGCACCCTTACACCTCCATGAGCGCGCCGCTGCCGGTGTATCCGGTCACCGCTGCCGCAGGCTGCGAACTGCAGCTGGCGAGCGGCGAACGGCTGGTGGACGGTATGTCGTCATGGTGGGCCGCCATTCACGGCTATAACCATCCGCGCCTTAACGCGGCGATGAAAAGCCAGATTGACGCGATGTCGCACGTAATGTTCGGCGGTATTACCCACCCCGCCGCCATCGCGCTGTGCCGCGCGCTGGTGGCGATGACGCCGGAGAGCCTGGAGTGCGTGTTCCTCGCCGACTCCGGGTCGGTGGCGGTGGAAGTGGCGATGAAAATGGCGTTGCAGTACTGGCACGCCCGCGGCGAGCCGCGCCAGCGCTTTCTCACCTTCCGCCACGGCTACCACGGCGACACGTTCGGGGCGATGTCGGTCTGCGACCCGGACAACTCGATGCACAGCCTGTGGAAAGGCTATCTGCCGGAAAACCTGTTCGCGCCCGCGCCGCAGAGCCGCTTTGACGGCGAGTGGGACGAGCGCGACATCGCGCCTTTCGCAAGGCTGCTGGCCGCGCACCGTCACGAAATTGCCGCCGTTGTCCTGGAGCCGATTGTTCAGGGCGCGGGCGGGATGCGCATGTATCACCCGGAGTGGCTCAGGCGCATTCGCCGCATGTGCGATCGCGAAGGGATTTTGCTTATCGCTGATGAAATAGCGACCGGCTTTGGCCGCACCGGGAAACTGTTCGCCTGCGAACACGCCGGGATCGCGCCGGATATTCTCTGCCTCGGCAAAGCGCTGACGGGCGGCACCATGACGCTTTCCGCCACGCTGACGACTCGCCTTGTGGCGGAGACTATCAGCAACGGCGAGGCGGGCTGCTTTATGCATGGCCCGACGTTTATGGGCAACCCGCTCGCCTGCGCGGTGGCAACAGAGAGCCTGGCGCTGCTGGCGACCGGCGAATGGCGCGCGCAGGTGGCGGCCATAGAACAGCAACTACGCGAGGAGCTCGCCCCGTGCCGCGCGCTGCCGCAGGTAGTCGACGTGCGCGTGCTCGGCGCTATTGGCGTGGTCGAAACCCATCATCCGGTCGATATGGCGGCGCTGCAGCGCTTTTTCGTGGAACAGGGCGTCTGGGTGCGTCCGTTTGGCCGCCTGATTTACCTGATGCCGCCGTATATCATCACCTCGGAACAGCTTACGCGGCTCACCCGCGCGGTGAGTGAAGCGGTAAAAAACCCACGATTTTTCAGACACTGAGCGCGCGGCAAGCGGTGAGGGATGCACTACACTTTCAGGATTTGCGATAAAACCAGGAGAACGCGATGAAGATTCTGATGGTACTGACCTCCCACGACAAACTGGGCGATACCGGGAAAAAGACCGGCTTCTGGCTGGAGGAGTTTGCGGCGCCGTACTACGTGTTTCATGATGCGGGCATCGACGTGACGCTCGCCACGCCGCAGGGCGGCCAGCCGCCGCTTGACCCGACAAGCGACGCGCCGGACGCGCAAACCGCCGACACCCGTCGCTTTCGCGAAGATCCGCAGGCCCAGGCGGCGCTCGCCAATACCGTGCGCCTTGATGAGATTAACGCCGACGAGTATGACGCGCTGTTTTATCCGGGCGGCCACGGCCCGCTGTGGGATCTCGCCGAAGATCCGATTTCCATCGCGCTTATCGAACACTACTGGGGTGGCGGCAAGCCCGTCGCGGCCGTCTGCCACGCGCCCGGCGTGCTGCGCCATGTGAAAAAACCGGACGGCACGGCGCTGGTGGAAGGCAAGCGCGTCACCGGCTTTACCAACAGTGAAGAAGAGGCGGTCGGGCTGACCCACGTGGTGCCGTTCCTCGTGGAAGACGCGCTTAAAGAGGCAGGCGGCCAGTTTGAGCGCACGGATGACTGGGGCGTGCATGTCGTCGTCGACGGGCATCTGGTGACCGGTCAGAATCCGGCCTCGTCCGCAGCGACCGCCGAGGCGCTGCTAAAACTGCTGCATCTGTAAGCGGGGGAACGGCATGAAGCTCATTAGCGTCAATTTTAACGACGGCGACAAACTCCCCGCGCGTCACGTCTTTAACGGTATGGGTTATGAGGGCGATAATATTTCGCCCCATCTCACCTGGGATGAGGTGCCGCCCGGCACCAAAAGCTTTGTGGTGACCTGCTATGATCCGGACGCGCCGACCGGCTCCGGCTGGTGGCACTGGGTGGTGGCGAATCTGCCGGCCGACACCCGCGTGCTCCCCCAGGGCGCAGGCTCCGGTCAGGCTGACCTGCCCGAAGGCGCCATCCAGACGCGTACCGATTTTGGCACGCCGGGCTACGGCGGCGCGGCGCCGCCGAAGGGCGAAACGCATCGCTATATTTTCACGGTGCACGCGCTGGATGTGGAGCGCATCGAGGTGGATGAAAACGCCAGCGGCGCGCTGGTCGGGTTCAACGTTCACTTCCACCGGCTCGCCAGCGCCTCGCTGACGGCGCATTACCTCTGAGCATTTTGAAGCCGGTTGTCATAATCGGCTTCCCGTTTCGCTCAACTTAGTATAAAAAAGCAGGCTCTTGTGCGTTCCCCCATTTCAACAGGCTTAGCAAGGAGCAACCCTTGAACAAATTTTCGGTATCCCGTCTGGCGCTGGCGTTCGCTTTTGGCGTGACACTGACTGCATGCAGCTCAACGCCACCGGACCAGCGTCCTTCTGAACAACGCGCGCCGGGTACGTCGGCTCGCCCGGTGCTGTCTGCGGATGAAGCGAAGAATTTCGTCCCGGCCCGCTACTTCTCGAATATCGATCCGAATGCCGCGCCGTGGGCGCCGTCATCGATTCGACTGCCCGAAAAAGCGGACTTCGTGGTCGGCCAGGCAGGCGAACAGGGCGTGACCCACACCAGCATTCAGGCGGCGGTAGACGCGGCGATCGCGCGTCACGCCAGCAATCGTCAGTATATCGCTATCCTGCCGGGCACCTATGAAGGCACCGTGTATGTGCCGGCCGCGCCTGGCAGCGTTACCCTGTACGGCACCGGCGAAAAACCGATCGACGTGAAGATCAGCGCCGCGCTGGACAGCGAAATGGACGCCAACACCTGGCGCCGTACCGTGAACCCGTCCGGCAAATATATGCCCGGCAAACCGGCCTGGTATATGTTCGACAACTGCCAGAATCACCGTAACGGCAGCGTTGGCCTGATGTGCTCCGCCGTGTTCTGGTCGCAGAATAACGGCCTGCAACTGCAGAACCTGACCATCGAAAACAGCCTCGGCGACGCCGCAGGCGAAGGCCAGCATCAGGCTGTCGCGCTGCGTACCGACGGCGATCGAGTGCAGATCAACAAGGTCAATATTCTGGGCCGCCAGAATCCGTTCCTGGTGACCAACAGCGATATCCGCAACCGCTTTACGCCGGATCGTCTGACCCGCACCCAAGTGACGAACAGCTATGTGGAAGGCGATGTGGATCTGGTGGCTGGCCGCGGCGCGGTGGTGTTTGATAACACCGAATTCCGCGTCGTGAACACCCGCACTCAGAAAGAAGGCTATGTCTTCGCGCCGGCGACCGCGCCGAACTTCTATTACGGCTTCCTCGCGGTGAACAGCCGCTTTGTGGCTGCCGGTGACGGTGTGGCGCAGCTTGGCCGCGCGTGGGATCTGGACGCGAGCGCTAACGGCTACACCCCAGGCCAGACGCCGAACGGCCAGGTTGTCATTCGTGACAGCGTGATTGACGCCGGTTTCAACACCGCGCAGCCGTGGGGCCCGGCGCTGGGCTCACAGCGTCCGTTTACCGGCAATACCGGCGCGCAGGATGATAAAGGCAATATCCAGCGTGATCTGAACGACGCGAACGCCAACCGCCTGTGGGAATACAACAACCGCGGGCTCGGCAGCAAAGTCGTCGCTGAACCGAAAAAGTAATCGCGCCGGTCACCGGGCTTTAGCAAAAAAGGGGGAGCAGTCCCCCTTTTTATTGGTTCGTATTATTGGTTCGTAATTTGAGGCACGTCCTGAAATTTCTCAACAGTCAGCCGTACTATTACGGCGTTGAGAACAACAGACGTGCAGGCGGCTCACCCCCGCCGAAAAAAAACCTCGCCGCGGCGAGGTTTTTTCTTTGGTGCGGCTTACGCCTCGAAGGCGTTGATAACCACCCACATCGGGCCCTGGCCCACCGCGTAACGCGCTTTCTCCGTCAGCAGCCCCTGCGCGCCTTCAATACCGTAGAGCGCAATGTGATGCGACTTCTGGCCTGCGGCAATCAGATACTGACCGCTGTTGTCGATATTAAAGCCGCGCGGCTGGGTTTCCGTCGGCTGATGCCCCTGCACTTCCAGCACGCTGCCGTCTTCAGAAACGGTAAAGACGGTGATAACGCTCGCGGTGCGATCGCACGCGTACAGATGGCGGCCATCCGGCGTAATGTGAATATCCGCCGCCCAGCGGGTGTCAGCAAAACCGGCAGGCATCATATCCAGCGTCTGCACGCACTCTTTTTTACCGTGCGGATCGTTGAGCGCCCAGACATCGACCGAGCTGTTAAGCTCATTGACGCAGTAGGCAAAAGGCTTGTTGGGGTGGAACACCAGATGGCGCGGCCCGGCACCGGCAACTGTCGTGACCTCCGCCGGGGTTTGCGGCTCAAGGCGGCCATCGTCGGTTAAGGTGAACAGGCAGATGCGATCCTGCTTCAGCGCCGGCACCCACAGGGTGCGGTTATCCGGGGAGATATTCGCGGAGTGGCAACCTTCCAGCCCTTCCACTACGGCGACGGTCTCGCCCGGCAGTCCGTCATTCAGACGCACCACGCTCACGCTGCCCGCGTTATACGAGCCGCTGAACAGGAAGCGACCGGTATGATCGGTGGAGATATGAGTCGGGCTGCCCGGCAGCGGCGCTTCGCCCGCCTCGCTGAGCGTGCCGTCGTGGGCAGCGATGCGATACGCAATCACGCGAAATTCCGGACGCACGCCGACATACAGGAAACGTTTGTCGGGGCTGACGACCATCGGCTGAACCTGCCCCGGCGCGTCCACCACCTGCAACAGCGTCAGAGAGCCCTGCGGCTCCAGACGCCAGACGTGGATCTGCTGGCTCTCCGGGCTTGCGGTATAAACGGTTTGTTTCATGAATACTCCTTTCCTCACTGCAGCTTGAAAGACTGTCTCAAGGGTAGCGTGTTTTATCTTCCTGTGCCGACGCAGGCGCTGCGGGTTTCACCCCTCGCCTCTGGCGGTGTACCATCAACCGGATCTTCTGACTGACGACTCTGGAAACCCGCATGACCTTTCGCGTAATCGCTCTCGACTTAGACGGCACCCTGCTCACCGCACAAAAAACCATCCTCCAGGAATCTCTCGACGCGCTCGCGCTGGCGAAAGACGCCGGGCTGAAACCGGTTATCGTGACCGGGCGCCACCATAATGCCATCCATCCTTTTTATCAGGCGCTGGCGCTTGATACACCTGCAATTTGTTGTAATGGCACTTATTTGTATGATTATCAAGCGAAAAAGGTCCTGACTGCCGACCCGATGTCACCCCAGCAGGCCAGCGCATTGCTCGAACTGCTTACCGAACACGGCATACATTCCTTAATGTATGTGGATGACGCGATGCTGTATGAGCACGCTTCCGGCCATATCCAGCGCACCGAAAACTGGGCGCTGCGCCTGCCCGAAGCCCAGCGTCCAATCTTCCGCCAGGTCGCCTCGCTGCGTGATGCGGCGCGCTCGGTGGAGAATATCTGGAAATTCGCGCTGACCGGCGAGGACATTCCGCGCCTGCAAAGCCTCGCGCTGACCATTGAGCGCGAGCTGGGGCTCGCCTGCGAGTGGTCATGGCACGATCAGGTGGATGTGGCCGCGCCCGGCAACAGTAAAGGCAAGCGGCTGGCGCAGTGGGTGGAATCGCAGGGGTTGTCGATGGATCAGGTGGTGGCATTCGGCGATAACCACAACGATATCTCGATGCTGGAGCGCGCCGGCCTCGGTATCGCCATGGGGAATGCCGATGACATCGTGAAATCGCACGCCGACAAAGTGATTGGCCCCAACACCGAGGCCAGCATTGCCGACGCGCTGCGTCAGTGGGTGCTTTAAGTGGTGATCGACACGCTTTTAATCTGGGCGTAAAGCCAGAGGCCCGGCTTGATAGCGAGCTCGTCGCGCGCCCAGGGGCTAATGCGCGCCCAGAGGGTGCGCGAGCCCACCTCCAGCTGAACTTCTACCTGACCGTTGTCGTCGTAACATTGCGCCACGCGGGCGCGCACGATGTTACGAATGCTGCTTTGCAGCGGCGGTTGCAGCACCAGCGAGACGTCGGACGCCTGAATGCGAATGCGCAGCGGCGTCTGCAGCGGCTTTTCGATGCGGCTGACCCACAGATGCTGGTCGCCCAGCGCCAGCGCCGTCATCGCATAGTGCGGATGATGCTCAAGCACGGTAACTTTCAGCACGCTGCTCTGCTGCTCCGGCGGCAGCCACGGGTTCATCACGCTGCTGCCCCAGATATCCTCCAGGCTACCGAACGCTTTCACCTCGCCCTGCTCCAGCACCAGCACTTTATCCGCCAGGTGCAAAATCTCCTCCAGCGAATGGCTGACATAGAGCATCGGGATGTTGATTTCGCGCGCCAGCCGTTGCAGATACGGCAGCAGCTCGCGCTTGCGCGGCACATCGAGCGAGGCGAGCGGCTCGTCGAGCAGCAAGAGTTCCGGCGCGGTCAGTAACGCGCGGCCTATCGCCACGCGCTGCTTTTCGCCGCCCGACAGCGTGCCCGGAAGGCGGTCCAGCAGCGGCTCAATGCCGAGCAGCGTCACCAGCTTGTCAAACTGCGCCGCCATCTCTTTCGCCATGCCATATTTCAGGTTGCCGCGCACTTTATAGTGCGGGAACAGGCGCGCGTCCTGGAAGACATAGCCGATGCGGCGTTTTTCCGGCGGCAGGAAGGTGTCGGTTTCGGTATCGCTCAGCACGCGGTCGTTTAATACGATGCGCCCGTGCTGCGGACGCGTCAGGCCGCTGATGGCGTTAATCAGCGAGGTTTTGCCCGCGCCCGAGACGCCAAAGATGGCGGTAATGCCGCTGCCCGGCAGGGTTTCATTGACCGTCAGGCGGTGGTTGCCGAGCACCTGGGTGAAATTAAGCTCCAGCATTATGACGCCCCCAGACGACGGCGGCTCTGGCGCGCCAGCCATTCAGAAAGCATCAGCGAGCAGAGCGCCAGCACGATAGCGATAACGCACAGCCGCGCAGCGGCACCCTCACCGCCCGGCGTCTGGATAAGCGTATACATCGCCGACGGCAGCGTGCGGGTTTCGCCAGGAATATTAGCGACAAAAGTAATAGTGGCGCCGAATTCGCCAAGCGAACGCGCGAAGGCCAGCACGGTGCCGACAATAATGCCCGGCAGCGTCAGCGGCAGTGTAATGGTGAAAAAGACCCGCCAGCGCCCCGCGCCGAGCGTGCGCGCCGCCGCTTCCAGGCGAACATCGACCGCCTCCAGCGCCAGACGAATGGCGCGCACCATCAGCGGGAACGCCATGACTGCCGAGGCGAGCACCGCCCCGCGCCAGCTGAAAGCGAACGTGAAACCGAAGAGATCGTACAGCCATTCGCCTATCAGGCCGCGGCGGCCAAAGACCACCAGCAGCAGATAGCCGACCGCCACCGGCGGCAGCACCAGCGGCAGGTGGATAACGCCGTCCAGCAGCGTTTTGCCGGGAAAGGTGCAGCGCACCAGCACCCAGGCGAGAAGGATCCCGAAGGGCAGACTGATAAGTACCGCAAGTGTAGAGACTTTCAGGCTAAGCAGTACCGCTTGCCATTCGGGTTCCGTCAACATCATTGGCTGGTCGTAAATCCATATCGTTTGAACACTGCGGCAGCTTCCGGGCCCTGCAGATAGCGGTAAAACGCGCTGACCGTTGGGTTGTTATGCCCGTCGATAATCGCCAGCGGGTATTCCACTTTCTGATGGGAATCCTCCGGGAAGGTGCCAACCACTTTCACGCCGCGGCTTGCCACGGCGTCAGAACCATACACGATGCCAAGCGGGGCTTCGTCGCGCTCCACCAGCGCCAGCGCGCCGCGAACGTCTTCGGCGGGCGCAAGCTGTGCTGAGAGCGTGTCCCAGGCACCGAGCTTTTGCAACGCCTCTTTGGCGTAAATCCCGGCCGGTACGTGCGCCGGGTCGCCCACCGCCAGTCGGCCGCCTTTCAGCAGGCTTTTCCAGTCGGTGTTGCGGTTAATCACGATATCGCCCTGCGCGCGTTTGGCCGGTGCCACCACGACCAGGCTATTGCCAAGCAGCGTTTTGCGGCTGCCTGCGTCAACGGCTTTTTTATCGGCGGCGTAATCCATCCACTTCTGGTCAGCGGAGATAAAAATATCCGCCGGCGCCCCGGCTTCAATCTGGCGCGCCAGCGTCGACGACGACGCGAACGACGACACCACTTTGACCTGATGCGCTTTCGCATAATCGGTCGCGATATCCTGCATCGCGTTCGTCAGCGAGGCGGCGGCGAAGACCGTGACCGTATTCTCCTGCGCCAGCGACTGGCCTACAACGCCCGCGCTTAAGGTGACGCCGAGCGCCAGTCGTACCCATAACTTTGCCATGACACACTCCTTACCGTTTCGTTATATAAAGAATAATATAACGCTGCAGGCAGGGTTTTCCCAGCAGTTATCGGCAAAGAACGCGGCGGCTTGAGGGTGGAGGAGCAGAAATGAAAACGCCCGGCAAAGCCGGGCGCGGGGGGAAATCAGCGGTGCTGTTTTGGCTGGTCTTTATGACCGATGCCGGAGAAGAGGTTGAACACCTCGCCCAGGCCCCAGATTAAACCCAGGATCACGGCCATCACCACCGGCACCATAATCACGGCAAACGCCAGACTTTTCAACAACTCCAACATGGTTGCCTCCTGAATATCAGTAAACCGTCATTCTAGCGGCATCCGTGCGAAACATCCTGCCCTTTTGTGCCATTTGCGCCGACGCGCCGCTTTCCTTCACAATAGCCTTTTGCCCCGCAGGAGGCCACCATGCAGGCCGATATTCTTCTGACGCTCAAACTGCACGACAAAATTTTTGCCGACCCGCGGCGCATCGCGCTGCTAAAACAGGTGGCGCAGACGGGCTCTATCAGCCAGGGCGCGAAACTCGCCGGTATCAGCTACAAAAGCGCGTGGGACGCCATTAACGAGATGAATCAGCTTGGCGATGGTCTGTTAGTCGAGCGCGCCACCGGCGGCAAAGGCGGCGGCGGCGCGCAGGTGACGCCTTACGGCGCGCGGCTTATCGCGCTCTACGATCTGCTCGGGCAGATCCAGCAAAAGGCGTTTGACGCGCTCAGCGACGACGCGCTGCCGCTCGACAGCCTGCTCGCCGCCATCGCGCGCTTTTCACTGCAAACCAGCGCCCGCAACCAGTGGTTCGGCCAGGTGGTGGCGCGCGACGCCGACCCGGTTCAGGAGATGATTGAGATAGCGCTTGCGGGCAGTAACACGCGCATCAGGGCGGCGGTGACGAGCCAGAGCGCCGAACGTCTGGCGCTCGCGCCGGGCAAAGAGGTGCTGGCGCTCGTCAAAGCGCCGTGGGTGCAGCTCGCCCGCGAACCGCAGGCGGCCGCCAGCGCCGATAATCAGTTCGCCGGCACCATCAGCCATATCTCCCGCACGGCGCAGCACTGCGAAGTTCTCCTGACGCTCCCGGACGGCCAGACGCTGTGCGCCACGCTCACGCCCGAGGCGGCGCAGGCGCTCGACCCGCAAGAAGGGCTGGCTGTGACGGCCTGGTTTACCGCCGACAGCGTGATTGTCGCGACGCTCTGTTAACGCGCCTCACCGTTGACATCGCGCCGTGAAAGACGTATCCCTGTGGTTTTGTGCTGCATAAAATGGGATAGCCAATGACAACGTTGCAAATTATGCAAGGCACGTTTCGCATTAGCGATACGCGCACGCTTCATATTGAGAGCCTGACGGTCCGCGCCGGCGAGAGCTGGGCGTTTGTCGGCGCTAACGGCAGCGGGAAATCGTCCCTCGCCAGGGCGCTCGCGGGCGAGCTGGCGCTGCAAAAAGGCGAGCGTGCAAGCCCCTTCTCCCGCATCGCCCTGCTCTCGTTTGAACAGCTGCAACAGCTGGTGAGCGCCGAGTGGCAGCGCAACAACACGGACATGCTGAGCGCCGATGAAGACGATACCGGGCGCACCACGGCGCAGATTATTCAGGAGGAGGTCCGCGACCCGGAACGCTGCGCGGCGCTCGCGGCGCTGTTCGGCATTGAGTCGCTGCTTGAGCGGCGCTTCAAATACCTCTCTACCGGCGAGACCCGCAAAACGCTGCTCTGCCAGGCGCTGATGGCGCAGCCGGATCTTCTCATTCTTGACGAACCGTTCGACGGTCTCGACGTCGCCTCGCGCGAACAGCTGGCGCGGCTTCTCGGCGAGCTGAGCGCCCAGGGCTATACGCTGGCGCTGATCCTCAACCGCTTCGATGAAATCCCCGTTTTCGTGCAACACGCGGGCGTGGTGGCCGATTGCGCGCTGGTTGAGACCGGCGATAAGACAACGCTGCTGAACCAGGCGCTGGTGGCGCAGCTCGCGCACAGCGAAACGCTCTCGGGCGTGCGGCTGCCGGAGGCGGACGAGCCTGCGGCGCGCCATTCCCTGAATGACGCCGAGCCGCGTATTGTGCTGCGCAACGGCGTGGTCTCTTATAATGACCGGCCTATTCTCAATAACCTGAGCTGGACGGTAAATCCTGGCGAACACTGGCAAATCGTCGGCCCCAATGGCGCGGGGAAATCAACGCTGTTAAGCCTGGTGACCGGCGATCATCCGCAGGGCTACAGCAACGACCTGACGCTCTTTGGCCGCCGTCGCGGCAGCGGCGAAACCATCTGGGACATCAAAAAGCATATCGGCTACGTGAGCAGCAGTCTGCACCTCGATTACCGGGTCAGCGCCACGGTGCGCAGCGTGATTTTGTCGGGGTACTTTGACTCTATCGGCATTTATCAGGCGGTGTCGGACCGCCAGCAACAGCTGACGCGCGAGTGGCTCGCCATCCTCGGGATGGATAACGCCACCGCCGACGCGCCGTTTCACAGCCTCTCCTGGGGTCAGCAGCGGCTGGCGCTGATCGTGCGCGCGCTGGTGAAACACCCGACGCTGCTTATTCTCGACGAACCGTTACAGGGGCTCGACCCGCTGAATCGCCAGCTGGTGCGCCGCTTTGTCGATGTGCTGATTAGCGAAGGCGAGACGCAGTTGTTGTTTGTCTCGCACCATGCGCAAGACGCCCCGTCGTGCATGACGCACCGCTTAACCTTCGTGCCGGACGGCGACAGTTACCGTTACCAGTTCGATACGCTGCGTTAACACGTCACGTCTTTTCTACGGGCCGGCGCGTTACCCGGCCCGCCCCGCCGCTTCACTTTCAGATTAGCTGCAAATCGCCGCCTCACGTTTTGTTTTACAATGGTTTAGCGTTGTCAGCCTGCGGAGTGAAAATCAGTGTAAACGATTCCACTAATTTATCCCATGTCACACTTTTTGGCTCTCTGTTATGCTATGGTTAATACATACCATAAGCGTAATGGAGCCAAATATGCGAGTTCTGGTAACAGGTGGTAGCGGTTACATCGGAAGTCATACCTGTGTGCAACTGCTGCAAAACGATCATGATGTGGTCATCCTTGATAATCTCTGCAACAGCAAGCGCAGCGTTTTGCCAGTGATTGAGCGCCTCGGCGGTAAAGCCGCGACGTTTATCGACGGCGATATCCGCGATGAAGCGCTGCTGCGCGAGATTTTCCACGATTATGCCATCGACACGGTGATCCACTTCGCCGGTCTGAAGGCGGTCGGCGAATCCGTCGCCAAACCGCTTGAGTATTACGACAACAACGTGAACGGTACGCTGCGCCTTATCTCCGCCATGCGCGCCGCCGGCGTCACCAACTTTATCTTCAGTTCCTCCGCCACCGTTTACGGCGACCAGCCCAAAATCCCTTACGTCGAAAGCTTCCCGACCGGCACCCCGCAAAGCCCGTATGGCAAAAGCAAGCTGATGGTCGAGCAGATCCTGACCGACCTGCAAAAGGCCTGCCCGGAGTGGAGCGTCGCGCTGCTGCGTTATTTCAACCCGGTCGGCGCGCATCCGTCGGGCGATATGGGCGAAGACCCGCAGGGCATCCCGAACAACCTGATGCCGTATATCGCCCAGGTGGCGGTTGGCCGTCGCGAATCGCTGGCGGTGTTTGGCAATGATTACCCGACGAAAGACGGCACCGGCGTGCGCGACTATATCCACGTGATGGATCTCGCCGACGGCCACGTGGCTGCGATGCAGCAGCTCGCCGACAAGCCAGGCGTGCATATCTATAACCTCGGCGCAGGCGTCGGCAGCAGCGTGCTGGATGTGGTGAACGCCTTTAGCCAGGCCTGCGGCAAGCCGATTAACTATCACTTTGCGCCGCGCCGCGACGGCGACCTGCCCGCTTACTGGGCGGACGCCACCAAAGCCGACCAGGAGCTTAACTGGCGCGTGACGCGCTCATTACAGGAGATGGCGGACGACACCTGGCGCTGGCAGTCCCGTCATCCTCAAGGTTATCCCGATTAAAGGAAGTCAGATGGAACAGTTTAACCCCGTGGATCATCCGCACCGTCGTTATAACCCGCTGACCGGACAATGGATCCTGGTTTCGCCGCATCGCGCCAAGCGCCCCTGGCAGGGGGCGCAGGAAACGCCTGCGAAACAGACGCTGCCGCAGCACGATCCCGATTGCTTTCTCTGCCCCGGCAACACCCGCGTCACCGGAGATAAAAATCCGCAGTACACCGGCACATACGTTTTTACCAACGATTTCGCCGCGCTGATGACCGACACGCCGGACGCGCCGCAAAGCGCCGATCCGCTGATGCGCCTTGAGAGCGCGCGCGGCACCAGCCGCGTTATCTGTTTCTCGCCGGATCACAGCAAAACGCTGCCGGAGCTGACGCTGCCCGCGCTCGAAGAAGTGGTGAAAACCTGGCAGACGCAGACCGCCGAGCTTGGGCAGACGTACCCGTGGGTGCAGGTGTTTGAGAATAAAGGCGCGGCGATGGGCTGCTCCAACCCGCATCCGCACGGCCAGATCTGGGCTAACAGCTTTCTGCCGAATGAGGCCGAGCGTGAAGACCGCCTGCAGCGTGAGTATTTCGAACAGCAGGGCTCGCCGATGCTCGTCGATTACGCGCAGCGCGAGCTTGCCGACGGCAGCCGCACTGTCGTGGAAACCGAGCACTGGCTGGCGGTAGTGCCGTACTGGGCCGCCTGGCCGTTTGAAACGCTGCTGCTGCCGAAGACGCCTGTTCTGCGCATGACCGATCTCACGGACGCGCAGCGCAGCGATCTGGCGCTGGCGCTGAAGAAGCTCACCAGCCGTTACGACAACCTGTTCCAGACCTCTTTCCCTTATTCGATGGGCTGGCACGGCGCGCCGTTTAACGGCGAAGATAACGCACACTGGCAGCTGCATGCCCACTTCTATCCGCCGCTGCTGCGCAGCGCCACGGTACGCAAGTTTATGGTGGGGTATGAAATGCTGGCGGAAACCCAGCGTGATTTAACCGCCGAGCAGGCGGCAGAGCGCCTGCGCGCCGTCAGCGACGTCCATTTTCGCGAATCCGGAGAATAACAATGAGCCTGAAAGAGAAGACACAATCCCTGTTTGCCGAAAAATTCGGCTACCCTGCCACCACCCACATTCAGGCGCCGGGCCGCGTAAACCTTATCGGTGAACACACCGACTATAACGACGGTTTTGTGCTGCCGTGCGCGATCGATTATCAGACGGTCATCAGCTGCGCGAAACGCGATGACCGCCGCGTGCGCGTGATTGCCGTCGATTACGAAAACGAAAGCGACGAGTTCTCCCTTGATGAGCCGATCCTGGCGCACGACAGCCAGCAGTGGTCGAACTATGTGCGCGGCGTGGTAAAACACCTGCAACAGCGTGATGCCAGCTTCGGCGGCGCCGACCTCGTTATCAGCGGCAACGTGCCGCAGGGCGCGGGCTTAAGCTCATCGGCCTCGCTGGAAGTCGCGGTCGGCACCGTGTTCCGCCATCTTTATCATCTCCCGCTCGACGGCGCGCAGATAGCGCTGAACGGCCAGGAGGCGGAAAACCAGTTCGTCGGCTGTAACTGCGGCATTATGGATCAGCTGATCTCCGCGCTGGGCAAGAAAGATCATGCGCTGCTCATCGACTGCCGCAGCCTCGGCACCAAAGCCGTACCGATGCCGCAGGGCGTCGCGGTGGTGATTATCAACAGTAACTTTAAACGCACGCTGGTCGGCAGCGAGTACAACACCCGCCGCGAGCAGTGCGAAACCGGCGCGCGCTTCTTCACGCAAAAAGCGCTGCGTGATGTGAGCCTCGATCAGTTTAACGCCGTGGCTCATGAACTTGACCCGGTTGTGGCCAAACGCGTGCGTCACGTCCTGACCGAAAACGCCCGCACCGTGGAAGCCGCCGATGCGCTGGCGAAAGGCGATCTGACCCGCATGGGCCAGCTGATGGCGGAGTCTCACGCCTCGATGCGCGACGACTTTGAAATTACCGTTCCGCAGATCGATACTCTGGTAGAGATTGTGAAATCGGTCATCGGTGATCAGGGCGGCGTGCGCATGACGGGCGGCGGCTTCGGCGGCTGCGTCGTGGCGCTGGTGCCGGAGGCTATCGTGCCGCAAGTGCAGGCCGCCGTCGAAGCGCAGTACGAAGCGCGCACCGGTATTAAAGAAACGTTTTACGTGTGCAAACCTTCAGAAGGAGCAGGTCTGTGCTAAAAGAGACGCCGCAACTGGCCCCGGATGGGCTGCCGTATCGCATTTCCACCCTGCGCAATGCCGCAGGGATGGTCGTTACCGTCATGGACTGGGGCGCGACGTTACTGTCGGCCCGCGTTCCAATGAAAGACGCCAGCGTGCGGGAAACGCTGCTGGGTTGCCCGAGCCCGGAGGTATGGCTTGAGCAAACCGCATTCCTCGGCGCGTCGGTAGGCCGTTACGCTAACCGCATCGCGCAGTCGCGCTTTACACTGGATGGCGAAACCTGGTCTCTTACGCCAAGCCAGGGCGAAAACCAGCTGCATGGCGGCCCGGAAGGGTTCGACAAACGCCGCTGGCGTATCGTGCGTCAGAACGAGCATGAAGTGCTTTATACGCTGGATTCGCAGGACGGCGACCAGGGTTATCCTGGCGAACTGCGCGCCACCGCGCATTTCCGCCTGACGGACGATAACCGCATCAGCATTGAATATCGCGCCCGCGTGGATAAGCCCTGCCCGGTTAACCTGACTAACCATGCCTATTTCAACCTGGATGGCGAGCAGAATGACGTGCGCGGCCATCGCCTGCAGCTGTTTGCCGGGCGTTATCTGCCGGTGGATGAGCAAGGTATCCCGCGTGAAGGACTGGCGGACGTGTCGGGGACGGGCTTTGATTTCCGCGAGCCGAAAAAAATCGCGCAGGATTTCCTGAAAGATGACGGCCAGAAGCGCGTGAAAGGCTATGACCACGCCTGGCTGCTTGATGCCAAAGGCGATTTGAACCAGCCTGCGGCGCACGTCTGGTCGAGCGATGAAAAGCTGAAAATGACGGTCTACACCACCGCGCCTGCCTTGCAGTTCTACTCCGGTAACTATCTCGAAGGCACGCCCGCGCGCGAACAGGGCACCTACAGCGCCTGGCAAGGGCTGGCGCTGGAGAGCGAATTCCTGCCTGACAGCCCGAACCACCCGGAATGGCCGCAGCCTGACTGCATTCTGCGCCCGGACCAGGAATACCTGAGCGTCACGCAGTATCACTTTATTCCTCAGTGACCTTTCAGCCCTCTTCCCGAAGAGGGCTTTTTTTCGCCGTTTTGCTGTAATTACCAACAGTTACTGACAAAAAAATCACGGCCGATTCACATGCGCCTTACACTAGACCGCTATTTTCGCTATGTTAAAGGTTTACGTTGCCGCTAACTTCTACACGGCAATATAATGATAACTGTTATCATTCAATCAGGCTTATGAAGGAGTAATACTATGGCTGTTACTAAGCTGGTTCTGGTTCGTCACGGCGAAAGCCAGTGGAACAACGAAAACCGCTTTACCGGTTGGTACGACGTTGACCTGTCCGAGAAGGGCGTCAGCGAAGCGAAAGCCGCAGGCAAACTGCTGAAAGACGAAGGCTATAGCTTTGATTTTGCTTATACCTCCGTGCTGAAACGTGCCATCCATACGCTGTGGAACATCCTGGACGGGCTGGATCAGGCCTGGCTGCCGGTTGAAAAATCCTGGAAACTGAACGAGCGTCACTATGGCGCGCTGCAGGGTCTCAACAAAGCTGAAACCGCTGAGAAGTATGGCGACGAGCAGGTTAAACAGTGGCGTCGCGGCTTCGCGGTGACTCCGCCGGCGCTGACCAAAGACGACGAGCGCTTCCCGGGCCACGACCCGCGTTACGCGAAACTGAGCGAGCAGGAACTGCCGCTGACTGAAAGCCTGGCGCTGACCATCGATCGCGTTATCCCTTACTGGAACGACACCATTCTGCCGCGCCTGAAAAGCGGCGAGCGCGTGATCATCGCCGCGCACGGCAACTCCCTGCGCGCGCTGGTGAAATACCTGGATAACATGAGCGAAGAAGAGATCCTCGAGCTGAACATCCCGACCGGCGTGCCGCTGGTGTATGAGTTCGACGAGAACTTCAAACCGATTAAACATTACTATCTGGGCAACGCAGACGAGATCGCAGCGAAAGCCGCGGCCGTCGCGAACCAGGGTAAAGCGAAGTAATTCGCGACCGTAAGATGTGAAAAAGGCGTGGTGAAAACCACGCCTTTTTTATTGGGCAGTGAGAGGGCGTCTGGCGCTGGAGGGTATATGCGCCAGATGGCGGGTGCGCTGCGCTTACCCGCCCTACTTTTATATCAATCTCGTATACGTATGCAGGATGATAACGCTCAACGGCGGGTGCGCTGCGCTTACCCGCCCTGCCGCGTTGCGCTTATGTAGGGTGGGTAAGCGAAGCGCACCCACCATCAAACAGAAGAGCCCACTCAGACAGCGGAATCTACCCGCGGCGCGCTTTTACGGCATCGGCGAGCTGGCGCAGGATGGCGTCGGTATCTTCCCACCCGATGCAGGCATCAGTAACGCTTTTGCCATACACCAGCGGTTCTCCGCTCTCGAGGCTCTGGTTGCCTTCCACCAGATGGCTTTCGATCATCACGCCCATGATAGCCTGCTCGCCACCAGCGATTTGGCCGCATACGTCCGCGCCGACTTCCATCTGCTTTTTAAACTGCTTGCTGGAGTTCGCATGGCTGAAATCGATCATCACCTGCGGCTTAAGCCCGGCTTTCTCAAGCCCGGTTTTCACCTCGGCGACATGCGCCGCGCTGTAGTTTGGCGTTTTACCGCCGCGCAGGATGATATGGCAATCGCTATTACCGCTGGTATTGACGATAGCCGAGTGGCCCCACTTGGTCACCGACAGGAAGCAGTGCGGCGCGCTGGCGGCGTTGATGGCGTCAATCGCCACTTTGATGGTGCCGTCGGTGCCGTTTTTAAACCCTACCGGACAGGAGAGCCCGGAGGCCAGCTCACGGTGCACCTGCGATTCCGTCGTGCGCGCGCCAATCGCGCCCCAGCTCATGAGATCCGCCATATACTGCGGCGTTATCATATCGAGGAACTCGCCCGCAGCGGGCAGGCCGGTGTCGTTGATATCAAGCAGCAGCTTACGCGCGATGCGCAGCCCTTCGTTAATCTGGAAGCTGTTATCCATATGCGGATCGTTGATGAGCCCTTTCCAGCCCACCGTCGTGCGCGGCTTTTCAAAATAGACGCGCATGACGATTTCCAGCTCGTTTTTCAGCGCCTTGCGCAGCGGCAGCAGACGAGACGCATACTCTTTCGCCGCGATGGGATCGTGAATAGAACATGGGCCAATGACGACGAGCAGCCGATCGTCATCGCCACGCAGGATCTGATGAATCGCCTGACGGGCCGCGGATACGGTCTCAGCAGCTTTTTCAGTAGCGGGAAATTTTTCCAGGAGTGCGACAGGCGGGAGTAATTCGTTGATGCCTTCGATACGTAAATCGTCGTTCTGATAAGTCATGATGGTTCCAGGAGGCCCTACAGTTTCGTTGTAATGCAATCCCTTCAATCTATCTTGTCGCGTCAGTAGTGTAAACGCGTATTTACACTTCGCACGGAAAATTCCTGGAAGTTAACTTAAAAACGCCAGAAAGTAGCGTAAAGAGAGATGCAGTCTACACTTTTTAATTGTTAGCACTCTGTTTTATATATTTTACAGAATCACCTACTGCCTTTCGGCGATGGTGTGGTTTTTTAGACCGCAACACACACGCTGATCAACTTTTTCGCAGTGCACTGTTGGAAGAAGTTATCCAGCAATAACGACCAGAACAGGAGCATGACTATGAAACTGAATAAACTGACTTCACTCTTTCTGACCGCCACTCTGACTCTGGCCAGCGGCGCGGCGCTTGCCGCCGATACCGGCTCTTCAACCAGCGGTGGCGATACGGGCTCAGCCAATGCGGCCGCGAGCGCAGGCCAGGTAGCGCCTGACGCGAAACAGAATGTCGCTCCCAACGGCGTTGATAACAGCAATATCAATACCTCTGGCACCAATTCCGCGAACAGCGGCGTGAACACCGGCACCGGTTCCTCAACCGGGACGACATCGGGCACCGCGCACAGCACCAGCGGCGACATGGGCGCAACCGGCACCAGCACGGGTACCTCCGGTAGCAGCGTACAGTGTACCGGCGACGCCTGCCCGAGCACTTCTGGCAGCACCTCCCAGTAATCGCATTTAATGCGTTGATCCCAAAGGAGAGCTTCGGCTCTCCTTTATTTTTGCTATTGTGGTAGCGCGCGACGATCGCGCAGTAACTGAACCGATAATCACAACAATTTATTCTGAGCGACGCACGCTATGGCCCATTCCCATTCCCATCCACACGACTCCCACGATCACGCCCAACATTCCAACAGCCAGCGGCTGCTAATCGCCTTTCTGGTGACCGCCGCATTTATGGTACTGGAGATTGTCGGCGGGCTGCTCTCCGGCTCGCTGGCGCTGCTGGCCGACGCGGGCCATATGTTTACCGACGCCGCCGCGCTGCTGGTGGCGCTGATGGCCGTGCGTTTCGCGCGGCGGGCGCCGGATACGCGTCACACCTTCGGGCTGCTGCGCTTAACCACCCTTGCCGCGTTCGTGAATGCGCTCGCGCTGCTGGTCATTACCGGAATTATTGTCTGGGAGGCGATTGCGCGCTTTATCACGCCGCAGCCGGTGGCAGGTGCCGCGATGCTCGGTATCGCCGTGGCGGGCCTGGTGGCGAATCTGCTGTCGTTCTGGATCCTGCACCGTGGCAGCGATGAGAAAAACATGAATGTGCGCGCGGCAGCGCTGCATGTGCTTGGCGACCTGTTGGGTTCCGTCGGGGCGATTGTGGCTGCGCTGATTATTCTCTGGACGGGATGGACGCCTATTGACCCGATCCTCTCGATTCTGGTGTCGTGCCTGGTGCTGCGCAGCGCATGGCGGCTGCTGAAAGAGAGCATGAATGAACTGCTGGAAGGCGCGCCGCGCGCTGTGGATGTGGACCAGCTGCGCCGCCGGCTACTGCGCGAGATCCCGGAAGCGCGCGATGTGCATCATGTGCATCTCTGGCTCGTTGGGGAGAAACCGGTGATGACGCTGCATGTTCAGGTGATCCCGCCGCACGATCACGATGCCTTGCTGGCAAACATTCATAACTATCTGAAACAGCATTACCAGATAGCGCACGCGACGGTACAGCTGGAATATCAGTCATGCAGCGGAAAAGACTGCGATCTGAACGCCGCGGGCGCTACCGCGCACGCCCACGGCCATTCTCACTAAGTTAGTATGCCAGCGCGTGCGAGCCCCGCTCGCGCGCCGCTTTAATCCACATCCGGCTGCCATTCAGCGCGATAAACGTCAGGATAAGGTATTCCAGCGACATAGCGTATACGCCCTGGCACGCGAATATCACGACGCTAATGACGTTAATGATCACCCACAGCAGCCAGTTTTCGACATATTTGCGGGTCATCAGGATCATCGCCACGACCGACAGCACCGTCATGCAGGAGTCCCAGAACGGGAAGGCGTCCGGCTGAAGCTGCGGCGCCGTGACGTTAAGCCCGGCGGCCTGCATCACCTGCACCGCGACGCGGGTCAGGAACGCGAACACCGGGTCAATCCATACGGTCATCAGCCCAATAGCGATCACGCAGACCGCCAGCCAGCCGAACGCTTTTGAGCGCGGCAGCCAGCGAATGTGCAGTGCCGCCTGGTGGTCACTGCTCTGGCGCGACCAGGCGTACCAGCCGTAGATGTTGGCGGCAAAGAAAAAGACCTGTAGCAGCAGGCTGGCATAGAGCTGGATCTGAAAGAAAATAATCGCAAACAGCGTGACGTTGATTAAGCCGAACGCGTAGTTAGTGATTTTCTCAAGGCTCGCGAGCCAGATGCACAGCAGCCCCGCCAGCGTTCCGACCGCTTCAATCCATGACAGCGAGTACCCGCCCTCGCCGAGCGGAATATGCACCAGAATGTTTTGTACGCTAAAAAAATCCATATTATCCCCGAAGCGTAAAGTCCTTACGCGTTGCCCTTAACCGAAAGACGAAGTGTAGCCGCAAAATCCAGCATGCGGTTAAGCGGCATTAACGCGCGCTCTCGCAGGCCTGCATCAACATGAATCTCATGAGCCGCCCCGCCATGCTCCAGGGCCTCTGCGATGGCCTGAAGGCCGTTCATCGCCATCCACGGACAGTGCGCGCAGGTGCGGCAGGTTGCCCCCTCCCCGGCCGTCGGCGCCTCAAGCAGCGTCTTTTCCGGGCACGCCTGCTGCATTTTGTAAAAGATGCCGCGATCCGTCGCCACAATCAGCGTCTGCTGGGGCAGCGTTCTGGCGGCGTTAATCAACTGACTGGTGGAGCCGACCGCATCGGCCATATCGACAATCGCCTGCGGCGACTCCGGGTGCACCAGTACAGCGGCATCCGGGTACAGCGCCTTCATGCGCGCCAGCGCCTGCGTTTTGAATTCATCATGCACGATGCAGGCACCCTGCCAGCAGAGCACATCCGCGCCGGTTTGCTGTTGCACGTAGCGGCCCAGGTGTCGGTCCGGTGCCCAGATAATTTTCTCACCGAGACTGTCGAGATGCTCAATCAGCTCCACGGCGATGCTGGATGTCACTACCCAGTCGGCGCGCGCTTTGACCGCCGCCGAGGTGTTGGCGTAAACCACCACGGTGCGATCCGGATGGCTGTCGCAAAACGCGGTGAACGCCTCTTCCGGGCAGCCGAGATCGAGCGAGCACTCCGCCTGTAACGTCGGCATCAGAATGGTTTTTTCCGGGCTGAGAATTTTGGCGGTTTCGCCCATAAAGCGCACGCCCGCAACCAGCAGCGTGGTGGCAGGGTGATTCGCGCCAAAACGCGCCATTTCGAGCGAGTCGGAAATACAACCGCCGGTCTCTTCCGCCAGCGCCTGGATTTCGGGGTCGGTATAGTAGTGAGCGACCATCACCGCGTTGCGTGCCTTAAGCAGACGCTTAATTTTTTCGCGGTAAAAGGCTTTCTCGTCGGCGGACAGCGGAGCTGGCTTCGGCGGGAACGGGTAAATCGCGGCTTCGGGATCGAACATTACACTCATTGGCACCATCTCGTTTTTTGCACTGAACTAAAGCCGCTGTACCGAGCCAATGATAGCTACCTGGCAGCTTCATTTGTTTTATATGCTAAACAAGATAGCGGATCGGAGGCAGAAAGTCACAGGAAAACATCGGGAGTGAGAGTATGAGAAAGGGCTAAAGCCAGCGATTGAACTATGACCAATCAGCTGTCGATAGCATGCGAACCAGAAAGCAGAACGCAAAAGCGCCGCCAGTGGCCTTCCGGCTATGGGGGCGTGGAGAAGGATGGCGTGGAGAAGAATGACGTACAGATAGCAAAAAGGCGCCTTTAGGGCGCCTTTTTACACTGGTGGGTCGTGCAGGATGACTCGCTTCGCTCGCCCTTCGGGCCGTCGCCGCGCGCGGCTCCGGTGTCTCGCCATGAATGGCTCGACCCGAACCTGCGGCAGGTTCGAATCTTTCTGGCGTACAGATAGCAAAAAGGCGCCTTTAGGGCGCCTTTTCACACTGGTGGGTCGTGCAGGATTCGAACCTGCGACCAATTGATTAAAAGTCAACTGCTCTACCAACTGAGCTAACGACCCCTTGCGGGTTACTGCACTTGCTCAATACTTTCTTTCAGAGTGGGTCGTGCAGGATTCGAACCTGCGACCAATTGATTAAAAGTCAACTGCTCTACCAACTGAGCTAACGACCCGTTCGGGTGTTATCTGAAAGTTCTACTGCTGATTACCAACCCAAGTGTTTCCACTAAAGCGATTGGTGGGTCGTGCAGGATGACTCGGCTTTGCCTCGCCCTTCGGGCCGTTGCTGCGCAACGTTATCCTTCACGGTATCGCCCGTTTTTACACTAAAGCGATTGGTGGGTCGTGCAGGATTCGAACCTGCGACCAATTGATTAAAAGTCAACTGCTCTACCAACTGAGCTAACGACCCGAGTGGTGGGTGATGACGGG
>Ga0157365_10000133_pt1 | contig 34462 bp, 26 predicted proteins | sample AttsexASBM3_FD_111478 | JGI IMG/M metagenome (GOLD analysis project Ga0157365, IMG submission 111478) | Fungus gardens microbial communities from leaf cutter ant in Ribeirão Preto, State of São Paulo, Brazil - Atta sexdens ASBM3 | ecosystem: Host-associated > Fungi > Mycelium > Unclassified ...
ATCCTTGATGTAATCACCAGCAAGGTTTCGACCGAAGCCGTTGACCACCAGCACATGGCTTGCGAAGCCGTCGATGCCTGCGATCCTGCCCCAGTCAACGTCGAGCGTGACGCCGACCTGGCCGGCGTTATCGACACCCTGCCGCGCACCGCCCTTGAAATTTCCTGCCAGTTCGTCGTGGAACGCAGCGGCCACGGTAAGGCCACGGTCTTGCAGCCATTTCTTGGCACCCCACCAATCCCCGAAAACGCCACCGCCAGCGAATGGCGCGCCATACAAAGCTGGCGCATTTTCCGTGTCGCCGCGTCCCTGCTGCTCCACCGTGGCGCCAACTCCGGGGCTGCTCGGCACGTTCGGCATGTTCTGTGCAAAAGATGTACCAGTCGCCGCCAAAGACAACGTGCCGACAGCCGCAACAACGGTCAGGGTCGACTTCAGCAATTCGGAGACGTTCATGAAAACAATCGTTTCTTTTCAAATCATGAGCGTAGTTTGTTATTCCAAACCACAGAGACCGGCGGGTTGTGCTGCACACATGAACGAATTGCAATAGGATCGGTCCAAATTATTTCGCGTCGTAATCACGACAGCGTGAACTGAACCAATCCATCACGTTTTGCGGCGCGAACGCACGGCAGACCCCGGACCGGCGCTAGGCACGGGCGCCCAAAGGCTTTAAATCGGCGTCTTGCCTTGCCTGTCGTCCCGTCGAGGTCGGCGCACCACCACTGTCTATTTTTCGTCCAGCGGGATCCGACTGACACATGATTACGATCGACAACCTGACCTTCAACGCCTGGGGCCGCCGCTTCTTCAACAAGGCATCGGTCAATCTTCCCAATCCGTCCAAGGTCGGGCTGGTAGGGCGTAACGGGATTGGAAAATCGACTCTTTTCAAGCTGTTGCAGGGTGAACTCCAGCCGGATTCGGGCGAAATTTCGATCCCGAAATCGGCACGCGTTGCGACGGTGGATCAGGAGCATCCTGCAACCCCGATCAGTCTGCTCGACACCATTCTGGCAGCAGACCTCGAACGCGCGAGCCTGATGGAAGAACTGGAAACAGCCGAGCCGGAGCGCATGGGCGACATCTGGGGGCGCCTGATCGAGATCGACGCCGAGAGCGCGCCCGCTCGGGCTGCGGAAATCCTGACCGGGCTCGGGTTCTCGACGCAGGATCTCGAACGTCCGATGGCGGAGTTCTCAGGCGGCTGGCGGATGCGCGTTGCCTTGGCTGCTGCGTTGTTTTCCGAGCCTGACCTGCTGCTGCTGGATGAACCGACCAACTATCTCGATCTCGAAGGCGCGTTATGGCTTGAGGCGCGCCTTGCACGGTATCCGCATTGCGCGTTGATCATCAGCCACGACCGGGAACTGCTGAATAATTCGATCGACTTCGTCCTGCACGTCGCCGAGGGCAAACTAGAGCTTTACGCTGGCGGATACGATGATTTCGAGCGCCAGCGCGCCGAGAAAATCCGCCTGCAATCGGCAACGCGCGCCAAGCAGGAGGCGGAACGCGCCCATCTGCAGTCGTTCATCGACCGCTTCAAGGCCAAAGCTAGCAAAGCTGCGCAGGCGCAAAGCCGCGTCAAGCGTCTGGCCAAACTTCCGCCGGTTGAAACGACGATCGAGGCGTCGGTCGCCCCATTCATCCTGCCCTCTCCACCCCGCCCGCTCGCGCCGCCGCTTTTGCGCCTTGAACGGACGGAAGTAGGATACGGCGACGACCCAGCCATCCTGCGGGATTTGGACCTGCGTCTGGATATCGACGACCGGATCGGCCTGCTCGGGGTTAACGGTGCGGGTAAGTCGACCTTTGCCAAGTTCGTGGCCGGAGCACTGACGGCACGCTCGGGCGATGTCACGCGCTCGTCTCGTCTGGAAGTCGGCTGGTTCCATCAGCATCAGATCGAAGCGCTTGATCCGAACTCCACCCCGCTGGACATCATGCGCGACGCCCGACCGAAGGACAGCGACCAGTCGCACCGCTCACGGCTGGCGCAGTTCGGCATTCATTTCGAGAAGCAGGGCACGAAAGTCGAATCCCTCTCGGGTGGCGAGCGTGCGCGGTTGCTGCTGAATATGGTCGCGATGGAAGCACCGCATCTGCTGATCCTGGACGAACCGACCAACCACCTGGACATCGACAGTCGCCGCGCCCTGCTCGACGCGCTGAATGAGTACGAAGGTGCGGTCATCCTGATTACCCATGACCGTTCGTTGATGGAACTGGTCGCAGACCGTTTGTGGCTGGCAGCGGACAATCAGATCGTGCCGTTCGACGGTGACATGGACGATTACGCCCGCTTCGTGATCGAGCGCTCAAAGGGCGGCACTGTCGCCCCGTCTCAGGCGGCGGCCAAGGAAAAGCGCAAGAAAAAGTCGCGCTGACCCACAACGTGCACCGCAATCCCGGCGAGCATGATCCGCCGCCGGGATACGGGACGCGCTGATTATTCTGGCTCGGAGATTGCGGTCTGCACGTCGCTGCTGGTGACATGGCCGGCGCGATTGCCAAAGTGCGCGATTACGTAATTCGCGACATCCGCAATATCCCGATCTGTATATTCGTCGCCAACCTGCGGCATGACGACACGACCGACCGGCGTGTCGAGTTTGCTGCCGTGGAGAATGACGCGCACCAGATTATGGCCATCCGGCTGCGCCACGGTCCGGGCGCCCCATAGTGCCGCAAAATCGACCTGACGCCCCGTTCCATCCTGCAAATGGCATCCCACACAAGCCGAATTGAAAATTCGGGTGCCGTTATTCTGCGGCACGCTGGCTTCGCGCAGAGCGTCAGGGTTCATGCGCTGCATGATGGACGACGTTTTACGCTGTGACAGACTGCGAAGATACACCACCATCGCCTTGCGATCGCTATCAGTCAGGTGTCGTAAACCGTAGCTGACCACCTCTGCCATCGGCCCGGCGGCAGTCCCGTGTCCGTCTGCGTGTCCGGTCTTGAAGTATGCAGCGAGGTCGTCGTCGCTCCATGCGCCGATACCACTGTCCGGATCGGACGAGATATTGTACGCCATCCAGCCATTGGCGTTCGCACCTGCGTAGGACTGAGAAGCAGATTTCGCAAACAACTTGTTACGTGGGGAGTGACATTCCGCACAGTGACCGGGTCCTTCGACCAGCCAGCGACCACGGTTCCAGTCTGCTGACCGGCTCGTGTCATTCAACGGCCCCGGCGACGGTCGATAAAGCAGGTTCCAGCCAATCATGGCCAGGCGGATATTGAACGGAAAATTCACGCTGTTTGCAGGAATAGTCGCCACCTGCGGCTTCAGCGTTTTAAGCCATGCCAGAATGTCGTTCGAATCTTTCTCGGACAGATAGGCGTAAGACGTATACGGCATCACCGGGTAAAGGTGTTTCCACCCCCGGCTGACGCCCTTGCGCACGGCGGCGGAAAATTCTGCTTCGCTGAATGCACCGATGCCGGTTTTTGCGTCAGGCGTGAGGTTGGTAGAGTAAATTGTGCCAATACCCGGAAGCCTGAAGGCCCGCCCCCCGGCAAATGGCACACCCCCCGGTTTCGTGTGACAGACTTCGCAGTCCGATGCATGCACCAGATAAGCACCCCGTTCGATCTCAGTCGCGTCGGGTTGCGCGATCGCGTGTGAGGACGCCCCAACGGCACCGGCAATCAGCGCGGCAATAACGGTCCAGCGCTTCATGCGTCCAACTCCTGCTTGCCCATCAGTGGAAGTCGCCGATACCGTCGGCCCGTTGCCGCAGCGAGTGCGTTGGCCAGTGCGGGTGCGGCCGCGGCAGTTCCGGTTTCACCGATCCCGCCAGGCGTTTCGGCACTGTCCACGAAATGAACCTCGACCTGCGGGGCTTCGTTCATCCGCAGGACACGATACCGATTGAAATTCCTCTGCTGCACGCGACCATGTTCCAGCGTGATTTCGTTGAACATCGCCGCGCTCATGCCGAACATCAGGCCGCCTTCGATCTGTGCGCGAACCTGATCCGGGTTGACCAGCTGACCACAATCCACGGCCGAAACCGCGCGGTCGATACGGATCGAGCCGTCGCCGGCCACGTGCACATCCACCACCGTCGCCAGATACGATCCGAACAGGAACTGCACCGCAACACCCCGTCCGCTGCCCTTGGGCACAGGCATGCCCCAGCCAGCCTTGTCCGCCACCAGATTGAGCACCCCCAGCGCCCGTGGTGATTTCGCGAGATGACGGCGTCGGAACTCCACCGGATCCGCACCCGCTTTTTCCGCCAGCTCGTCCATGAAGCTTTCCATGACGAACAATCCGCGCGTCCCGCCAACACCCCGCCACCACGCGGTGATCACACCCGGTGCTTCCTTACGCACATAATCGAGGTATGACGCCCCGAAGTCGTAGGGAACATCGGCGGCGGCGGCCAGAAGATCGCTGTCCATCCCGTTGGGCATCAGCCCTTCGGGCGCCCAACGGGCCACCACGGCGGGACCGACAATACGGTGAGTCATGCCCACGATCCTGCCGTCTGCGGAAAGACCCGCCTCGATCCGATCGACATAGGCGGGGCGGAACCGGTCACGGGTTATATCCTCTTCCCGGCTCCAGACAATTTTCAGCGGATAGGACACCTGCCTGGCGAAGTGGACGGCCTGTTCGACGTATTCATGTTCAAGCCGCCGGCCGAAGCCGCCGCCGATATACATGTTATGCAGATGCACGCTGTCTTTCGGCAGCCCGAGAATAGCTGCGGCGCTGTCACGCGCGCGCAAAGGCACCTGCGTTCCGCACCAGATGTCACATGCGTCCGCCGTCACACGCACGGTGCAATTGATCGGTTCCATGGTTGCGTGCGCAAGCAGCGACTGCTGAAATGTTGCGGCCACTTGCGTGTGTGCAGCCGCCACCGCTGATTTTGCGTCGCCCTCCTTGTGGGCTTCGATGACGTGATCCGTCTGCGCGAGACCCTGATGCAGTTCGTGATAGATCTGCGCTGTATCGACCTGCGCGTTTGCGCCCTCATGCCACGTGACGGCAGCAGCCCGCAGACCGGAGCGCGCAGCCCAGTAATGCTCCCCGACGACGCAAACCGCGTCGTCGATCTTCAGCACATCGATGACACCGGGCACCGCTTTTGCTGCGGCGATGTCGATGCTGCCGACGGTCCCACCGATCACCGGGCACGCGGCAACGGTTGCGAACTTCATACCCGGCACCTGCGCGTCAATGCCGAACTGCGCCGTCGCCGCCACCTTGGCTGGGCTGTCGAGGCGGTGTCGCGAGCGCCCGATCAGTTTGAACGCGGATGCGGGCCGCAGGGGGACGTCAGACGGACTGGGCAAGCGGGCAGCGTCCAGCGCAACCTCGCCAAAGCCCAGGCTGCGGTTGCTGGCGTCGTGATAGATGCGACCGCCATCGGTACGGCAGGTTGAAGCCGTCACCTGCCAACGGTTTGCCGCAGCCTGAATCAAGAGGATGCGCGCCGTGGCCGCAGCCTTGCGCAGCAACTCCCACTCACCCATTGTCGAGGTGGAGCCACCGGTCGCCTGGGTTCCCAAATCCTTGTCGACGTACACTTCCCCCGGGGGCGCGGCCTCAAGCTGCACCGTTTCGGGATCGAGATCGAGTTCCTCGGCCATCAGGACCGTTGCACCGGTATAAATGCCCTGCCCCATCTCGACATTGCGCATGATGAAGGTCACGACGCCCTGCGTATCGACACGGATAAATGCGTTTGGTGCAAAGGGGCCGGTCACGTCTTCGACAATCCGAACGGCGGCCTTCGCCGCGCGCATCGGCACATGCAACCCGATCAGCAGTCCGCCCAGACCAGCAAGGGCACCGCGCCGGGTCAGTGTTCCATCCACTGCGCCGCTCATGCCCCGGCCACCTGGCGGATCGCGGCACGTATCCGCTGATACGTCGCGCAACGGCAGATGTTGCCCGACATGGCGGCATCGATATCCGCATCCTCGGGGTGCGGATTTTCCTTCAACAGAGCGACTGCCGCCATGATCTGTCCCGGCTGGCAGTACCCGCACTGGACCACGTCCAGATCGATCCACGCTTTCTGCACCGCCTGGGCGACCGTATCGCCGCCGATGCCTTCGATCGTGGTGATGGCGCGCGATCCGACCGCGGCGATCGGCAGACTGCATGCGCGCACTGCCATATCGTCCAGATGGACAGTGCACGCCCCGCACTGCGCAATTCCGCAGCCGAATTTCGTGCCCACCATGCCCAGCACGTCACGCAAGACCCATAGAAGCGGCGTGTCGCCGGATACGTCGACCGACATCGCGGTCCCGTTCACGTGAATCGAATACATCCCCACCCCCACGAAATCCCGCGCCGCCGGCACGTTACAAACACTGACTATGCCACGGATTGTCACATTGGCACGCGAAAATCCCGTACCACCACACGCGAAGGCTGTGTCAGTCGACCAGCCAACCTGTCGGGCCATTGTCGGGCAAGGCACCCGCAACAAGACTGATCGACCCCTCGGTCGCAATCAGCGGCGGCTGGCCCTCCTGGGACGGAACAACCGGCACATTGCGCCCGTCATCGTCATTCACGCGAGCCTCTCGTGCTGCGGTCAATTTTGCGATCTGCTCGCGCACTGCCGGATATTCATTCAGCAAACGCCGGAAAGTCGAAGCACGCATGGTCAGGCAGTGTCCGAACTGGATCGACCGCATGGCCGATGCAGTGGGGCGATCGTCCATGATTTCGTCGGCGCCGATCACATCGCCCGACCCGAAGCGAATGTCATGTTCGGCGACGTGCGTCTCGGCAAGACCGGCGATCACGAAATACACCGTTCGGACCCTCTGGTTGCGGCGGTACAGACGCTCTCCGGGAGATGTGAAGTGGATCGACATTTCCATCGACAGATCGTGAATCACCGCCGCAGGCAGTTCGTCCAGCGCCGCGAACGCGCGCAACCGCTCCTCAATCCCGCTCTTGAGGTTGAACCGCAGACGCGTGTCGAGGCGCTGGCGCCGGTGATCGACATCTCGATACAGTTCCCGGTGCAGCTCGTCACTGATCAGCGAGTCCGACAGGAGGGAATCATATTCCTCCCCCTCCAGGCGCAGAGCGATCTGGTTGAGCATCCGGCTTTCAAGTGCTTCGGCATAACCGAAATAATGCAGCCGAAGGGTGTTCAGTGCGTCGTCCAGCAGCTTGCGTTGTCGTCCCAGGGTCTCTGACACGATCTCGGCAATACGGCTACCCAGTGTCGGCTCCAGCCGTTCGCGCATGAAGCGCATCAGCGCGAGCGAGACCTGATGTGCAATCATCAGCATCTCGAACCGCTCCATCATGCAGTGCATGAGCGGCTGATCGATGTGGAACCGGTGATGGATTTCCTGCGCGATCTTGAAACGCAATGACGGACTCAACCGGCGCCGCAACGCGCGCACGTAGCCAAAGCGCCCCTCCAGCCGAGCACCGTCGACCATGGCCTCGGACGAACGCAGAAGCATTTCCATTACACGACGCGACAGGCCCTGAATGCGAAACAGATCCAGCAGGATCGCCCGTTCCTGATTGGCAATCGTGATCAGGGCCAGAGCCACCCGCTGACGATCGCCCAGAGCGGTGTCGAAGGTATTGGCCTCGGACTCTTCGGCTTCGCGCTGCTGGATACGCTCGACAACGGTCTTTGACGTGGCGTGGGAGAAGCCCAGCTCCTCGGCAACTTCAGCCGTGCGGTTCGCCACTGCGCCGAGGCCGGTGCCAAGCACCTGATGGCGCATCGCCTGATCGATCGGCGTCAACTGATCCAGCTTGAAGAACAGCACCAGATATCGCAGCGTGGTTCCGTTCACCAGCAATGTGAACAGCACGAAGCCGGTCGCGATAATGCCGATGAAATGCGCGATGGGCGTCGAGACATTCTCGTTCTCGGTCACGGCCAGTGCCAGCGCCAGCGTGATCGCCCCGCGCAACCCGCCCCAGACCATCGTCACCTTGAACGGTGTCGGAACGGGCGGCGAAATCCGTGTGTAGGTCAGCACCGGCAACAGGCCGAACACGACGGCCCCGCGTGCCACCAGTCCCGCGCCGATGGCAATCAGGATCAGCACGCAATCCCAGCGCGTCATGCCCATCAGCAGTCTCGGCACCAGCATCGACGCCAGCACAAACACCAGCGATCCGGCCCAGAACACCAGCTGCTGCCAAAGCTCGATCAGGAAACGCCATGTCTGCGGCCTGACAGTGGACGGCCCGTAGATGGACACCACCAGCCCGGCGGAGGCGGTCGCAACGACGCCGGAAAACCCCAGAAAATCGTCACAGACGATATACACGATATAAGGCAGCGCGACCGTCAGCGTGATCTCGGCAGCGGGCGCGCCGCCCAGGGCCGCAATCATCAACAGCGTCAGTCGCCCGAAGACCGCCCCGACAACCAGTGCGCCGGCGAACGACACAAAGAAATCCAGCACCGCATCGCCCAGCATGATCGGGCGATGGGCGGTGATCGCGGCCAGCAGTATCGAGAAAATAGCGATGGCCGCCGCATCGTTCAGCAGCGCCTCACCCTCGACCAGCCGCGTCAGGCGCGAGGCCGCGCCAATGTCGCGGAAAATCCCGACAACCGCTGACGGATCGGTCGTGGCAACGATCGATCCCAGCAAAAGACACACAACCAGCGGCATATGTGCAAACGGCATCAGCGCAAGGCCGATGGTCGCGGTCGAGACGACCACGGCCACCACGGCCAGCAGCAGTACCGTCGCGGCCTCATGCGCCAGGCGCCGCACGTCGATCGCCAGCGCGCCCTGAAACACCAGGATCGGCAGGAAGATCAGCAGAAAGGCCTCGCTGTTGACCGGGAAGTCCAGCAGCGTCTCTGCCGCGCCGTTGAACATGTCGATATACTGACTGCGCAGTGCGAGGTCAGCGACGCCACCCAGCGCCACGCCGACAATCGCCAGCAGGACGGTCTCCGACAGCTCCAGACGGTTGGCGAGCGGCTGGACCGCGCTGACGATCACCAGCAGCAGCGCGATCGCAAGCAGGATTTCCGCCAGGCCCGTCACCCCCATCACTGTCTCTGTTCCTTTTTCCTGCTACGGCGTCGCTGTTCCTATCTTATGCCAGATTCGTGATCGAACTAAGGCGCAAAGGTCAGGAATGGCATGATTTTTAAATAAATTTGGCATGAACTTGCGCGATATTCACGCTTTGCCCTCACGCTCGCGCAATGCCTGTCCTGTTGCCGCGTCCCACGCCAACACCTGGGCCTCAGGGTCCGGATTGGCGATGAAGTCGCTTACGGCTGCAACGCTGTCTGCACCTGCAAGGATGCAGGACGGTGCCCGCTCCAGCGTCACACCCCCGATGGCCACCAGTGGAATCGCCCCGATCAGGCGTTTCCACTCGGTTACCCGATCCAGCCCCTGCGGGGCCCACGGCATCTGCTTGAGCTTGGTCGGCCACACGGGTCCGAGTGCGATGTAGTCCGGCGCAACGGACAGCGCGCGATCCAGTTCTTCGTGCGAATGCGTGCTGACACCGACCCGAATACCGGCACGACGAATGGCTGCCAGATCGGCGGTATCGAGATCCTCTTGCCCGAGATGGATGAAATCCACGGCGCAGTCGATGGCCAGTGCCCAGAAATCATTGAGCACGAGGGTCACGCCATGGGCTTTCGCTGCATCCCGCGCCCGCTCGATCTCCGCCTTCAGAGCATCGCCAGCGAGGGTCTTGGCTCGAAGCTGGATCAACTTCGCCCCTGCCCGCCCGAGGCGTTCGACCCACGCCGCCGTGTCAACGACCGGGTAGAGGGTGTGCGGAAGCACGCTCATGCGAACTGCGCCAGTCCGAGAAGCGGGGTGGACGGGACCGCCATGTCGCGTTCCTCCATCGGATCGGCGGCACGCGCAGCCAGCCCGGCTTCAACCGCCAGCCGAAAAGCCCGCGCCATTCCCACCGGATCGCCCGACTGCGCAACCGCCGTGTTCAGCAGCACGGCGTCATATCCCAGTTCGAACGCCGCAGCCGCATGCGACGGCAAGCCGATGCCAGCATCGACCACCAGGGGCACATCGGCAAAATGCGCGCGCAATGCACGCAGCCCGAACACGTTGTTCAGCCCCTTGCCGGAACCGATGGGAGCACCCCACGGCATCAGAACCTCGCAGCCTGCCCGCAGCAGACGTTCGGCCACCACCAGATCTTCGGTGGTATAGGGGAATACCTTGAACCCCTCGTCCGTCAGAACACGCGCAGCCTCGACCAGTCCGAAAACGTCGGGTTGCAGGGTGTCCTGCTCTCCAATGACTTCAAGCTTGATCCAGTCGGTATTGAACACCTCTCGCGCCATCTGCGCTGTGGTGATTGCTTCACGCGCTGTATGGCAGCCGGCAGTGTTGGGCAGTACCGGCACCCCCAGGTCGCTGATCAGGGACCAGAACGCCTGTCCGGCACGCGCGCCGGCGGATTCCCGGCGCAGGGACACGGTGATCACGCCGGGCTGCGCCTCACGCACGGCGGCGGCCAGAATCTCCGGGGACGGATACTGCGCAGTCCCGAGCATCAGGCGCGACGACAATTCAGTGCCGTAAAATTTCATGGCTCAGCCTCCCTGCATCGGGGCCAGGATTTCCAGACGCGCACCGTCTGCAACCTGGGTGCTGTCACGCCGCGAAGCGGGCACGAACAGGCCATCGATCGCGGTGGCAACGCGCGCTGTCCCATATCCGAGTTCGTCCAGAACCCCGGAGAGGGTCGCGCCCTTCACCTCGTGCGGCTCGTCATTCACCGTGATCAGCATTTTGTTCTCCGGGCTCTTGTGACCCCTTGCGTCGTCGCTTCCACGCCGACTTGTCCCTGCTACCCAGAGCTATGCCGTGCCCCGGCTCAGCGCAACCCGTTGGCGCGTCCCTCTGTCACAATTCGCGCGACCTCCTGCCCGCGGGCAGGCGAGAGCAGAAATCCATGCCGATACATCCCGTTCACATGGATCGTACGCCCATCACGCCGGACGCGGGGCACGTTGTCTGCGAAGGACGGCCGCAACCCGACACCCATTTCCAGAATTTCCGCATCAGCAAAAGCCGGGTGCAGCACATACGCCGCATTCAGCAACTCCGTCATCGAACGCAGCGTCATGCCACCCCGATCCTCGCTTTCGATCATCGTGGCGCCGATCATGAACACATGATCGGCACGCGGCACGATATAGATCGGAATCCGTGGGTGCAGCATCCGCACCGGCCTGTGCAGTGCGACATCCGGGCAGCGCAGCAACAACATCTCGCCCCGCACGCCGCGCAAGTCCGACAGAGAGCCGCGCGCGTCGAGCCCGGTGCAGTCGATTGTCCAATCGCGCCCTTCGGCGGTGCTGGCTTCGGCGTGCGGCACGTTCGTGCAGACGGCCCCGCCGAGTGCAACGATCCGCGCTGCCAGCGCGCGCAAAGCCTCACGCGGATCGACATGCCCCTCACGCGCAAAGAACAGGGCGCGTGAGAACCGATCGCCAAGATCTGGTTCGAGTGCCGCGATTGCCCCTTGGTTAATCTGTTCGTGCATGGTCGTTCGCCGTGCGAACCGGGCAATGTCGGCCACGTCGCGCGGAGGTGCGACCACCAGGCTGCCGTTGCGCTGCACCGATGCGACATGCGACGCCCACCAGTCGAGCGAGGCCAGCGCGTCTTGCGTGACCTCAGCCGGGGCGGATTCCGCTTCGCACCAAGGGGCCAGCATTCCGCCCGCTTTCCACGAAGCACCCGACCCGATGGCGGGACCGGTTTCCAGCACGGTCACGCGCGCACCAGTCTGCGCCAGTATGGTCGCCGTGACCAAGCCCGCCACGCCAGCGCCACGCACCACGATGTCCTGTGTTGTCATGCCGCTCCCCCGGTGCATTACGGATCCGCGCCTCGGCGCACACTGCCGATAGCACGCGCGTACGCACGAACCCAAGTCAGCACGCGCATGTCAGGTACTCGACAGACAGTCAGCTATTTCACGAGGGACTGAAGACCGCATTCTTGCGGCGGATCGTGTCTGTCGGGGTTTTGCAGGTGAGACATGGTGTGGCCTACCCTTTTTCAGCTCGGCGACAGCAAACAAGACTGTAACTGATGAACTGTCATAACCGAGCGATTACTGCGAGTTGGTGCACGCTTTAACGTCGCAGCACCTGCGACATGTCGGCCCGGACTGTAGACGATCGCGGCTCGATTTCGACCGCCGACCATCACCGATGAGGGCCATTGTTCTTTATGCCGCTTCGTTGATAAAACTGAATGTTCCTACCCCGAAATGTGATTGGTGTGTTGCGTTGGTCGCCGCGCCACATGCACGTTCCCCATACGATCAGGAGTTATCATGCGATATTTGCTTCTTGTATCCCTCGCGGCGGGTCTCTGGACACTGGCTGCGTGCAATGCTGGTGGATCAGCCAACGACGCATCTCATGGCGCTTCGCCCCGGCAGGACCCGGTAGACGACAGCGACAACGGGCATCGTGGCCCGAGTGGGCAAATCGGAGGCATGTCTGGAAATGCCGGCATGGGGCCGAGCTTTTGAGCGCGCGCTCCATTTGACCGCGCAGGCGATATGACGACCCCGCCGCATGTCTCTGCATGTCGCATTGACCGGCAAATCGGGTTGACAACGGCTGCTCGCCTTGGGGGCGCCCGCGACTTGCTCGTCATGACGTAATCCGGTGCGACCATAACCGCCTCGTCCTTTGACCGTTACTTCGAAACTGATTACAGAGCCATCCTGTCGATGGTTCCGCGCGAGCGGATCAAAAGGGAACGCCGTGCGCCTCGGCTGGACGTCTGGTCCGGGGGCAAGTCGGCGGCTGCCCCCGCAACTGTCAGCGGCGAGTGACCATTTCTGCTGCCCTGAAAAGGCAGACCACTGATCCTCCGGGATTGGGAAGGTTGGGATGGTCGCGCAGACCCGTGAGCCAGGAGACCTGCCGTCGTCGCACAAACAGCAACTTCCGTGCGGGGTGCCGCGGGGGTGAGGATCAGGTATGTTTACCTGCAGAACGTCGCTGCTTTTAGCGGCCTGTACCTTTACGCCTTTTGCTTCGGCCATTGCCCAGACAGCGGCAGATCCGGAGCAGGTCAATGTCACGGCCTCGCGCATCGACATGACAGGCCGCGCCGAGACCGCCAGCCAGGGCTCCGTGACACGAAAAGAACTCCAGCTTCGACCGGCCTATCGGGTCGGGCAATTGCTGGAGACGGTGCCCGGCCTGATTGTGACCGTCCATTCCGGCGAGGGCAAGGCCAACCAGTATCTGTTGAGGGGCTTTAACCTCGATCACGGCACGGATTTTGCAAATTTTGTAGATGACATGCCGGTCAATCAATCGACGAATGCCCATGGCCAGGGATATTCCGACATGAATTTCCTGATACCGGAACTGGCCGCAGGGCTCGATTTTACAAAAGGGCCATTCTACGCCTCGGTCGGGGATTTCGGCGTGGTCGGGTCCGAACACATGCGTATCGCCAACCAGATCCCTAACCAGATTTCCCTCAGTGCCGGAACACTGAACGACGAACGCGCCTATGCGGGCGGCACGGTTCGACTTCGGAACGGCGACCGCTGGCTTGCTGCGTTCGACGTGGCTCATCTGGGCGGTCCGTGGGTTCATCCGGACAATTATCGCCAGATCAACGCCGCAACCCGCTACAGTCATGGCGACAGTCACAACGGCTTCGACGTGACCGGCATGTATTACCGGGGTGAATGGAGCAGCACGACGGATCAACCGGTTACCGCGCTGGATCAGGGGTTGATCAGCCGCTATGGCACGCTGGATCCGACAGATGGTGGCCACGCCGAGCGCTTCAGCCTGTCGGCCCACCACGTCGTCAGCGGATCGGACTGGCAGATCAAGACCAGTGTCTATGGCATCCACAGTCTCATGACGCTGTGGAACGATTTCACCCACTATCTTGTTGATCCGGTCGACGGTGATCAGGAACAGCAGGACGAGACGCGCACGACCCTGGGTGGCCAGACGGCCTACACCCGTTGGGACAGGCTGTGGGTGTTTCCAACCGAGACGAGCTTCGGGATACAGGGCCGTTATGACCGGACCTATATCGACCGGCGCCATGATCAGGGTCGGGTTGTGCTCGCGTCCTGTCCCGACAGCCCCGATGGCGGCGGCAGTTTCGTCTGCAACGCGGACCATATCCATTCTGGCAATGTCGGATTCTACGCACAGAATACCACGCACTGGCTATCCTGGATGCGGACGATCGTCGGCTTGCGCGGTGATTATTACGCCGGGTCCGACCACAGTCTGGTCACGGGATACAACGGTAGTACCGCGCAAGTGTTGTTCGAGCCGAAGGGCAGTCTGGTGTTTGGACCTTGGAAAAAAAGCGAGATCTATTTCAGTGCGGGCCAGGGATTCCACTCCAACGATCTGCGCGCTGTTCTGGGCACAGTGCCTGCGACGGGCTTTACAGTTGGGTCAGTCTCCACTCCGTACATGACCAAGGCCGTCAGTGAGGAAATCGGGTTTCGGACAGATATTATCCCGAAACTCAATATCCAGGCCGCTGCCTTCCGGATCGATTTCGCGTCGGAGTTGACCTATGACGCCGACAATGGGGTCAACGACGCTGGGCCACCCAGCCGTCGACAGGGGCTGGAATTCTCGGCCCAGTATCACCCATTCAAATGGATGGAACTGAACGGGGATTTTTCATTCGCGCATGCCAAGTATTTCACCGGCAATCTCGCGGCCTATGGCATTGCAGGATACTATATTCCCAATGCGCCGAGCTATATCGCATCGGTCGGTCTGTTGATCGACAATCTCGGTCCGTGGTTCGGGGGTATTCAGATGCGGATGCTTGGGCCATATCCGTTGATCGAGGATTACTCGCTGGGCTCTGACGGGTATCGCGAGGTGAATGTCGATGCGGGCTACAAGTTTCCTCACGGCGTGAAATTGCAGGTCAGCGTCTATAACCTGTTCAACACGCATGCCGCGTCATCTGAATATGCCTACGAGTATCGCCTGACCCCGACATCAGCGTCCGAGACAGGTGTGACATATCATCCGTTGGAGCCGATCTCCGCACGATTTGCCCTTACAGCGACGTTTTGAAAAAGGGGGGATGTCGATAGAAAAAGTGGTGCGTTACTTGCACTCCACGACACACTCGCCAAGATGGGCGTGTTCAATATCACGTTAATTGCCATGACCACCAATGACATCAAATGAGGTGCAGGCCCCTTACGTCAACCACGTGTGTCGTTTGGTAAAACTTAAGCAAATCCGGCGGCGTCAGTGCGCCGGATGAGCGGTACGGGTGCCCGGAGCTTACACGACACCAACGTGACGGGAATCCGAGCGCTCACCTTGTGAACACATAATCGGCGGCGTAAGCAACGGCACGCAGACGTCCTGCAGCAGGACAGGCGCCGGACAGAGCGCCTCCAACAGTGTTGACGCGATACACAGCCGTTACACTGCCGAGAGCGCCTATCCCGCTGTGATCCACGACCCGAAGTTTCAGGGAAGGAATATCCGCTTCGGATGCGCCTGGCGCCGAGAGAATCACCTTCCCCTTGATAATGCTGCCGTCATCCAGTGCCCAGCTTGGTCCGGCATAATGGCGACCGATGGTCTTGTCCGCGACAATGAGCGAAGCAATAGGCTCGCGGAACGACCAGGCAAGGGATCCACCACCCTGCTCTGCCCTGCATTCATAGATCTGCGCACCTTCCGCGTGCGTGGACAGCACTATTTCACGGGACGCCATATCTGCCGCCGGTGTCGGGCCAAGCGGCGCAGCGAAAGCTGTTGCGATCAGGAAAGATAACAGAGCGGACATCCACGAATCCTTCAAACTGGCGTGCGGCACGGTTTAAGATGCTCAAGATCATATCGGCGGAGGGGTCAAGTTCGCGAATCAAGGTGTCATAGAGCCGCGGAAACGTAATGGTTGCACACTGGTATCATGCGGGCTGGTCATACAGGCAAGTGCTGTCGGTCTGCGGGGCGAATGTCGGCTTGTGCCGTCCGGGGACCGCGCTCCACGGTATGAACTTTGCTTTTCAGAAAATCATGCCGGTCGGGCGAGTACAGGCTGCGGGACCCTGAGCGCGTCGTCGCGATACCAAGTCAGGAAGTCGTTCCTTGACCAATACCCTCGAACGTTCGACACCAACGCGATCATGCCAGACAGTCCTGCATCGGAAATGCCTGTCGAGGCCATCGACCCTGATCGGGTGCCGACGATTATCCTGCTGAAACACGCCAGCAACCGGTCATTTTGCAAGGAATTGCCTGCTTTGAATCGCTCCGAAACAGATTTCTTCGACGTTCGCCGCAAAACGTCACTAACGTTTGTCAGCTTTTCGTGCTTATAAGCCAGTATTCCCCTTTTTTGGAGCTGAATTAACCCTATGAGCAAAGCCTTCCTCGCCGCCGTCCTGCAGGATTCATTCCAGAGCACCGGCGTTGCCGCCCAGAAGGGCGCTGAAGACCTCGTTGACGCTATCGTCAAGGAAATCCTGACCACCGGCGGGTTTACCCTTCCGGGTTTCGGGACGTTCACCGCGCACGATACGGCCGCCCGCTCCGCATTGAACCCGCGCACTCAGGAAGTTGTGCATGTCGAGGCCGGCAGCACCGTGCGCTTCAAGGCATCCCCGGTTCTCAAGGCGACGGTGAAGGCTTCACGCATGAAGCCTGCGCGCAAAGCCAAGACAGCTCCCGCAAAGGCAAAAGCTGCCCCGGCGAAGCCGGCTGCTCGTGGTCGCAAAAAGGTCTGATTACCCATTGGTGTCCCGTGTGGTAACGCGCGGGACACTTTCTTCACTATCCGGCACGACGCATGTTGCCGCCCGGAGAGATTCCGGGCCTCAGGTCAGTTTCACGACTTCGCCGCTCATCATGCTGTCTTGAGCTGCCTGTGCAAGACGAAGCGCCTCGACACCATCGTCCAGCGTGACCGGCAACCCGCTGCCGCATGTTACTGCCGCAACAAAGGCAGCGATCTCCGCACGGTATGCCTCACTATAACGCTCGAGAAAGAATGGTGACGCCGGATCGGCACGTCCGGTAAAATCCCGCCCGCTCGCCTTGACCGTCGTTCCATGCCGATTCTCGGCCAACAGAAGGCCACTGGCGCCAAATACCTCCAGCCGCTGGTCATAGCCATACACGGCACGACGGCTGTTGTTGATATGCACCAGGACGCCATCGTGCGTCTTCAATGTGATCATGGCGCTGTCGATATCGCCCAACTCTCCGATTTCCGGGTCGACGAGGCATGAACCGGTGGCAAACACCTCGGCGATCGGCCCCGCGATAAAGCGGGTCATGTCAAAATCATGAATCGTCATATCGCGAAACAAGCCGCCCGATACACGAATATAGCTCGCGGGCGGCGGTCCCGGATCGCGGCTTGTAATCACGACCTGCTCAAGCTTGCCGATTTCACCTTCCTGCAGACGCGCCCGGACGGCCGCGAACGACGGATCGAAACGCCGGTTAAAGCCGATCATGACCCTGTTCGCCTGAGCGCCGAGAATCTCCCGGCACGAAATTGCCTTGGCGAGTTCCAGATCCACAGGCTTCTCGCACAACACATATTTTCCCGCAGCAACCGCGCGCAGAATCAAATCGGTGTGCGTGTCGGTCGATGTGGCAATCAACACCGCGTCTACAGCCGGATCGTCCAACACGTCGTCGATGGACGTTGCAGCAGGAACATCAATCTCCGCCGAAAGAGCGGCTGAGGCGGGATTCATGACATCGAATACGGACACCAGCTTCACATCGGGCGTCTGGCGCAGATTTCCAGCGTGCAGACGACCGATGCGGCCACATCCCAAAAGTGCCATTCCAATCATGACAGATCTGCCTCCGGGAATTCTTGTTTCAGAATATTTCGTGTTCGAATAAGGAACTGTTCCAGAACGTCGATATATCCCTGCCCTTTGACGGGCGTAAACGGATCGGGTCCTGCCGCCGTGCATTCGACAATTACCGGGCCGACATATTCGATCTTATCCAACGCGCTCATCAGCGGTGGCACGTCGAGATGCCCAAGCCCCAGACCACGTCTGTTCGTATCTGCGATATGAAATAGCCCGAGATGTTCGCCGACTTCCTCAACCGTGCGAGATAAATCCGCTTCCTCGATGTTCATATGATAAGTATCGAGCAACGGGCGCACAGAGGAACATCCTGTGTCCGCCATGAACTGGATTGCCTCTGCGCCAGTATTGATCAAATGAGACTCGTACCGGTTCAGTACCTCATGCACCAAAGGTACTTTATAATCAGTCGCTAGGCGTGCCAGTTCTGAAACACCTTTACAAAGGAGCCCGTATTCTTCCTCCTGCGAGGAAATAGCCCGCACGCGCCCCACCAAGCCGTGAATTGATACGATCGGGCCGCCAAGCTCGGCGGAAAAGTCGATCAGCCGTTTGAAATATTCGATCGCGGGGCCGCGAATCTTCACATCAGGGTGCGCAATATCAACATTTGACGGTGTCAGAGAAAATATTTTCAGACCTTGGTCCGACAGGATCGTCTGGGCTTCACGCGGCGAAAACACATCCAGATCACCGTGGAGTTCTACACCGTCGTAAGACAATCGTCGGAGAGATTTGGCAATGTCGACCAACGGGACCGGCCCATAGGTCCATGTGCAGACACCGAGTGGACGCTTCATCGACGACTCCTGAACGGTAAATTAGGTGCGTTGCGCAAACACTCTGCCTGATCTGACGATAGAGTGTTTATTCTATTTATGACGATTATGGAAAATTTGATATGATTGTCCATGCTGGTTCTACGAAAACCGAGAACACAGATTCGGGAGAATTTCATGGTATTCAATCAGAATTCAAAAACCATCGGGATCGGACTGATTGGCAGCGGCTTCATGGGAAAGGCGCACGCTCTGGCCTTTCGCAGCGTCGGCGGTGTATTTCCCGTGTTCGCGCAGCCTCGGCTTGAGATATTGGCTGATCGCACGGCAGAGATGGCCGATATTGCAGCAATCGCTTTGGGTTTTGCCAGATCGACCGCGGATTGGCAGGCACTTGTTTCCGATCCCGCCGTCGACGTGGTGTCGATCACGACACCCAACAGCCAGCACGCGCCCATGGCTCTGGCGGCTCTGGCGGCCGGCAAGCACGTCTATTGCGAGAAGCCGCTGTCTACCTCTCTGCAGGACGCGAAAGCGATGCGAGATGCTGCACAACGTGCGGGTTTGGTGACGGTCGTTGGTTTTAATTATCTCCGCAATCCGATGATACACACAATTCGGGACATCATTGAACATGGAGAAATCGGGGACATCATCGGCTTTACCGGTCACTACGTCGCCGGTTTCATGGGGCAGCGCGAAGGTTCGTACTCCTGGCGAATGCACCCGGATGAAGCCGGGGGCGCATTGGCTGACATAGGGTCGCATCTGATTTCGATGAGCCGCTTTCTACTCGGAGACATTACGGAAGTCATCGCGTCGCTCGATACTATTTATCCAACACGTACGTCTGCGGACGGACAGGAGCACACCGTGGATATCGACGATCAGGTTGCCATACTGGCCAGATACCGAAATCGTCCCTTTACCGCGACGCTTGATATTTCGTGGATCGCGACTGGACGTGAGATGGGACTGTCGTTCGAAATTACCGGCACGAAGGGGGCCGTGAAATTCACCCAGGAACGTCTCAATGAGGTCCAGATTTTCAAGGCCAATCAGCCATCCAACCGCTCGGGGTTTACAACACTTACGGCCGGGCCAGCATATTCACCCTATGGAGCCTTTTGTCCGGGTCCCGGTCATCAACTCGGCTTTAACGACCTCAAGACCATCGAGGTCAAAGGCCTGATCGACGCGATCGAAGGCACGGCACCGTCACCGACCAGCTTCGCCGAAGCCTTCGAGACGGCTGTGGTCATGGAGGCGGTCAAACATTCGTCCGTCGAACGGCGCTGGGTGCAGGTCTCCGATTTTTCGTGAAAAAAGGGAGGGCGATATGCCCTCCCCTCTCCGGGCTGCCGGCAGGATGTTTCAGCGGATGCCCTTTGCTGCAAGTTCGATGACGTTTGCTGCCTGATCCTTCATGATCAGGTTGGGACCGGACGCGACGTCCCCACTGGGCCAAACGCCATATTTCGCCTTCAGTGCAAGGAACATCACCGGCAGATAGCCTTGCAGGTAGGGCTGCTGGTCCACCGCAAACAACGCCTCAGAATTCTTGACCGATGTCAGGAAGCCTGCGGACAGATCGAACGCTGCGATCTTTACTTTTCCAGTCAAGCCCATCGACTTGATGGCTGCAACGGCTGGTTCCCCTACTGTTGCTGCCCCGAGGCCTATGATCGTATCGATCGAAGGATCTGTTCGGAGCGCACCCTGGATCTTGGATCGGATATTCGTTGGATCGAGATCCACGGGCAGAATTTTCGATTTTCCAAAAGCTTTTGCAAATCCGGCGCACCTATGATCGAGTGCGACGTTGCCCGGTTCCTGATCGACGCATAGTGCGTTTGTCCCGCCAGCCTTTTTCAAAGCAGCACCAGCCACCATACCGGCGCTTGTCTCATCCTGCCCGACATCGACGGCGATCCCGACGATCCGTGCGGTTTCGGGCGCGGCGTTGGTCGCAATAATCGGGATTCCTTGAGCGATAATCTGCTGGATAGGCCGTTTCAAGGCATCGCTGTCCGGCAGTGTTGTCACGATCCCGTCGGGCCGCTGGTTTGCGGCTGCGGTCAGTAGATTTGCCATTTGCGTCATGTCGTAACTGTCAGGCTGACGGAATTCGATATGAACGCCCATCTGTTCAGCTGCCGCCTTGGCGCCATTCTTGATAATCGTGTGAAAGGGATCTGCGGCCTGCCCATGATCGACAAAGATGATGTTGATCTGCTTGTCGGCCGCTTGGCTAACGCTGCTGAAAGCCGCGCAGGCCAGACCGGCAGTGAGCAATAAGAACGACTTTTTCATTTATTATTCTCATTATGTCGTTTTTCGGAAAAATTTCGACGGTCGTGTCAGACGTTCAGACCATCCCGCCAAGCTCATTTGAGAGCGTCTGCATCTCACGTCCGCCGGCCATGAGGTTCTGCAGTTGCTCCATGTCAATTTCCTCCTTCCTGAATGTGCCAAGGGTCTGGCCCCGATTCAGAACCGTGAACGCATCACCGACGGCAAACGCGTGACGCACATTATGCGTGATGAAAATCACACCGAGACCATGGGCGCGCACCTGATTGATATATTTCAGAACCATCGAGGTTTGCGCCACCCCCAGAGCGGAGGTGGGTTCGTCCAGAATCAGGACCCGCGCACCGAAATACACTGCGCGTGCGATGGCCACGCATTGTCTTTCTCCCCCTGAAAGGGTGCCAACCGCTTGGTCCGGATCGCGCACGTCGATTCCGATCTTCTTCATCTGTTCATGCGTGATGGTGCTGCACGCCGCGTAATCGACCCAGCGAAACGGGAAGACCCCCTTTGTCGGCTCCCGACCCATGAAAAAATTTCGCGTAATCGACATCAGAGGGATCATTGCAAGGTCCTGAAAGACTGTGGCAATACCTGCATTTTGCGCGTCACGCGGTCCCCTGAAATGGGCGGGACTTCCGTCGACCAGAAAATCACCACTGGTAGGGGCATGCACACCCGACAGCGTCTTGATAAGAGTGGACTTCCCCGCGCCATTATCACCTAGCAGGCATAGCACCTCGCCCGCACGTACGGTCAGGGAAACGCCCGCCAGCGCCACGACCTGTCCAAATTCCTTTCGGACATTACGAATGTCTATGATTGGCGTCCCCCGTGGGGGCAGCGGCCGGGTTTCTGCAGGCTCGACCTGCACTTGTGAGGCAATGTGATTCATGACGATCAACGCTCCCCCGTCACCTTGCGGCGTAGATGATTGTTGAAGATGACGGCAATTAACAGCATCGCGCCCAGAAACACCTGAAACCAGTCGCTGTCGAACGTCGTGTAACTCAGTCCGATGGACACGATCCCGAAGATGATCGAGCCGAAAAAAGCCCCCAGCGCGGACCCGTAGCCACCGGTCAGCAGGCACCCGCCGATCACCGCCGCAATAACGGCCTGAAACTCCTTCTGCAAGCCGCGCATTGCATCGGTCGATCCGGCGTCCATCACAGTCAGGATACCCACAAATGCCGCAGAGCACGCCGTCAGTATAAACAGACCGGTTTTGACTCGGTCAACGGGAACACCGGAATTGCGCGCGGAGCGTGCATCACCACCGCTCGCAAAAATCCAGTTTCCGACCTTGGTTTTTAGCAGACACCAGGTTGCCATCCCCGTGAACAAGACAAACCACACCACAGCGATTGGAATACCAGGCGCGGCCGGGGTGCCGTCGGGCAGCAGGGCAACGATGCCGACATGGCTGAGCCAGCGGAATATGCCGCTGAACGCAAAGCCCGAGAAGAGCGGCGTGAAGATACTGTCAGCCGTTGCTTCGGTAAAACCACGCAACTGAGTGGTGCCGCCCGTAACAATCTTCAATCCGACAAGAGACAGACCGCGCAGGATGAAGAAAAACGCCAGCGTGACGATGAAGGAGGGCAATTTTGTCGCCCGGACGACCTGCCCGTTGATTGCGCCGACCACGGCCGCAACAGCCAGGGTGCCAGCGATCGAGACTATCAGGGGCAGATGCCACTCAAGCAGAAAGACACCAAACACAAGGCCTGAGAACGCAACCATCGACCCGATGGACAGGTCGAACTCGCCTCCGATCATCAGCAGGGAGACCGTGACTGCCATGATCCCCAACTGCGCCGACGGATTCATGATCGTCAGACCGCCGCTGAGCGTGAACATGGAACTGTTGGCGGTCAGGGCAAAAAAGATCCCGACGATTACCAGACCGCCGATCGCGCCCAGTTCGGGACGCCGCATTGCCCTGATGAGGAAGCTCGCCGTTTGCAATCTCTCGTCGCGGACGGGCGGCGCGGATATGCCCCCGCCAAGCGGAGCAGACGTGGTTTCGATGGACATTGAAAACTCCAGGAGGCTTTTTGGCTTGCACCAAGTTTTCTATTTTTATCAGCCTTGGGAATTTATGTTCTATTTTATGGGTAAATTCGTCAACCTCCAACAGCGCGTCGCGCGGATCGTCACGCAGTTGTGCGCGTTTTAGCCTTGGCGCGGCGCCCAGGATTGGCGGGATACTGCCGTTTCTCGCCGATCGCGGTGGCGAGTGTCATGATCAGCACCATGCCAGCGGCATTCGCCCGGAACCCCTTGAAATCGGCCTCCACAACCTCAAACCAGACGCCGTTGCTCGGTACCACCGCGCTGAAAGGACTGTCGGTCAAAACCACCAGCCGAGTGCCTTGCGCCTCGAATTGCTGAAACAATTCGATGGTAGTCGCGGCGTAGGGCGTATTGCTGATGATGAAAGCCGCATCGCGCTCCGTCGCGAAGCTCGCGATCTCGGTTTCCATATTGGTGTCCGATCCAATCTGGATATTTTTGACGCCGAGCTTGCTGAGAAGATACGCAAAATATTCGACCACCGCTGCTGATCGCCGCATGCCCAGCAGATAAACCGTCTCTGCCTCGGACAAAATATCGACCGCACGGTCCAGCTTTTCAGCATCCACATGGCTACGCATGGCCTGTAACGAGGCCTCGAACGCATCGGAGAATCCGTCCAGCAACGCCATCGCCGTTGGCAACTTACCGTCGGACTGCCGCAATCCGTCGATCCTGTCCTGATAGGACTGGGTGCGCCCCCGAAGCCGGTCGCGAAAAAGCGCCTGCATGTCCGAAAAGCCGCTGAAGCCGAACAGACGTGCAAAGCGGATGACGGTCGACGGCTGTACCCCTGCCCGACTTGCCACGCTGCTGACCGTGCCAAGCGCAAAATCGTCTGGTGACGCCATGACAAAGTCAGCCAACTGCGTGAGACGACGCGGCAGTGAATCGTGCCGCGCCTTGATCTCTTCTCGGAATTCATCGAATCCGGGGGGCGGCGCCAGAGTCTTGGTCGTCATAGCGACAGCGATCGCCTTCTTGTTCCGCGATCCTGGCCATTCAGGCCGGTTTTCGCGATATGCCTCAGAAAATGGAACGTCTGTTCCCGTCCGTATACCTGATCTCTTTAGGGATTGGCACGCAAGCTGGCAATTATAAGGAATGAATATTCCGTGAATTGACAATTAATGGAATTTTTATGCCAATACGGGCAACACGCGGCCTGGAAGGCAAGAAGAATGACAACAACTCCCACGCTTGACGTCATAACGATCGGGCGCGCCTCGGTAGATCTCTACGGTCAGCAGATTGGCGGCCGACTGGAGGATATGGCCAGTTTCAGCAAGGCGGTGGGCGGATGTCCGGCCAATATCGCCATCGGGACGGCGCGTCTGGGGTTGCGCTCCGGGCTGATAACGCGCGTCGGAGACGAGAATTTTGGCCGCTTTATCCGCGAACAGTTGGAGCGCGAGGGCGTGACGGTCGATGGCGTTCACACCGACCGCGATCGTCTGACGGCACTGGCCATTCTGGGTGTTCGTGATCAAAGCAGCTTCCCGCTGCTGTTTTACAGAACCAATTGCGCCGATGCGGCCCTGTCGGAGGACGATATCGATCCCGCTTTCATCGCGCGCGCCGGTGCAGTTGTGGTCACAGGCACGCATTTTGCTCGCCCCGAAAATGCCGCAGCCCAGCGCAAAGCCATGCGACTGATGCGAGAGCACGGCGGCAAGATCATTCTCGACGTTGATTATCGCCCCAATCTATGGGGTCTTTCGAGCGTAGGGGACGGCGAGAACCGCTACGTCCGGTCCGAAAGTGTGACCCGCGATCTGGCGCCAATTCTGGCGGAATGCGATCTGATTGTCGGAACCGAAGAAGAATTGCACATCGCCGGGGGCAGCGAAGACACCCTTCAGGCAATCCGCGCCATCCGCAGTCTATCCAGCGCAACGATTGTCTGCAAGCGGGGCCCGATGGGCTGCGTCGTATTCGATGACGCAATTCCCGAGGCGCTGGATGACGGGATCGCAGGTCCCGGCTTTCCGGTCGATGTCTACAACACATTGGGCGCGGGCGACGCCTTCATGTCCGGTTTCCTGAGGGGTTGGTTGCGTGGCGAACCACTGGAAATCTGCTGCACCTATGCCAATGCGTGCGGGGCGTTCGCGGTTTCGCGGCTCCTGTGCTCGGCTGAAATTCCGACATGGACGGAGTTGGAACATTTTCTGGCCCATGGCAGTCCCCACCGCGCACTCCGCCACGACCAGGACCTCAATCACCTGCACTGGGTCACAAATCGCCGGGAACAGGCGGTGCCGATCATGGCCCTCGCGTGCGATCACCGAGTGCAGCTCGAGGACATGGCGCGCGAGGCCGGAGCGCCCTTCACAAGAATCCCGGCCTTCAAGCGACTGGCTGTCGAGGCCGCCATCCGCGTATCTGGTAAAAGCGCCGGGTTTGGGGTTTTCATGGACGGCCGATATGGTCAGGAGGCCCTTTTCAGAGCATCGCACGCGGGACTCTGGACCGCGCGCCCTATCGAAAAAACCGCTTCCAGACCGCTGGAATTCGAGTGTGGAGGCAGTCTGGGCGCACATATGACGGAATGGCCGGTGGAACAGGTCATCAAGTGCCTCTGCTTCTATCATCCCGATGATTCCACTGAACTGAAGTCACGTCAGGTCAGAGAACTCGTTCGCGCGCAGGACGCGTGCCGTCGGCAGGGGCGCGAAATCCTGATCGAAATCATCGCGGGCAAACATGGCCTGTTGCAGGACGACACGGTCTCCCGAGTAATGGAAGAACTTTATGCCGCCGGCCTTCATCCGGACTGGTGGAAACTGGAGGGACAGAGCAACCCCGCCGCGTGGCGGGCAATCGGTGCTGTGATCGACGCTAACGACCCGCACTGCCGCGGCGTCGTCATCTTGGGCCTCGATGCCCCGGCGGCCCAGTTGATCGAAGCCTTCCATGCCTCTGCCGTGACACCCTGGGTCAAGGGATTTGCCATTGGGCGCACGATTTTCTCCGATGCAGCCCGGGCGTGGCTGGCAAACCGGATCGATGACGAGACTGCGATCACGCAAATGGCCGAACAATTCGCGCTTTTTGTCACGGCATGGCGTCTGAGAGAGTCGCGGCGTGCGGCATAACACCTCCGAACCCCTATCCCCTCCCCACAACGACAGGACAACAGGGCGATGAAGACGATCCGCCTGACCATGGCGCAGGCTTTGGTAAAAGTGATGAGCGCCCAACGTATCGACGTGGATGGCGCTGTCGTCCCGTATTTCGCGGGTGTGTGGGCCATCTTCGGCCACGGCAATGTTGCCGGACTGGGCGAGGCCCTGCACGCGCAGCGTGAGCACATTCCCACCCTGCGGGCGCACAATGAACAGGGCATGGTCCACGCCGCGACGGCTTTCGCCAAAGCGTCCCGGCGGAAGCGCGCGATGGCGTGCACCAGCTCCATCGGCCCCGGTGCGCTGAACATGGTGACCGGTGCTGCCGTGGCACATGTAAACCGCCTGCCGTTGCTGCTGTTGCCCGGCGATATTTTCGCAAATCGCCTGCCCGATCCGGTGCTTCAGCAGATCGAGGATTTCGGCGACGGCACCGTGAGCGCCAACGACTGTTTCCGTCCGGTTTCGCGTTATTTCGACCGGATTACCCGGCCGGAGCAACTGATCCCGGCCTTTCAACGCACGATGGCCGTGCTGACCGATCCGGCCGGCTGCGGGCCGGTGACGCTGTCCCTGTGTCAGGACGTGCAGGCCGAGGCATTCGATTATCCGGAGCATTTTTTCAGACCACGTGCGCTCCACCTGCGCCGCGCCGGACCGGACGAACGCGAACTTAAAGACGCACTGAGTGCCATTCGCGCCGCACGACGCCCGCTCCTTATTGCCGGTGGAGGCGTTCTGTATTCCAGCGCCGAACGGGAACTTGCGACATTCTGTGCGGAACGCGGCATTCCCGCGGCAGAGACGCAGGGGGGGAAATCCTCCCTGCCGACATCGAATCCCATGAATATGGGCGGCGTAGGCGTAAGTGGTTCGGCATCGGCCAATGATCTGGCCGCCGATGCCGATCTGGTGATTGCCGTCGGCACGCGGCTTCAGGACTTTACGACCGGTTCGTGGGGTTTGTTCAGAAATCCGGATATGAAAATCGTGGCACTCAATACAGAGGTGTTCGACAGCACCAAGCACGCGGCTCTTCCCTTGGTTGCGGACGCCACGGTCGGTCTACAAGCATTGCGGCATGGGCTGGAAAGCTGGCGCGCGGACGCGGCGTGGACCGAACGGGCGCAGGCCCTGCGGGAGGCTTGGCATGCAACGTCGGCGCGCGTGACCGCAGCGGACACCGCCCAAAACACCACCCTGCCCTCGGACGCGCAGGTGATCGGCGCGGTGCAGCGTGCCAGTCGTCCCAGCGACATCGTCGTATGCGCGGCCGGGGGGCTGCCTGCGGAACTCCAGAAGCATTGGCAGCCTGAACAGGCCGGTGGCTATCACATGGAATATGGCTTTTCCTGCATGGGCTACGAGCTTGCCGGGGCGCTGGGCGTGAAGATGGCGTCGCCTGAGCGCGAGGTGATCGTCATGCTGGGCGACGGGTCCTATCTGATGCTGAACTCCGAGATTGCGACGTCGGTGATGCTCGGGCAGAAGCTGATCATCGTGCTGCTGGATAACCACGGTTATGGCTGCATCAATCGGCTGCAACGTGCGACCGGTGGCGCGGCTTTCAATAATCTGTGGGAAAATTCGCAAAACATGGCGAATTTTCCTCGTATCGATTTTGTCACGCACGCGGCCAGCCTGGGCGCGCAGGCTGTGAAAGTGGCGACGCTGGCGGCATTGAGCGACGCGGTCGAGGCCGCGCGCAACGCCGCCTGCACCAGCGTGATCGTCATCGATACCGACCCCGACGCAACAACTGAAGAGGGAGGTGCATGGTGGGATGTCGCGGTGCCGGAAATATCCGAGCGCAGCGCCGTGCGCGACGCTCGCGCAACCTATGAGCAGACCCGTAAAATTCAGAGGCTTGCAAACTGAGACCGGATTTTTCCTCTTCTCCACAAAGGCCCTCTCAAGAGGCTCGGAGCGCGCAATGGCTGTTAAAATCGGTGCCAATCCCATCATCTGGTCGAATGACGACCTACAGGAGATCGGCGGTGCAACACCGCTCGAAACCTGCCTGGCCGAAGCGAAGCAGGCCGGACTGCAGGGCATGGAACTCGGCCACAAGTTCCCGCGTCAGGCCGACGCCCTCAGGGCCGCGCTCGCGCCCTACGATCTGGAATGTGTCTCGGGCTGGTATTCCAGCGCCCTTCTGACCCAGTCGGCAAAAGCCGAGATAGCGGCGATCGACGCACATGTTTCGCTGCTGTCTGCCATGGGTTCGACAGTCGTGATCGTTGCTGAAACATCCAACGCCATTCATGGCCAGATCGACACGCCCCTGTCACGTCGACCGGAACTCGACCACGACGGATGGCGCCTGTTCACCGAGCGCCTGACGGAGTTGGGCAAAGCAACTGCCGATCGGGGCCTGAAGCTCGTGTATCACCATCACATGGGCACCGTGGTGCAATCGCGCGACGACATCGCGCGCCTGATGGACCTGACCGGCCCGGACGTTCATCTGCTGCTCGACAGCGGTCATGCATTGTGGGGCGGATCGGACCCGGCCGAACTCGCGCAGAGCTATCGAAACCGCGTCGCGCACGTCCACACCAAAGACATGCGTCCCGACATGCGGAACATCGCTGACGCCGAGGACTGGAGTTTTCTGAAATCCGTGCTGAATGGCGTATTCACGGTCCCGGGTGACGGTTGCATCGACTACCCCGCCATGTTCGCGCATCTGGGCGGCTATCACGGGTGGGTTGTGATCGAAGCCGAGCAAGACCCGGAAAAAGCCAATCCTCTTATCTATGCCACCAAGGGACGTCGCTACCTGAAGGATGTTCTGGGACGGGTGGAGTTGCTGTGATGACGTCGAAACTGCTGATCCATTCCCATGCCCCGGACGCGCGGGGCAGCGTCGTTCATGTCACACCCGAGAGCGCCGGGTGGCAATTCGTGGGGTTCGAGGCCCAGCAACTCGCCCCCTCAGACATCGCCTTCGGTCGCAGCGACACGAACGAGCTTTGTCTGGTCCTGATACGCGGCAGAGCGCGGATCGAGGTCGATGGGCAGGACCTTGGGGTTCTGGGCGCACGGTTATCTCCATTCGATGCTCCGCCCTGGTCCGTATATCTCCCGCCGGGCAAAAGCTGGCAGGTGACAGCGCAGGACGACGTGGAGCTTGGAATCTGCGCCTCTCCCGCTGAGGGGAAATACGGCGTGCGGGTCATCCCGCCCGAAGAAGCGGGGCAGATAGAGCGCGGCACGGGATCGAACCTGCGGCTGGTCCGCAACATCCTGCCCGACACCGCGCCTGCCGAAACGCTACTTGTGGTGGAGGTCGTCACGCCGGGCGGTCATTGGTCGAGCTATCCACCGCACAAACACGATACGGATGATTTTCCGAACGAGACGTACCTTGAGGAGACCTATTATCATCGACTGAAGCGGGGCAGTGGCTTTGCGGTCCAGCGCGTCTACACCAAGGACGGCTCTCTTGACGAGACGATGGCTATCGCCGACGGAGACGTAGTGCTGGTTCCACGGGGCTATCACCCCGTTGGCGCTCCCGCAGGTTTTGATCTTTATTATCTGAACGTAATGGCTGGCCCGGTCCGGCAGTGGAAGTTTTCCATGGACCCCGATCACGCCCATATTCCCTACTGACTTTTCCGGAGATTTGAGATGGACATTGTTCAACATTTTATCGGCGGCAAGCGCACGACCGGGGTTGGAACAGGGCGGGCAGACGTATTCGATCCCTCGACAGGCCTGATTGCGCGCCAGGTCGCGCTGGGGGCACGCGCTGATCTGGACCTTGCCGTCGAAACCGCGCGGGCTGCGTTTCCGGCGTGGGCTGCGACGCCCCCGCTGACACGTGCGCGCATGATGTTTCGTTTGCGTGACCTGATCGAGCGCAGGACGAGCGAACTGTCTGCCATCATCACGGCCGAACACGGCAAGGTTCTGTCCGATGCGGTGGGTGAAATCACGCGCGGGATGGAAGTTGTCGAGTTCGCAACCGGTATTCCGGAGTTGCTGAAGGGCGACATGACCGAACAGGTCGCACGTGGCATCGATGCCTATACCATTCGCCAGCCGCTGGGTGTCGTCGCGGGTATCACGCCCTTCAACTTTCCGGTGATGGTGCCATTGTGGATGGCGCCGATGGCCGTCGCCACAGGCAACTGCTTCATCCTCAAGCCGTCCGAGCGAGACCCGTCGGCATCCATATTCCTGGCCGAACTGTTCAAGGAAGCGGGCTTCCCTGACGGCGTGTTTCAGGTCGTGCAGGGTGACAAGGATATCGTGAACGCCATCCTTGAACACCCCGGCATCCAGGCTGTCAGCTTCGTCGGCTCCACGCCGATTGCCCGCCATATCTACGCAACGGGAACGTCGCATGGAAAGCGGGTGCAGGCATTGGGTGGGGCGAAAAACCACGCTATCATCATGCCGGATGCCGATCTGCCCAAGGCCGTGGATGCGCTGATGGGCGCAGCCTACGGCTCAGCCGGGGAACGTTGCATGGCGCTGTCCGTCGCTGTCGCCGTCGGACCGATCGCCGATCCGCTGATCGAGATGCTGGCGCCAAAAGTGCGTGGTCTGAAAATCGGACCCGGTACCGATGCAGAGAGCGAGATGGGTCCGTTGGTGACGGCCCAGCACCGCGACAAGGTCCTGTCCTATATCGACTCCGGTGAAAGCGAAGGCGCGAAAGTTGTCGTCGACGGACGCGGCCTGCGTTTGCAGGGCTACGAAAATGGCTATTATGTCGGTGGGACGCTGTTCGATAACGTTACCCCCGACATGAAGATCTATCGGGAGGAGATTTTCGGACCCGTGCTGGCTGTCGTGCGCGCGCCCGATTTCACGAGTGCCCTTAAGCTCGTGAACGATCACGAATTCGGAAACGGTACCGCGATCTTCACGCAGGACGGCGACGCGGCCCGTACCTTCGTGCACGGCGTGCAGGCTGGCATGGTCGGCGTGAACGTGCCGATCCCGGTGCCAATGGCGTTCCATTCGTTCGGTGGATGGAAGAACTCGCTGTTTGGCGATCATCACATGCACGGCCCCGAAGGCGTGCGCTTCTTCACCAAACTGAAGGCCGTGACCACACGCTGGCCAACGGGCATCCGCGCGGGTGCTGAATTCGTGATGCCTACTCTGGGCTGAGATGGCTCTTGCCGGGGGCGCGACGCTATCGTCCGCCCCACACGCATGGTTCTTGAAATTGGTTTTGTGCCTCAGAGTATTGACGGAGCATCCATTTAAATCACGTGCAGGGACCTGCTTTAGAGGGAGTTCAAAATACTCCCCAAGTTCTTTATTGCAAAAATATGACACTCCAGATTTCACAGACATGAGCGTCCGGTGACAACATTATACTTAAGTATAATGGAAACCGTTGTTCCTTTCGGCTAGGCTGCTCCGAAACGGTCATCCTGAAAATGCAAAACCTTGTCTGGAAACCTCCGCAGTGACTGATTATGTCAAACCCTCACAAATTATCGAAAGTATGGTCGAGTCTGGTGCTGTAAAAGCGACTCTTCCTGCAAAAGATGTTCTGATCCGCGCGATGCTCGCCGGTGCGTATCTTGCATTCGTCACGACGCTCGCGTTTCTGGTGGCTGCACAGACCGGGCAGTTTATTTTCGGCGCGTTGCTATTCCCCGCCGGATTCGCCCTGATCATCCTGCTGGGCATGGAATTGCTGACCGGCAACTTCGGGGTGGTGCCCCTTGCAGTCTTCGCCGGGCGTATCTCGTCCACCGCCATGCTACGCAACTGGGTGCTGGTGTTTATCGGCAATCTGGTCGGCAGCCTGATCTACGCCGGATTGTTCTGGATCGCGATCACGGATTGCGGACATACGGCAGGCGGCCCGCTGGCTGACAAGTTGCGCGCGCTTGCGGTCACCAAGACCACAGCGTACGAGGCTTTCGGCGCAGGCGGAATGGTGACTGTGTTCGTCAAAGCCATCCTGTGTAACTGGATGGTCAGCCTCGGCTCTGTCGTGGCGCTGGCGTCAACATCGACAATCGGCAAGATCGTCGGGTCATGGCTGCCGATCCTGATCTTCGTGGCCCAAGGTTACGAGCATAGCGTCGTCAACATGTTTGCAATCCCGACCGGAATGATGCTCGGCGCCCCGGTGGGCTTTTCCGACTGGTGGTTGTGGAACGAAATTCCGGTCACGTTGGGCAATCTGGTCGGGGGACTGGTTTTTACGGGCGGTGCACTCTATGCGACGTATTACCGCAAACCTGCAGCCGCTCAGATACCGGCATCCCCACAAATCTGATCGACGCTTATCCGCAGCAGGTGCGCTAAGGCGCGGCTTCTCATGAAGCCACAGCGGAAGATACGGGAGGCTGGAGAATGCCACTGTGCATCTTCAGCCGGGAACGCGTAATGCACAGTCGCCTGCCGGTCTTGGGTGGCATAGGCGGCGTATCCCCTTGGAAGTGAGCCGATGCTTCGAAAAATCCCCTGCGGTCATAGCCCCCCCCGTTTCTTAGCCCGGTGCAAGGTCCGAAGAGCACGTTCCGGCATTACCCTCATCACGCGATAAGCCATGATGGGAGCTACAGCTTCGTGAATACTGACTGACAGTGTGTGCGTTATTCGTAAGCGCCCGGCCCGGGGAGGCAAGCTGTCGGTCCAACGCGGCCAAGGCTGGCACCCGTGGTCGCGACCAGAACAAGACTATCGTCTTGCTGAACATCGATTTTCTGGTTGCAGTTCTGGCCGAAATTACGGCTCAGGATACGAGAGTCTCGCTGGGCAGTCCCCAGTCCGGCGTAGCCGTCGCCTCGGTATCTGACCGCTCCGCAAAGCCGGACTGTGGCGCTGTCCAGTTGCGTTACGAGTGCTGAAGGGGCCCATCGGTCAGCGTCCGAAGAAACGCGATGATGGCGTTGCGTTCCGCGTCAGTCAGCGCGGGTGCGTCTCCCGGCTTTCGGTCAAACGGAGCGTCTGTGGTATCCAGATTGGCACGATACCGCGCAGGCAGATCGTCATAAGGATGCAGCTTGCCGTCGCGCCCGTGGCTGTAGAACTTCTCCGGCTTCAGGTCACGAAGTGTGTAGAAATCCATCACCTCGGTCAGGGTGTGAAACACGCCATTATGGAAAAAGACATGACGCTCCGCAACATTACGTAGCGTCGGTGTGGTGAACATCCCGCAATATGGCGCGAGCGTCTTCTCGCCATCGGCCTGTCGATCGCAAACCCCGAGATCATGATACGCAGGATCGCTGTTCTGCGTCAGGCGCATGTTGCGCGGCACCCCCAGCGCTTCATACTGGTGGTCGGTGAACAGGGGCGGCAGCGCATCGCCATGCACCTGATCCACATGGCACGCGGCACAATTACCTTTCAGCGGGTCATTGAACAGCAGGTACCCCGCGCGCTCCTGTGGGGTGAATTTCGCCTTGCCCTCCAGCCACGCATCGAACTTGCTGACATAAGGATGGAAGCTCGCTTCCTCGATCTGATACCGTGAGAGCGCGAACAGGGCTTCGGCTAGCAGATAATCGGGCGAATGTGCGCCCTGAAACCCGGCAAACGCCCTCAGCGCGTCCCCATAAGGAGCGGTCCTGAGACGTTCGAGCACCTTGTCGCGCGTAGAGGCCATTTCCACAGGGTCAAACAGCGGACCGGTTGCCTGCTGCTGAAACGTGTCTGCACGCCCGTCCCAGAACAGGCCGCCCTGGGGCACCAGATGCGTTGCGGAGGCACCGGTATTGGCCGCACTTTTTGCACCGATCGGCGCGCCGCCTACCGGTGCCACAATCGGGGCCGGGTTATCGTCGGCCACGGCATCGTCTGGACCGATGCTGAAAACCGGCTGGCGATTCAGGTAGGCCAGAGAGGGGATGGCGCGATGCCCCTGCTGATCGAGCCTCAGCCCCCCGCTAAACACATCGTCCTTGCCCGCGGGACCGTAATGTGAGGCCGGGTCATGACAGCTGACGCACGCGACGCGGCCGGAACCCGAAAGGGCGGCATCGTAAAACATCGCCTTGCCGATCTCCGCCATCGCAGACAGAGGATGCACGTCAGGGCGCCGAAGCGGGCGCGGACAGGGATTGCCCCCATCAGCCGTCGGCTGACACGCAGCAGGCGCTGAGACCGGTATCGTCTGAGCAGATCCAGACACGCCCGAAAACGCAAAAAAGGCGCATGCCAGCGCCGGAGAAATCACAAATGAGACTGTAAAACGCCGCACGCCAGCATGCCTTTTGACGATTCAGGTATCCGGGGTGCAAACGCACCCCGGACGAAAATCTTGGATCAGAGGCCGAGCAGACCCAACAGCCAGCCCAGAAGAC
>Ga0157365_10000134_pt1 | contig 34056 bp, 32 predicted proteins | sample AttsexASBM3_FD_111478 | JGI IMG/M metagenome (GOLD analysis project Ga0157365, IMG submission 111478) | Fungus gardens microbial communities from leaf cutter ant in Ribeirão Preto, State of São Paulo, Brazil - Atta sexdens ASBM3 | ecosystem: Host-associated > Fungi > Mycelium > Unclassified ...
GACAGAACTGGCCTGGGAACTGATATTGATGATCTTGCCGCGTTTGCGGTCGATCATGCCCGGCGCAAAGGCACGGGCGAGAAGCCATGGCGCACGCAGGTTGATGGCCTGCACGGTGTCCCATTCCTCGACGGTCTGCTCCACCAGTGAGCGAGGGAAACTGACGCCAGCATTGTTGACGACAATATCCACGCCACCCCACGCAGCCGTCACTGTCTTGGCGACAGCGTCAGGGACAGTCGGATCACTGAGATCAGCAACAACAGTGAGGCATTGACGCCCATGGCCTTCCACGATCCGGCGTGTTTCAGCCATATCGGCTTCAGACCGTGCAACCGCGACAATATCGGCTCCGGCGGCACTCAGAACATCGCAGATCGTGACGCCAAGCCCGCGGGACGCACCCGTGACAAGAGCTTTGCGACCATCGAGGGAAAAGCGTTGTGGAAGTTTTGGCATGGTCTGTTTTCCCTTGTCCGTCAGTTCAGGAAATCTGTGGCATCTGCGTGTGGAAGGGTCGTCATTTCACGGGCATGCCGGCGGTATTCCCGGGGTGTGCAACCTCGCAGGCGCAGAAAGATGCGGTTAAAATTGGACAGGTTGTTGAAGCCGGAAGCCGCACCGATCTCCGTGATTGAAAGGGGGGAACTGGCCAGCAGATGGCAGGCGTGACACACACGCAGCCGATGCAGGAAAGACATGAACGTGTCGCCCGTCGCAGCCCGGAACTGGCGAGAGAATGTTGAGGCGCACAGCCCCAGATCCTGCGCCAGATGGTCATGCCGGATTTCGGACGGGTCCATGGCCATCAGGGATGTGATGACACCGCTCATCCGCTGCATTTCCGGACTGTTGAGCGCCTTGGTCTCACCTTTGAGAGACAGTGTCCTGAACGGGGCAGACGTCAATGTGGCGAGAAGGTCGAGACAGGCGGCCAGTTTCCCAGCGCCTTGAAAAGTCCCGATCGCTTCGAGTTTCTCCCCGAGCCCAAGTGCTTCTGAACCAGTGAATTCGACACCCAGAGTTGAGGCCTGAAGCAGGTTCCGCAGTCCACCCAATTCCGGACACAGCGCCATCAGGCCTTCAATCCATTTAGCGCTAAACTGAAGGACAACATCCCGCCCTGTCAGCACTTCACCCGGCTTGAGAGGACTGAACCAGCCATGCGGCAGGTCAGGTCCGACCAAAACAAGCTGGCGTGGCCCGAAACTTCCGATATGGTCCCCAATGATCGCACGACCTTCGCTCTGTGTGATCAGGTGCAGTTCGTATTCCGGATGATGGTTCCAACGTGCCAGCGGACCGGGATAGTCATGCTGATGCCAACGGAAACTGGTGTTCGGTTCCGCATGGATCGTTTCGTAAACAGGACGCGTGTTTCCCTCACTGACAGGTGCTTTTGCTTTCAGAGAACTGACCATTCCAAGCGCTGATGCACGACTGGCAATCGGAGAAAATGGCCCCTGCTTAGGCAATTTCTGCGTTACGGACATGATGGCACCGCTTCTCAGAGAACAATCTGGAGTTTGACGTCGCTTGGTCGAGCCTCAGCAGCCCGCTCAAAGGCCGCGATAGCCTGATCGAAAGGGAATGTTTCCGATACAAGCGGCTTGAGGTCGATTTTCCCCGCACTGATGAGGCGGATGGCGCGGTCATAGACGTTGGCGTAGCGGAAAACCGTTTCCATGCGGATTTCCTTAGCCTGAGCCGCCACGATGTCGAACGGAACCTTCTGGATAGGCATGCCTACGAAAACGATGATGCCGCCGGGCCGCACGCAGGCCAGAGCGTCGTCGTAAGCACCGGCAAAACCGCTCGCCTCGAAGACGACATCCACACCCCAGTCACTCCCGCAGGTCGCATCCACAACGTCACGCGGTTTTTCGTCACGAACGTTGATGGGCCGGATACCGTCATACTGCCCGGCAATGGCAAGCTTGGCAGGAGCCAGATCCGTGATAAAAACCTGCCCTGCCCCAGAGGCGAGGGCAGCCAGCGCCGTCATGATCCCGATAGGTCCACAGCCTGTCACAAGACAGATATCACCGGGCTTGATGGCGGCTTTGACCGAAGCATGCACGCCAACAGCCAGCGGCTCGATCATCGCGCCTTCTGCAAAGCTCACATTGTCCGGCAGTTTAAATGTGAAGGCGGCGGGATGAACGACAGAGGGCGTCAGACAGCCGTGAACTGGCGGTGTCGCCCAGAAGCGAACAGCAGGATCTACGTTGTACTGGCCCATCAGTGTGGCACGGGATTGTGGGTCTGGAATGCCCGGCTCCATGCACACCCGGTCTCCAACCTTCAGAGACCGGACATGGCTTCCGACTTCCATGATTGTTCCAGAAGCTTCATGCCCCAGCACCATGGGTTCACGAACAACGAAAGGCCCGATGGCGCCATGCGTGTAGTAATGCACGTCGCTGCCGCAGATACCCACCGTGTGGATGGCGATACGGACATCATTCGGTCCAAGCTCCGACGGCAGGGCGATCTCCCGCAAAGAGAGCTCACCTTTCTTTTCAAGCACCAATGCCTGAGCCATACCCAACCGTCTCCTGTCGCACGTTTTATCATCAGATGTGATCAGAAGTACGGATTATATGTTATATATAACAGAGTATAGGACATTTTTTCTCAAAAAATGATACTTTTTTGCTTAAAGAACTTTCAGATATCGAATTTTTCATTGTCATATTTTTATATAAGATATTGATAAAACTAATGTTTTTTCCATTTTCTTCTCCTGTAAGGAAATATAGTACGCTTTAGTCTGAAATTTTTCATGTTATAGATAACGCAAATATGAGGTACAGCCTGTTCGAAAAACTCCCGATAGAGTGCTCGAAAAGTCCTTTAGTTTTGATCGCGCCGCTATGATTCCATCACTCATATTGTGATGATCCGCTCGAACTCTCTTCCCGAACAGCGAATTTTGGGCTGTTTGGGTCTGATCTGAACCAGGAGCTGGCCTATTCGGACAACAGAAAAGGCGCTCGCCCCCCCCTTTTTGGAGAGGCACTAAGTGTTCAAAGTCCTGCTGATTTAGACGCCTGTAGTCTTTCCCTTCCCCTGTTACTGAAAAACGATTTGAGCCTGCCACACATTCTTGTTTCGCTTTCAGAAGCGAAGGGGAACACATTTTGAAGAAGCTTAAAATGCAACTACAAAGAAAAATACGCTATTATAACACAGTAAAAATATGTCTGTTTGCGTTTTTCTAAGTAATAAGAATATTATATTCATATATTATTGCAACCATATTTAGGTATAGAGGTCAATTGTGATAGAGCACAAGGCCCGGAACAGATAGAAATAGAAAATTTTTTCTCTATTTATAGAAAGGATATTTATTTCAAAGAGAAGTATATTACCTGACGATGGTTGCTCCAGGCGAAAACGGGATTGTGCGATACGCGCATCTGATCCGCACCCGAAAGTACATTGCAGTGATTTCCATGAACAATCGCGGGGGCAGTTACTTCTCTGTCACCGGGTGGTCCACGTTCATTGATCGCAAAGAGGCTACTCCGGAGTTGATCGGGGAAAATTTGAAGAAGTCCCTTCAGACAAGTCGGGATCTTTTCATGGAGTGGGGAGGATTGCCCCTTCCACAAGACAAGATTGATGCAGAGCATAAAAAATCAGCTCTGGTTTTTGCCGATTGGGAATGCGAGCAAACGGATCAGGTCCGACTGGCAGCGTCCAAGGGGCGCGGTATGGGCCACTCCTCCTAGTATTCGAACGAAAATGCCGGGAAGGTTTTTAATGCCTTGATCAATACCAGCGACATGGAGTTTGGCGAGATCGCCATACAGGCTCTCAATGTCTGCCAGCCAAACTATCTGTGAGCGTTCGCTTTTGGGAAGTTCAATCGGTACGCTCTACGCCCTCATAGGAAACTTTCGTTGTCACGTACTAAGCGCAGTAATGCTTGGATATGAGTTTTACGACGTCGCTTTCGCAACCTCCAATATACCGCATTCGCGGTCTGCCGCACTCCTCGTGGTAATCACTCATTCAGCGCCCGGCCTTTAAGGAAAAGGGAATAAAACCCTGCATTCCTGACGGGAAACCCATCAGATGCGATAAGACAAAAAATATAAACGACGCAACCGGATCAAGATAATGCTCGGGCGCCTCAAAGACTGGAGACGTGTCGCAACAAGTTACGACAGATGCCCAACCGCCTGCTTTTCCCACATCTGCATCGCAGCAACTACCATGTTCTGGCTATGAGTTCTGAGTCTAGCCCGTGGCTTGAAAAGCCAGTCCAAATACATGGACATTTGGTGAGAGGGGCAAAGCTCTTCCGCGCCGCATTTCGAAAACTGTATCGAAAAGATTAAGCCCTGAAGAGATCAGGTATTCTGTCAATTCCGAGCTAGACGTCGGAACATCGATACGCAGAAAGCTTCCGGTGGCCTGCTTGATCAAAGGGGCAAGAAGCGCCATGGCCATAGAGCTACTCCGTGCAACAACTGGCCCCATGATCTGCCCACGCCCAAATGGACGCAAGACGGCATAACCATCAATGTTATCCCCATTCTCCAAGACGACGATTTTGTCTGCGCGGGCGAATAACGTGCTGAGAAGGCGCCTTCGATCCGCACCAAATGCCGCATTATCGAGTTTCCGAAGGGGTGCAAGATCCGCTTTTTCGAAAGCTCTAACCTGAAAATTTCGTGCTTCTTCCGGTAAAGGCGCTTCATGCGCAATTCCCTGATGCTGCGCAACAGGACGCTGTTTTTCAAAACCTTCACTCTGATACAGCGGAAAGCCTTTGCGGGTAGAGTAAAGCAACTGACTTTCGCAGGTGGACTCCCGGATCAGCCTTTCCAAAATCCATCTTCCAGCTCCGCGTGCCTGCAATCGCGGAACCGTAATCATCATCCCGATCGTTTCCAGGTTCTTCGCGACGCTGAACCGCATCCCGGAACTCAGCACCCGTCCGATCTCGTCTGTCGCCAGATACCCTGTTCCAGTTCCCATGACTGTCACAATATCACGATAACGATGCGGCCATCGAACGCTGATCGACAACTCGTACAAAAGATCCGCATCTTCGATCGTCAGTGGCTTTAACTGAACTGAAAACACATCAAGAGACTGTTTGGTCGAATTCTGCGTGGGCATCGGGAGCGGTTCCTGACTTATGACTTCAAAATCGCAATTGCGTCCACTTCAACAAGATAACCATGATGCAAAGCCGGAACGGGAACAACCGTTCTTGTAGGCTTTAACGGTCCCATGATCTTGGCATAGCGCACATTGAAGGCAGGCCAGTGCTCAACACCGGCAACATAAACCGTTACGCGAACAATATCTTCCGGAGTTCCCCCCGCTGTTCTGAGAATGGCAAACACGTTGGCCATGGCACGATCAACCTGAACATCGAGAGGAGCATCGGGGTAATGATGTCCTTCCTCAGACACAGGTAGTTGCCCGGAAATGAACACCTGCCCCTGCGCGACAACCGCCTGACTGTAGTGCCCCGCGGGTGGCGCCACCTCCGGTGACAGTATTGAGGTGTGCGTCATTCCGCTCATGCGCCTGTACCCGCCATTGCGAGAATAAGATCTGCGAAGCGCCGCAAATCAACGTTTCCTCCACTCAGAATGACGCCAACACGTGCGCCTTGCAGGCTATCTGCATCCTTCAGAACAGCTGCAGCCCCCAGACATCCCGTCGGTTCAACCACGAGTTTCATGCGCTCCGCAAAGAAAGCCATCTGACTGACAAGCTGCTCATCCGTAACAGTCGTTATAGACGAAACCTTATCCTGCAGGATTGGAAAATTATGCATGCCGATATGGGTGACAATTGCCCCATCAGCAATTGAACGCGGAACCGGGATGGTAACAATCTCACCTTTGGCAAGCGACTGCTGCCCGTCATTTCCAGCCTCAGGCTCAACACCAATTACCTTACAATCTGGCGACAGTGCAGCAGCAGCCAACGCCGTTCCCGCAAGCAGGCCACCGCCACCCAGTGGAACATACAGGACATCCAGCGGACCAACCTCTTCAATCAGTTCAGCAGCGGCTGTTCCCTGCCCCGCAATAACATCAGGATGATCGTAGGGTGGAATCAGCGTCGCGCCATGTTCTGCAGCAATACGCCGCCCGATTTCCTCACGGTTTTCAGTATAGCGATTGTAGAAGACAACATTCGCGCCATAACCGCGCGTTGCCTTCACTTTCAGTTCCGGCGCATCTTCCGGCATAATGATGGTGGCAGGCAGCCCCGTGATCTGTGCTGCATAAGCAAGCGCCTGTGCATGATTTCCGGAAGAGTATGCCACGACACCGTTTTTCCGGGCGGCTTCAGGAATGCACTGAATGGCATTCATGGCACCACGGAACTTGAACGCACCGCTCCGCTGAAGGTTTTCGCATTTGAAAAACGTCGTTGTGCCCGTCATGGCGTCAAATGTGCGGGAAGTCACAACCGGGGTTCTATGCGCGTAGGGCTTGATCCTTTCCGACGCAGCATGAACGTCTGAAAATGCGGGTATTATAAAGTCCATGCTGCTTTCCATCGTGTTCTTTCCAATTTTCAAAGATTGTGTGTTTCAGGGCATCATGTCTTTGAGACGGTAGTAGGCACCGATAACCGGCATGAACCATGGTTTGCCGCTATAAAGTGGAATTGCTGGCCAACTCATGCCTTCAAGAGGATTGGTCCCCTCAAGGCCCATGACCTTGTCTGCCAGAATACTGCCCGCCAGCGTCGAAAACTGCGCGCCATGCCCGGAATACCCGGCAGCGAAATGCATGTTGTCAGCACAGCCTATGCGCGGATAACGATCGCGACTGCATCCCACCAGGCCACCCCAGCAATAATCTAGAGCGACGGATTCAAGTTGAGGCAACATGCCCAGAAGCTGTCGTCGCAGCAGGGCGCCAGATTTTGCATCTGTGACCGGGTTGGAATCCGAAGAGAACTGCGCCCGTCCCCCGAACAAAATGCGCCGGTCTGGTGTCAGGCGAAAATAATTCGCAATATTCAGGGAGTTTACATAATTCCTGTCACCCGGAAGCGTTGCCGCGACTTCTTCCGGGCTCAGGGGACGTGTCGCCACAATGAAAGACGCAATAGGGATGATGCGTTGTTTCAGATACGGAAAATTTTTCGTCGTATAGGCATCTGTAGCCAGGATAACGTTCCGCGCACTGAGAGCGCCTTTAGGCGTCACAAGTGTCCATTGCCCGTTCTTACGTGTCTGGGACGTCACGGGGGCCTGCTCCCAGATGAAAGCACCATGACGCGCTGATGCTTCTGCAAGCCCCACGGCATAGTTTCCCATATGGGCCATGCCAGATTTTGGGTACAGGACACCGCCATAAAAGCGGTCCGATCCAATTTCGTCTTTCAGCGCATCACGGTCCAGCCACCGCACTGAGCTATCCACAGTCCGCGCAATTTCCTCACCCATCCCCTTGATGCGAGCAACATGAGATGGCTTCGACGCCAGCTTCAGCTTCCCTGAACGCCGGAAATTGCACTCTATGTTTTCTTCAGAAACAATCTGTTCAATCAGATCAATGGAATCATTGAACGCCTGCCAGAGCCTACGGGCGCGATCCTCGCCGAGATGGGCTGCTGCGGCGCCGAAACTCTCGGCCATACCACTGTTCATGTGGCCGCCATTGCGCCCGGATGCACCGAAGGCGACATGATGCGCTTCAAGCACCGCCACTTTCAGTCCGGATTTTGCCAGCTTCCGGGCTGCTGCGAGCCCGGTGAAACCGGCGCCAATCACAGCAACATCGAAGCTACCGGTCACTTCCCCTGCCTCAGCGGTAGAAAACGGCCTCGAAGAGTCGTGCCAGTAGGATTCAAATTTCATGATTACAATCCAACAAGCTGCGGCAACTCTGAGATATCGGAAAGCTCTGTGTATTCGTAATAGGGATTTGCAGGCTCATGCCGACGGTTGATCCATGCCTTATTCTTGATGCCAAGGTCATAGGCGCTCATGTGGTCATATCGGAATGATGATGAACAATGCAGGATTTCAGACGGATCACAGCCCAGCATATCAAACATGTATTCGAAAGCACGGAACCGGGGCTTGTATGCACCTGCCTGCTGCGCAGTGAACACATGGGCAAACGGCGCCCCCAGCTTCTCGACACTATATCCGATCTGCGCATCCATGGCGTTGGAGAGAATGACCAGGGGGATTTCCTTCGCAACCTTGGCCAGTCCCGCAGGGACATCTGGCCAGGCACCCCATGTCGGAACACGGTTATAAACGAACTGACCGTCTTCCGGCTTGTATGTCAGGCCATTCGCCTTGCAGGCACGTTCCAGAGCGTTGGAAACGATTTCAAGATAAGGCTTCCACGCTCCCATGACTTCATCAAAGCGATAGGCTGAGAAATTTTTGATAAATTTCTCCATTCCCTCTTCGCTCAGACGATCACGGTAAAGGTCACGTGCGGCGCCCGCCATGTCAAAATTAATCAGCGTTCCGTAGCAGTCAAAGGTGATATATTTCGGGCGAAACGTCATGTCACTCTCCAGGGATCGGATTTGGTTCAGTCTATCCGCTCCGCAAGACGCAGATCACTACCTTCTTTCGCAACCGTAACGCATCATATTTCATTTTTGGCCGACTTTCAGCATGATCGTCCTGCAAAACCTCAAAAACCACCGATCCGCACAAGGGGGCAGAGCTAATCTGAGCAGCAGGTCACACGTTAGGAGAGCGTCATGTCTGTCGAAGAGCTTCTTGCTCGTCTTGTAGGTTTCAAGTCCGTCGTCGGCACGGCAAACGCGCCTATCGTCGAATTCGTCCGCTCGTATTTTGTATCCCATGGTGTCGAACCTCATGTCCTTCCAGGGCCAGAGGGCGATCGCAGCAATATTTTCGCGACAATCGGACCGAAAGATCAGCCGGGTTATATCTTGTCAGGCCATCTCGACGTGGTTCCGGCCAACGAGCCGCAGTGGCTTGCCGACCCGTTCGTAATGCGCATGGATGGTGAGCGGATGATCGGGCGCGGAACCTGCGACATGAAGGGTTATGTCGCAGCGATGCTCTCTCTGGTCCCTGATCTCGTGACGATGGACCTTGCCACCCCCATTCACTTTGCTCTCTCCTATGACGAGGAGGCGGGAGGTCGGGGCGCCCCACACATGATTGCGCGTATCCCGGAATTCTGCGCTCCCCCGATTGGTTGCATCGTCGGAGAGCCCTCTGGACTTGCCCCCGTTCTCAGACACAAAGGCAAGACTGCAATCCGCCTCACAGCAACCGGAAAGCCTGGACACAGCTCACGGACGGACCTTGGTCTCAACGCCATTCATATGCTCCGCCCGGCCATCGATGCTGTAGTCGATGTGACAGAAGCCCTAAAAACGGGCCCGCTGGACCCCGCATTTGAGCCACCATGGTCAACCATGCAGATCGGCATCATTCGCGGCGGAGAAGCCATCAACATTATCCCTGAACACGCCTTCATGGATATTGAAGCGCGTGCCATTGCCGGTGTGAGCCCAGATGATCTCCTACAGCCCATTATCGATCAGGCAACAGCAGTCGGTCTTAGCAGCGAAAAGCTCTCAAGCTATCCTCCGCTTGCGATGAAAGAAGGTTCCGATCTTGCGGTACTGATGGAAACGCTGAGCGGAAAACCCTCTCTGGCGGCCGTCAGTTACGGCACAGAGGCCGGATTGTTTCAGGAAGCAGGAATTCCTACTATCATCTGTGGCCCCGGCGATATTTCACGCGCCCACAAGCCCGAAGAGTTTCTGACGCGCACGGAATTATCCGATACACGCGCACTGCTTCTACGTCTTGCCGAAAGAGGTGTTGCATGAGTTCGTCCAGTACTGTGAACGATACAATTGCCCTTGTGGATTTTACGGACAGTCACGTTCCGCAAGCCGCAATCCTCTCCGGCAAAGCCCGTTGGCCTCACCGTGCCGAAGACTGGTCAAATATCCTTGCAACCTCTGCTGGCGTTGTCGTCATCGACCGCTCCAGCAAAGAGGACAAACTGGTCGGAACGGGTCTGTGCAGCCTGTTTGAAGGGCGCGCACGTCTCAACATGATCATCGTCGATGCCGCAATGCGGGGACGTGGTCTGGGGCGGGCGATTGTTGAAGCTTTGATCCGTAAGGCAGGAGACCGTCCGATCTCGCTTGTCGCGACTGAAGACGGCTTGCCACTTTATCGCAAACTGGGGTTTGTCCCTGCTGGCGAGATCGAGCAATGGCAGGGCATCCTTGCCAAAAATTTCACCATCCCAGCAAATATTACCTCAGGATCTGTCACAGACATTGCACCTGTTCTGGAACGGGATCGCGCAGCATACGGGTTTGGGCGGCAGACGATGCTGACATCGCTCGTTAAGCGCGGCGATCTCTTCCTGTCCGAGAACGGCTTTGCCATTCGTGCAACATTCGGGCGTGGAACCACAATTGGACCTATTGTTGCACAGACACAGGAAGAGGCTCAGGCCCTCCTTGCCGCGGCCCTCGAAGGACTGTCAGGACAATTCGTGCGCGTGGACACCGATCCAGCATTGGGGCTGACACCAATGCTAGAGGACGCGGGACTATCTCTCGTCGGCGGCGGCACAGTCATGCACCGAGGTGATGCACCGAAATCCGGCGGTCTGACCGCTTATGCCATGGCGTCCCAGGCATTGGGCTGATGGTTTCGGCCAGAGCGATCCTTCGCTCCAATAACGTATTTTGACTGATTTTGGCAGAAACGACAGCGGATACCCTGTCGCTGACTGTATGAACCGGAGATCATGATGCTGTACAATTCACTGCAGGAACTCGACAAAGCACATCTCGTACATCCCGTATCGTCATGGCGCGGCCATGAGGCGAGTGGCGTCAAAATCCTGAAGTCCGGCAAAGGTGCGACCGTGACCGATGCCAGCGGGCGTCAGTTGATCGACGGCTTTGCCGGTCTGTGGTGCGTCAACGCAGGCTATGGACAGGAGAGCATTGTCGAAGCCGCGGCGGCGCAGATGCGCACCCTGCCCTACGCAACAGGTTATTTTGACATGGGAGCGGAAGCTCCTATCCGTCTGGCCGCACAACTGGCAGAGCGCGCTCCGGGCGACCTTAATCATGTTTTCTTCGGCCTGGGCGGCTCAGATGCGGTAGACAGCACCGTTCGCTTCGTAACCTATTACTGGCATGCACGCGGTAAGCCATACCGCAATCAGTTCATCTCAATCGAACAGGGCTATCATGGCTCCACCACAGTCGGAGCCGGCTTGACCGCACTTCCGTCATTCCATGCAGGATTTGGCGTTCCCTGGAACTGGCAGCACAAAATTCCATCCCATTATACCTATCGCAATCCCGTTGGCTCCAACCCGGCTGACATCATTGCTGCCTCAGTCGCAGCCCTCAAAGCCAAGGTCCAAGAGATTGGCGAAGATCGGGTTGCCGCATTCTACTGTGAGCCGATTCAGGGGTCTGGTGGCGTTCTGGTTCCCCCCGACGGATGGGTTCGCGCCATGCGGGATACGTGCCGGGACATGGATATCCTGTTCATCGCCGATGAAGTCATCACCGGGTTCGGGCGTACTGGTCCGCTTTTCTGCTGCGAAGACGAAGGCATCGTGCCCGATTTTATGACCACGGCCAAAGGTCTGACGTCCGGCTACATCCCCATGAGTGCCACCTTCATGTCAGACCGGGTGTACAACACGATTGCTGACAGCGCAGGAGCCGCCGCCGTAGGCCACGGTTTCACCTATTCCGCACATCCCGTCTCAGCGGCTGTCGGGCTTGAAGTTCTGAAGCTGTATGAAGGCGGCCTACTGGAAAATGGACGAAAAGCCGGAGCCAGACTAATGGCAGGACTTCAGTCGCTTTCAGACCACCCTCTGGTCGGGGATGTTCGTGGTCGCGGCATGTTAGCCGCCATCGAGCTGGTGACGGACAAGGAAAAAAAGACGCCACTGCCGGCATCTCTGCGCCCCGCAACACGCCTGTTCGACCGCGCCTGGGAACAGGGACTGATCATCCGCAGCTTCGCGCAGGGCGTGTTTGGTTATGCCCCTCCGCTGTGCTGTACGGATGCCGACATTGACGCCATCGTGGATCGCACGCGCAAGGTTCTTGACCTGACGCTCAATGATCCGGAAATCCGCGCGGAAATGGCCTGATGGCGCTCCTTTTTCTCTCCACTGCGGAACGTGCTGTCGTCTGGTCTGAGCTCTTTGAGGCTGCCGGAGAGCAGATGATCGTTGGGGAATCTGCGGTCACAGACCCTTCGTCCATCACGCATATTGCGTGCTGGACGCCTCCAGCAGACCTGAGCCTGTATCCCAAGCTCCAGACAATTATCTCCGTGGGCGCTGGCGTAGACCAGATGCCGCAGCTCCTACCACATATCCAGTTGGTCAGAACACTTAGTCCCGGTATCGAAGCAATGGTCCGGGACTGGGTGGTCATGGCCACATTAATGCTCCATCGCGACATGCCTGCTTATCTGGATCAGGCAACAGAGGGGCTCTGGGCACCATTGCCTGTCCGTCTTGCGCAGAACTGTCGTGTCGGCGTCATGGGGCTGGGGCGTATTGGCACGCTGGTCGCAGATACCCTTCACGCATTGTCTTTCCCGGTAGCAGGCTGGTCGCGCACCCGACAGAGTATCAAAGGTGTAGAAACCTATGACGCAGCAGGGTTCGATACATTCATTGCGCGCACGGATATTCTGATCTGTCTTCTGCCCCTGACCGATGAAACGCGTGGAATTTTGAACACCAGGTTGTTTGATCTCCTGCCAAAGGGAGCCTGTCTGGTTCATGCCGGGCGGGGCGCTCAATTGAATATGGACGCTCTGCATATTGCGTTAAACAGCGGCCAGATAGGGAGTGCCATGCTTGATGTCACCGACCCCGAACCGCTGCCCTCAGACCACTGGATGTGGACAGATCCTCGCGTGATCGTCACACCGCATATTGCTTCCAAAACAGATGCAGCAGAAGGTGCCCGGCACGCCTTGGCTGTCATCAGGGCAGAACGCGATCATACCCCTATTCCGGGTCTTGTGGATCAGAAGCGGGGATACTGAATCCCCCTTCCTGCAGTTAGTGCAAAATGCCGAAAAATCCGAAACCACAGAATCATCTGCTGCAAAGTACCTAATATCCACTACACAGACTGTTATTCCGGTATCAATATGAAAGCAGATAGAAACTCTTCGTCCATCGATCCCTGACCATCGCCCATCATCAAGGAAACAACGATGTCTTCTCAGAACCAGAGCAGCACGAAGCCGCTGACCGCATTCCGTTATATGAGCTTTGATGTTGTCGGGACACTGATCGATTTCGAAACGGCTATTCTGGATGGATTGAAGGCTCCGGCAGAAGAGGCTGGTGTAACGCTGGATAGTAATGCTGTTTTCGCCGTCTACCGCGAAGCACGACAGCAGTCTGGTGCGGTGAGATGCCCGGACGATCTCGGGCGCTGCTACTCCGTGATTGCCGAACGGCTCGGCCTCCCTGACACCAAGACTTATCAGGATGCAATGATCGAAGCGGTCGCGGAAGCCAAACCATTTCCTGACAGTGTGGAAGCACTGTCCCGGCTGAAGCGGCATTACAAGCTGATTGCCATGACCAATGCACGCCGCTGGGGCTTTGATCGGTATGAACAGAAACTTGGCAACCCGTTCTGGGCAAGCCTGACCAGCGATGAAACCGGCTGCGAAAAGCCAGATCCTGCTTTCTTTTACAAGGCCTTTGACATCGTTGCGCAGGACGGTGGCACGAAGGACGACATTCTTCACACGGCTCAAAGCCAATATCACGATATGGCCGTCTCCCGCAGCCTTGGAATGACCAACTGCTGGATCGAACGACGTCATGACGAGGAAGGATATGGCGGGACTCTGGAGCCAGAAAACTTTACGAAGCCCGACTATCATTTCCACTCCATGAAAGCCCTGGCTGACGCCGTTTCGGACGCATTCTAATCGGCATTTGCACACGTCCAGATCCCTCAGGTTCGGATTTCCATGACGCAACAGCGGGAGAGCAACAGGATGGAGAGTGACATGATAGCAGCAAGCCATTGTGACAACACCACAATCAGGTCTGCGCTCCGCCACGGAGCATCACGGCGCGATGTGCTTCGAATGCTGATGGCATCCGGAGCAAGTCTTGCCGCCAGCAATGCGCTGATTGGCAAGGCATCTGCCGCTGCCCGCAAGGGCGGTCATCTTGTCGCCACGTCCTGGGCGAGTTCCACAGCCGATACTCTTGATCCCGCCAAGGCGTCTGGCGCTACCGACTATGTTCGATGCTGTGCCAGCTATAACCGGCTTACTCGTCTCGACAACGATGGCTTGGTGCAGATGGAACTGGCCGAGAGCATCAATACGTCTGATGCAAAGCTTTGGACCATCAAGCTTAAATCAGGAATCACGTTCCACGACGGACACACACTGAATGCGTCCGATGTAGTCTTTTCCCTGCGCCGCCACCTGGATCCTGCAGTAGGATCAAAGGTGAACTCGATTGCCCGCAGAATGCAGCGCATTACGGCGATTGATCCGCTGACTGTCGAAATCGAACTGACAGCCTCCGATGCGGACCTCCCGACCACGCTCTGTCTGCATCATTTTCTGATTGTGGCCGACGGAACCACGGATTTTTCCAAAGGAAATGGAACAGGTCCTTTTCTGGTCGAGGTCTTTGAACCCGGAGTTCGTTCGGTGCATGCCCGCAATCCGAACTATTTCAAAACCGGTCTTCCGCATCTCGACAGCTTTGAGTTCTTCGCAATCCAGGACGAAACCACGCGGGTCAATGCACTTCTGGCCGGGCAAATCCATATTGCCGCGGCCATCAATCCACGTTCTGTCAGAACAGTTGAAGCGTCAGGAACCGCCAGGGCAGCGTCCAGCCTTTCTGGAAACTACACGAACCTGATCATCCGTCTCGACATGGATTACGGACTGAAACGCGATTTCGTCGAGGGCATGAAATACACGATCGATCGCCAGACGATCATGAAATTCGTCTTTCGAGGATATGGCGCCATTGGCAACGACCAGCCGATTTCTCCAGCCAACCGGTATCATAATCCTAATCTGAAACCCCGCCCCCATGACCTTGACCGGGCAAAATATCATTTCCGCAAGGCTGGCGTTCTGGGAGACAATATTCCACTCATTGCCTCGGATGCAGTCTCGTCTTCAGTAGACATGGCAACGGTTATGCAGGGGTTCGCGGCAGAAGCCGGCGTCAATCTCGATATCCAGAAAATGCCCGCCGATGGATATCTGACAAACTACTGGCTGAAGGCACCGTTCTGCTTCGGCAACATTGATCCACGCCCAACCCCGGACAGCATGTTTTCGCTGTTCTATCAGTCCAGCGCGCCGTGGAATGAAAGCCGTTATAAATCGACAAAGTTTGACGCCATGCTTCTTGAAGCACGCGGGATGCTCGATCAGACAAAACGGACAGAAATCTACTGGGAAATGCAGGAAATGGTTGCCAACAATGCGGGAACCATCATTCCATCCTACATCTCCGATATTACCGGATTGGCCCAGACCGTCGGAGGATGGGAAGACAATCCTCTCAGCGGAATGATGGGATACGCTTTTCCAGAATACTGCTGGCTATCCGATGCCTGAGCGAATGACACATCTTTTATGCTCGTAACAGGAGACCGTCTGCCGTGAACCGCTACCGGTATTCCGCCCGCCTTCTGTCACAACGTCTGCTCGTCACGCTTCTGACGATGCTGATCGTTTCATTCATCGTTTTCTTTGCGACCACGATGCTTCCCGGAGATGTCGCGCAAGCGATGCTGGGACAGTCTGCCACGCCAGAGGCGGTCGCGGGTCTGCGCCACGCCATGGGGCTGGATGTTCCAGCTTATAGCCGGTTTCTGAGCTGGCTCTGGGGATTGCTGCACGGTGATCTTGGCCGTTCATATGTTACTCGCCTGCCCATCAGCGAGATGATCGGTGATCGCCTGAACAACTCCCTGAAACTGGCACTTCTGGTGACACTGGTTTCTGTTCCATTTTCTATGGTGCTGGGCATCACTTCCGCCATACTTAAAGACAGCACCTATGATGCCATCGTCTCCGCCATGACGATTGCCGTCATCTCCGTGCCGGAATTTCTGATTGCAACACTGGCCATTCTCATTTTTGCCGTGTGGCTGCATTGGCTACCAGCAATCAGCTATGGCGCACTCCATGCCGTGACATGGACAAAAATGTTCGCGGCGTATGCCATGCCGGTCATAACGCTCACTTTTGTGGTGTCAGCACAGATGATCCGCATGACGCGTGCTGCTATGATTGAAGCGATTAACAGACCCTATGTGGAGATGGCGGTTCTAAAGGGTGCCTCACGCGCAAGGATCGTGCTGTGGCACGTTCTCCCGAATGCCGTAGGCCCGATTGCCAACGCCATGGCTCTTTCCCTGTCCTACCTTCTTGGAGGGGTGATCGTTGCTGAAACAATCTTCGATTATCCAGGTGTTGCAAAATTGATGGTCGATGCCGTGTCTACCCGGGATCTGCCGCTGATTCAGTCCTGTGCGATCCTTTTCTGCTTCTGCCATCTCATCATGCTGATGTTTGCAGATCTCGTCGCCATTCTCTCCAATCCGAGATCGCGCGCATGACGACCAGAAACCAGACATCCCCTGTTGTATCCCGCAGCGCACGCTATCAATTCAACTGGAGAGGCAAAACTGGTCTCGCGGTTATTCTGTTCTGGAGCGTCATGACGCTTTTCGGGCATTTCATCGCGCCCTACCCGATCAGCAAAATCGTCGACACGGATTACTTTGGTCCCATGAGAGGAAGCCTTTTGATGGGGTCGGATTATCTGGGTCGGGACGTATTCTCCCGCGTGATCATCGGGGCGCGCTACACCGTAGGGATCTCATTTGCCGCGACGGCCCTGGCAGGGGCCGCAGGCGTACTTCTGGGCATGACGGCAGCGACAATCGGCGGCCTGTTTGACACAATGCTGTCCCGCGTCATGGATGCGGTCAACAGCATCCCGTCTCTACTGTTCGGGCTTGTCGTGGTTGCAGCTTTGGGATCGAGCATCGAAATCCTGATCGTCCTGCTCGGCGTCATTTACATGCCTGGGTCTTATCGTTTTGTCCGGTCTCTGGCCTTCAACATCAACACGATGGACTATGTGACAGTGGCACGGGTTCGGGGCGAGAAAACAGGGTATCTGATCATCCACGAGATACTCCCCGGGATTGTTGGGCCAGTTCTTACCGATCTGGGGCTCCGGTTCGTTTACATTGTGCTGGTTCTTTCAGGCTTGTCCTTTCTTGGGCTTGGCGTTCAGCCACCGAATGCAGACTGGGGCGGCCTCGTGCATGAAAATATTGGCGGTCTCAATGTCGGTGCACCCGCAGTAGTCTTTCCCTGTCTCTGCATTGCGTCCCTGACGATCGCCGTGAACATGTTTATCGACAACCTTCCCCGCAAAATCTCCGACAGGGGTGAGTCATGACGCAGGACACGCTTTCTCCGCTCGTGGATGTGAAAAATCTTCAGATTGGCGCACGGTCACCGTCTGGCAGGCTGGTGGAGATCATCAAGGACGTCTCTTTCACGATCGCACCTGGCGAAATCATTGCCCTGATTGGTGAAAGCGGGTCTGGCAAAACAACGATTGCCCTGTCTCTTCTCGGCTATACGCGGGAAGGCTGCGATTTCACGGGGGGGGAAGTGTATGTTGACGGCACCGAGATCGTCAGAGCCGGCAACAAAGAACGAGCGAGCCTTCGTGGAGTAACCGTCTCATATGTGCCGCAATCAGCCGCCGCTGCGTTCAATCCCAGCCGCAAGATCATGGATCAGGTTGTAGAGATCAGCCAGATTCACGGCCTCTCTTCGCGCAAAGATGCTGAAGCCCGGGCGATTGAACTGTTTCGCGCTCTGGCTCTCCCTGATCCGGAAGGTATCGGCCAGCGCTATTCGCATCAGCTCTCCGGAGGCCAGTTGCAACGCCTCTCAGCCGCGATGGCGCTGATTGGCAATCCCAAGCTCGTCATCTTTGACGAACCAACCACAGCGCTTGACGTCACAACACAGATCGAAGTGCTCCACGCCTTCAGGTCCGTCATGCGCAAAGATGGAATTGCAGGCGTCTATGTCAGTCATGACCTAGCCGTGGTGGCGCAGGTGGCAGATCGCATTATCGTTCTGAAAGGCGGGGAACTTCAGGAAGAAGGACGAACCACCAGTATCCTCCACACGCCTCATCACCCCTACACCCGCGCGCTTCTTGCCGCGTTTGAACCCGTTCCCCACGTCCCGGTGTCACTTCCTGAACCGCTGGGAGTCAAACGCCCGCTCCTCGAAGTTCTGTCGGTGAGCGCAGGATATGGCGTGAAACGCAATGGCCAGCCTGCCGTCAAAATTCTCGACGCTGTGAGCTTTGAGATCATGCGAAGTAAAAATCTTGGTGTGATTGGCGAATCCGGCTCTGGAAAATCGACACTGGCGCGCGTCATTTCTGGCGTTCTCAAACCTTATGCCGGCGACGTTGTTTTTGATGGAAAGCAACTCGGAGCCAGCCTGCGTGAGCGCCAGAAAGAAGAATTACGCCGCATCCAGTTTGTCTTTCAGCTTGCCGATACAGCCCTGAATCCAAGACACTCCATTCACCAGATTATCGGACGGCCCCTGGAGTTTTTTTACGGCCTGAAAGGCGATGCTCAGGAAAAGCGTGTGTGCGAGTTGCTGGACATGGTGCGTCTTCCTGCCGCGATGCGCCATCGCCTTCCGGGAGAATTATCTGGGGGGCAGAAACAGCGGATCAATCTCGCCCGGGCACTGGCTGCCAAGCCGGAAATGCTTCTGTGTGATGAGATTACGTCAGCACTGGACACTGTGGTTGTCGCAGCCGTTCTTGATCTTCTGAAGGAGCTGCAGCGAGAGCTCGGGATGACATACCTGTTCATCAGCCACGATCTTTCGACCATCGAGACGATCTGCGATGAGACGCTGGTCATGAAAAAGGGCCAGGTCGTGGAAAAACTTCCCACGTCCAACATGCTGGGTGCTGCGCAACATCCCTACTCCCGCCTGTTGATCTCGTCAGTTCCAAAACTTGATGAGCACTGGCTCGACCGGGTGGTTCAGGATCCCTCGTTTCATGCTGACGCCTGACGCACATGCTCGACGTCAAGCATGAGGCTATAATTCAGCATGATCTACTGCGTTAAACCTAAGATGCAGCATAAATTCCCACTCAGTCCCCTTTAATCTGGTTTTCTCTCCAAGGAGTTTCCCATGCCTGCACCGCTTCAGTTGATCGCAACCGCAGAGGATATGCCGCCCAGCGCCGATTGCGTCGTGATCGGTGGCGGCATTGTTGGAACCTGCGCAGCCTACTATCTCGCCCGTGCAGGGAAAAAAGTGGTTCTTCTGGAAAAGGGTCGCATCGGGGCAGAGCAATCGAGCCGAAACTGGGGCTGGTGCCGTCAGCAGAACCGCGATCAGCGAGAGCTTCCACTCGCAACAAAAAGCCTGGAATTGTGGGACGGTATCGAGCGCGATCTTGATGAATCCACAGGCTTCAACCGATGCGGGCTTCTTTATCTGTCGAACGATGAAGCCGAAATTGAAGGTTGGGCCAAATGGGGCAAATATGCACGCGGCGTTGGCGTAGACACGCGCCTGCTGTCAGCAGAGGAAGCAACCGCACGCGGCGCCGCTTCTGGGAAAGCCTGGAAAGGCGGCGTCTGGTCCAATGATGACGGTGTGGCCGATCCCTCTCGTGCAGCGCCAGCAATCGCGCTTGGAATCATTAAGCACGGCGGCACCGTCCTTCAGAACTGTGCCGCACGGGGGATTGAACGCACTGGCGGGAAGGTCAGCGCGGTCCTGACAGAACGCGGCGTGATCCGCACACCACAGGTCGTGCTGGCAGGTGGTGCATGGTCATCCAGCTTTCTGTACCAGCTGGGCATTCCTTTTCCACAGGCTTCCATTCGAAGCTCCATCCTGTCAGTCGCCCCCGGCACGAGCGGCCTTCCCCTTGCCTTACATACAAAAAATGGCTCGATTACCCGACGATCAGATGGTGGATATACTCTTGCGATCTCCGGCGCAGCCCAGGTGGACCCAACACCCGGAATCCTGCAAAATATCACGCAGTTCCTACCTATGTTTGCTCGCCGTTGGCGGTCCGTAACGCCTGGAGGACTTCAGGGATGGCAATTGGGTTTCGATCAGCGCCAGATCTGGGCACCCGACGAGAAAACGCCGATGGAGACAGTTCGAATTCTGGATCCGCGTCCATCACGCGCCCAAATCAGACGAACTCTTGCAGCCTCCCGCGACCTGATGCCAGCCCTGAAAGCCGTGCCCGTTCAGGCTGTCTGGGCCGGTTATATCGACTCTACCCCTGACGGCGTACCCGTAATTGATGGTGATATCGGCGTTCCCGGCCTCCTTCTGGCCGCCGGTTTCTCAGGACATGGCTTCGGTATTGGCCCCGGGGCGGGACATCTGATTGCGGATATCCTTCTGGGCCGCGATCCGATTACCGAAATCAAACAGTATCGCCTTGCGCGCTTCGAGAAGTCGCAATGGGGGAAAGTTTCAGAGTTCTAAGCCGCCAGCAGGCATCGCCAGAAACCTGATGCCTTACCATTAATTCTACAAATCCATCTCTGTGCCGCCATGAGTTGCGAGGACATATGTCACCAAGTTTCGACCCCAGAGACCTGACCTATCCGGCCGGCCACTTCCTCGATGGCGCGCTCGTTTCCGGCCCAGACCAGATAGCAGTCCATGCTCCTTCCGACGGGCGGGTTCTGTCAGACATCCCTCTTGCTGACGCCAGCATGGTTGACCGGGCAGTTCAATCTGCGAAAAAGGCCCAAGTCGAATCTGGCTGGGCCAGCCAGCGGCCTCGTGAACGCCTGAAGGCCCTCTCTGCCTGGGCAGATCTGATTGAAGCAGAGGCCCTTCCTCTTGCACAACTTGAAGCCGCGTCATCCCCACGCCCCGTAACAGACGCCCTGAAAAACGACGTCGCCGTCGTTGCGGAGCAGATACGATTTTTTGCAGAGTTCGCAGACAAGAGCTGTGATGCGCTGGTTCCAACAGCAGATAGTCAGATTGGTTTTGTTGCTTCTGAACCATACGGCGTCGTCGGAGCCATCACAGCCTGGAACGTTCCTCTGGCGCTGGCGGGCTGGAAACTGGCGCCCGCACTCGCCGCGGGTAATGCCGTAGTGCTCAAACCATCCGAGATGACACCGTTTTCCACCCTGTATCTCGCTGAACTCGCTGTTCGCGCTGGTTTGCCAAAAGGGCTTTTCAACGTCGTTCTCGGAGACGGAGCAACAACAGGATCTGCTCTGGTGTCTCACCCTGATATTGGCAAAGTCAGTTTCACAGGGTCCACACGCGCAGGCATAGAGGTCATGACCACAGCGGCCCGCAGCGGTTTAAAACCCGTCACGCTCGAACTGGGGGGCAAAAGTCCACAGGTCGTCTTTGCCGATGCCGATATCGAACTGGCAGCCCAGTGCATTACCCGAACCATTCTCTCCAATGCTGGACAAGGATGCGTCGCAGGATCCCGTGTCTTGGTACAGGACAGCGTGGCCGATCAGCTTTCAGAACGGATCGCCGCACTCATGGATCTGGCGACCCCCGGCCCCACATGGGATGCGGAAACGACATATTCTCCCATCATTTCTGACAGACAACTGAACCGTATCGACGAGATTGTCTCAGCGGCCCGTCACGCAGGGGCTGAAATCCAGTGTGGCGGCACACGGTTCGATCATGAGGGAAGCTTTTACAAACCAACACTGATCCGAAAAGTCTCGTCAGACTCCCCTGCTCTTCTAGAAGAAATCTTTGGCCCGGTTTTAACCGTACAGACATTCTCCGATGAAGACGAAGCAGCAGAAATGGCACGCCATCCTGTTTATGGATTATGCGCCGGCCTCTTCACGCGCGACCTGTCACGGGCCATGCGCATGATCCGCAGGCTTGAAGCTGGTACAGTCTGGGTCAATCGTTATGGACGTTCACGCGATCATATTCTGCCCACAGGAGGGTGGAAGTCCAGCGGCATCGGGCAGGACCTTGGGAAAGAAGCTTACCGGGCCAACCGCCGCATCAAATCCGTTCTGATTGATCTCTGAAGACAAACGCCATGACCATTTATTCAATTGCCCTGATCCCCGGAGACGGGATTGGCAAGGACGTCACCGATGCTGCAATGCGGATCGTCGCTGCTACTGCATCGAAATTCCATTTCACCGTCAAGGAAACAACATTTCCCTGGTCCCGCGAATATTATCTGAAGACCGGCAGCATGATGCCTGCAGATGGGATCGAGCAGCTTCGCCATTTCGATGCCATCTATCTCGGGGCGGTAGGCTGGCCGGACACTGTTCCGGATAATGTTTCACTTCATGGTCTTCTGCTGCCTATCCGCAAGGCTTTCCGCCAGTACGCCAATGTGCGACCTCATAGGTTGCTTTCCGGCGTTGAAGGACCGTTAAAAGCGAAGGATTTTGATATCCTGTGCATTCGTGAAAACACGGAAGGAGAGTATTCTGGTGCCGGAGGGCGTGTTCATCAAGGCACGCCAGAAGAAGTCGCCGTTGAGACATCGGTTTTTACCCGCACCGGCGTGGAGCGTATTCTGCGTTTCGGGTTTGAAAAGGCGCGCACGCGGCGGCGGAAGCTGACCTCGGTTACCAAATCGAACGCACAGAAATATTCGATGGTCTTCTGGGACGAAATGACGAAGTCTCTTTCGGCAGAGTACCCGGATGTTGAAGTGACCCATACGCATATTGATGCCATGGTCGCAAAAATGGTGATGGCGCCTGAAGATCTTGATGTGATCGTCGCGTCAAATCTCTTCGGCGATATTCTGACAGATCTCGGAGCCGCAATTCAGGGCGGTCTCGGCTTCGCCGCATCGGCGAATTATTGCCCTGATCGTTCTGCGCCATCCATGTTTGAACCCGTTCACGGCTCTGCCCCTGATATTGCCGGGAAGAACATTGCCAATCCCATCGCTGCCATCTGGTCAGCCGCCATGATGCTCGATCACCTTGGTGAGAGGCTGGCGGCTAACGCTATTCTGAAGGCCATCGAAGCTGCTACGGCCAGAGGCATCGGTATTCGGCCCGGCAGTCATTCCACCGATGCCATCACCACAGCCGTGCTTGAAGCCCTGGAGGCATGACATGAAACTATCCGATCCCGATCTGCTCCGACAGGCGATGCTGATAGATGGTCAGTGGATTGCCCGCGCAGACCTGCCTGTCACGAACCCCGCTACGGGCTCCATCATTGGCCATATGCCCGATGGCTCGGCAGAAGAAACTGAAACAGCTATAGCTGCTGCCGAGAGTGCTGGACGCAAGTGGCGAGCCCGTACCCCCGCAGACCGCGCTGCCCTGCTGATGAAGTGGTTCGATCTGATGATTGAACACAAGGCAGATCTGGCCGCGATCCTGACCGAGGAGCAAGGCAAACCTCTGTCTGAAGCCGCAGGCGAAATCGATTATGCCGCCAGCTTCATCAAATGGTACGCAGAAGAAACACGACGCATCTACGGCAGCGTCATCCCGTCTCCTACGCCGGATCGACGCATTCTGACCATGAAGCAGCCTGTAGGGGTCTGCGCCATCGTTACCCCCTGGAACTTCCCAAGCGCGATGATTACCCGAAAAGTGGCTCCGGCGCTGGCGGCTGGATGCACGGTTGTCATCAAACCCTCTGATTTCACACCCTACTCGGCTCTCGCCCTTGGCGTGCTGGCTGAGCGTGCGGGAATTCCAGCCGGCGTCATCAATATTCTGACAGGTCGACCTGAACAGATTGGCAAGACGCTGACCGCCAGCATGACCGTCCGAAAGCTGTCTTTTACCGGATCAACCCGCATCGGCGCGCTGTTGATGGAGCAATGTTCTCCGACCGTTAAGCGGCTTTCCCTCGAACTTGGAGGCAACGCGCCTTTCATTGTTTTTGACGATGCTGACCTCGATCTTGCGATCGAAGGCATCATGGTCTCCAAGTTTCGCAATGGCGGCCAAACCTGCGTCTGTGCAAACCGTATTCTCGTACAAGCCGGTATTCACGATCGGTTTGTGGAGAAATTGGTTGCCCGCGTTGATGCGCTGAAAGTCGGTCCTGGCACGGAGGCGGAAACGGACATTGGCCCCATGATCAATGACGCCGCACTGACCAAGATCAACGCTCACATTGAAGATGCCTGCGCCAAAGGAGCCCACAAGGCGACCAAAGCCCGCAACCTTCCCGCACAATACGCAGACCCCGTCGTTCTGACAGGCGTCATAACGAGCATGCGGGTCGCCGAAGAAGAAACATTTGGGCCGGTTGCTCCGATTTTCTGTTTCGAGACAGAAGACGAAGCGGTTTCAATCGCAAATGATACGCCTTTTGGTCTCGCCGCATATTTTTACACCCAAGACATGGCACGCGGTTTCCGCATTGGTGATGCGCTGGAGTTTGGATTGATCGGCTTCAACACCGGCAGCGTTTCCACCGAAGTTGCCCCGTTTGGTGGCGTTAAACTTTCTGGCCTAGGCCGAGAAGGCGGCGTTGAAGGAATTGAGGAATACCTTGAGACCAAAGCGGTACACATAGGCGGTCTCTCACCCGCTTCCTGACATTCAATTCAAGACATAACAGGATCAGAACAGGTCATGTCGAACATCACGAAAATTCAAACCACTGGCCTTATCAATGGCGACCGGAAAATTCCCCCCGCGGATCGGGTACTCGAGGGTACTCCCGTGACAACCGTATGGAGCCAGACAGACTGCAACAATGGTAAAGTCCGTGTCGGGATTGCTGAAGCCACGGAGGGGAAAACCATTTCCATCAAGGGTGAGCTATGTGAAGTGGTTCACCTGTTGGAAGGCGTTATTGAATTAACCGAGGAAGGCGGAGACACCACACGGTTTCAGGCTGGAGATATCTTTGTCATGAAACCTGGCTTTATCGGCACCTGGAAAACAATAGAAAAAGCTAAAAAATCGTTCGTTGTCATAACCCCTTAAAACCACATTCCCTCATGCTGTCCTGACCATATGAAGGCAGCATGGGGAAAGTATTTACCCTAGTAAATTTCTTTGAATAAAGCACTACAGATCATATTCAATAACTATGGTTCGTGACTGACGATATCCCTTACAGATCAAACCAGAAATCAATTTTTACTCAAACCAATCCTCATAAAATATCGAACTCCCCTACCCTTAAAAACCGTCACAACAAATCCTGTGGCACTTCAGAAGACTTTAACTCTGGTTACCCTCAAGATTCCCTTATTAGCTAACTGACCTACATTCCTCCCTCAGATGAGCAATGCAGGTGTATTCCACTTAAATCCTATTGCCGAACCATACCTTGTTGTGCATTTCGGTATAAAAACAATACGTAACACCAATGATATTAGTGTCAAAATATATCCCAGACGAGCGCTCCACCCTCAGGTGCGCGACAATCCGGGAGCGGAAAAATGCGGCGAATTAATCTCATTCTTTCCGCCACAACAGCACTGGCAACCATCATCGGCATTATGCCGTCTGCGCTCGCTCAGAGTCATACGGCCTCCGATACGGCTCCCTTGAACGCTGACGAGCAGGTCATTGTGACAGGCACAAGAGACCCTCATCAAACTGCACGCAAAAGCATCAGTCCGATCCAGGTGGTAACATCCGCGCAGTTGGCTGCCACAGGACAGGCTGACGTACGCGATGCATTGATGCAATTAGCCCCCTCGGTCGCCCGTTCGACCCGCGTCAACGGCAGTGCCAACATGACGGATGCCATCAGTCTACGTGGCCTGACGCCGAACCAGACCCTGGTTCTCGTCAATGGAAAACGGCGTCATACAACAGCCGTCCTGTCCAATAACGCGGGCCCACAACAGGGGTCGTCTCCCGTTGATATTGATATGATTCCCATCTCGGCAATCGACCATATCGAGATTCTGCAGGACGGCGCTGCCGCCCAGTATGGCTCGGACGCGATTGCCGGCGTTGTGAACATCATCCTCAAACATGACACTCACGGCATCACCATGCAGGCCATCAATGGTGGTCGCTACGCCGGAGACGGGTTTACGTCCGGAGAGTCCCTGAACTGGGGTACATCCCTTTATGGAAAGGGATTTTTTGATCTCAACGCCGAATATAAATATCAGGACCACACATTCCGGGCCACACCCGATAGCCGAACAGGCCGTAATGATTTCAAGGATATCGGTGATCCCCGCCAGCAACGCGAGGCCATTGGATACAACATGGAATACGCGTTTCTGGACGACCTGAAACTGTATTCATTCGGCACCTACGCACATCGCAATGGCGAAAGCTATCAGGATTATCGCGTGCCGACCGCGAGCCTCCCCATGTACCCGAACGGGTTCAGCCCGCAGGAAACGCTCGACGAAAATGATTTCAGCGTCACTGTCGGGCTTAAGGGACGAAAATTTGGTTGGGATTGGGACGTCAGCACAACTTATGGCGGCGATTCCGAGCGAATGGGCCTGATCGGAAGCATCAATCCAACAATGTATCAGGAATTTGGCTCATCCCCGACGCGCTTTCACCTCATGTCATTCAGCAACACGCAATGGACCACCGATGCTGGCGTAAGACGTGCCTTCAATGTGCCTCTGCTTGCAGCGCCAATCAACTTTGCCTTGGGCGCGCAGTATCGCTACGATAGCTATCATATCGGAGCTGGCGATATGGGGTCTTGGTACGGAACGGGGGCTGCAGCTTTCCATGGTCTGAGCGCCAAGAACGCCAGCGATAGCAACCGCGACGTCACAGCCGGATATATCGACGTTTCCACGCAGATCCTGCCAAAATGGCAACTCGATCTCGCAGGACGCTTCGAGCATTACACTGATGCCGGGGACACTGAGACAGGGAAAGTATCATCCCGTTATGACATCAATAAATACATCGGTTTGCGTGGCACCATTGCGAGCGGGTTCCGCGCACCGACACTGGCTGAAGAACACTGGTCGAACATGTCCGTCGCGCCAACCACTGTCAGCGGATATATTCCTGTCAATTCCGCAGGAGCCCGCATGTTGGGTGCCCAGTCTCTGAAGCCGGAACGATCAACAAGTTTCAGTGCCGGCATTGTGCTCAACCCCGTCAAAAACCTGCATCTGACGCTGGACGCATACCAAATTGATCTTCGTGATCGCATCATGGCTGCTGGCGTGTACAACGGAACGCAGGCCATTGCCGCGCTGGAAGCCAACGGGTTCAGTATTCCAAGCGGAATTACTCCTTCAGCCGTCAACGCCCAATATTATGCCAATGCTGCCAGCACCCGGACCCGCGGCATGGATATCACAGCCAATTATTTGACATCCCTCGGACGTTACGGGCGGATCAACTGGGATGTCTCGGTCAATTTCAACGAAACCAACATTCGCCATGTTGGAACGGATAGCAATAACCACTCCCTGTTGAACACTCAGCAAAAGGCTTACATTACGTCTTACACCCCCAGAAACCGGTTGATTTTTGGTGGCGTATGGCACTTCGGGAAATGGGACTTTACCGTCCATGAAATCCGCTATGGGCATGTAAAATCTCAGCTCACCTATTACTCCGGCCCGCTGGCATATTCGAATTCCCAGTTCATGCCTTTCATGAATTCTCCACGTTTTGAAACCAACCTGGTGGCGAGCTATCAGATTGATCGCCGGTGGCGTGTTTCTCTGGGAGCGAACAACGTAGGGAATGCGAAACAGAGAAAAATTCCAAAGGAATTCCGCTACCTCGGGGCCTATGCTTACGACGTCAATGCCGAACAGATTGGCTATAATGGTGGGTTCTATTACCTTCAGGTTAACCTGAAGCTCTGAAAAATATTATTCCGTATAACCAGATGAACCAGCCGACGGGTGTTCATCTGGTCTTTTTAAATATTAGATACCTTCAAATTTTGGATCACTTAAGTCACAAATATCTCTTTATTAAAATCAAACGTCCTGATCCTGATCATTAGAAGATTCTGCAATGGTTTTGATGGAAACAGCAGGCTTAATGATAGGTGATTTTATGACGATATAACTGAAATATTTTTCTATTCCCATGTTCTTATCCAGCATTGCCTCAATAACATTTTGATAGTGACCGACACTTCTCACCATAAATTTCAGAAGATAATCATATCCCCCGCTGATGAGATGACATTCTACAACGGAAGGAACTTTCTGGATCTGGGCTTCAAATCTGGAAAAATCATCTCTTCGATGATCAGATAGCGTTACTTCGGTAAAAACCGTCAACAAGCTACCGATTTTCTGCATATTGATCTGAGCGCCGTACGAAACAATATATCCACTCTTCTCAAGGCGCTTGACCCTTATCAGACAAGGACTGGCAGACAAGCCGACACGCCGCGACAATTCGACATTCGTAAGCCGCCCATTGTCCTGGAGCTGTGCCAGGATATTCAGGTCGATCCGGTCGAGCTTCGGCAGTGGCAGCATAAAACAGTCCTTGTCGTCACGATTTTGGGCAAGCCCGACCACTCATCAACCATCCAGCTCTGGATAACATATGCTAACCACGACTAGTGTAGGCCAATATTCGTTTCGATATCATATACTAAATCTTAAAACGGGTCGAGAGCAGCTTATGCCCGTTTTGCCGCAATGGCAGTGCTGAGAACGAGATAACCTAGATATTTACTCCCGGGATCTGGAGGGATCGAAGAACCGTTGATTGATACCTTTGGCTACTGCCGTCCGCATAGGCTAGAGCTTTATCCAAATCAGGACGAAATGCTTCGAAATCCACAGTCCAGGAAAATACTTCAAGTTGATCACCAAGCCCGGTCAGCGGAGCAAGCCGATCTTCAACATCAAAGAAGCCTGATTGCTTCATGCGGTCATTCCCCCACTCTCCATATGAGGAATGGAATCACACAGAAGAGCCCAAAACCAGAGGGTTTTTAGAACCCTCCAAGTTTCATCGACAGCTCGACGTCTCCATCAAACGGCAGCGAGAGATACCCGGCGGACAAAGAACGCACCCGCGCCAGATAATCCGGATTGTAATCGGCATTATCCGCAACAATCAGCGCGCCAGGGCGCAGCCTGCTTTCCAACAGCGCAAGGATATCAGGATAAAGCGGTTTGGCACCGTCGAGCAGTACAAGGTCGATGATTTCAGGCAGATTGGTGGCGAGTGTGGTCAGGGCATCCCCTTCGCGTATCTCCACCAGGTCGGCCAGCCCAGCTTCTTCAACATGATGCCGCGCACGGACGATCTTGGAACGTTCGAACTCGGTGGTGATCAGTTTGCCTCCGCCATTGTCGCGCAGGGCAGCGGCAAGATGGATTGTCGAAATCCCGAAGGATGTTCCAAACTCCACAATGCTCTGCGCTTTCATAGCGCGGGCCAGCATGTAAAGGAGCCTGCCTGTTTCGCGGGAGACGGGAAGCCACAGGTCTTTTGCGAGACCGTAGAATTGCACATAGTCAGCCCGGCTGCCGGCCAGACGCTGCAACTCCTCTGGGGCCAAGTTAGAAACGGCAGGGCTCGTGGCGGCGTCCGCCTCGGCGAAGAGCCGGTCGAGCAACGGGGCGACCGGTGCGCTCATCAAGGTGACGGCTTTATCAGGGGTCATGATGGGATCTCTGTTCAGTAACGGGGTTGCTGTTGCGCTTTATCTTGCGCCCCCCGCAAAAATACGATTGATTCATCGCGTTTCCTATTCGTATTTCCCGGAACATCATGACCGATCGCCGCAATCCAAGAATTTCCGTTCGCAAACAGCCCGGCCAAGCGCGTTCGGCCGCACTTGTCGCCACGATTCTGGAAGCCGCTGTTCGCGTTCTGGCCGAAGAAGGTGCTGCGCGTTTCACCACGGCCCGGGTGGCGGAGAAAGCCGATGTGAGCATCGGTTCGCTCTACCAGTATTTCCCCAACAAGGCCGCCATCCTGTTCCGGCTCCAGACCGATGAATGGCGGGAAACGACCGCGATGCTGCGCAATACGCTTGACGACGCCGGCAAACCACCGCTGGCGCGTTTGCGAGTACTGACCCATGCTTTCATCCGTTCGGAATGCGCGGAAGCATCCGTCCGTGTCGCACTCGACGATGCCGCCCCCCTCTATCGGGATGCACCAGAAACCGCAGAAGTGCGACAGGCGGGGAATGAGATCATCGAGCGCTTTATGCGCGAGGTCCTGCCGAACGCCACGAACAACGAGCGCACCCTGGCAGGTGACCTCATCAGGACGACTTTCGGTGCCGTCGGCAAGGCGTTCTCGGAAACACCCCGAAGCGATGCAGAAATCGCAGCCTATGCCGATGCCATGGCCGATATGTTCGAAGCCTATCTGCTCCAGCTCTCCGGGAAAGCATGATCCAGACTGGTAAGGTCACGTTATAGTTGACGAGAGGCGTAAGCAGCAGATTGCTGATCCCGATCACGAAGAGGTGTTTTTACCACGAATGGGGCATGAACAATCATGATTCCTTACTTCCTGAACGCACCGTCAATGGATGCCTTCGCTTTGCCGTAGACGTGTTGACTCCCGCAACCGGGCACGGTTTGCATGAAAGAAACCTTCTACAGAAGGAAACATTCCAGTGACCCAGAGCCGAACCGAGACCGACAAACAGGCGACCATGGCGCAGTGGGATGCCCAGCAACGTGCTGCGGCGCCCAGAATCTTTCGTGACATTACGCCGTTACAGCCTGACGATCTTGTGCTGACAGGGGATGAAACTGCGTGGCGCCCCACCGGCTACTCCGTGGAAAAAGGTCAGCATTTTAGCGTTTGTTCTACCGGCGCCAATATCATTGACCGCGACCATGCCGTGATCATCCAGCCCAAATATTCGCTCTGGATAAAGATTGGCGGACACGGTCCGATCCGAAAAATCATCTTCGAAAAAGAGACGGTATTCCGTGCATGGGCGAGTGGGGAGGTTGAGACCTTTACCAAAGCCCTTTCCTTATGGGCTGATATGGACGGGGCAGTCTTGCCGGGACTAAACAGGTAGGCTCAACTACAAGCGCTGCGAGCAGCCTGCGGCTAAGCTGTCGCAAAGCCGGTCGGCGTTTCAGGTGGTTTTTTACCCTAATTGGCCAAAGCGATGGTCGAGGCCGCCCGTAAAGGCGATGCAGGCGCTGCGAGGTATTATCAACAGGTGTTCGATGTGGGAGCTTTTCCGGGAGTTCGGAAGCCTGCGCGTAGCTTACGCCGCCATCAATCTTATGGTGTTCTCCAGCGCTCCCCCCCCTCGACCTGTTCTGCCACTGATGCCCCACAACCAGCAGCGTGTTGGTATTGCCCTCAAAGCTTATTACAATATCCAGAAAAAAAACAATGATCCATCTTGTCTTGCTTGTTGCAAAATAAATAGAAAATCTATTGGAATTAAATAGAAGAAATGGCATGATTGTTTGTATTTTGGTCCAATAAATAATTTCGAACACACACATCTTTCAAGTGAATAGTAAGATCGTTCAATAACTTACTCTTCACTCTTGGTGTGACCCAGTAGAGATCGACAGTAAGGCGATGACCGGGAACGATCTCGATCAGATTTCCCTGAGACAGATACCTGTCCACAAGAGCAAGCGGCTGCACCCCCCATCCGACACTGTTGAGTGTAAAATCAAGAAAGCCTTGCGTAGAGGGAATATAATGTATCCGCTGTGGCTGATCTATCTTGTGCAGAGCGTGCAACCACCGCGCCTCCAGGCCGTCGTCTCTATCGAAGCATATGCAAGGTGCATCCTTAAACTCGGCCCCGGTCCCTCCAGCACCAAAGTGTCTTGCTATAAAATCAGGAGTGGCGCAGGCAACATACGGCATCGCCCCCAAGTGAACGGACCGGCATCCCGGGACCGGTTCTGTCTGAGCTGTGATCGCAGCTGTGACCTCGCCTGATCGGAGACGATCAGCCGTACAGGTCTCGTCCTCGACAAGCAGGTCCAGACAAATTTTTGCATCTGTAACAAAGCACGAGATCGCTCCCGGAAACCAGGTTGCAAGACTATCAGCGTTTACGGCAATTCTCAGAGTAACTTCAGGTGGAGACAAGAATCCTGATGCATGTGAAAGGTGAGGAATATCCGCTTCCAGCAGATGGACTCTGTCCAGGTGAGTGACCAAGGTCCGCCCTAGTTCTGTCGGCATGCATGGCTGTCCTCGGATAATCAGCACAGCGCCCAGCCTGTCTTCGTATCCTCTAACGCGTTGAGACACGGCGGAGGCCGTGATGTTCAATTTCTTGGCCGCACCATCAAAGGAGCCTTCCCGAATGACAGCACTGACGGCTGCAAGGGCATTATAATCCAACATCAATAAAGAATTGCTTCATTAGGGTAAGAAAAACAAGTTTTCCTTTTTTGATGGCTTTGCTTAAGTAGGCTGAATGATGTCTTTCATTATCAGCTTTCTTTCCGGGTTTGCGCTTTCTGCCTCACTGATTGTCGCCATCGGAGCTCAAAATCTGTTCGTTCTTCGACAGGGTCTGAAGAAAGAGCATATCGGTCCCGTTGTCCTTTTCTGCGGCTTCTCTGACGCTGTTCTGATTATCGCAGGGGTAAGCGGAATGGGAGCCTTGTTGGGCGCACTCCCACAAGTTGCGAAAGGATTTACGTCCGCTGGTGCTGGATTTCTCTTCTGGTACGGGGTGAGAACGCTACGACAGACTACCCAGTCAGAGAGCATGACGGTCACTCACGGTGCATCTGTCTCATTGCCGAAAGCCTTGGCTTCAGTTGCAGCGTTTACCTGGCTTAATCCGCACGTCTATCTCGATACAATTCTCTTGATGGGTACAGCTTCGACAGCACAGCCACACCCACTCAGACCCTTTTTTGCAGCCGGCGCGGCGTCTGCCAGTTTTTTGTGGTTTGGAGCGTTAGGCTATGGCGCACGCCTTTTGCAGCCACTGCTTGCCACGCCAAAATCATGGAAGATTCTCGATCTTGTGATCGGGTTCGTGATGCTTTTCCTCGCAATTTTTTTGTTGAAACAAGCCCTCTAGAATTTCCGAAAACACAGGAATATTTCAATGTACTGGATTGCTCTTATTATTGCTGGTGGCTTCGAGGTAATCTGGGCCTCTGCCATGAAGCAGTCAGAAGGATTTTCGAAATTCTGGCCTTCCATGATTACACTTGTCGGGATGCTGATTAGCTTCGGCCTTCTGTCTCTGGCTATGAAGTCACTGCCGTTGGGAACGGCTTACACTGTCTGGACAGGAATAGGCGCGGTTGGGGCATTCGTGGTTGGGATAGTTATCCTAGGAGAAGCGTTCACGCTAACCAGAGCTTTAGCTGCAATCTTCATTGTCTGTGGTCTCGTCTTAATGAAAATGTCTAGCCACGAATAACGATCTTATCCGTCACCCCATGGAGATCAGTAATTAAAAGTTCTATTTAGATACTACGTCCGCTTTGTTAAACCCGTCCTTTAAAAAGAGACCTTCTTTCCCCTAAGAATGTCCGGTTATGAGCGACATTGCCGATACTCGGACACCCCCTTTAACTCGCATGGATCGAAAAAATATTCACTCTATTTCCATAAGATCCGCAACAATCTCAATTCACCCCCCCCCCTGAGAAGATACTCCTCACCCTAAATTTCTTGTCCCCAGCCAGCGGACTTTCTCCGGATCGCGGTGATCGAAGAAACTACTGGCTTTCTGATCGAGCATGGCAATCGCACCGAGATCAGCATCATCCAACGCAAAATCGAAAATTGCGAAGTTCTCAGCCATACGTTCTTTGCGTACTGACTTGGGGATTGCGACAATCCCGCGCTGATTCAACCAACGAAGCACGACCTGAGCGATGGTTTTGCCATGTTTTTGCGCGATTGACTGCAGCACATCATTAGAGAACAGCCCGTTTCGTCCCTCTACAAACGGTCCCCAGGCTTCCGCCTGAACATCGTATTGCTTCAGGATTTTCAGCGCATCGTCCTGGTGATGAAAAGGATGGAGCTCAATCTGATTGATCGCTGGTGTGATTTCGTTGTGCAGCA
>Ga0157365_10000135_pt1 | contig 34038 bp, 30 predicted proteins | sample AttsexASBM3_FD_111478 | JGI IMG/M metagenome (GOLD analysis project Ga0157365, IMG submission 111478) | Fungus gardens microbial communities from leaf cutter ant in Ribeirão Preto, State of São Paulo, Brazil - Atta sexdens ASBM3 | ecosystem: Host-associated > Fungi > Mycelium > Unclassified ...
CGAAGTGCGGCAGGTCGCGCAGGGAGATGCGCGTCTGAAGGAGGCACACAAGCTGGGCTTTGCCGAAGCGGTGCTGCCGCGACGTGTGGCGCGTACCAGTGCGCCGAGCAAGGCCCCGGACGGCCTTTCGCTGAGAGAAATCGGGCATCTTTCCGATCTGGTGGCGCTGTTCGGTGGGAAGCTGGAGGAATGATGCGACTGTCGCCGTTCCGCTATCCGGTGACACTATGCGCTGCGGCGCGTCAGTAGACGCGGCAATGAAAACTGCCGTGGACACCGAGTAGTCGATCAATGTCGGCTATGTTCAAAAAAGCCGTGTCTTGCGGCAGGGTTTTCTAATGGCGGTGTCCAGAGGGCCGAGTCCTCAGCGGGTTCTAGGGGAGGCGATCACTGCACCAGAGCCAGCAGTCCATCTGTCGCGGATTGAATGTCTTCCCATGTCAGTTCGAAGTCCCGTTCCGTGCCGTAGTAGGGATCTTCCACATCTTCGCCGCGCCGCCCGGGCGCATGATCCAGCAGTAGCGATAGATGCGCGCCGCCACTTGAGGGTGCCAGACGTTTCAGATCGCGCAGATGGGAGCGATCGAGCGCGATGATATGTGTGAAGCGGGAAAAGTCGTCGCGGGTAACCTTGCGGGCCTGATAGCGGGAAATATCGAGGCCCTTCTCGCGTGCAATTGCCTGCGCGCGCGGATCGGGTGCGTCGCCGAGGTGCCACGCGCCTGTTCCGGCTGAGTCGACCAGAATATCCAGTCCTTCCGCGTTGCACGCGGCGCGAAATGCCGCTTCAGCGAGGGGAGAACGGCAGATGTTGCCCGTGCAGACAAACAGGACAGAGGGCATGGCACTGCCTTTTTCATAAAAGCCGCTCCCGGGGGGGGGCGGGAGCGGCGTCAGGTCTTCAGGCGCTGGTTGCGGATGCCAGCAGTCGGGTCAATGCCTGGGCGAAGCCGGTGGCATCGCGCGGGGCTTCACCGTCCTGAATGCGCGCCATATCCAGCAGCACGGAGGCGAAATCCGCGACGCTGTCACCGCGCAACTGGCGGGCGGCCAGATCGCGGATCAGCGCGTGGGACGGGTTGAGTTCAAGGATCGGCGCGCTTTCTGGAATCTTCTGGCCGCTGCGGCGCATCAGACGCGCAAGGGCCAGATCCATGCCAGCCCCGGATGCCGTCAGGACGACGGCACTGTTGACCAGACGACTGGTGCCACGAACATCAGACACGTCTTCGCCAAGCGCTTCCTTAAGCGCGGGGATCAGTTCGGACAGGTCGGTCTTTTCCTGAGATTCCTCGCCTTCGACGGGGAATTTCTCAAGGTCGTCCACGCCCTGCGAGACGCTCTTGAGCTCCTTTTCCTCGAACGTGCCGAGGCGATCTGGCCAGAACGAGTCGACTGGATCGGACAGCAGCAGCACTTCGATCCCGCGTGCGCGGAAGCCTTCCAGCTGCGGAGAACTGCCGATGGTCTCGGCATTGTCGCCGGTCAGGTAGTAGATCGCGTCCTGATCGGGCTTCATGCGACCGATATAGTCGGCCAGCGTGGTCAGGCCGTCCACAGCGGTCGAGCGGAAGCGGGCGAATTTCGCAACCTCGCCGCGATGCTCGGAATCTTCCCAGATGCCCTCTTTGACGATAGCGCCGAAATTGTCCCAGAACTTGTCGAACGACTCACTGTCCTTCGCCCGGTCACGCAGATCGTTAATCGTGCGCTTCGTGACGGCCTTGCGGATACGAGCCAGTACCGGGGTGGATTGCAGCATCTCGCGCGAGACGTTCAGCGGCAGGTCTTCGGTATCGACCACGCCCTGCACAAAGCGCAGCCACGGCGGCAGCAGATTGGCTTCATCGGTGATGAACATCTTGCGGACGTGCAGATGCACGCGGCTTTCGCGCACCTGCTCCATCATCTCGAACGGTTTGCTGCCCGGCACGAACAACAGGGCCGAGAATTCGGTCATGCCTTCGGCGTGCCAGTGCAGGCTGGCCCAGGGCGTGTCGAAATTATGGGTGACATGACGGTAAAAATCGTTGAGCTGCTCGTCCGTTATCTCGGAACGCGCCTTGCGCCACAGGGCCGTGCCTTCGTTGGCCGCCTTGTCTTCGCCGTCCTGATGGACCGTGATCGGCCACGAGATATGATCAGCCCATTTGCGAATGATCGACGTCAGACGATAGGGTTCGAGGAATTCGTCGGCATCGGTCTTGATATGCAGGGTGATGTCGGTGCCCGGCGTGGAGCGGCTGTCCGGCGTCAGCGTGTAGCTACCCTTGCCGTCCGAGGACCAGCACCATGCTTCGTCTGAACCAGCCCGGCGGGAGACGACATCGACGCGGTCCGCAACCATGAAGGCGGCGTAGAAACCAACGCCGAATTGCCCGATCAGGCTCGGCTTGTCCTCAGGCTTGGTGGCGTCGAGTTGCTGGCCGAACGCCCGGGTGCCGGAGCGCGCGATGGTGCCGAGGTTCTTGGCCAGTTCATCCTTGCTCATGCCCACGCCGTCGTCACTGATGGACAGCAGGCGGGAGTCCTTGTCGGGGTTGATGCGGATGCCGGCATTGTCCGGCAAGGCGCGCGCGCCGTCGGTCAGGGCCTCGAAACGGCGGCGGTCGGTGGCATCGGCCGAGTTGGCGACCAGTTCGCGCAGGAAGATCTCGCGCTCGGAATAAAGCGCGTGCACTACCAGATCGAGCAGGCGGCCGACCTCGGCGCTGAATTCGTGCTGTTCGGCGCCCGTCTGGGTGGGCTCTGTCACGTGGTCACTCATGGAAAATCGAAACTCCGTCGTCGCTTGAACACTGTGCGCTCCCGCCCGGTCGCCCGGGCTGGAATTACAGTGAATATGAGCGGCGCGACGCGGGTTTTCAACCGGGGGTCAGGGTGTCGCGGGCACGGATTGCGGCCCTTCGTCCTTGAAGATCGCGACGTGGGGCACGCCGTCGCGCCCGACCCAGCCGCGATACATGCCATCGGTGTTGAACGGCATGGCGATGTCGCCCGCGCTGTCCATCAGGATCGCGCCGCCGTCCCCCCCCAGCGCCGGGATTTCGTGATTAATCACGTCCTCTGCCGCATCAGCGAGTTTCTGGTGCATCAGTGTTACGCGCAGACAGATTTCATGCGCGGCGACGGTGCGGATGTAAAATTCGCCCCAGCCCGTGCCGGACATGGCGCATCCCGCATTGGCGTAGGTTCCAGCCCCGATCAGCGGAGAATCGCCCACGCGGCCCCACATCTTGTCTGTCAGGCCACCGGTCGAGGTGCCCGCGGCCAGATGCCCCTGCGTGTCCAGCGCGACCGCGCCGACGGTGCCGAAATGACGGTCCAGCGGCAGTTCCGAATGCTGGTTGTTCCTGTCGTCCTGACGCGCCTTGACCAACTGGTCCCAGCGATATTGCGTCCAGAAATACGACGTATCGACCAGGGTGATATTCTGTTCGCGCGCGAAGTCCTCCGCCCCCGTGCCGGTGAGCAGCACATGCTGCGAATGTTCCATGACTGCGCGGGCGAGTGTGATGGGGTTACGCACATGGCGCACGCCCGCGACCGCGCCAGCCTGTAGCGTCGCACCATCCATGATAGCGGCGTCCATTTCGTTGTGCCCATTATGTGTGAACACCGCGCCCCGTCCCGCGTTGAAATGCGGGTCGTTCTCCAGAACCTGTATCGCGGCGACGACAGCGTCCTTGGCGGGCTGCCCGGCCTTCAGCGCGGCGTATCCGTTTTCCAGCGCCTTCGTCAGGGCATCGCGCACTGCTTTTTGTCGTTCAGGGGACATATCGGCCTTGATAACCCCGGCACCGCCATGAATGACCAGCAGGGGCTGCGTGTCGGCCTGAGCCCGCGCCGCACCGGCAATAACCGCCGTGCAGATAAGGGCCGCAAGTCCGGTTTTCAAAGGGTTCATCGGTGTCGTGCCTTATCGTCTGGCGGCAGGAAGTCGCTGGCAGCGTTAGCAATCTGGCGCGGTTTGGCAAGGCGGGAAAAAGCTTTTACTGTTTTCAGATCATGTTCCCGTGAGGTGTAAAGCGTGCCAGTGACCCTTTCGCGTCGACAGATCGTAGCTTCCATCGGGGCGTTTCCCGTTGCCGGGTGCGTGGGCGGATCGCCCGATCATCCGGTCGTTACGGTAGGGCAGGGGACCTTGCGCGGCACCGTCGAGGGACCGGTCAATGTGTTTCGCGGAATCCCCTATGCCGGGAGCGTGGCTGGCGATGGGCGGTTCAAACCGGCGCCCCCGGCCCCGCACTGGCGCGGGACGCTGGATGCCAGCCGTTTCGGGCCGTCCCCGGTGCAGGGTGTGCGACTGCGCGATCATACCCCGATTGCCGAACAATGCCTGAGCCTGAATGTCTGGGCACCGCCGGATGCGCGCAATGCCCCCGTCTATGTCTGGATTTATGGCGGCAGCAATATCGGAGGCACCTCGGCGGCGTCGGCCTATGACGGCACGACCTTCGCGCGTGAAGGCATTGTGTGCGTGACGCTGAATTATCGCGAAGGGTGCTTCGGATTTCTGGCCCTGCACGATCTTCTCGGTCCCGATTACGCGCTGAGCGGCAACGTGGCGCTTCTGGATCAGATTGCGGCGTTGCGCTGGGTGCGCGAGAACATCGCGGCATTCGGTGGCAATCCCGATCACATCGTGATGGGGGGAGAGTCTGCCGGCGCGAAAGACGTGCTGGCAGTTGCGATATCTCCAATGGCACGCGGGATGCTTCGCGGTCTGATTATCGAAAGCGGTGGCGGTCAGACGGTGTTCTCGCCGGCGGAGGCGACGGCGAACGCGATTGCGTTCTGTCGCGTCCTTGGCCTCGATCCGCGTCAGGCCGGGCGGTTGCGAACGATGTCAGCCGAGCGTTTGCTGGAAGCGCAGGAACGATTTACCGCCAATCCGCCGTGCCGGTTTCCGTTCCGCAGTGTTGTCGATGGCGTGGTGGTTCCCGAAGCGCCTATCGATGCTGTGGCGCGGGGTGTGTTGCAAAACATCCCGATGATCGTTGGAACGAACGCAGATGAAAGTCATATGTTCGTGCCGGAGGACCGTGCGGCGGAACGTCCGCGCCGCAACGACGTTGCCAATCTCGATCCGACCCGCCTGCCGCAGATCGAGGACGCGTATGACGCAGCGTTTCCCGAATTGCCCGACAATGAGCGCCACTGGCGTCTGTTGACGGCGGAGGAATACTGGATTCCGAATATGCGCCTTGCGGAAGCACAAAGCCGCGTTGGGGCCCCGGTCTGGATGTATCGTTTCGATGCTCCGGCAACCAATGGTCGCTTTGCCGGATTGGCGCCGCATGCTGCTGAATTGCCATATGTGTGGGATATTGCCCGAAGCAGCGTGACCAAGGTGACGAACGGCGCCCAGATCGCGCCCTCGGGTCTGCCTTACGAAATGCACATGCGCTGGGTGCATTTCATTCGTGAACTTCGTCCGGATGGCGTCGTCTCGTGGCCGCGTTACACGGTGAAAACCCGCGAGACGATGATTTTCAATACCTCCTCGCGGGTGGAAAAAGACCCGCGTGGGAAGGAGCGTCGGCTGTGGAACGGGCTGCTTTAAGGGCAGCCCCGATTTTTATTCCGGCTTGACCAGCAGGTGATGCTTCTTGCCCGATGACAGACGGATCGCACCGTCGATCAGGTCCGCTGTCGACACGATTTGCCCTTCGTCGGTGACCTGACGGTCATTGACGCGCGCCCCACCACCCCGGATCAGGCGCCGCGCCTCTCCGTTGCTTGCGGCCATGCCGACTTCGACGAACAGGCGAAACGCGGGTATGCCTTCGACAAGCGCTGCCGCCGCAATGGCGCGGGTCGGCAGGGCGGCGTCAGTCAAGGCGCCCTGCTCAAACGTGCGGCGTGCGGCTTCGGCAGCTTCTTCTGCGGCGGCACGACCGTGGCACAGTGCGGTGGCTTCGGTGGCAAGGATTTTTTTCGCCTCGTTGATCTCGGCACCTTCGAGTGCGCCGAGGCGATCACATTCCTCCACCGGCAGGTCGGTGAACAGTTTCAGGAAGCGGCCCACATCGGCGTCTTCGGTGTTGCGCCAGAACTGCCAGTAATCGAAGACCGGCAGTTTCTCGCACGACATCCAGATGGCACCTGCGGCCGACTTGCCCATCTTGGCACCCGACGCGGTGGTGACGAGGGGCGATGTCAGACCGAACACCTGCTTCTGATCCGTCCGGCGCACCAGGTCGATGCCCGAGACGATATTGCCCCACTGATCCGATCCGCCCATCTGCAGGACAACGCCATAGCGGCGGTTGAGCTCCCGGAAATCGTAAGACTGCAGAATGGAGTAATTGAATTCCAAAAATGTCAGACCCTGTTCGCGGTCCAGGCGCGATCGCACGGAGTCGAACGAGAGCATCCGGTTGACCGAGAAATGCACGCCCACTTCACGCAGCATGTCGACGTAAGACAGTTTTTCAAGCCAATCGGCGTTATTGGCAAGAACGGCATCGGACGGCCCGTCGCCGAACTGCATCATCTGGCGCAGGCTGCCCTCGATCCCGCGCAGGTTGGTGGCAATCTTTTCGTCCGTCATCAGGGAGCGCGCTTCTTCGCGAAAGGACGGATCGCCGATCTTCGCTGTGCCGCCACCCAGCAGCGCGATCGGGCGATGCCCGTGCTTTTGCATCAGACGCAGCAGCATGATCTGCGCGGCCGAACCCACATGCAGACTGTCTGCCGTGGGATCGAAGCCGATATAGCCTGCGATCGGTCCAGCAAGACATGCCGCATCGAGGGCGTCGATATCGGTGCACTGGAAGATGAAACCGCGGGCCTGAGCTTCGCGCAGGAAGTCGCTTTTGGGCATGACTGCCAAACCTTGTTTTGCCTGTTTGGGTGGCGTGTAGCACGCCGGGTGCCTTGGCGAAACCGTGCGTGCACGATCTGTCCCATTGGGTGACGGCCCCTTGCTGCAAGTTGCCGACCTCAAAGACCCGGCGGCGTTGGTCGTCGTGCATTTCGCGAGCGGGTGGAACCGCCAGTTGATGGTTTGCAGGTAGGTTTACGCGGGCAATGAAAATTCCGGATCGGTTCGAACGGCTTCCAGCAATGGCAGCAGATTTTCACTCAGGAGCAGCGGAATATAGCGATCCACTGTTGCGTCCGGCCAATCCCACCACTGAATACGCAGTAGGTCCTCGATAATGCTGTCCGAAAACCGCCGGGTGCGGACCCGTCCCGGATTGCCGACAACGATGCTGTAGGGCGGCACGATGCCCCCGACGACGGCCCCCGCACCGACGATGCTGCCGTCTCCGATCCTCGCGCCGGGCAGAATGATCGCCTGATGGCCGATCCAGACATCGTTGCCGATCACGACGTCCCGGCTGGAATGATCGTCCAGCCCCACATAGGTGCCGGGCCAGTCGAACCACAGGGTCATGAAGGGATAGGTCGTTGCCGTCCTTGTCTTGTGATTTCCCAGAATGATGGACGAATCCGCCAGAGAGCAGTAGCGCCCGATGGTCAGCTTACCAAGACTGGGTTCGAGAATAAGCGGGTGGCCATAGGTTTTTTCGCCGATCGACCAGTCGAACGCTTTGATTTGCGTGGCCAGAACATCCGCCGTGTAGCTGCCGAACCTCTGGATCTGCTGTCTGCCATGTTCGCGAACCAGTGGCAGATAGGGCGCACGCAATCGCCCGTCCGATCTGGCCCACGCAAGTCTGGCTTCTGCCGGGCCCATACCGTCAAGCAGTTCCTGGATTTCTGCGTCCGTGGCGTCCTGTTTTTCCAGTAATTCTTTCAGTAAATCTATCTTTTTTACAGGGTCTTCTTCAGGAAGCATATTGCTTGACCCCGTTCTTTCTGTGTGTTCTTTACGAAAATCACTTCGATAAAAGTGTAACACACAGTAAGATATTAAAACAATACAATAACGCAATAACTGTTTCGTTTTCTTCTGGGATGTTTGAACAAAGCTGACATCTGTTGTTGGGCGGGTTCCGCGCTAACCTTGCGGCGAGACATTCGTTGCGTAGATCAGAGAAAGAACGCGATACAGAAACACACTATAAGAATTCAGTTGTTATTTCATGAGTTCATTCGCAAGCACATGCAGACGCGCTATGTGCAGTCCCCATGCTCTTTCACGCCATCGTGTCTGAGCCCTTCGGCATGGATGGAAGTGATCTTGAGGCAGTCGACGTGAGGTTGAGGTCAAAAATGGAAACGTTGAATTTCAATCATTTCCATTTTCGACAAATCTTCTTTTGCTTATGGTCCACTCAACACCGGGGAATAGCAGGACAAAGCGCCTCGGATACTGAAATCACATGATCTGAAAACAAGGATTATCATCATGAACACGTTCCTGTCTCGCGACGCTATGCTGCTTGCCGCCCGCTCGCTTCTTGCCGTGCTGTTTCTGGTCATGGGGTGGGGGAAGCTGACCGATTACAGCGATGCGGTTGCCTACATGGCGCAGACGCATGCACCCTTTCCGCAGCTGTCGGCCCTGATCGCAATTGCTGTTGAACTGGGCGGCGGCCTTGCGCTGGCGCTGGGCGTCCTGACATCGCCGATTGCTGCCGGGTTGGCACTCTATTCCATCGTGACGGGATTGATCGGGCACCATTTCTGGACCATGGACGGCGCGCTTCGTTACGACATGAGCATCCATTTCTACAAGAATGTCAGCATCGCGGGTGGTTTGCTGGCCCTGTCTGCTGCCGGTGCGGGACGCTATGCGCTGCGGGTTGTGCGTCGTCCTGCTGCGGCGATCATCGGCTGAACCGTCCAGCTCTTTTTTGAGTAAATGAATCGTCTCGATACTAAACCGTTCGATAGAGCCGAGGTTTATTACAAGGTCAGCGATGTCCGCGAGCCAATTCGGCTCAGCCACGGATGATTGATGACCTCGGATATGTAGGAATTCCAGATGGTGCACCTGGCCCTGAATGGTTATGGCGCAATCGCCCGTTCATCGCAGCCCTTGGCCGGGGACGAAGGCACCATTTTTGCCGATGATACTGACGCACTGATTGTGGCATTCGACCTGACGGATGTCGTGCTGATGGGCTTTTCGTCAGATTGTGGGAATTTAGGGCGCGATCTCAGTCGTCGTGGTGCGGGCACAGTTCCCGACGGGTTCTGGTGGGCGCGGTCACGCCGGTGTTTTCTGGGTTGAGGACTGTCCAGCAGGCGCCGGCATGAGGCTGTGCGATGGCAGGCCGGGCACAGTTTATGAAGAATTTCGGACCAAGATACCAAGGCACCAGTCCCGGCCTGCCCGATGCCGGTCGTGCAGCAGCCATAGATGATCAAGGCGCGAGAGTCACTGAAGGCCACGATCGACAGCAGCGCCTCCGTCTCCGAGACGAACCTCCGGGCTCGCGCCCCGACAGCCAATGCAGGTTGCCACGGAAGGAACGACTGCGTGATGCCCGCTGGTTGCTAAAGATCGACAAAGCGGCACCGCGTGGTCTTAGTGCCCACACAAAAAGACGCCTGAACGACGGTCGGTTGGCGTTTATCGAAGGCTGACCCTTTGGTCTGACAAAAAAAGCCCGGCTTCCTTGCGGAGCCGGGCTTTTTTATGCTGCGAGAGCAGGTGGTTCAGTCGGCGGCCAAAGCCAGAGAACGACGCGACATCATCGTCGTCACGTGGTCTTCCAACGCTTCGGATACCTGATCGGCGTGGCTGGCAAAGACGTGGTCGGCACCGTCGAAGATGCGGTAATCAACACTGACGCCCTTCTGGGTGTTCAACTTGTCGACCAGTTTGTGCACAGCCGGTTCGGGCACCAGTTCGTCCGCGCCGCCTGCAATCATCAGGCCGCCGCAGGGGCAGGGGGCGAGAAAGCCGAAATCATAGTGATTGGCCGGCGGTGCAACGCTGATCCATCCGGTGATTTCCGGGCGGCGCATCAGCAACTGCATGCCGACGAACGCACCGAACGAATAGCCCGCAATCCAAAGCGTCCCGGAATTCGGGTTGATCGACTGCATCCAGTCGAGCGCTGCGGCCGCGTCCGAAATCTCGCCGATGCCGCCGTCGTAGCGGCCCTGGCTGCGTCCGACGCCACGCGAGTTATAGCGCATCACCGAGAAGCCCATTTTTTCGAACGAGCGATACATCGAATAGGTGATGCGGTTGTTCATCGTGCCACCGTGAAGCGGGTGGGGATGGAGGACCAGCGCAAGCGGGGCATTCGGCTCGGCTGAATGGTGATAGCGACCTTCGAGCCGACCGTCAGGGCCGGCAAACATAACCTCAGGCATTGGTTTCCCGCGATATTCCTGGCCGTCCAGTGGCATGACGGCCGCGAGTTTCAACGCAGTATCGGCGTTCGGCGATGCCCCGCCAGACGTCGGTAGGAGACGAGATGGAGTTTGATCCGCACCGGGATCCGTCTGCTTAACAAGGGGTGAGAGCCGGGTCAGGCTCGCAGGGGCCTTTGAGGAGACAGCGATGTGCTCGCTGGCAGGTGCCGAACGGATCCGTGGTAACGGATCGTGTCAGTGGCGGCGGATGCCCGGGACAGTCAGCGGCGATATGACCTGCAGCTGGCGCAGACTGGCCTTGATTGACTTCGACGCGGACGCATCCATACCCTGATACTCCCTGTTGCAGATAGACGTCGGTGGTACAGCGCCTGTATGCCGCGTTGCAGTCCGACGACACGAGCCCTACCTGTGGTGGCGGTCCCCGTGCCCGCGATATATAGCGACGCGAGGATGTGATTTGCCACAGGAATCGTCATTTTCTTGTGGCGCAAGGTGTGATGTGCCTCTCGCCGCGCCATTTCGGGCGGCAAAGAGGCGGTTTTTGGTGGCAGGTGCATGACCCGCAGGCCCTTCATTTACCTCGACGCGAACGCGACCGAGCCGCTGCGACCCGAGGCGCGGGCTGCCATCGTCGCGGCATGGGATCGCGTCGGCAATCCTTCTTCAATCCATGCGGACGGTCGTGCGGCGCGTGCCATGGTGGATGGCGCACGGCGCGGCCTCGGGGCGATGTTCGGTGTCGAAGCCGGAAATGTCGTCTTTACCTCTGGCGGAACAGAGGCTTGTGCGCTGGCGATACACGCGCTGAGCCGCCGTTCCCCGGGGGATGAAGGCCCCGGGCTCGTGCTGGCCGCCGCGACCGAGCACGACGCGGTGCTGCGCGCGCAGCCGACACCGGACACGGTCGCGGTCCTGTCCGATGGCACGGTCGATCTCGCTGCGCTGGAGCACGCGCTGCGCGCCGCACCGACCGCGCTGGTGTGCGTGATGCTGGCCAACAACGAAACCGGCGTGCTGAACCCGATCCCCGAAGTTGCGGCGCTCTGTCATGCACACGGCGCATATCTCCATGTTGACGCGGTGCAGGCTGCCGGGCGGGTGTTTCCGAATGTCGAGAGACTCGGGGCCGACAGTCTGGCGATCTCGGCGCACAAGTTTGGTGGCCCAAAGGGGATAGGCGCCCTTCTGCTGGCGGGCGGACAGACCCGCGCACTGGCACCGCTCGTGGCCGGCGGTGGTCAGGAGCAGGGGCGGCGCGGCGGCACGCAGCCGGTGGAGCTGATTGTCGGCATGGCCGCGGCAGCTGAAGCAGCCCGCGCGCAGGACTGGACACGGATTGCCGCGCTGCGCGACCGGTTCGAGCATGCGGCGATGGGTGCGGGTGCGGTGGTGTGCGGCGCGGCGGCACCCCGATTGCCAAACACGACCTGCCTCGCGGTGCCGGGTGCCGCGGCACAGACGCAGTTGATTGCGATGGATATGGGCGGTGTCGGTGTGTCGGCCGGCTCGGCCTGCTCATCGGGCAAGGTTGCGCGGTCGCACGTGTTGGACGCGATGGGGTTGGACGAGTTGGCGGGTCAGGCATTGCGTGTCTCGCTGCCGTGGTCGGCCGACGAGACACAGATCGAGCATGCCATCGAAACATATGCCGCGATGGTGGCGCGGTTGGGACGGAAGGCGGCGTGATGGAGCGGATTTATCTCGATTATCAGGCCACGACGCCCTGCGACCCGCGCGTGGTAGCGGCAATGGCACCGTATTGGGAAAGCTGGTTTGGCAATGCCCATTCCGAACATCACGCCGGGCGCGCTGCTGCCGACGCTGTCGAGCGGGCACGGGCGGATGTCGCGGCCCTGATCGGCGCGCAGCCGCAGGAAATCGTCTTCACCTCGGGCGCGACGGAGTCCAACAACCTGGCCATCAAGGGTGCCGCCCGGCATCTGAAGCAGATGGGCGATGTACGCCGGCGTGTCGTGACGGTGGCGACGGAGCATAAATGCGTCCTGGAATCCGTTCGCGATCTGGAGGCGGAGGGGTTCGAGGGGGTGGTCGTGCCCGTCAACGCCGATGGGTTCATCGATCTGGTGGCGCTCGACGCGGCCCTTGCGGTGCCGACCCTGCTGCTGAGTGTGATGGGCGCGAATAACGAGACCGGCATCGTGCAGGACATTCCCATGCTGGCCCGAAGGGCGCGGGAAGCCGGGGCGCTGTTTCATACGGACTATGCGCAGGCGGCGGGGCGCGTGCCACTGGACGTGCGGGCGGTTGGCGTCGATCTGGTCTCGCTGTCAGGGCACAAGATATATGGGCCCAAGGGCATCGGCGCGCTGTTCGTCCGTCGCCGCCCGCGCGTCCGGCTGGCTCCGCTGTTTTCCGGCGGCGGACAGGAGCGGGGACTGCGATCAGGCACGCTGCCTGTTCCGCTGATCGTCGGCATGGGGGTGGCCGCGCGACTGATGCGGGAGGAGGGGGCGACGGAAAACGCGCGGCTTGCTGAATTGCGGGACGGGTTTCTGACGCAAATCCTGCGCGAACTGCCGGGCGTCCGTGTGAATGGCGCAATGACGCCGCGGCTCGCCGGGAACCTCAACCTGCAACTGCCGGACACCACGGCGCTGGATGTGATCGCGGCGGCCCCCGAACTTGCGCTTTCGACCGGATCGGCCTGTTCCTCGGCCACGCTGGTGCCGTCTTATGTGTTGAGTGCGATGGGGCTGAGCGACGCGCAGGCCGCGAGAAGCTTGCGTCTGGCGGCGGGACGCTTTACTTCGGCGCGCGATATGGCGCGTGCATCGGAGGTTCTGGTGCGCGCCGTTCAGAATGTGCGACAGGGGGGCCTGATGCAGGCGCCCGTGGGACACCTTATATAGGCTTCAACCAGTCAGGGTCAGTTCATGCCTCACATGATTTTCGTCGAACGCGATGGCACCCGTCGCGAAGTGGATGCGCCGGTCGGTCTGTCGGTGCTCGAAATCGCGCACAAGCATGACATCGACCTTGAGGGCGCGTGCGAGGGGTCGCTGGCGTGTGCGACCTGCCACGTCGTGGTCGACCCGAACTGGGCCGAAAAGCTGTCGACGCCGACGGACGACGAAGAAGACATGCTGGATCTGGCGTTCGGTCTGGAAAAGACCTCGCGCCTCGGGTGCCAGATTGTGATGACCGATGCGCTCGACGGGTTGGTCGTGCGTCTGCCGCACACGTCCTGAAGCACGGGAGCCGATCATGCGTATTCTGGTGGCCATGTCAGGGGGGGTCGACAGTTCTGTCGTAGCCGCACGTCTGGTTGCCGAAGGACACGAGGTGATCGGCGCGACCCTGCAGCTTTACGACCAGCGCGGACCCGAAAAGAAGGGCGCGTGCTGCGCCGGGCGCGACATTGCCGACGCCCGCATGGTCGCCGAACATCTGGGCATCGCGCATTATGTGATCGATGCCGAAAACCGGTTCCGCGACAGCGTGATCGACCGGTTTGCCGAAAGCTATGCCTCGGGCGAGACACCGGTGCCGTGCGTGGCGTGCAATCAGGGCGTGAAGTTCACCGACCTGCTGGGCATGGCGCGCGATCTTGGCGTCGATGCAATGGCGACCGGCCATTACGTCCGCCGGATCGAGGGGGCGGACGGTCCGGAACTGCACCGCCCGGTGGATGCCAGCCGCGACCAGTCGTGGTTCCTGTTCGCCACGACGCGCGCGCAGCTGGATTTCCTGCGTTTCCCGCTGGGCGACATGCCGGACAAGAACGCCGTGCGCGCCGAGGCGGAGGCATGTGGTCTGCAGGTCGCGACCAAGCCGGACAGTCAGGATCTGTGTTTCGTCACCGATGGGTCATATGCCGATCTGGTGGAGAAACTGCGCCCTGAAATGGCCGGCAGTGGCGAGATCGTCGATCAGAGCGGGCGTGCACTTGGTGCGCATCCCGGCGTGACGCGCTTTACCATCGGCCAGACCAAGCGCCTGGGCGATGCCGCGATGATCGGTGGCGAACGCCAGATGGTTGTTGCGATCGAGCCCGCTTCGCGCCGGGTTGTAGTCGGCCCGCGCAGCAGTGCGGCAGCGCGGGAGTTTGCGCTGCGTGACATGAACTGGCTGATCGACGCCCCGCCTGAGGGCGTGCGTTGCGCCGTGCAGATTCGCGCCCGGGAAGCGGTGCGCCCGGCTGTGGTCCGTGATGACGGGCAGGGTGGTGCGATCGTCACACTGGATGAGGCAGCGATGCCCGCACCGGGGCAGGCGTGTGTATTGTATGATGGCACGCGAGTTCTGGGTGGCGGCTTCATCCGGCGTCCACAGGTCGTGCCATCCGCCTTGTCGGCCTGACATCGACCGCTTTCAGTAGTGGCTGAGAGCCAGCGCTGGCGCGCCCGTCTGTGGCAATGGGATCGGGGTAGTTAGCGTCTTCGCCCAGAAGCGGCGTCAGGATAATTGCAGAACGTGAGAGGTCTTTTCACGAACCTGCCTGCATAGATCGGGGTTGTCCGAGAGCTTCTGCCCATAGGACGGCACCATCTCTCGCAGTGTCGGTGTCCAGCGTTCCATTTCCTGCGGGAAGCATTTGCGCAATACGTTGAGCATGATCGGCGCAGCGGTCGAAGCCCCCGGCGATGCGCCAAGCAACGCTGCGACCGACCCGTCGGCTGATGCAATGATCTCTGTGCCGAACTGCAGAACGCCGCCGCGCTTCGGGTCTTTCATGATGATCTGCACGCGCTGATCGGCGATAATCAGTTCCCAGTCCTCGGCTTTTGCGGACGGTACGAAGTCGCGCAGTGCGTCCATCCGCGCATTCATGGACTGCAGAACCTGCTGGATGAGATAGCGGGTCAGATCCATGTTGTCCCGCGCAACAGCCAGGATCGGTCCCAGATTGCCCATATTGATGGATTTCGGCAGGTCCAGAAGAGATCCGTATTTCAGAAATCGTGTGGAGAAACCTGCATAAGGACCGAACAGAAGTCCTTTCTTTCCGTCGATCACGCGCGTATCGAGATGCGGCACCGACATAGGCGGTGCCCCAACCGAGGCCTTGCCATAGACCTTGGCCTGATGACGAGCGATCACATCGGGGTTGGTGCAACGCAGGAACTGACCGCTGACCGGGAAGCCACCGACGCCGCGTGCTTCCGGAATGCCGGTTTTCTGCAGCAGCGGCAGTGCCCAGCCACCCGCACCGATAAAGACGAAGCGGGCCTTGACGGTCGAATCCCGGCCCGACGCACGGTTGCGCGCGGTGACAGACCAGACTTCGCCGTGCTTTTTCAGATCGCGCACCTCGTGGCCCATGAACAGGTCAAAGCCAGGTGCGTCTTGCAGGGCTGCGACCAGCTTGCGTGTCAGGGCACCGAAATTCACGTCCGTGCCAGCGTCAGTGTGGGTCGCGGCCAACGGCGTGTTCCCCTGCGCCCTGTGCTCCATGACCAGCGGCATCCACTGTGCCAACTGGGCACGATCCGTCGACAGGGCCATGCCGGAAAACAGCGGGTGATCTTTCAGCGCGGCATGGCGGCGGCGCAGATAATCCACATTGCTCTCGCCCCAGACGAAGCTCATGTGCGGGACGGCGTTGATGAAGTCGCGCGGTGAGGACAACGTGCCGGCTTCGACCAGATGCGCCCAGAACTGACGCGATGTCTGGAACGCTTCGTTCACGCCGACGGCCTTGCTGACGTCGATCGCGCCGCTTTTGTCTTCAGGGGTGTAGTTCAACTCGCACAATGCCGCGTGGCCGGTACCCGCGTTGTGCCAGGCATCGGAACTCTCCTGCGCGAGCGTCTCGAGGCGCCCGAACATGGCAATCGACCAGTCGGGCTGCAAACGGCGCAGGAACGTGCCCAGCGTGGCGCTCATGATTCCATCGCCGACGAGAACGACGTCGTACACAGAATCAGAAATGGGCGATGTGGTCATGGGCGCTCTCCGGACGGCTCGGGCCGCGCATTGTTCCCGCTTGTGCTGTGTCCGACAAGGGCCGCATCGCCGTGCGTACCATCATGCAGGGGACGTGAACGGTCACATCGCAGCCCGCACGATCATCTCTGCGCGATCAGGTGCCGTCAGCGCGTCCGGACAACAACACGGCCGCGCAATTTCCCGTCCAACAGGGCATGGGCGGCGTCGATTGCGTCAGACAACGGGATTTCCGTCGTGATGCTGTCCAGAAGCACCGGGTCGATCAACGCGGCAAGCCGCGTCCAGGCCGTTCGCCGCCGGTCAGCGCGACACAGAACGCTGTCTATGCCCGCCAGCGTGACACCGCGCAGGATGAAGGGTGCAACGCTTGCAGGCAGGTCCATGGACTGTGCCAGACCGCAGGCCGCCACAACGCCGTGTGGCTGCATGCCGGCGCAGAGATTGGCCAGAACGTGGCCGCCCGCGACGTCGATAGCACCGGCCCAGCGGGCTGCCGCCAGCGGTTTGCCCGGCTTGTCGAAGTCCGAACGCGCCACGATTTCCGCAGCACCGAGGCGCATCAGGCCGTCGCACTCGGATTCGCGTCCCGTCATGGCAGCCACATGGAAGCCCAGTCGGGCCAGCAGCATGACCGCGATCGTGCCGACACCACCGGACGCGCCACTGACGACGACCGGGCCGCTTTCGGGCGTGACGCCGTTGAATTCCAGCGCCATCACGCACAACATCGCCGTCAGGCCCGCCGTGCCGAGCGCCATGGACTGGCGCAGCGTCAGGCTGCCGGGCAGCGGGATCAGCCAGTCTGCCTTCACCTGCGCGATGCCGGCTAATCCGCCCCAGTATTTTTCGCCCAGTCCAAACCCGGTCGCCAGGACGGGGGCGCCGACCGTCGTCCCGCCCAGAGTGGATGTTGTGACCTGACCCGCCAGATCGATGCCCGGGACCATCGGAAACTGCCGCACGACCGGGCCGCGTCCGGTGACGGCCAGCGCGTCCTTGTAATTCAGGCTGGACCAGTCGACGGCCACTTGCGTATCCAGCGGCGGGAGCATCGACGGATCGATCTGCGTCAGCCGGGCCGTTGGCGAGCGGGCGTCCCCCTTTTCAATCAGCAAAGCGTCGAACATCGGGCGGTCCTCCTGAAAGGTGCGGCGTAAGATCGTCTTGCTCTCCCTGCCGCGGGAATGTGGCCTGTGCGCCGGACGCAGGGCCCAACCCGCATACCCTACCGATTTGACGCGAAGAAGCCGAGGCGGCTTTCGATGACGGTCGGAGGATTCGGCGAAACGGTGCCATCGCGGCCATAAATTATCAGGGTTGTGTGGTTGGAGGACACGAACCTGAAGATGGGCTGATAATGCTCGTGCAGGGTTGTTTCGATAATCCGGCGAATGGCGGGATCTTCCCCTGTCGCGGCGGGTGTCCTGATCACGATTCGGGATGGCAGGGTCGACAGGATGCGCTGCACCTCACTGACCTGATCGATGCCAGTGGCTCCGCGTTCGATGATCTGGGACAGATGCCCGGGAAACGGATGATCTGTCGGCAGGCATGAGCGTGCGGCGTCGTAGAGGGCGACGGGGCCATCATACACGAACACACATCCGGGCTGGCCGCGCAGTGCCTGCGTCGCAGCGCGCAGCACCCGGGACGATCCTTCGGCACGTGCGTGATGCCAGACCAGACCCTGCCCCCACACAGTGCCCCCGACGATCAGCACGGTCAGCGCTGCCTGTCCCGCCTTGCGCGTGGCGATGGGGGCCAGCGCGAGGGCGAGCGGTGGCAGCAGTGGCAGCGCATAATGGATGTACCACGTGCCGAACACCGCGACCCCCAGAATGGCCACCACTGCCCAGAGGTCCAGCAATGCCTGTACCGACTGGCGCGGGCGTACCGACCAGCGCAACAGCAGCGGAAGCAGCAATGGCAGCAGGATGATGATCAGGTGACGCAGATTGTGCATCCGCACCGGCAAAGGATCTTGTCCGCGCAGCAGGATCGACCTGCCGTTGGCAAACAGCCATTCATGGAAATGCCCGATCGCGGCGTAAAAGAGCGCAGCCAGCAGGGTCGGAGCCAGAGCGGCCACGCACCAGATAGCAGCATCGAGCACCAGCAGTGAAACAGGCCGCCCGGACCGATATGCGATCCACAGCAGTGCAAGGCCGAGAAACAGCCCCTCGAAAATTACGCTATATTTGATCTGCAGTGCCAGCCCGACCAGCAGCATGATGCTGGTGCCGAGGCGCCGGATCCGGCCATGGTGCGTAACCGCACGATCCTGGACCCGGAGCAGGATGGCGACGGCCGCAACCATCAGCAGATTGTAGAAAACCGGGGTCTGGGTGCCCTGCCCACCGGCGATATTCAGCCACGTGATATACAGAACACCAGCGGCGAATGCGCCCAAGGGTGAGGCCACGCGCAGGGCAATGGCGCGCACCAGCATGGCAGTGCCCCAGACGGACGCAAGTGCGGCGATCTGGCTCATCAGCACACCGCTGCCCCCCAAGGCTCGGAAACCCGCAAACAGCGCGAACAGCCCGATGGGTTTGCGGTCCCAGATATCCACATAGGGCAGCGCGCCGTGCAGCATTCTGCCGCCCACCAGCAGATAAAACTGCTCGTCGATTTCCACCATCGGATCGCCGAACGTGCGAAACCGCGCGAGGACCGCGATCAGAGCAAGGCACGAAGCAACAAAGGCGGAGTGTGACGCCAGTAAAGAAAAGCGGGGACGGGAAAAAGCCATTGATGCGCCGAACGTCAGAGGATCGGCAAAGGGTAAAGCGGTTGCCTGTCGTGCGATAGGTCCACAACTGTAAGCGGCCGTTGCAAAGAGCAGACAAAAAAGGCCGCACCCCCATGAGGGGACGCGGCCTTTCCCGATCGGGCCTGCAACCCCGCAGGGGGTCGCAGGCGTGGCGTCAGATCAGTTCTTCGCCTTGTCGACCAGCTTGTTCTTCGCAATCCACGGCATCATCTCGCGCAGCTTTGCGCCGACTTCCTCGATCTTGTGGGCGTCGTTGCGGCCACGGATCGCCTTGAAGCCGATGTTCCCCGACTTGTTCTCAAGGATGAAGTTGCGAACGAACGTGCCGTCCTGAATGTCGGTCAGGACGCGCTTCATCTCCGCCTTCGTCTCTGGCGTGATGATGCGCGGGCCGGTCACGTACTCGCCATACTCCGCCGTGTTGGAGATGGAGTAGTTCATGTTCGCGATGCCGCCTTCATAGATCAGGTCGACGATCAGCTTGGTTTCGTGCAGGCACTCGAAATAGGCCATTTCCGGTGCATAGCCGGCTTCGACCAGCGTCTCGAACCCGGCGCGGATCAACTCGACCAGACCGCCGCACAGCACAACCTGCTCGCCGAACAGATCGGTTTCGACTTCTTCCTTGAACGTCGTCTCGATGACGCCCGCGCGGCCACCGCCGTTTGCCGAAGCATAGGACAGCGCGATTTCGAACGCATTGCCCGACGCATTCTGCGCGATGGCGATCAGCGAAGGCACGCCGCCGCCACGCTGGTATTCCGAACGCACCGTGTGGCCGGGGCCCTTGGGTGCGATCAGGAACACGTCGAGGTCGGGACGTGCTTCGATGATGCGGAAGTGGATCGCCAGACCGTGCGCGAACGCAATGGCGGCACCCTGCTTCAGGTTCTTCTCGAGGCTGTCCTTGTAAAGGTCGCCCTGGCCTTCGTCGGGCGTCAGGATCATGACGACGTCGGCCCATGCGGCTGCTTCAGCCGGTGCCATGACCTTGAATCCAGCGGACTCGGCCTTGGCGACGGCGGCCGAACCCGGACGCAGGCCGATCACGATGTCGGGGACGCCGCTGTCCTTGAGGTTGTTGGCGTGGGCGTGGCCCTGGCTGCCGTAACCGATGATCGCGACCTTCTTGCTCTTGATCAGGTTCACGTCGGCATCGCGATCGTAATAGACGCGCATTGGAAATCTCCCTTGTTTATCTAAAGAAAAATCAGATCGTCTGCGGTCCGCGGGCGATGGCGGCAACCCCTGTGCGGGACACCTCCACCAGACCCAGCGGGCGCATCAGTTCGATGAAGCTGTCGAGCTTGTCGGTCGCACCGGTCAACTCGAAGACGAAGGACTGGGCGGTCGTGTCCACCGGTCGCGCCCGGAACGCCTCGGCGATCCGCAGGGCCTCGGTGCGCGGCTCGCCGGTCGAGACGACCTTGATCAGCGCCATTTCGCGCGCGATGTGGGGGCCCGCATCGGTCAGGTTGACCACGCGATAAACCGGCACAAGACGCGAAAGCTGGGCCTTGATCTGCTCGATCACCATCGGCGTCCCCGACGTCGCGATGTTGATGCGCGAGCGATGGCGCAGATCCTCGACGGGGGCGACGGTCAGGCTTTCGATATTATAGCCACGACCGGAGAACAGCCCGATGACACGGGCCAGCACGCCGCTCTCGTTCTCGACAAGGATGGAAATGACCGCGGAGACGTTCGTCTCCTCCTGAATGGTCATGATGTGTGTTCCTGCTTCTTTCTGGCAGCCTGCGCGCCGGGCGATCTGTGAACCCGGTTTGCAGACGTTACAAGGGGCAAACGGTTATGTGACCGTGGCTCAGACGAGCATCTTGCCCTCTTTCGACACTTCGGTGCGCGCACCGTCCTGTTCGGCACCGAGGATCATCTGGTTATGCGCCGCACCTGACGGGATCATCGGATAGACGTTCTCCCCCTGCGCGACGCAGATATCGGCAACAACCGCGCCATCGTGCGCCAGCATCTCGGCGATCACGCCGTCCAGCTCGCCCATATTGGTCGCGCGCAGACCCTTGGCGTGGAAGCTTTCGGCCAGCTTCACGAAATCCGGCAGCGCAGAGCTATAGCTTTCGGAATAGCGTGAACCGTGCAGCAGTTCCTGCCACTGGCGCACCATGCCCATATACTGGTTGTTCAGGATGAAGATTTTCACCGGCAGACGATATTGCGCGATGGTGCCCAGTTCCTGAATGTTCATCAGGGTCGAGGCCTCGCCCGCGATGTCGATCACCAGCGCATCGGGGTTGGCAATCTGCGCGCCGACAGCCGCTGGCAGGCCGTACCCCATCGTGCCGAGGCCGCCCGACGTCAGCCAGCGATTGGGCTTGTCGAACTGGAAGTGCTGGGCCGCCCACATCTGGTGCTGCCCGACTTCGGTCGAGACGAATGTGTCGCGCCCGGTCGCCGTGGCCATTTCATACAGGCGACGCACAGCGTGCTGCGGCTTGATGATGGACGACGGTGCCTGATCCTGCAGGAAGCCAAGGCTGTCCAGACCGCGCCATGCGTCGATCTGTGCCCACCAGCGCTGGATATCGGCCGGATCGGGACGGGCGCTGTCGGCGTCCCATTCCTCGATCATCATCGCGATCGTGCGGCCCACATCGCCCACGACCGGAATGTCCACGCGGATGATCTTGTTGATCTGCGCGGGGTCGATGTCGGCGTGGATCTTGATCGAATCCGGCGAGAAAGCGTCCGTGCGTCCTGTCACGCGGTCGTCGAAGCGCGAGCCCAGCGCGATCAGCACGTCGCAGCCATGAGTCGCGAGATTTGCTTCGTACGTGCCGTGCATTCCCAGCATGCCCAGGAACTGCTTGTCGGTCGTCGGGAACGCGCCGAGGCCCATGAGCGTGGACGTCACCGGGAAGTTGGTCATGCGCGCCAGACGACGCAGACCCTCGGATGCTGCCGGCCCGGAGTTGATGATGCCACCGCCGGTATAGAACAGCGGACGGCGCGCCTGCTTCATCGCTTCGACCGCGCGCCGGATGGTCGCACGATCGGGCTCGACCTGCGGGCGATACGAACGGTGCAGCGGCGCGGGACCGGGCGTGTAGGGCGCGTCGCCCACGGTGATGTTCTTCGGCAGATCGACCAGCACCGGCCCGGGACGGCCTGAGCGCGCAATCTGGAAGGCCTCGCGCACGATGCCCGCCAGGTCGCCGGGGCGGCGGACCAGATAGTTATGCTTGGTGGCCGGGCGCGTGATGCCGATCGTGTCGGCTTCCTGGAACGCGTCGTTGCCGATCAGCGGCACCGGCACCTGGCCCGAGAAACACACGACGGGGATGGAATCCATCAGCGCATCGACCAGTCCGGTCACGGCGTTGGTCGCACCCGGGCCGCTGGTCACCAGCACCACGCCGACCTTGCCGGTCGAACGGGCATAGGCTTCGGCGGCGTGCACGGCGGCCTGCTCGTGGCGCACCAGCACGTGACGCACCTTGTCCTGACGGAACAGCGCGTCATAAATCGGCAGGACGGCACCGCCGGGATAGCCGAAAATAACCTCGACACCCTCATCGGCAAGTACGCGCATAAGGACTTCCGCGCCGCTGAGGACGTCGCTGGTCTGCGTCCCGTGCTGCTGGAGTGTCGCTGCGGCGTCCTTGGTGATGATCGGTGTGGCGTTCATGATCCCTGCTCCCCCAATCAGGCCGGGCGTCAAACCCGGTGCGCTCCGGACATGGGGCGCACTTGACCCTGATCGGATCGTGGGGTGCGGTTTAACGACCCTGAAGGGCGGCGTCAATGCGGCTCATAACAAAATTAATAATTTTCCCGTCAAATCTTTCCGATTGTTGCGCATCCAAGTCCCAGCGATGGTTCAAAATGGCGCTATCGGCGGGATTTGAGAGGGGATGATGGGCAAACCAAGTTGCCTGACGCTTGGTGTATTGGCCGGTTGCAGTCACGGCGGCCTGCGCCGCGTCGGCCAGACTGCGCTCGCCGCGCAACACCGCCATAAGTTCCGGCACGCCGTGGGCGCGCATCGCGGGGAGGGCGGGGTCCAGAGCCCGCTCCATGAGTGCGCGCACTTCGTCCAGCGCACCATGGGCCAGCATCGTCTGAAAGCGGGCGGCGATTGCGGCGCGCAGGATATCGCGCGGCGGGTCCAGACGCAGCGCGATGCGGGCGCAGGCCACAGGGGGCAGTCCGGGTTCGGCCCGCCAGTCGGCCAGTCCGCGTCCGGTTCCGCGCCACACTTCCCACGCGCGGGCCAGACGCTGCGAGTCCGTCGGGCGCAACGACGCGGCGGTGTCCGGATCGGCTTCGGTCAGGCGGGCATGCAGGGCGGCTGGCCCGATTTCGGCCAGCAACGCGCGGGCCTCGTTCCTGGCATCGGGGCCGGGGTCGGGCACTTCGGCCAGCCCGTCGGTCAGGGCGCGAAAATACATGCCCGTACCGCCGCACAGGATCGGGGTGCGGCCCGCAGCCCACGCCGCCTCCATCTGCTCGATGGCCTGTGTTCGCCACCATGCGACGCTGCCGGTCAGCCCGGCGTCCAGCACGCCATACAGGCGGTGCGGCGCCGCGGCGAGATCCCCGGCCCCCGGCCGGGCGGTCAGAATGTCGAGGTCGCGATAGACCTGCATCGAATCCGCGTTGATGATCGTGCCGTCAAGTGCGCGTGCGACATGGAGGGCGAGCGCCGACTTGCCTGAGCAGGTCGGTCCGGCAATGAGAATGGCGGTGCGGCGGCCTGTATCCGCCCCGAGAGTTGTAGCTTGCATCATGCGGGCAAGCCTGCCACACGCGCAGGATCATGACACGTTCCCATTGCCTGACCCTCATCGTCGACCGCGCCGCCCAGACGCTCGGCTCATCCCTCGTCGATATTGCGCGCGAGATGGTTAAGGGCGCCGCCCCGATCATCCTGTCCGAGGGGGAGGCGGTGGATATTCCTTGCGCCGAACCGGGCACCGGCACTGCCAGTCTTGCGACGATTCGTGCCGTCTTCAACGGCAAGGGCGTCGACGTGCTGCTGACGCGCAGCCGCGGCCGTCGCAAGGGTCTGCTGATTGCGGACATGGACAGCACGATCGTGGCGGGCGAGACGCTTGACGATCTGGCGACCCATGCCGGCATCGGCGAAAAGGTGATCGAGATCACGCGCCTGTCGATGAATGGCGAGATGAATTTCGAAACCGCGTTGCGCGCGCGCGTCGCCCTGCTGAAGGGGCTGCCGGTCAGTCTGCTGGAAAAGGCGTGGGCGGACGTGCGTCTGAACGATGGTGCCAGGACGCTGGTGGCCACCATGACGGCCCACAACGCGACGACCGCGCTGATCTCGGGCGGTTTCACCTATTTCACCGCGCGCGTGGCCGAGATGTGCGGCTTTACCGAGCACCATGCGAACATATTGGGTATGGCGGGCGATGTGTTCGATGGCACCGTGGCGGAGCCGATCGTCGGTCCCGGTGCCAAGCATGACCATCTTTTGCGCCTGACGGCAGAGCGTGGCCTGAAGGCCGCGGCGACCCTCTGCGTGGGCGATGGTGCGAACGATCTGCCGATGCTGCGGGTGGCGGGCGTCGGTGTGGCCTTCCATGCCAAGCCGGTCGTGCGTCAGGAGATCGCGAACCAGCTCAATCACGCGGGTCTGCGCGGGTTGCTGTTCGCGCAGGGCTACAGACTTTCGGACTTTCGCGACGCCTGAGGCTGAAGTCCGGCTGTAACAGAGTGGACTTGTTTACCTTGAGGTCATGATTGGTCCGTAGGGTGGCGTTCGATGGACGACCAACCAAAGGAAACAGGCGTGGCCACAGAGATCGGACCCGCAGAGACGACGCGGGCTTCCGCCCGGACGGTGCGGCGCAAGCCGCCACGTGCCGAGGGAACGAGCGGCAGTCGTACGCAGAAACTGCTGTTCATGCCGCGTTTCTGCCTTCCTGACAGGACGTTGCAGGGGGCGCTCGCGATGGCGGCAGCGCCTCATACATTGTTGTCGACGATGGCACCCGGCACACGGGTCATGCGCCGTGGCGCACGTGAGGAAGAGCGCGACATGCGGCTTCTGAACCACGCCTGCCGGAGTGCCGCGCGGTGGCCGGAGCCCTATCGCCTGTCTTTCACGCTGAATGCGGCGTCCGCGCCCGATGGTGATTTTTCGCGCCGGCTGCGGGAGATTTTGCACGAGAGCGGTCTGGCGGCCCACCGGCTCGACCTCGAATTTCAGGAGACCGGCTTCAGCGATGATGGCGACGAACTGATCTACACGCTGGCAGCGTTACGGGATCTTGGGGTCGGGACGATCATGGCCGGCTTCGGTCGCGGTGCGTCGAGCCTGACGTTGCTGCGTGATCGGGCCCTGTCGGGGCTGCTGAGCGGCATCAAACTCGATCGGTCACTGTTCTATCCACTTAATTTCGGCATGGCCGGACGTGACGTGCGGGACGATATTGACGCAACCTTCATCAAGGCGGCGATCGAGGCAGGGCGCAGTTTCGGATTGCGGATTTTTGCCGAAGGTGTCGAACACCCTTCGATCGTGACGCTTCTGGCCGCGTATGGCTGCTGCGAAGTCAGCGGAAGCTGTCTGGCAGAGGCCGAAAGCGCGGAGCGGATGCTCGCGCGTTTTCGGGCGCACTGAACGGGCGCTGTCTGGCAGCGCCCGGATGTGGCCCCCGCTGCAGGCAGGGGCCACGGAACGGATCAATAGCGGTAAAGGTCGTGCTTGAACGGGCCGGAGACGCCGACGCCGATATAGTCGGCCTGCTTCTGGCTCATCTTCGTCAGTTCTGCGCCGACCTTGGCCAGGTGAAGTGCCGCGACCTTTTCGTCGAGATGCTTCGGCAGGGTGTAGACCTTGTTCTCGTACGTGCCGGGCTTGGCGGTCCAGAGTTCGATCTGCGCCAGCGTCTGGTTGGTGAACGACGCCGACATCACGAAGGACGGATGACCCGTGGCGTTGCCGAGGTTCACCAGGCGGCCTTCGGACAGCAGAATCAGGCGCTTGTCGTCGGGGAAGACAACCTCGTCGACCTGCGGCTTGATGTTGTCCCACGTGAGGTTACGCAGGGCCTCGATCTGGATCTCGGAATCGAAGTGACCGATGTTGCAGACGATGGCGCGGTGCTTCATCTCGCGCATGTGCTCGATCGTTATCACGTCGACATTGCCCGTCGCGGTCACGAAGATGTCGCCACGCGGTGCGGCGTTTTCCATCGTGACGACTTCATAGCCTTCCATCGCAGCCTGAAGGGCGCAGATCGGATCGGCCTCGGTCACCAGAACGCGGCAACCTGCGTTGCGCAGCGACGCCGCCGAACCCTTGCCAACGTCACCGTAACCGGCAACGACGGCGACCTTGCCGGCCATCATCACGTCGGTGCCGCGACGGATCGCGTCGACCAGGCTCTCGCGGCAGCCATACAGATTGTCGAACTTCGACTTGGTGACGCTGTCGTTCACGTTGATGGCCGGAACCTTCAGCGTGCCCTTCTTGGCCATTTCCCACAGGCGATGCACGCCGGTCGTGGTCTCTTCCGACAGACCGCGCACGTCATCGAGCATCTCGGGATACTTGTCGTGCATCAGCACGGTCAGATCGCCGCCGTCATCGAGGATCATGTTCGGGGTCCAGCCGTCCGGGCCCTTCACGGTGGCTTCGATGCACCACCAGAATTCTTCCTCGTTCAGACCCTTCCAGGCGAACACCGGAACGCCAGAGGCCGCGATGGCGGCTGCGGCATGGTCCTGGGTCGAGAAGATGTTGCATGACGACCAGCGCACCGTGGCGCCGAGAGCAGTCAGCGTCTCGATCAGCACCGCGGTCTGGATCGTCATGTGCAGGCAGCCCGCAATGCGCGCGCCCTTCAGCGGCTGGCTGGCGCCATACTCTTCGCGCAGGGCCATCAGGCCGGGCATTTCGCCTTCGGCGATGGAAATTTCCTTGCGGCCCCACGTGGCGAGGGAGATATCGCGTACCTTGTAATCGGCTTCGGCGCTCATGGTCTGTCCTGTGTATCGTTGACGGTCTTGGCGGTCGCATATATCGGCTCATGCGTCGCGCGGCTAGGCCCGAGCGTCATGCAAGCGCACCCGGCGGCTCTGGCCACGCGGTTTCCTGCCGCCCAAGTGGGCAGGGCACCTTGCGGCGGACGGCACTCTCGGGCACTCATGCGTAACCTTTTCCGCCGGACGAACCGAACGGGACATTGCCCATGACGCCACCCATACCGGGGACCGAAATCGCGACCGAGCGTCTGGCCAGCGACGGGCTGGTGTGGGCGGTGCGTTATACGATTGCATCGAACACCCTGCAGCCGCTGAGCGTGCGGGAGGTCGAGCAGGCTCTCTCGCAGCCATACGACGAAGATGCGGTTGCGGACGACGATGCGGTCGAGTCCTGGGTCTGGGTTCACTTCGATACGGTTCACAGCGCGGCGCGCGCCCGGGTAGAGGCCATTCCGTGCCTTCCCGAGGATGTGCGGGCCATGCTGGCCGACACGGAATACGGTACGCACATCGAAGCGATGCCGGGGCTGGTCTGGGGCGTCCTGCCGGCCTTCGACGAAGCCACGACCGACGATGACGTTTCGGTCTGTGCGTGGCGATTCGCACTGACGCCGAATCTGCTGATCAGCACGCGCCGTCATCCGGTGCCGGCATTGGGGGCGGTCTATCGGCAGCTTGAGCGCGGGCCGGTCCCGGCGCGTCGGCCTGTTGTGGTCATCGAACGGACACTCCGACAGTTCACCGATGGCGTGCGGCGTCACATCACCTTGCTGGACGATCAGCTGGACCGGGCCGAAGACGTTCTGTTGCTGATCGATAATTCGTCCGACCTTGGTCATATCAGCGGTATTGTCGGTAAGGTCAGGCGTCACCTGACGGAACTGCGCCGCGTTCTGGCACCGCTGAACCGCCTGTTCAGGGGCGAGGATCTGGAACTGCCGGAGTGGGCAGAGGACGAGCTGCGCGACCGGGCAGAGCGCCAGACCCATGCGGCGCTGGACGATCTGATCGCGTTGCAGGAACGCGCGCGCTCGCTGCAGGACGAGCTGGCCTCCGGTCAGGCGGAAGAAACCAACCGGCGTCTGTATATCGTCTCGGTCGCAACCACCTTGATGCTGCCTGCCACATTTGTGACCGGTTTTTTCGGCATGAACACGGGTGGCATGTTCCTGTCGCAGGGCGCATGGGGTACGGTCGAGGCGGGCATCGTCTGCTTTCTGTTCATGGGAATCACCTATGTGCTGCTGAAGTTCGCCCGCCTGCTCTGAGCAGTGCGTTCGGAGCTTGCACCTGGCGCAGACGGTGCAAGAGTGACGGATGACGATGCGGTTCTGTCGGGACCGTAACCACAACGATCACAGGATAAAAGGACGCTCCATGGACGCGAACGCATCGACCGGTTCGGTGGCCGAAGCTGCCCAACAGGACAACTTCCCGGTTTCCGCGACGTCTCTGCTGTCGGAACGGCGGCTGCACACCCTCAAGCAGGGGGACATGTTCGGCGTGTTCGACCAGACGGGCGACGTGCTGTGGGGCCCCGGCATCGCAGACGGGCTTTATTTCAACGACACACGCTATCTTTCGGCCCTGACGACCGAGTTAATGGGCGCGCGCCCGATCCTGCTGTCGGCCACGGTGCGCGAAAACAACGTCATGCTGTCGGTCGACATGACCAACACCAACGTGACGCTGGAGGATGGCAAGAAGCTGGACCACGATCTGCTGCATGTGCGGCGTTCGCGTTTCCTGTGGAACAAGACCTGCTACGAGCGGATCGAGCTGCGGAATTTCGACGTCGTCCGTCGCGAGGCAAGCCTGAAGATCGGCTTTGGCGCGGATTTTGCCGATCTGTTCGAGGCCCGCGGTTCGGTGCGCGAAAAGCGTGGCACACTGCGGACGCCGGAGGTGAAGAGCGATCGCGTCCTGCTGTCCTATGACGGGCTGGACGATCGTCGTCGCACGACCATGCTGCGGTTTTCGCCGGAGCCCGAGACCATGACGGGCGAGATGGCGTCATTCCGTTTTGACCTCGGCCCCGGAGAGCGGGTGCTGGTCCATTATGAGATCGAGTGCGACCCGAGCGAGGATCAGCCCCGTTCGCCGGGGCGGGAGTTCCTGTTCGGTGCGGTTGAAGCCCGGCGTGCGCTGCGGCTTTCATCGTCGCGCGCGGCAGCGATCGCGACGTCGAACGAGATTTTCAACGAAGCCATCCGGCGTTGCATCTGCGACATCTACATGTTGCTGACGGACAAGCCGACGGGGCCGTATCCGTATGCGGGCGTGCCGTGGTTCTCGACCGCGTTCGGGCGTGATGCGCTGATCACCGCGATGCAGACGCTATGGCTGGACCCGGCGATCACGCGCGGGGTGCTGAATTATCTCGCGCTCAATCAGGCCGACAAGGAAGACCCTGTCGCGGACGCGGAGCCGGGCAAGATCCTGCACGAAGTGCGGCATGGCGAGATGGCCGAACTCGGCGAGGTGCCATTCCGCCATTATTACGGATCGGTCGATTCGACGCCTTTGTTCGTCATGCTGGCCGGTGAGTATCTGAGCCGGACCGGCGATGTTTCGCTGATGTCGCGGCTGTGGCCGAATATCGAGCGCGCGATCGAGTGGATCGAGCGATATGGCGATCGCGACGGTGACGGGTTCGTCGAATATGGCCGTCGCAATAACGAAGGACTGGTCAATCAGGGCTGGAAAGACAGTTACGACAGTGTGTTCCATGCTGACGGCAAGCTGGCAGAGGGCCCGATCGCGCTGTGCGAAGTGCAGGGATATGTGTACGGCGCACGGCGGGCGGCGGCGGAAATCGGCCGTCGTCTAGGCCACATCACGTATGCCGATCGTCAGGATGCACAGGCCGAGGCGCTCAAGATTGCGTTCAACAACCGGTTCTGGAATGACAAGCTCGGTACTTATGCGATGGCGCTTGATGCTGCCAAGCAGCCCTGTCTGGTGCGGTCGTCCAATGTCGGCCACCTGCTGCTGACGGACATCGTGCTGCCGGAGCGGGTGGGGAAAGTCGTCTCCACGTTGATGGATCGCTCGTCTTTTGCCGGTTGGGGCATCCGGACGATTCCACAGGGTGAGGCGCGCTATAACCCGATGGCCTATCACAACGGCTCGGTCTGGCCGCATGACAACGCACTGATCGGGCTGGGCTTTGCCCGGCACGGTTATCACGAGGAGGCGTCGCGCCTGTTCCACGGCCTGTTCGATGCGGCGTTTTACACCGATTTGCGTCGCCTGCCGGAGTTGTTCTGTGGCTTTGCCCGCAACCGGGCGGAGGGGCCTGTCCGCTATCCAGTTGCCTGTTCGCCGCAGGCGTGGGCAGCGGCAGCCCTGCCAGCGCTTGTTCAGGCGACACTGGGGCTGAGCTTCGAACCTGGCACGATGACGGTGCATTTCCGCAAGCCCAAGTTGCCGCCCTTCGTCGACACCATGACGCTGTATAATCTGGCAGTGGGTGGCGAGAGCGTCAGTGTCCGTCTGGTGCGAGTTGGAGAGGAAGTTGCGATCAATGTGATCGAGCGCACGGCGCAGATTCGCGTGCAGATCACGACCTGAGCACAGCGCAGGTCGCGCAGCGTCCGATGTGCGCGACCTGTATTTCACAGATGCGCCGGGCAGGTCTTTTTCGTGACCCCGGGGACTGCTACACACTCAACCATGCCCGGCCCCGTTCTGCGTTCCCTGATCTGTCTCCCGCTGCTGCTGGCGGGATGTGCCACGGCGAAACCAGTACGAGGACCACCACCGGCTGATCTGGCCGAGGCGCAGCCTGTGGGAGCACTGCGGCCTCGTCCCAAAAGACGGCACGAGATCATTTACGCCAATCGCGAGCCGATCGACGAACAGGGCGACGAGCGTCCCGGCAGCGGCATGATGATGGGCGGCCCCGATGGGGGCATGGTGCCAGTGGGTCCACAGTCGGTTTCGACCGATACTCAGGTCAGCTACGGCCATTCTCTGGCGTCTTACGGCCACTGAGTCTCCGCGCTGGCGCGTCGCGACCTGTTGATCGCCCGCGCACTGGCCAGACTGCATCTCTCGCACGATCTGAACCGTTGTCGGTATCCGGCCATACTTGGCGCAAGCAGGATCGCCGGTCAGGAGGGAGCCATGCACAATTCAATCATGCCAAATTCGACACTGGTCGGAGGGGTCGTTTCCACCGCGTTTACGGAGCAATCGGGCTTGAGCGCTGCCGTTTCGGCCTATCTGAACGATGGCGCACCGACGGGTTTCGAAGTGCTGCGGCGCGGTGCGGAAGACGCTGCGGCTTACGATGTGTTCCAGCGCTGGGCGTGCAGCGATTGTCCCGATCCGACCGCATTATGGTTGTGCGAGATGATGGTCCCTGCTGCGGTTCTGGCGGAATGGGAACACGAGTATGCGCTGTCGCGCGACGATCTGCTGGAGCGTCTGGCGCGCATCTTGCCGCGGGCCGTGCGGCAGTATGCCTGCTCGTCCCGGCTGTATCGCGGTCGGCAACCGGGTGTGCCGCCTGAAGGATCTATCGTTCTGCGCCATCCGTCCCGTGACTGAGACGGGGCGCGCGTTCGCGGCTTGATACGGAACAAGGCGTTGACTTGCCTCGGGCAGCGAGGGGGCGAGAGGCCCGCTTTTCCCGAGGCGAGGGCGGTGCAGGTGGCCTAGTGATTAACCTCGGACGAGGAACTGACGTCCGACTGGTAGCCCAACGACTGAAGCCTCTCCTGCTCGGACATGGGTTTCTTGCTGTGGCCGCATGCAGCCAGAAGCAGGGTCGTCGACAGGGCGATCAGGGTTCTTTTCATCGTCGGCTTTCGGGGTGTCGGAGGGGATGTCGTCTGAAGCCGCATCATGGCCGATCCGCTTCATATGGCAAGGCCGGGCTGACGCTGGTCATTGCCAGTCGATCTGGGTTGGCGGGGTCTCATACCGTGGTGGTTCGTTGATCTCCTGCGGAAGCCAGACCCGGCAGGTCACGCCTTCGCCCAGTTTGCTGGAAAACATCAGCTTGCCAGCGTGACGGTCCACGATGTGCTTGACGATGGACAGGCCCAGACCTGATCCCGTCTGTTTCGTCGACTTGCCCTCGACACGGTAAAACCGCTCGGTCAGGCGGGGCAGATGTTGGGCGGCGATGCCCGGCCCGTTATCAGCCACTGTAAATTCGACGCCGTCCCGCGCAGGCCACACGCCCCCCGGGGCACTCGTCAGGATCGAAACGTCGATCACACAGTCTTCGGTCCGGACAGAGCCTGCGTATTTGATCGCATTTTCAATCAGGTTGATCAGAACCTGCACCATCTGGTCTGCGTCTGCCCGGACCTGAACGTCCGGCACGGGGGGCAGCAACCGCAGCGTGATGTTGGTGTTGCGGATCAGGGCCGCGGCCTCGGCCATGGTGCGCTCAATAATGGTTTCGACCTCCACCACGTCTCGGGGTCGTTGATGCTCAAGCACCTGCACGCGCGACAGATAGAGCAGCCTGTCGATCAGGCGCTGCATGCGGGCACCTTGTGCCGCCATGACGCCGAGGAACTGCTGCTGTGCCTGCGGGTCGTCGGCAGCGGGACCGCGCAATGTCTCGATAAATCCGATAATCGCGGCCAGCGGGGTGCGGAGTTCGTGGCTGGCATAAGCGACAAAGTCGGCGCGGGTGCGTTCCACCGCATCCTGCCGGGTGTGGTCTGCGATCACCGCAAGGGTGAGGCCCTTCAGTGGGGAGTTGGTCGGCACCTTGCGCAGGCTGGCGTGGATCACGCGCCTGACCGGAACGTCGAGTGCAAAGGTGGTTTCCGTGGCGGTGCCGTCCCGCAGTGACAGGATTGCGACCTGCAGGGCGGGGTGGCGGATCAGCGCGTGGATCGTCTCGCCATAGAGATGCTGCGCATTGAGGTTTGCATGAGCCAGCGTGCCGTTGCGTTCGATGACGGCGACAGGATCGGGCAGCAGGTCCAGCATGGTGGAGAGCATTGTCCCGGAGGTGCCGTCCTGCTCGGCCAGCATCTCGCGCGGGGGCTCGGTGATAGGTCGCGGGGTCGTCCTGACGCGCCAGCGCCGGACGAGAGACGTAAGTGCTGCACCGCCTAGCGCGGCCGCCACAAGATCAAGCAGGAAGATCATCGCAGCGTCGCTCCGCGCTTTACGGGAAACAGGTCAGAGCGGTTCTGTGTCCAGCGCATATCCGGCCGCGCGCACGGTGCGGATAAGATCCATCTCGTTGTCGGCGTTCAGGGCCTGGCGCAGGCGGCGGATATGGACGTCCACGGTGCGCGGTTCAACGTGAACGCGCTCACCCCAGATGCGCAGCAGCAAATCTTCGCGGGAAAAGACCTTGCGTGGGTTGCGAAGGAAGAATTCGAGGAATTTGTATTCCGTCGGTCCCAGCGTGATGGCGCGGCCATTGCGCTCCGCGCGATGTTTTTCGAGATCGAGCGTCACGTTCTCGAAGGACAGCACGTTGGGCGCGGTGCCGGCACGGCGCAGCAGGGCGCGGATGCGCGCGTCCAGTGTCTGCATGCTGCAGGGTTTTGTGATGTAATCGTCCGCGCCTGAATCGAGGCCGCGGATCGAATCCTGTTCTTCCGTGCGGGCGGTCAGCATGATGACCGGCAATTGCGCGGTGTCGGGGCGCGAACGGATGCGGCGGCAGATGTCGATGCCGGTCATGTCCGGCAGCATCCAGTCCAGCAACACCAGATCGGGCTTGCGCGCAGCAAGGCGCGCGAGGGCTTCCTGTCCGTCCACGGCGACATCGACCGTATATCCGGATTTTTCCAGATTATAACGCACCATCAGCAGCAGCGACGCATCGTCCTCGACGACGAGAATGGTGCCTTGTGCGGTGGAGTGCAGGTTTTCGCTCATGACGTAACTATCAGCGTCCATTTTCGCCGCGGGTTGCTTGAATGGCACGCGGCCTGGATGTTGGGAGCATGTTTCCTGTTGCGGCGTAGAAGACGCGCTCTGCGATGTTTGTGGAGTGATCGCCGATACGTTCGAGGTTCTTGGCGACGAACAGCAGGTGCGTGCAGGGCGTGATGTTGCGCGGGTCTTCCATCATGTAGGTGACCAGTTCGCGGAACATGGCGTTATAGAGTTCGTCGACCGCGCGGTCG
>Ga0157365_10000136_pt1 | contig 33962 bp, 33 predicted proteins | sample AttsexASBM3_FD_111478 | JGI IMG/M metagenome (GOLD analysis project Ga0157365, IMG submission 111478) | Fungus gardens microbial communities from leaf cutter ant in Ribeirão Preto, State of São Paulo, Brazil - Atta sexdens ASBM3 | ecosystem: Host-associated > Fungi > Mycelium > Unclassified ...
CACAGGAATTTTACCGGACGTTCTACGATTATCCGCTCAGTGCGAATGATGCGCAGCGTATTCTGCAGGCTTTGCCTCCTGAATAAGGCAGACAGTTATCAAAGCCAGTGCCAGTAAACTGGTAATCTTCGTTATTGATAAATGACACCTGTTTTTACACATGCCACATCGAAACCTGTCGGGAAGATAAGCATGACTCCTGACACAAATCAGCCGTATGTACAGGACTGGCTACTTTGAGCGAAAAGCGAACGTCCCATGCCAGTAATAACGTAAAAAACCGCCTCACGGCGGTTTAGGTATCCAGTCAGGAAGTTGCGCTTGCGAGTCTTGCTGCAAATCCAATGAAGAACATCCCTACCAGCGCATTTCCTATGGCAGATAACCTACGGTTGCCTTTTAGGCGGCTGAGCAGGTAAGAGCCGCAGAAAACAAGAAAGCCAAAATAAACGAGAGTAATAGCGAACATCACCGCAGCGAGAATGATAAATGCCATCCAGGAGTGTTCAGCCTGGACATTGATGAACTGGGCGAAGAAAGAGATATAGAATAGCAGCGTCTTTGGATTCAGTAGCGTAACCAGCATTCCGCGTCCAATGATCCCACCGGCATCAGCTGAAGTTTTTTTTCCTCACTCGTTTCAACAGTTGGCTTAAAGACAGCACGTATCGTCTGGACACCGAGGTAGAAAAGATACGCAGCGCCTGCATATTTGATGGCGTTAAATAAGGCCGGGGTTGAGCTTATGACCGCGGCAAGTCCACACCATGCCAGCAGAACCAGAATAACGTCGCTCAGGAGAATGGAAAATATTGCAGCGAAGCCTCGCTTGATGCCGCTGGTAATGCTCGTTTTAATCACGAACATGGTTTCAGGACCAGGCACAAGGACTATCAGCGTCGCACCAAGCAGGTACGTCCAGAAATTCACGACACCAAAATCAGCAAACATCTTCACTCCGGTTCTCTCGTTTCAACGAGGCCATTCTAACGTAACCAAGGTCAATGAAAACACATCACGGCTACTTTCTTAGTTAGCCAATGTCCGCTACTGGCACAAAGCGGACCCTCAATTCGTTCAGATTGAACAGTGTTACGTATCGTCTGCTTCATACAGAGTCGTAAGTTGTCTCTTCAGCTGTATACCCAATCCTTCTGGTCCCTGAACATAGCATTAAGTATCGTTATGAATTTCCTGATTTATGTGGAATGGAAAATTAAGGCGAAGTGAAGTGCATCTAACCATTTTCTTAAAACACGCGAGAAACCAAGCTTCACTACTGGTTCATCGGAAATATTCAGATGCAGCCAGAGCTTAACAAGCTCGAGGATTCAGATGCAGAAGGATATAGCTCATTTTCATTAAATTATTCCCCAGGTTAGCATGATTTCCGGTTGCCGGTGACCGGTTACATTGCTCAATTTCCACCGATGCTTATAAAGCTCAGCCACATCAACTGGCCTCCTGGTTCCATTGTTGCTGAGTGAGGTCGAACAGCTGGCGAACAGCATCTTCTCCGAAGGTTTTCCGGCTCGGTCAACGATATCCATAAGATTAATGATGCAAGATAATGGCTTATTGCTGAATGAGGACATCCCGATAACCAGCCATACCATTGATTCGGGAGGAAGTTTACGCTTAGGTATCAGTGAGGATGAGGGCCTCCTGAATCAGTTCAGGAGAGAGCAGGCCGCCCAGACTGTGAACCTCATCCGGCGCGGTGATTTGGTTATGCCAGGTCTCTGGGAGAGTTGCATAAAAAAGGGTTCATGTTGAGTATGAACCCTTTTTACAGCAGCCACCGGATCGGTCAACCGATACTCAAACGTCCGGCATCAGGCCTTCAGGCCGCCTGCGATATTACTTCGCAGCAGCCTGCGCATCCTGAACCCACTTATCAAACTGGGCCTGATGGCCTTTTATCCAGCCATCAACATGGCTGTTGATATCGGCTTCAGAAGCATGGCCTGCATGCATAGCGGCATTCTCGGCGTTGATGTCAGCGAGTGGCAGCTTCATCTCGGCAAACAGCTTGGCTGCAGCCGGATTCTTCTCCGTCCAGGCCTTGTTCGCCACGATATGCATGGTGTTCACCGGGAAACCATAGTTCATGCCGTTAGGCAGTCTGGTATCCACTTTGCTCTGCGCGCCTGGCATTGAGGAGAACGGCACCTGCAGCCATACCACATCTTTGCCCGGTTTCAGCACGTCGCTCACCCAATACGGGGTCCAGGTGTAATACAGAATCGGTTTACCCTGTCTGAAGCGCGTGATGGTGTCGGCGATCATCGCCGAGTAGTTGCCCTGATTGTGCTCAACGGTGTTACTCAGCTTATATGCATCAATCTGGTGGTTAATGACTGCCTCGCAGCCCCATCCCGGCGTACAGCCGGTGAGATCGGCTTTACCGTCACCGTTGGTATCAAACAGCTTGGCGATTTTAGGATCTTTCAGCTGTTCGATGTTTGTGATGTGATATTGGTCAGCCGTTTTTTTATCGATCAGATAACCCTGAGCCGCACCGGTCACATAGGTGCCTGCGCGGTAAAACTTCTGATCGCCACCCGCTGCGGCGTACATATCGTCGTGCAGCGGTTTCCAGTTAGTCGCCATAAAGGTGGCATCACCGGCGGCGATGGTGGTGTACGCCACGTTGTAATCCACTTCACTCGGCTTATCGACGGTATAACCCAGTTTTTCCAGGGCGCGGCTCACCAGCAGCGTCTGGAAGGTCTCTTCGGTAATGGTGCTCTGGGCGGGTTTAACGGTAATGCCTTTACCCGGAAGGTCGGTGGCGGACACGTGCGTCGCGGCAAACGTCGTCAGAACGGCGGCGAATAGAGCTGTCTTGCGCATAGTCATTCCTTATTTTACGTGTGGCGTCGGAGACGGACGGCCTCGACGGGCCGTCTCAAAAAAATCAGGCTTTTTTACTGAAGGGGCGCAGAAGCAAGCCAATCGGGCCGGTGTTGTACCAGTGACGGCTGCCACGGCTCCGGCTGTCCTGACCGACCGACTGCGTCAGGCGGTCAAGAATGATGGCGAGGATCACGATACCCACGCCGCCCACGCTGGCGAGGCCCATGTCGAGGCGGCCAATGCCGCGTAGTACCATCTGGCCGAGACCGCCCACAGCGATCATTGAGGCAATCACCACCATCGACAGCGCCAGCATCAGCGTCTGGTTTACACCGGCCATGATGGTCGGCATGGCCAGCGGCAGCTGCACTTTGAACAGCATCTGACGCGGGCTGGCTCCGAAGGATTCACTCGCCTCAATCAAATCGGCGGGCACCTGCTTAATGCCCAGAATAGTCAGGCGCACAATTGGCGGCAGGGCAAAGATAATGGTCACCACCACACCCGGCACGTTACCGATACCGAACAGCATTACAATCGGTACCAGATAAACGAAGGCTGGCGTAGTCTGCATAGCATCCAGCAACGGACGCACAATACGCGCGGCGCGCTCACTGCGTGCCAGCCAAATCCCCAACGGCAGCCCGATTATGATGCAGAACAGCAGTGCGGTGAGGACCAATGCCAGCGTGACCATCGCCTGCGACCAGGCACCAATCATGCCGATCAGCACCAGTGAAATCAGCGTAGCGATACCCATTGTTGGCGTAGCGATTTGCCAGGCGATCAGGGCAAACAGCATAATGGCAACCGGTGCGGGCAGGCCCATCAATAAGTTCTGGAATGCACTGAGGATATAATCCACCGGCACACGAATGCCCTGGAATACCGGGCGGAAATGGTTTACCACCCAATCGATGCCTTCCGTCACCCAACGATTCAGCGGAATCATGGTGTTATGGAAGGGATCCATGATGTTGAAATGCTCTGGCTCTGGCGCGGGCGCACTGCTGAGCCAGTCACTGTTACCGGCAGCGGAGGTGGCGGCATCGTGACCGCCACTGCTGGCTGCATCCGAGCCGGTACTGGAGGAATTACCCCAGTCATCAGCGGAACCTGCGCTTGAACCGGAGTCTGCCGGAGCGGCACTGCCGCTGCCCGACCAGGGATTGCTGCTGCTGGCGGCTACACTGGAATCTGTTGTGATGGCTTGCGGTGTGGTCTGGCCGGCGCTATCCCACGGATTGGCTGTTTGTTCACTCATGACTGGGCTCCTTCACGATCTAAAGCGCGCAATAGCATGCTTTTGGAAATGATACCGACGTACTGATTGTCTTCACCGACCACGGGTACGGCGCAGGGCGCTTGTGCCACATGAGACAGCAGATCGTTCAGGGAGGTATCCGCAGGAACCGCTAACGGTGTTTCGAGTAACGCATTATCCAGACCTTCGCCCGCTGCCAATGCCGCTTTCAACGAATCAGTGGACACCACGCCAACAAATTTCTGCTTTTCCAGCACATAGCCGAATTCACGATCTTCATCCTGCAGCAATTTAATCGCCGAACGAGGGCCAAAACCGGCAGCTTTACGGATTAGCGCGCCAGCACTGCGGCGGGCAATATCTTTGGCGCTAAACACGTGGCTGATATCCACGCCACGGAAGAAGGTACGCACGTAATCGTTAGCAGGATTATTGAGGATTTCATCGGGTGTGCCGACCTGCACCACTTCACCGCCTTGCATAATGGCAATACGGTCGCCAATACGCATAGCTTCATCGAGGTCATGGGAAATAAAGACGATGGTACGTTGGTGTTTCGCCTGTAATTTTACCAACTCATCCTGCATTTCAGTACGAATTAGTGGATCGAGTGCAGAGAAGGCTTCATCCATCAATAAAATGTCCGGATTAATAGCCAGCGCGCGGGCTAATCCAACACGCTGACGCATACCACCGGAGAGTTCATCGGGATAGGAATGCGCATAATTTTCTAATCCCACCTGCCGCAATGCTTCCAACGCTTGTTCCTGATATTCCTGTACCTGCACGCCCGCTAATTCCATGCCAAAGGCTGCATTATTCAGTATCGTCATATGCGGCATTAATGCGAAGGACTGGAATACCATACTGATCTTATTTCTGCGCACTTCACGCAGTTCAGCGTCCGATATTTTGGCAATATCGACACCGTCAATGATAACCTGGCCACGAGTGGGCTTTATCAGACGATTGAGAAGGCGAACCATGGTGGATTTCCCCGAGCCGGAGAGCCCCATGATGACGAAGATCTCGCCTTCTTCAATGGCCAGGCTGGCATTTTTAACACCGAGTGAAAGACCGGTTTTCGCCAGAATAGTCTCTTTACTTTCACCTTTATCAATCAGCTTAAAGGCCTTTTCGGGATTATCCCCAAACACCTTATATAAATTCTTTACTTCAATTTTAATTGCCATGCCGTCATTAATTTCCCGGTTAAATGTTTCTCTATTTCTTTTTGTGGTCTCGATTAAATTTATGCGCCCTATAACCTAGCATAGTGAGAATATCTGACAACCCTGAATAGGAATGTTGGCGTGTTAGGTTCTGTGTAAAGGGATGATAAGTCCAGTGCTCACAAGGGATGAGCATGGATCAATTTTTCTGAATTTTTTTGTGAAACTTACCCTATTTGATGTCCATTACCGGATGAAATGCGAATAAACCGGGGCTAAGTAGACGATATATTGGTCAAACAGATGCCGCTATAGTGACAAAATAATGAAGGCTAAAAAAGAAGCAGCGTACGAATATTTTTTTGGGAAAATACTGAGGGTTCTGTGGATGTGTGGAAGAGCTTTACAGGTATTAGTGGGCAATCAGGCAAGGTTATCGTGAGGTTAAACAGAGCTTACCGGGAAGCCGCAGGATGCTGAGGAGTTAGCTGCCAGAGAGGGTAAAACAGGAGCTGTGGGGCGTGCTGCTGACGTACAATCCTGTGCGTTATCAGATGATAAAAATGGCGTACAGCGTGAAAGGCAATTACCTGCCGCATCAGCTGAGCTTCAGTGGTGCAGTTGCGGAGATTTTGCGGCTGCTGACAGGGTTTCCTTCGTCGCCGCTGGGAGCCGTCCCTGGGCACCTGAAACACTGTTGCAGCAATGCCGAAATGCTTAAGGTGCCTCCCCAGCAGGAGGATAGGAAATATCCCCGGAAGTTAGGCAGAAATCGTGGAAATATCCCAGAAAAATCAATGCCGGAAACCTTAAGTAACCGGCATTACGCTGTGAGAGAGGTCTGCGCCCGCCCCTGGTTGGATAACTGCGTCGGCCAGCAACAGATTATGTTCATCCGGCGGGATCAGCATTGCTTTCACCTCTGCCAGCGGTTGGGCTGCTCAAAGTTTACTCAGCTAGTGTTGCATTCCACGTAACTTACTATAGCTCGTAATTGGAACTGAACACATGCACGCCGTTCTCTCTGAAAAAACGCTCATTCAGAAACAGTGATGCAGCCATTTTGATACCTAAGCGCTTTGCCTCCGCGGAACGTTCGATTACGCAGTAGTCATTATTCGAAACGACAACGATAGGCTTACCACGCAGATCGGGCCTGAACACGGCTTCTCAGGATGCGAAAAATTATTGGCATCGGCGAGCGCAAACATGCTTATTCTCCTGACAGTCCGTTAAAACCTATCCCTGCCACATCACTCAGGGCATAGGCCACTGCACCCTACACGGGAAGGGGATGGCTTACATCGAGCAGCGTAACAGTATCGTCGGCGTCCAGCGCCTGCAAAGCGGGAACCGGATTGAGAATTAGCCGCCGCAGATTCATCTCGCAGTTCAGCTAGGTGCTGCGCTAGCTGAGCTTTGAGTTTGTCTGTGCCATGAGCTGAAATCTATTTACGACCCCTATATGAATTTTTGGTGCTGGACAGTTTATCTGGTCCAGGGTACAGCTTTTTAAAGCTTAATGCTGAATGACAGGTAAAGTCTGATCACGCTGTGTAATGCGTAGGGGCATGTCAGCAACACCACCACGCAGAACATTGATCAGCGTAGTGGTGAGCTTTTATGCAAAGTTATAAATAAGATAAAATTTCAACGCCTGAGTGCCTCTTCCCCTGGCTTATTTCAGATGTCGGCAGGGTTTAAATTAAAGGCGAAACCTACACTTCAGGACCGGCGCGAAACTGGCCCCATTTAAGCACTGAATTAACACCAACTGACAAAAACGGCTCTCGTGGCGTAAGATTCGGCCCTGGCGAAGCGGTGAGGAAATCAATAAGATCATTGCGCTTACCTGCGATCATATCGGCAAGTAGCTTACCGGTGGCGGTACCGCGCGTGATGCCCAGACCGTTGCAGCAGAGCGCGCCGTAAACGTTGGGTGCCAGCTTGCCAAAAAATCCCTTATGGTTTTCAGACAGGCAGATAGCACCGCTCCAGGTGTAGTCAAAATTGACCCGCGGCAGCATGGGAAAGCGGCGCTCAAAAGATTTGCGATGGTTCTCGATAAACTGCCGCAGATGTTTTTCGCGTGGACGCCCGTCTGGCTGAAAGCTAAAGCTGTTGCGCACCAGAATGCGGTTATCTACGGTACGCCGAATGGTGCTACCGAACGGATGTGCCGGGATCACGCCCCAGACCGGTTTGCCGCCCAGCCCCACCTGCTCTTCGTCCGTGAGTGGCCTCGTCAGGCTGCCATAAAGGAATGTCGGCAGCAGGCGGCGCTGCAGAAAACCAAAGTGGGAGGCGAAGCCGTTATTGGCGAGGATCAGCGTATCGACCGTAATCGCACCTCGCTCATGCATCAGCGTAATGGTGTCGCCGTAGTCCACCGAGGTGATAGGAGTATTTTCATAAAGCGTGACGTTGGCAGGCAAATTGTCCGCCAGCCCCTTTACCAGCGCCGAAGGCTGTAGCAGAAGCGTCCCGGGAATAAGCAGTGCCTGCTTGTAGTAGGACGTGCCGATGTGATCGGGAAGATCCTTGCCAGCAATCATTTCAGCGTCGCGGCCGATTTTCGCCAGCCCACGACGATAGGCCTCCAGAATCGCAATTCCCCGATCGCCGACGGCCGCCTGGTATTTGCCGGACGCCGACATCTGACACTGGATGTTATTCTCCTGCACAATCTGACGCAGATAATCCTGTCCCAGCGTATTCAGCCTGAGCACCCGCTTCGCAGTGGTGACGTCGCCGATGTAGTCTTTCGCACCGATATCGTGAGGCACGTCGATGGCGAAACCTGCATTGCGCCCGGCGGAGCCATATCCCACCTCCTGCGCTTCGATCAGCACCACCTCATCCTCAGGAAAGTTGAGCGCCAACTGACGCGCCGCCGCCAGACCGGTCAGACCGGCGCCGACAATTCCCCATCGCGCTTTTTTCTGTCCAGCATGCTCAGGACACGGGGTGCGCGCCGGACTGGTATGAAACCATCCCGGCATAGAATCGTCTGCGGGTAAAGAAGTGATCTTTTGCAATTCTGTTACTCCAGTACATGTTTGTAGGGCTGTTGGCCAGCGAGACAGGGCAAACCTGTTTATTCCAGCTAACAGAGTTGGGTCGTTAAATTACGTAAACAGAGATGATCGAATGAAGATTATTTGTATTTTTAATGTATACATGAAGTATAAAATATGAGGCACGGAGGGAGTTCGTCAACGGCCTGACGAGCCATTTGCGTTCGGTATCGCAAAATTAAAAAAAAGTTGTCTGTGAGGCTAAATATGAGGAAAAGCAGTGCGAAAATTCCGCGAAACGTGCCGTTTTATAGCGGCAAGCGCAAACTGGCTGGCAGCAGAATCTGCCAGCTAAGCGGTTATTAAATTAATAAGACTTTAAATCAGATGGTCGGCTTTAAGCCCCTGCGGCGCGATAAAGATTTCCATATTTTCCCGAGAAAGCTCCCAGTGTTCGAAAACAAGATCCACCACCGCCTGTTCATCGTGTGCTTCTATCGCCGCGATAAATGCATCGTGGTGATCAGCCGCAAGCTGCAATCGTTGTTCCATATCGCCATTCTGCGGGCGGTAGAAGGTGTGGCCAATACGACAATGATCGATCAGCAACCGTCCCAGGCTGGGCTGAAGATAAGGATTCGCGGCCATTTCGCCCATGATTTCATGGAACCGGTTATTTTCGAGCACCAGCACGGCGGCATCATGAGTCTGCACCGCTTTGCGAAAACGTTTTTGCGTCTCCTTCAGCACCTTCAGCTGCGCAGGTTTGTAGTTCTGTACGGCGAGACGCCCGGTAGCGGCATAGATCATTGGTGCGACCAGAAAAAAGTTACGAAGCGACGCATGGCTCATCGGGATAACGCGCACGCCGCGCTTCTCCACGATTTCAAGATAACCTTCACCTGCAAGGCGCTGGAAAACTTCGCGTACCGGCGTGCGAGACAGCCCGTACTGCGCTGTCAGACTCGACTCATCCAGCACTTCATCTGGATCCAGCTCCATAGTGAGAATGAGCCGTTTCAGGTCTTCATACAACGCCGCCTTTCCTGATCTCACTTCTGCCTCCTGGACGATAACTCATATCAGATAACGCCACGAACGTAATACGCAGCAATGCTGCTATAACCTACAGAAAAAGTATGTATACAGCAAAAATAATCATGCCGTTTTCTCGCCACGTAACACAGCTGAAATTAGAGGTTTAAGGCAGGCTTCCATATAGATAGAAAATATAATGACAATCTTACCGATAAATTAAATCGACATTTTGCCGGTGGTTTATCACCTCATATTTCTGGCGGTGTGATAAATAAGCTGCAGCATCGGTTCAGGATCGCGATCAGGGTGATGACGCAGGATTTCGCTGCGCAGCCAGGTAATCTCTTCGCTGGCAGCCAGCTGAAACGTCGTATTAGCACGTGCCCGCTTAAGCCAGTTCATAATAAACGCATTTTTTTGGCGGTTAGAGCACACTCTTCCCTGTTTTCGCGACATACTAACCGCAACCAGCAGACAGAAATAAAAATGCACTCGGACATCGACGTCGGCGAAGGGAAACGGTGTCTTCGCTGGCATAGTGGTAAGTCTCCGATCATGCTGCCTGCCGCACAGGCCAGGCAGCTTTTATATGCGGTTCAGGCGTCCTGCGCCGGCACGTCAATCCACAGCGTCTTCAGCTCAGTATACTGGTCGAGTGCGAATACAGATTTATCACGGCCGCCAAACCCGGACTGTTTATACCCCCCAAACGGCGTGGTCGCGTCGCCTTCGCCGAAGCAGTTCACCGTGACGGTGCCGGCCCGCACCGAGCGCGACACGCGGATCGCCCGGTTGAGGCTGCCGGTATAGACCGAGCCCGCCAGACCGTAGTCGGTGTCGTTCGCTAGCGCGATTGCTTCCGCTTCCGTTTTAAAGCTGGTCACGCAAAGAATCGGCCCGAAGATCTCTTCGCGGAACAGCGCGCTTTCGGGCGTCACATCGTCGATAATCGTCGGCTGCACGTAAGCGCCCTGCTCGGTGCCGCCGCCCTGCAGAATGCGCAGCCCTTCATGGCGCGCCGTCTCCAGATAACTGCTCACCTTACTGAAATGCTCAGCGCTGACCATCGCGCCCAGCCGATTTTTCGGATTGAGCGGATTGCCCATCGGCCATTCCACCAGCTGTTCAGCCATCAGCCCCAGCAGACGCTCTTTCACCTCGTCCTGCACCAGCAGGCGCGAAGTGGCCGAGCAGTTCTCGCCCATATTCCAGAACGCGCCGTTCAGCACGTTAGCCGCAACGCTGGCGAGATCCTCCGCATCGTTAAATACGACGGCCGGATTTTTGCCGCCGCACTCCAGCACAACTTTCTTCAGGTTAGAATCTGCGGCATAGCGCAAGAAACGTCGGCCGGTGGCAGTGGAACCGGTAAAGCTCACCATATCAATGTCCGCATGCAGGCCTATTGACTCGCCGACCGCGCTGCCCGTGCCGGTGACAATATTCAACACGCCAGCCGGCAGCCCGGCTTCGACGGCGAGCGCTGCCACGCGCAGAGCGGTCAGCGAGGTCTGTTCAGCGGGTTTGACAATCACCGAGCAGCCAGTCGCCAGTGCCGGCGCGATTTTCCAGGCCAGCATCAGCAGTGGAAAATTCCACGGCAGTACGCAGCCCACGACGCCGATCGGCTCGCGCACCACCAGCGCCAGCGCGCCATTGCCGGTCGGCGCGCTGTGATCGTACAGCTTGTCGATCGCCTCTGCGTGCCACTTCAGCACGTGGATGGTCTCCGGCACGTCTACCGCCAGACATTCGCTGACCGGCTTACCGCTGTCGAGACTTTCCAGCACTGCCAGCGACTCCAGCTCACGCTCCATCAGGGCGGCCAGCTTCAGCAGCACGGCTTTACGTTCGCCGGGATGTGCCTGGCTCCAGCTGCCCGCCTCAAATACGGCGCGCGCACCCGCAACGGCGGCGTTGACGTCGCGGATATCGCAGGCGGCGATGCGCGTCAGAGGCTCGCCAGTCGCCGGGTTGATCGTGGTCAGCGTATCGCCTGACGCTGCCGCGCAAAAGTGCCCGTTGATAAACGCGTTATCAGGCAGAGTGAGTGCTGCGGCGATACGCTCGGCATCGCTCAGAGTTGCTATATGGCTCATACCCTCTCCTTACGATGCGGTGACCGCAGCCACGTTACGCTTCACGCTCTCGATAACCGATTTAAGCTGCGCCTGCTCTTCCTCATTCAGCGCCTGCAGCGGCGCACGTACCGGCCCCGCCTTCAGCCCAGCCAGCTCTGAGCCGTACTTGATTGACTGAACAAACTTGCCGCCGTCGAGGAAGTTCATCAGCGGCATCAGCGCTGCCATAATTTTGCGGCCTTTTGCGAAATCTTTTTCCACTACGCAGGCCTCATAAAGCGCCACGTGCTCGCGCGGGATAAAGTTCGAGCCTGCACAGACCCAGCTGCGAGCACCCCATGCGAAGAATTCCAGCGCCTGATCATCCCAGCCGCAGGAGAGCGCAATGTTCGGGAACTGACACGCCAGCAGATGCAGGCTGTTAAAGTCGCCGGAACTCTCTTTAATCGCCACTACGTTGGCGGAGCGGCTCACTTCGCGGAAGTAAGTTTCACCCATGCTGATCCCCATACGACCCGGATAGTTGTAGAGCATGATCGGCAGCTGCGCGGCTTTATCGATGGTCAGGGCGTGATGGACGTTTTCCAGTTCGGTCGGCAGCGCATAGGGCGGAGAGGTGACCAGAATGGCATCCGCTTTGTGGTCGCGCGCATGGGTGGCGAAGGTGACTGCATCTTCAGTACGGATGGCTCCGGTGCCGACAATCAGCGGTAGGCGTTGACCAATAACCTTACGCGCATGTTCAACCAGCGCCAGACGCTCCTCCGCGCTTTGAGCGTAGTATTCGCCTGTTGAGCCGCCAATGATAATGCCGTGCACGCGCGCTTCAATCAGTGACTCAAGTACATCTGCAAAGGCAGCGAAATCAATGCTGCCGTCGGCGGCGTAAGGGGTAATAGCCGGGGTATAGATGCCTTCAAATGTCAACACAGTAGCCTCCAGGGTACATTCAGGTCTGCAAATAACCTTAACGGGTTGCGATGTTTAACAATTTGCACAGGCCTGAGAGGCAGGTCAATCAGACGAAAAAAATTGCATACTAAATAAATACAATAAAAATACAAAAAAATAGAATATTTCTACATGAGTTATGTTTTTTATTATTAAAAAACAAATAACTAGGTTTTAATTAACCTCGTAGAAATTTTCTAAATGAATTCAGATAACGATCACATAACCGCATTATGGCCTGCTGAGACATATTTACAGCCTCGGTGAGGAGGCATAGGTTTGTTGCAAGTTTTAACCTGAATTTAACAGGCTCAGTTGTCAATTCGACAAGTGAGCCTGGCTATCAAAGAAGGAAGCAGGTAATGCCCCAGAAAAAAGCAACGCTCATAGGCCTGATCGCCATAGTGCTGTGGAGCGCGATTGTTGGACTGATAAAAAGCGTGAGCGAAGGTTTTGGCGCGGTAGGCGGTGCCGCACTAATCTACAGCTGCAGCGCCGTACTGCTGCTGTTTACCCTGGGCTTTCCCCGCTTGCGCACCTTTCCCCGACGCTACCTGGTGGTCGGCAGTATATTATTCGTCTGTTATGAACTCTGCCTGTCGCTGTCACTCGGCTTTACTCATAACAGCCGACAGGCGATTGAGGTTGGGATGGTGAACTATCTCTGGCCGAGCATGACCATTGTGCTGGCGGTCATCGTTAACCGGCAAAAAACCAGCCTGCTGATTATTCCCGGCGTGTTGCTGGCCGTTGCGGGAATATGTCGCGTGCTCGGCGGAGACCATGCTTTTTCAGTCAGCGAAATCGGCAACAATATTATGGATAATCCGCTGAGCTACGGGCTGGCATTTAGTGGCGCGGTAATCTGGGCGATATATTGTGTGGTGACGAAAAAGATTGCCAATGGTAGTAACGGTATTACGCTATTTTTTATTTTAACCGCACTGACTTTATGGGTGAAATTCCTTCTGTCACCGCAGCCGCCCTTCGCAGTTTCGCCGCTGGTTCTGATTAATCTGGCGCTGGCCGCAATGGCGATGGGTTTCGGCTACGCCGCATGGAACACAGGTATCCTGCACGGCAACGTCAACCTGCTGGCTGCCGCCTCCTACTTCATTCCGATTATCTCTTCCGTGCTGGCCGCTTTTATTTTGAGTTCGCACCTGACTATAGCGTTCTGGCAAGGTACCGCGATGGTGAGTCTGGGTTCACTGATCTGCTGGTGGTCAACCCGCTCGCCTGAGAGTAAGAAAGTGACACGCGAGGCGTCTTAATTATTACCGGAGAGGGCCGCTGCCCTCTCCGTTACCCATGACAATAAAAATATAAATAACCGATTACCCCGCACCGGAGGAAATATCCTATGACGTTACCGACCTGACATATTTATTTTATCGGCAACCAGATAGCCTGCTGGATAATCTTTTTAACGAACTCACGTCTTATATATTCCGACCCCTTCCGTATTTAACGGGGCTGGCGTCCTGCGGCCATTTTTTCTGGTTAGCCCGCCGTTAATACGCTGGTGAAAAGAGAGGAGCCTGTGATGTCTAATCATATTTCTGTTGAAGATGTACCGCTTAGCCGTTTCCATCGTCTGCTTACCGTACGTTCCGGCGGCGGCTCGTTCGTTGATGGCTACGTGCTGAGCATTATCGGCATCGCCATGACAAAGGTCTCACCTGCGCTGGGCCTTAACGCATTTTGGGAGGGGCTTATCGCCGCATCCGCCCTGATCGGCATCTTCTTCGGCGGCTTTATTGGCGGCGCGCTTACTGACCGGCTTGGCAGACGGGTGCTCTATTTCGTCGGCCCGACGCTGTTTATTATCTGTTCGCTGGCGCAATACTGGGTGGAGAGCGGCGAAATGCTCTTTGCCCTGCGCTTTCTTAACGGTGTCGCGGTCGGTATCGAATATCCGGTCGCCACCGCTTTCCTGGTGGAGTTTCTACCGAAGCGCTATCGCGGCCCTTGCCTGGCGACGCTGACCATTCTCTGGTTTGCCGGCGCAGCGGCGGCCTACCTTACCGGCGAAGCCATTCTGAATTTTGGCGGGCCGGACGCCTGGCGCCTGACGCTGGCGAGCACCGCAGTTATCGGCGCGCTGCTGTTCCTGGTGCGTATCGGCACGCCGGAATCCCCGCGCTGGCTGATGAGCAAAGGACGCGTACAAGAGGCAGAGGCTATTATTAAGCGCGTTTATGGCCATGGCTTCGGGCTAAAGAATTTGCCGCAGCAGGCGGAGTGCCAGCACCTGTCGTTTGGCAGCCTGCTGCACTCGGGTTATGGCAAGCGTATGGCGTTTGTCACCATATTCTGGACCTGCTCGGTGATCCCGGTATTCGCCGTCTATGCTTTTGCGCCACGCGTACTGGAAGCGCTGCACCTCAGCGGCAACTGGGCCTCCTTCGGGTCGATCGCTATTACGCTGCTGTTTGTCGTCGGCTGCATTATTGCCACCCGGCTGGTGAATTCCCTGGGGCGCCGCAAACTGCTGCTGCACAGCTTCCTCTGGTCAGGTCTGGCGCTGCTGCTGCTGGGGCTGATGCGTGACGGACCGTCAATGGTGATCCTGCTGATGTTTGGTGCCTATGCTCTGTTTATCGGCGGCGCGCAGGTGTTGCAGCTGGTTTACCCAAACGAGATCTTCCCGACGGAAATCCGTGCGGCCGCGGTCGGGGTCGGCACCTCAATGTCGCGCGTCGGGGCCGCCGTTGGTACCTGGCTGGTCCCGGTATCGCTGCAAACTATCGGCATCGGCTACACCATGTATATCGCGGCAGGCATTACGTTTTTCGGCCTGCTGGTCTCCTGGTTCCTTGCGCCGGAAACAGCGGCGCGCAACCTGGAAGACGCCGCGTCGCTGGATGCGCCGCAGCCGAAGGTGAGCGGCAACCTCTCGAAGCGCAGCTCCTGGTAAGACCACAGGGGCGAGTGCCGCCCCTGCTTACTCATTAATGAGCCGTTCAACGTCGCGTCGGCGCTTACGGAATGAACTTGGCGTTTCGCCATACTGTTTACGAAACCAGGCGATTAGATGGGACGCGTCGGCGAAACCGGTAGCGGAGGCGATGGCGTTCAGGCTGTTGCTGGAATCCGCCATCAGCTTACGCGCCTGCTCCAGCCGCATGCGACGTTAGTACACCGAAGCGGAATAGCCGGTACATTTGGTGAAGATGAGGTTGAGCTGACGGAACGTCACCCCGGCGAACTGCGCCACTTCCGCCAACGGGGTGGGCGAGTCGAGACGGTGCTTCATAAACTCAATCACTTTACTCACCAGTTCATTCTCATAAACATCCGGCTCGCTGACGTTACGTGGCGGTTTTCTTACCGGCGCGGCTGGCTCCTCTACAAGCAGATACTTTAGAACCTTCTGCGACCGCACCAGTCCGCAGTGCTCGCGAATGATATCCGCCGCCAGATCGATACCGGTGCCGCCGGGACAGGTAATGATGCCGCCATCCTTAATGTATGCTTTGTCGATGACCGGAATCGCTTTGGGAAAACGTAGCCGAAACTCGTCGCGAGTAGTGAAGTGAATGGCGCACTTACGGCCGTCCAGCAGGCCGGCGTTGCCCGCCACAAAGGCACCGCTACAGAGTGTAATGATGGGCACGCCCTGGGCGTGTAGCTCGCGTAAAGCCTGAAGTAACCAGAGGGGCGACTGGCGCGTGTCTTCCAGCAGTCCGCCAGCCACGACAAAATAATCCCAATTCTGGCTGAAATCAAGAGCGGCTGTCGGCGCAACCGGCAATCCACAGCTGGCGGTAACTTGCTGGTTGTCGCAGGTCATCCACTGCCAGCGGCAGAAAATTTGACGACTGAAAAAGGATTCGTCCGCCGCAAAGCGCAGCGACTCCACCAGGCCCGCAACTGAGACGAGCGTAAAATGGTTCATTAGCAAAAAACCGACGGTTAGATCGGGCTTCGGCTGTTTAAAAATTTCAGGATGCGTCAGGTGTTGCATAGTTATTAAACTCCAGCCTGTTACCCTACTCACTCTTTAGTCGTACCTTAAGTTCCGGTTGCTCACTTCAGTGGGATTTGGGCGGTATTTGCGCCGAAGCGATCAGCTTCTGCACACAGGAGAAAGCGGTAAATTCGAACAACTGATGCCATTCTTGTGGTCACTTAACCTGCTACAGGTATCTGTTGCACACTTCCCTTAACTGGGCTCCTGCAACCCGCCCAACTTGCTCAGAAGACGTTTTAAATCTGCAACATCCTTAACATCCAGTTTTTGGGCAATCATAATTTCCGCATTTTTAGCCTTTTCAATCATCAGGTTAAGTATCTCCTCTCCCTGTGTGGTCATTGAAACCAGCTTGCGGCGCCGGTTAGCAGGATCCACCTTCACGTGCAGCAGACCATTTTTGACCATGCGATCTATCAGGTAAGTTCCCGTCGCCTTATCAAATCCAGCCCGGCTGCCCAGCGTTTGCTGATCGCAGGTGATCTCTTCCGCCAGCACGACGAGGATAGCGTACTGCACAGCAGATAGTCCCGTATCGACACATTGCGTCCAGCATGTTGTCGAGTACTGGCCCGCGCGACGAACCAGGTGCATAAGAGAGCATTCGCCATGCGGCCACAAAGGTGCCGTAATGATGGAATCTGCATGTTGTGACATTCTCTGCCTTGACTCCTGAAAAAGTAATCTTATAGTTTTAACACGAACAGTTAGAACTCAAACAATAATCTGAGCTGAATCATTAAGCGTCGCGATGAAGTTGTCGCCCATGCCCACCGTCCAGCACAGGCCATTCGAGTCAGAACGTATCCTAAACCCTGTTCTTTCTCGCATTTTAGAACAGTCCAGTCTGAACAATAAGTACGACTGATTCTGAGCCACGCCGCAAACCGCCTCAATCACCGCTTAAGGAAAGCCTTATGAAATATTACAGTGATTTACGTAGTTTTATTGATGCACTCGACACCATGGGCGACATCATGCATGTTCATCGGGAAGTAGACGGAGACTTTGAACCAAGCGCGATAACCCGCCGTAGCTATGAGATCCAGTCACCTGCGCCCCTGTTCCATAAAATCAGTGGTGTTGCGCCAGGTTTCCGCCTGTTTGGAGCGCCCGCAGCGCTCTCTTCCTGCAAGGAAAAACCCTATGCGCGGGTAGCAATGTCGTTTGGTTTAGCACCAGAATCGACCGGTCCGGAGATTATTGAGGCTTTATCTGCAGCGCGTGCAAAACCCGGCATTTCGCCTGTGCAGGTTGACGCGACGCAAGCGCCCTGTAAACAAAATATTCTCCGTGGTAACGAGGCGAATCTTGATCATTTTCCTATTCCGTTCGCACACGATAAAGACGCTGGTCGCTATGCCAACACATGGGGCACGCTGATCGTAAAAACCCCGGATGGTAAGTGGGTAAACTGGTCGATTGCGCGGGTAATGAAGGTGGACGGTAAGCGCATGACAGGACTGATTGTCCCGAGTCAACATATTGGCCAGATCTGGACACAGTGGGTCGAGCGCGGCGAGCCGATGCCCTATGCGCTGGTACAGGGAGCGGCCCCAGCCATCTCATGCGTATCGGGTATACCCATCCCGGCACAAGCCGATGAAGCAGACTATATCGGCACACTGGCGGGCGGGCCAGTGCCAGTGGTGAAAGCCGAAAGCCTCGATCTGGATGTACCTGCTACCTCCGAAATTGTGATTGAAGGCCATGTTTCCATTACGCGCGACTGCATGGAAGGCCCCTATGGTGAATATGGCGGCTATCTGGGTGAAGGCTCCTCCGCGCAGCCAACCTTCCACGTGGACGTCATTACTCACCGCGATAATCCCATCTGGCCAATGTCGATAACCGGACGCCCGACCGATGAATCACATACGCTATGGGCGATGGGGCTCGCGGCGGACGCGCTTACAACTTTACGTGAAGCCGGACTGCCTGTTAAAACAACATGGATACCAGAAGACTCAGCTGTTCACTGGCTGCTGGTAGTGATGCCGCAAAACTGGCGCGAGCAGCTTCTGGATACCAGCAGCATAGCGCTGGCACAACGCATCGGCGACAAGCTCTTTAAAACCAGCGCCATGATGTTCATTCCTGAGGTGTATGTCGTGGACGATGACTTTGACCCTACCGATTTACGAGAGGTTGTCTGGGCGCTCTCAACGCGTGTGCATCCGACAAGCCGACGTGTAATCTACAAGGATCAGCGCGTCATACGTCTGCCGCAGTGTTATGATGAAGAGGAATACGCCGCCGGTAAAGGGCCGAAAGTAGTGTTCGATACGCTTCAAAGCAAACGCCATCTGCATGCTTCTTTTGTCCAGGGTTATCCTGCTGAGGTTCAGCAACGCGTACTGAAAAACTGGTAAAAAAGGGCTGCCTGATACGGGGAAACATGGCATATCAGGCCTCAACTCCAGGAAAAAAACTGCATCACGGTTGAAGTGATGCAGCAATATTCTTAGAAAAGACCCATTACACTAAGCTTCCAGACCTGCATTGTACATGCCGCGGCGCAGCGTAAAGTTTACGCCCATGGTAAGTAACGGATCGGGTGGATTCCACTCCGGTTTCGGCAGCGAAAGCAAATAGTCGATAGTGTCATTACGCTTGCCAGCCAGCCAGTCCGCCAGCATGGTGCCCATAGCGGTACACCCAGCCCATTACACCCAAGCGCGCCGTAAACGTTTTTACGCAATTCACCAAACAGGCTAGAGCCGTTACGTGTCATACCCAGCCCACCACCCCAGGTATGTTCGAAATTCACATCCTTCAGCGTAGGAAAACGACGCTCAAAAGAGAGACGATGCGATTCGCGGTATTTCTGGGTATAGCCCGGTTTATAGCGCCCGTTTTCGTTAAAGCTAAAGCTATTGCGGATCAAAATACGATTATCGTGAGTGCGACGGCAGGTCGTGCCAAAGGGGTCTGCAGGAATTCACGCAAATTCGCGAATACCAGACCGTTTATCTGGGTTTTCCGGTATGGGGCACCAGCGTACCCTCCGTTATACGTACTTTCCTGAGGAAGCACGATTTGAAAGACATCAGTATCGTGCCTTTCATCACCCATGGCGGTCACGGGATCGGGGACAGCATGGAAGTCATTAAACGCAGTGCACCATCTGCGCTGGTTTTAGAACCCTTCATAATGGAAGCTGACCAGGAACGACGAACCATGGAAATGGTTAAAGCATGGCTGATAAACGGATCACCCGACGCATAAAATATGCGCATTATTTGAAGCAGTAACCGAGATCGAAGATGAACATTAATGATATTAAATCACCAGCCCATGCGACAGCAGGGCTGGCTTTTATTTTAATTCTTAGCGCCCTGATGGCATTTACTTCGCTGTCGACTGATATTTATTTACCCGCCATGCCGGAAATGGCCAGGTCTTTACATGGTAACGCGGAATTGACCGTAACAGGATTTTTAACAGGCTTTGCCATAGCGCAGTTAGTCTGGGGGCCGGTAAGCGATCAACTGGGAAGGAAGCGTCCGCTTTATATTGGCATGGTTCTTTTTATAATAGGCTCCGCTGGCTGCGCGCTCTCCTCTTCTATGCATGAAATCGTTTTCTGGCGTGTTTTTCAGGCTATTGGAGCCTGCACAGGACCTATGCTGGCCCGCGCTATGGTGAGGGATCTTTTTGCGCGCACGCATGCAGCGCAGATGCTGTCAACATTGATTATCATTATGGCAATTGCGCCGATTGCGGGTCCGTTGCTTGGAGGACAGTTAATTTCATATTCGCACTGGCCATCCATCTTCTGGCTTCTGGCAAGCATAGGTGCGCTGATGTTGTTCTCTCTTGCCTGGCTGCCAGAAACCCACCCGGAAGAAAAAAGGACCAGTACCTCTCTGAAAGGGGCCTTTAAAAATTACCGGCTGCTCATGTGCAATAAAGAGTTTATGCGTTTTACGCTTTGCGTGACTTTTTATTACACTGCGGCATATGCTTTTATTGTTGGTTCGCCATTAGTTTATATCAACTATTACGGTATAGATCCGCAGCACTATGGCTGGCTCTTTGCGGTTAATATTGTAGGTGTCGTATTACTCAGTACGGTTAATAAGAGGCTGGTGCAAACTATTGCGCTTGAGAAGCTGTTAAAATATTCTACTGCAGTTGCGAGTATTATGGTTATGCTGCTGTGCCTTAGCCTTTATGTAAAGCCAGATGCTATTATTCCGGTGGTAGCATGCATATTTATATTTTTTTCGATGAACGGGATTATCGCTGCCTCTGCAACAGCTGCCGCCCTGGATGCTGCTGAAGGCGTTACAGGCTCGGCTTCGGCATTGATTGGTTCTCTTCAGTACGGAAGTGGCATCATTTCTTCACTTGTCCTTGCCTGGCTCAGCAACGGCACGCCCTGGCCCATGACAGGCATTATGACGCTGTTTACCCTGATGAGCCTTTTTATGGCTGTGAAAAATTATACAAATTCTCCTGCGGCCCGTTAAAAAAAATTCCGGGTCAGAAAAAAATATTTGAATATTATCCGGCAGAAGCGATAGCGCTCGATGCCGGATAGCCAAAAATGACAACAATACCTTAGCAAGTAAACCTGCCTGTATATAATCCTACTTTTCTTTAATGACCAGCTAACCAGCTCAGAGCGATTGATCGCTGTTGCATATTGATCGCTGTTGCATTTGGGACACAGTGCCATTCCGTTAGGTCTGCCATCACTATCCACCGCAGCGCATACCCTTATTACTCCGCCCCGCTGACGGCTGAAAATCCAGCGTGCCGCCAGCCGGGTAGACTCTCACCAAGCCGCGCTGTAGCCCTGCTTCCGGAGACGCTGCCTGGCTGCTTTCAGGTACCGCATGGTCATTTCATCCCTAACACCACTTTGAAGAGCGTGGTCAGGGATGCATCAGACTGCCTGAAGTCCATCCGCAGCCCATACGCATCGTTGTCGCTTATCTCACGAATGCGGTCAAAAATGTCACGGAGGAAGTCTGTTCAATGGCTGGGTCGTGCAAGAGCAATTGCCTCGCTCGCATCATAGCGGAACGTAATTTCTGGTCTCTTCTCGCCCAGTACATGCAGCAGCGCCGGCATATCCGGCCAGTCCTTAGGATCATACTAACCGAGATTTCCAGTTCAGGCTTGATCCTTGTGCGATTATGATAATTGTCATTTCCGGCGGCGTCTATCACATCCGTCAGCCTGAGCATGCGTTCCACCTGGAAATGCCCTGTTCGGCGTGGTGATATCTTATTTATCGTAAAGTGCGGGCTGTTGTTAAGTTATATCGTTGTTATGTTGTTATGCTGTTATGCTGTTATGCTGTTATGCTGTAAATATAATAACTTAATAAGATAATAAGATAATAAGGTAGTAAGGTAGTAAGGTAGTAAGGTAGTAAGGTAGTAAGGTAGAATATCGGGTAATATGAAACAGGTTGTCTCAATTTCCCAATCCAGCAAAAAATTTCAATGACATGCATCTGCGTAAGGCGGTTGATATGAAGTTCTCTGTCATTCAAATCGATACGTCATCTCACCATTTTGTTTTAACGCACTAGTGGCTTGACTGGGTACATTATACATGCGGCACTGTTAAGCTAAAATCTTAACATCTTATTAAATTACGCTTTTATTATCATATTATCTTTCTATCTTATTAATTATAAAAAAATAATTACGATAAAAGCGTCATTGATAAATATAACGCCACCGACGCATTGATAAAAATGCCCGGGGATTGTTGTAAAACTCCTCATCTGCTCTCGAAGAGGATATCTGTGTGGCTTAGTGAACATCGGAACAAGGTTAAGCTCCTGTTCAAAGAGTTGCTGGTAAGTGAGATAAATTTTGGCCTGTACCGAGAAATTAATGCTGGCTACGATAGATAAGGAGACAGGGATAAGCCGGATCCGTAGATCAGATAAGTATTGTCATCAAGAAGTGAAATGGATAATGACACATTAAAACCGCTTTGTATGTATCATGCATTTCATTGCGCAGAATAAGACTTCAAATCAGTCATAAAAAAACGAATTCTGCCATTAGCATTTCTTTGTGAGGTATGCGGTCGAGATGCCACAGTATTACCCCTTCCTCCATCTTATCAGCACATATCAATAAATACTCCTCAGAAAAACCATAAGCAAACTTTGCTATCTTGCTATCTTGCTATCTTCACATGTTGTCATCTTATTAAGATAACAACATGCTCTTTATTGAAGTTTTGCTTTTTGAATGAGTTCAGCAATTTCTTCCTCAGATAGCTTATCAAGCCCCATAATAGCGGCCCGCACTATGTCTGAACGGTTAACTCGAGTCCGGCCAGCAACGATCTCTTTCTTTATATACTCGTCGATTAGCGAGAGGTTTTCTTCAGCGAACGAAATGCTTACAGGCTTAGCTTTGCTGCTCTTGCGGGGAGCCGGCTCAGTCAAAGGCTGTGGAGCCGGGCTGCTAATGCTGGCGGACCCTCCATGAATGAAAGCATCTTCATTGCGAGGGGGAGTATTCGCTCTGTTTCTCATAAAATTACCTCCTTGACCAGATTCTCGACTTCTTCCTGAGCTTTACTGTTTGGGGTTTCAAAGATGGTCATGGATTCTGCCCATGCATCACGGTGTGCTTTACGATCGCAGATACGGGAGGTAGCGAGTTTCATCTCGGGAAAATCTATTAGCACTTCAGCAGCCTGATTCGCTTCGTTTACAAACATGTTTGTCGGGGTCATATTCAGGACAAGATAGCCGCGAACAGTCTCATTGAAATCTTTTGCAGCGGTAAAGACAGAGCATGTATGTGGAACAACATCGAGATCCATCTGTGATGGACGTAAAGGTGATATGAAGACATCAGCTGACATCAACCCGCTTCGCATCTCCGCACTGTCACGACCAGCGCAGTCGGCAATGACAAAATCATATGACTTGGAATGCTCTTTCAACATCGCCTTTATGTTTCCCGAAGCTCCGGTAACCGGGATATGAGGCAGCGTTTCAGGACGATTGTTATACCAGGTCAAAACAGACTTCTGATCATCAGCATCAACGATGAGGACACGTTTACCCAGTGACATGAGGTACGCAGCAATTGATACGGATAAAGTACTTTTTCCAACCCCACCTTTCTGACTTCCCACCACAACTATCATCCTAGCACTCCTTATATCAGACGAAGACCAAGCTATTACAGGCATAATATAACATCATATTAGGATATGAATGAAATAAGATATCATGATGATATCTTAACAACTTGTTAAAATGCTAAATGAAGGTTTTTTATCACTTAATCCCACAGTATATTAATAATTATCAGCAACTTAGTAAACACCTCGAAGCAACCACAAGATAACAAGATTGGAAAGCTATAGCATGGAAATGTAATTGATTGACCAGATGTTAAGATAACAAGATGTTAAGATTCAAAAATTGAACAAGTATAAGAGTGCAGAGCGTTTAGTCTACAAGCAAGATGTCAACAAAGCCCTGCACGACAATGATACAAAATAAACAGACGCATTGAATGGAGTGTCAAAGAGAGGAGGAGCAATGTAAAAGAGTGACTGAGTATCAAGAAATAGCATGCCTTTTTAGCTAACTTGAAGCCACAGCGTTACAGCCTTTATAACTGAAGTTATGGTTATTTCGATTTCCCTCTCGTAAAAGACGTAAAAACCAGCAGGAGATAAACGCCAAGATCTTCAGGCAAAGATATTCATATTTAGAACTAACTTATTCCCACTTTGACACACCTTTGCGTGTCATAGCCCACACCTTTCCCAGTTCGATACACCCCTGCACGCTACTCTCCAGAACGCTCCCACTACGACACACCCCTGCGCGCCGCAGCCCAGCCCTTCTCACTTTGGTATACCAGCGCCACACAGCATTGAACTCTCCCACTTCGACCCACTATTGGGCGTCTCAGCGCAGATCTTTCCCGGTTGGACACACCTCTGCGCGCTAAAGGCCAGGCCGTTCTTACTTACACGCTACTATTTGTCACAGCTCAGACCGTTCCCACTTCGGCACACTCCTGCGCATCACAGCTTAGACTGTTCCCACTTCGACACACCTATGCGGCACAGGCCTGGACGCTTCCACTTCGACACACCTACGAGTCACAGCTCAGACCGTTCCCACTTCCACACACCTATGCTCCACAGGCCCGGACGCTTCCACTTCGACACACCTACGCGTCACAGCTCAGACCGTTCCCACTTCGACACACCCGCGTATCACAATCCGGTGCTTCCCAATTCGACACACCTTAACTAAGTAGTTCTACGCCTCGCCAAGTACTGTCCGCCGTGATCCTGACTGCTTACCAATCCGAAACTATTCGTTCGGCTCTTCCCGTTACAGCACACTTCCAAGCGCAAGCGTTTTACAAGCTCCCCGTTTCGACACACTGTCTGTGAGTTATCCCAGAATGTTTCCCACTTCGGCACACCGTATGTGCCGAAGTTTTGGCTGATTCCTGTCCGGGTAAACCTAATATAAAGCAGGGGGAGGGGACTTATTCTTCCAGAAGGCGTCACGCAACAAACGCTTAGCGGTATCCCACTATGACACACCTTTCAGACAGGCGCTTCAGCTACTTCCCACTTCGACACACCACGGCAAACAGAACCTTCAGCTTTATGTACTTACTTAATTGCTACAGGGGTAAGGTTGGCTGAACGCTTGTGGATATGAACGTAAGTTTCTTTGCCTTTTCGGGATAAAGAGTGATCTAAGTACCCTATATCCTGCAACTGCTTAAGTGCTTGTTTGATGATACGATTTTGTTCTTTAACTGGTGAGAGTAAAGAGAGCCGCGCCCGTATTCTTTCAAAAGAAACAGGTGCTGGTTTGAGAGGCAGGCTTTCGATAAACGTATAAAGCGCCTGAGCTACTTCTTTTCGGGTAAGAGCATTGATAGGTTTATGTCTGAGCAAAACGGTATAATCGGTTTGGTATAGCTCCCAAAGCCGTTGATCGGCTTCAAGCTCAACGCGATCATTTTCAAAATCAAACTCACCCGTTTTCAAAAGGCCTGTTGCAGCTACGCGTTTAGGGCCTTCAGTCCCCGTTTTGGTGAACGTAATGGTTTTACCCCTGATACGAGTCAAAGCATCAGCAACACTTTGCCGGAGTCGCTTGTCGAAGCGTTTGGAATCGAAACGACACATGGCTGCAAACTCGCGAAAAGAAAGCGTAATCGAGTTTGTTTTCAGACCGTATTTGCTGAATGCCTGGATCACGCCAACCCAGACCTTAAAATCAACAGCCATATTCAGGCGTTCGCCGCTGATCTTAACGTTGTCGTAGCCTTCACGACGGGAGAATTCCAGCTCTTTTAGTACTGAGGTGGCATCAATCGAGGTTTGCATGCCACGAGCAGGTCTGCTTGAAGGCACAAAAATGTTAAGCCTCATAAGCGCAACTGGCTGAACTGTGGCTTTACTGGTGACTGTGAGTTTATTGTTCTCAACCTCAGAGTCAGGCCCCAAAACTTCGCCAATTAAAACTTTATCATTCATAAAGTTATATCCATTATTGGGATCATCTTAATCGTGCATGATAAGTTAAGGTCGTTTCCCACTACGACACACCCTTTTTCCCGATTCTACCCACCTTTATCCCGCTTTGACACACCTTTATCCCGCTTCGACACACCTTTCTCCCACTACGACACACCACGATAGCCTTTGAAGGCACGCCAGCGCTGCGTTTGCTGGATTAGGGATCTATTAGGATCTTTCAGGAACACTAAGGATTAAATATTGGATCTAGCCTGTGCATATGTTGATAACTTTTTGGCTGCAAAGGCTTTCTACCGCCCTCACTTCGTTCGGTTGCTCAACGTCGGCCCCGACGGTAAAACTCGTTTTACCGTCTCCCGCCGTTATGTCTTCATAAATGCATACATTTACCACGGTTTATACCAACAGGCTCCTGCCGTATGACCAATATGCGATAACAGGGCCCATGTCAGATAATTTTTTTATTATTCCGGCATGACACAATGTTCAGCAAATCGCCGATTCGCTGATGTAGATGCTCGATCAAACCAGCCGTTCGGGTGCGGATGAGGCCTAGTGTGCCTGGCAAAATGTATTGAGTCCCGGTTCAATTAAACCGAGCTTTAGTTACTCAATAAGTGGACAGTGTGCTTTATTACAACGTATCCGGATCCTTTGGAAGGATCAGAGATCAAAGTTCTTTATTGAGAAAAGTTATCAATCCTCCATACGGTCAGTTTGCCAACCCGCTATTTGGAAGCGAGCCGGGCTTAAAATTTTTGCAGGTTCTGGTTAAAATAACGCCTCAATATTTAGGGAGGAGAACTTGCTGTGAAGCTGACAGAAAATTCGGGTCATCTGGCATGGTGTGCCCTGACTGCACTTGCTCTGGCAAAGCAGGACGGCATTGTGCGCTCAGCTACTCAGGAAAATCTTTTTCTCATCCGCTGGCTGGCCACTGCTCTGAAGCAGCGCCGTTTTCCCCGCGAAATAAATCCTGATATCGAGTGGCTGTTGAAGCAGGGCAGACAGTTTGGTGTCGGCGCGAAGCTGGCAAATAAGCTGGAGTATCTGTGGCGTTCCTATATTGGCAGATTGTCAGAGCAGAATGACCTTTTCCGTCTGACGTATGCGATGGAAACCGCAAAAGAGATGCACTGGACAGCGATCGGGAGTGGTCCGGCCGTCACGCCATCAGACTGAACAGCAACGTCAACAACATTTATATTTCACGATCAAACCTCGATGTGGCCTTCAATGACGACCGCTGGCAGACCAATCCATTGATGGCACGCCTGACAGGCAGCGTGGTGGGTCTGGAGAAATTGCTGAATCGCTGTGGATGGAAGATGGCGCCCGAACATAAGGCAGATTTACCCCATCTGTATAGGCTGGTGGCCACTGCTGAAGATAAAACCTGCTCTAACGAAACAGAAAACGTGCCAGAGAGCGCCTGCGCCTGAATAAAAGCGTTTACTAAATACAGTGAACGACATAGCACTTCAGGGCTAACTGCCAGATGCTGTACGCCATGATTCAGTGAAAAATGCTCTGCCGGGCGGCGGAGCATAGCGAATCCGCGACGCGCCAGAGAAGCAAAGATAAATCAGTGGCGGATCTGCGCCAGATCGTCTTCTGACAGACCGGTCATTTTCATGACGATGTTTCGATCGAGCCCGTTCTGCAGCATGGTTCGGGCAACTTCGAGTTTACCTTCATTACGGCCTTTTTCGATTCCACGCTGTTCACCGAGCTCGATACCTTCTGCCCGTCCTTTCTCAATGCCTTTTTCAATGCCCTTTTGCTCAAGCTGCTGTGCAATGGTCATAAGTGCGTCTCCGTGTTGCGGCACACGCCGTGCCAGTTCGCGAACGAAGGCTTCAGAGTCAGCTGACTCCCCGGCCTGCAGTAAATAGTGTATCAGCCCCGTCACCTGGGGTGAAGAAAGATAGTCCGCCATCAGCAGCGTGGCCAGACGGTCCGTCAGGGTGGCGAGGTCGCGCCGGTGTATATGCTTCTGCAGCAGGGTGAGCGCAGCCATGCTGCGGTGGCCCATAATCTCGTCGTCGGGTATCACCGTTACGTCAACCAGCGGGAAAGCGCCTCCGTAAAGTCTCTCCGCCAGCGCCGGGTCGTCAAACTCATCCAGCCACCGGGTAGACCAGGGATACGGGCTGCGTCTGCCGGTGTAGAACAGCACCGGTATCACCAGCGGCAGCTTTTTGTGTCCCGCCTCGAGATGGCGCTGCATGGCGGCCACCGCGTAGCGCATCAGGCGAAACGCCATGTGCCTGTCGGGCGTAGACTGGTGTTCGATAAGCACATGAATATAGCTATCTTTGCCGCCCGTGGTTTTCAGGCTGTAGAGCACATCGCTGAAATACTGTCGGAGGTCATCCTCAACAAACGAACCCGACTCCAGCTTCAGCGTGCTGAGGTCACAGATGGTGCGCAGCTCTGCAGGGAGATGAAACTCCATAAAGTCTCTGGCGATACCGGGCTGTGTCAGAAACTGTCGAAACGTGGCGTCATGGGGCGTTGATGTACTGTTCTTTTTTTTCATCTGACCAGACTCCGGAGATAAACGGCACATATTATCACAGCCGGGAATCCATCAGCATTTATGGCAGACAGGGGCGTCATTTTTCAGAGGAGCCGTACCGGAGGATGTCGTAAAAACTTCACAGCTGATATGCAAAATGTTGTCGCCTTCAGCATCCATGCTCTGGAACTAATCCGGCACGGCGGCTACTGGTATGCGAGAGGGGCATTATGCCAGGCAGTTTTTATCAGTCGGGCTTGGTGCCGCCGGAGACGCTCAGCAGACAGCTACACAATGGCTAAGATCTGTCTGTTTGAGGTCAAAAAAGCGCACACAAATCTCAATAATCTGATGGTCCTTATAGATCCCCGGCGTTGCCGGGTCATCAGTTCCATCCCGCTAACCGGCTGGGCCGATAAGCTCTGCCAGACCGTACGAGCGCACTCCTGGCTTCCCGGCTGGGGCCTAATTGCGAACGGTAAGGTCAACTTTTGCAACTGGCTAACAGTCCGCTGTGAGCGAAAAGCGAACACCGGGAATTCATAACACAGTTTTTTTTGATGCAAGGATAGCTTTTATGACCAATGCCTTTAGCCATCTCCCATCAGTGCAGCGAGCGCTACACTGACAGATCTCTGTACTCACAAGCCGTCATGTTCTGGTTATCGCCTGCCTTAACGCAGTTTTTTCAGCAACTGCTCAGCGCCTTTGTCCACTCCTGTCTTTGCAGCACTCAATGAGCCAAACGTGGCCCCCACGTTCATGGCATTAGGATACTGCTCTGCTACGTAGGCCAGCAGGAGTTCACCGGTCGCGGCATCCTGCACTTCCACAGCATAGTTGACGTAACCGCTCATCAGTCCGCGCCCGCCTCGCACAGACTGAACAATATTATAAGGGCCGCCAGCCAGGTCGAATTTCGTAAAGGTCCCCACAACCTGTGGCGTGGTATCCGCGCCGGTCAGTGTCAGCTTTAGACGGAGAGAAGGGGCATTCCCGGCGCTGGTGTTGACGGTGAACTTCTCCCGCAGCACGTCGGCAAACTTTTTCTGCATGTAGTCTGCCAGATTGCGCCGGTCTTCCTGCGACATGTCATTAAACTGGGCGTCGCTGCCGCCATAAATTTCAACAGGATCGATGGTGATGCTGCGGTATTTGCTCCAGTCAACCGGGGCAGCATAGCGGTAGGGGATCCGGTCACTGTCATCAGCCGTGTTAGGCGTCATCCGGGATGTGGCCTGAATGCCGGAATATTTTACCGGTGACGTGGACGAACATCCTGCGGCGGCAATGATGGCGGTCAGGATAAGCGTGCGGGACAGCTGTTTTGTGAGGCAAACCATAAATTATTCTCCGGTTACTTTTTGATATAATGAACTGTACGGTATAGTTAATATGGTTTATCCTGACTCTGTCAACAAAATGTTTCTGTGCGTGTCGTTAACGTTCACATGAGGAGTGCGGAATGCTTTATTTAAAACCGGAGGTTTCGTCGTCAGGCATCGCGTGCCTGCCCGGCTCCATGATGACCATCATGCCGGGAGTGAGGGAGGACTGGCCGGAGCGCACACGGGAAGTGAGTGCTGAGCACGCCTGTTTTATCCTGAGCCTGCCGCTCCGCTATTCCGGTCTGCCGGTACGGCGCAGGCTCATAAGAATGATGCTGACGCTGCAAATGTATGGCGAAGCCAGAAGCAGCCTGGACGGTCCGGGACATGATGCCTTTACACCGGCAGCGGACTATGCGCGGAGCGTTATTGATACGGCAATGCTGCGCGGAGAGCTGCGCTGCCGGCCCTCTGGCGAAATGGCGCATGCCTGGCTAAAGCTGACGGAGGAGCTGCGGTGCCTGATGACTGGCCTTCAGCAGGATAAGGCGCTGCTTCGTAAAGAAGTGAGGCGCAGTACAGCTGATTTCCTTCGGCGGTATGCGGCGTGTACAGGAACATGAAGGTACTGCTCATCCGGATCGTTCTGGTGCTTGTTTTTATTGCCGCCGGCATCCTCACCACATTTGACGCCCGGGTCAGCTGATGAACGGCTGGCCGATAACCGGGGGGCTGGAAAATGCATCGCCCAGGCAATGGTTCATCTGTGGAGCCATGCTGCTGACCGTGGTATGTGCCCTGCTCAGAACCGCCGGCAACCTCATTGAAATGCGCCGTCTGCGCCGGTTCGGTCAGAGACGGGCCGGATATTATGCCGTCAGGGTGTGGGGTGCCTCATCAGAACGGGTAAAGATATTTCTGGTGGCGGAATGTCTCATTATTGATGCGCTGTCTGTGCTTGTGCTGCTGGTGCTCAGTGACGTCACCCCCTGGTGAAAACCTCGCAGTATTCAGCCCGGCTCGCAGGGATACGCGTTTTCAGAATTCCATAAGCGAAAACTTACATGAAGGAGAATACATTGAAGGAGAAACTGTCAGTGATTAATGGCGGGGTTTCCTGGATGGACTGGAGTATCCTGATTTTATCTGGCGCTCTTGCGGTGACCGTCATGATTATGTGGTGGCACGTCATCATCAACGTAAAAGAAATCGTGCATATCCGGCGCCTGAAAGCCCGCCGCGGGAGAAAATATACAAAGGGGGCCTGGAGGGTCTACCAGAACTCGTTAATCTCGCTGCTTGTTGCAGAAATTATGGTGGCTCTGGCCATAAGCACCCTGATTGTGCTCATGCTGTCGGAGGTAATAATTTAGCTGTGCGCAGACGGTATCAGAAAATTGCCCGCCTTCCGGCGGGCTGGTAAGGTTCAGATGTGGCTGCCGATAGAAAGGCATCCGGTAAGCATCAGTACGGACATGCCGGTAATGAGGGTGTAAACAAGACGCATGTTAACTCCTCAGAATAAAGAAACGCAGCCGCTCAGCAGAAGCGAACCCACGGTCAGACCGGCCACCAGAATGAAACGATAAAGCATAAGCATTACCCTCCCCAATAATTAAACTGTACGTACCAGTTTAATTATATTCAGAGGTTAGTCAACCATTAAGAGCGAATAGTCCGCCCTGCTGGCCTGGTCAGCGGGGTGCTGCACCCGATATAAATACATCTACAGCGCTTTTCACCATAGCGATGATATCTTCGCGCGTATAAACCGGCATTTTCTGGCGCAGAAAAAGCTCATCCGCCTCAGCCTTCACCAGAGCTGAAAACTGTTTCGCTCTCAGGTCGGGGCGGGCGGGAACCAGGTCTCCGGCCTCGATATGCTGATTCATCAGCGTTGCCAGCGCGCTCATGCTTTCGCGGACACCCGATTCGTAAAAAATATCACCGATGCCGGAATGTCCGGCCTCGCCGATAACCATGCGATACAGTTGCAATCCCTTCCAGTCCGATGTCATTGCACCCAGCATGCCTTCACCAAACCGCTGCAGCCTGTCAGCCAGGGGCAGATGACGACTGTCCTGACTGTCAATATCGTCCGCGGCGCGCGTCAGAAAATTGGTGCCGTACGCCCTGACGACGGCGTCAAGAAGGCTCTCCTTGGAGGAGAAATAGTTATAGAGCGTGGCTTTGGAGCACTCTGCTGCTCTGGCCACAGCTTCCATGGATGCGCGTTCATAACCGTGTTCGAGAAAGACAGTCGTGGCAGCGTTAAGGATGTCATTTCGTTTCTTTTCAGTCAGTGTTCGCATGTGGTTTCTCCCTGTAAGCCTGCTCATATTAACAGAACCACCCGGTTCATTAAAGGCGCGCTTTTCTGACATCAGTATCCGGATAGCTGACTTTAAGTTGATGCCCCACAACTGATGGATTGCAGACTCAGCAACGTATGCTTCTGGCACAATCCGGACCTGCGTTCTGGAAGGTCCGCTATGAGCAAGAAGCGGAAGTTAGTGCTAACTGTGATCTAGCACAGCAAAGCCATCTATGTGGACTCAGACATACCTATTAGATTAGGGGAAATTCAGTTTCCCACACCCTGCACTGGCTCGCCCGCTGCGGTGCCCGGCAGCCCGCAAAGTAGAGCTGTTTCCCACATAGGGCGCCGACGCATCAGCTGCGATGTAGTTCAAATTAGATGCCTATCAGCTGGCTTCATACCGGTTTATAAAATGTATGGAGCCTTATGCGCTACGGGGATAACTTAAAAATATCTAAAGATTTGGGTTTAGTATCCGATTTAGTAAGAAGCTTAGTAAATTCAAAACTGCGTTCAAAAAAAGGAGGTTTAAGTGGCTGAAATAAATAGTGTTTCCGATTTTTTGGGTGTCATAAATAAATTTGCACCTAAAGATCCTGGTCTTATCAAAAGAGCCTATTATCGTGGTCAGAGAAGGTTTAAATATAATGTCAATTCATCATTATCAAGATTGTTTTCAAATAATAAAATTAGCCCTATTCCTGTTCAGAAAAAAAGCATAGTAACTGGGGCTATGGAGAATTTTGATGTTTCAAAAAGAGGGTTTGCAAGTGAGCTATTTAATAATTTTAAAGAAGGATATATAAACTATCCTGACGTTAATATATTGAAAGGATATAATTTGAATGATCTGGATTTGCAGTTCAATGCTCAGCATTATGGACTTGCAACTAGGGTAATTGATTGGACGTTAAGTCCACTTGTTGCTTTATATTTTGCAACTGAAGATAGAAGTGACGTTACAGATAATGATGCTGCAGTTTTTATGATTTGGGATCCAGATAGAAAAATAGATGTATGTTCCAGTGAGAGTCTGTTAGGGCGAATAAATACATCGGCTAAAGCTCACAAAGGTGTTTATGATTTAATCTATAATTTCATAAATACTAATTACAAGTCATTTTTGGCAAATCCAAAGTCAGAAAAAAGCAGTGAGGTCGTAAAGGAATTAAGGGGAGGGATAATGAATCTCATCTCGTCAATTTCTTATGGAAGAATTATTGATTTAAATAATAAATATTCTATTTACACTTTGTTTGATAATCAATCCATTGCTCATGAGAGGTATGTTAATTCCTGTATTCTGTATATGCAGGGAAGTGATATTAACTACCATGGAAATATCAGCTCTATTGAGTTATATAATGGTTTTAATACTATTGTGACACCTGCTTCATTAAACCAAAGGCTAAAGAATCAGCAAGGTGTGCTAATGTTTAGTAACCTTTTGGAGGGCGATGTTTATCCAGCAAATGATGTACAGAAAACATGTGTAGTTGAAAGTGTTGATGCTGTTAGTGATGCAACTTTAAGTAATATACTTAATGAAGGTTTTTTAAAAATACGTATCCCATACTCTAGCATGTCAGTTATTCGTCAAGAGTTAGCTATGTATGGGTTTAGTAAAGAATTTATTTATCCCGAACTACCTTCTTATACTGAACAATTACAAAAAAGATTGCTTTCTAAGCTAGCTAACCGCTCTTGAAAATGAACTGCAGGTTTTGACTTTTGGCAAAACCTGCTTCAATATTCGCAGTGTAAGACAACCGCGTAAGCGGTCACCAATGGCCCCACAGCTTGAGAGGGCCGCCTTCGGGTAGCTGCCCAAACACTCCTGTAGCCTGAAAGGGAGAACACATCAGTGTGGTACATCTGCTCGCTCCTGGAAACAGATATCGTCAAAACAAGCGCACCTA